>WNGB01033011.1_pt1 | contig 10345 bp, 11 predicted proteins | sample 5400681 | NCBI WGS metagenome assembly WNGB01 (sample SAMN13153367, study PRJNA577476) | soil metagenome | isolation source: 115 cm soil or saprolite under grassland replicate 2 | place: USA:California | collected 2016-06-15 | reverse complement strand
TCCTCCGCAGCGACGCATGTGCCGCAGACACAGGCCGGGTCGACGGCCGGGCCTGCGAGTCGCTGGTCGGCGACGTCGTCACGGATGCGATGAGGCAGCAGTACGGCACCGACTTCGCGATCACGAACTCGGGCGGCCTTCGCGCCAACCTGACGTGCCCGACGGCGGACAGCGCGACGGACTTCTGCCCGCCCGTCCTCTATCCGTTCGCAGCGGGCCACTTCCCGATCACACGCGGGCAGGTGCTCGCGGTTCTGCCCTTCGGGAACCAGTCAGCGACGGCGACGATGAACGGCGTCACGCTGAAGGAGTTCCTCGAGACGGCCGTGTCGCCGCCACCCGCGACGGGTACCGGCCGCTTCGGCCAAGTGTCGGGCCTCTGCGTCGAATACAACGTCGAGGGGCCGGCGAAGCAGTTCGACGCGGTCGGGAACGGCATCCTCGGCACCGGCAACCGCGTCACGAGGGTGGTGCGGCAAGGAGCCGACGGCTCCTGCAACTTCGCCGCCGGAACGCCTGTCGTCCTCGACGCGGGACACACGTACACGGTGACGATCAACGACTTCATGATGACGGGCGGCGACGGCTACCCGAACGTGAGGACGACCGCGGCGACGCAGGATCTGCTCGACCAGGACGTCGCGGACTACTTCGCGACGCTGCCCGGCAACCTGGTAACCCCGGTGATCCAGCACCGGGTCCACTGCTTCGACCCGAACCCGGGCTCGGGCATCAACTGCCTGGCAAGCTCGCCGTAAGCGACTGAGCTAGGGAGCCCGCCGCCTCGCGCGGCGGGCTCCCGCTCCGATTGCCGCGAGCACGAGCAGGGCTCCACCGGCCGCGCCCGCGATCGGCAACCAGTTCGTGCCGCCGCCGCTGCTTTGTCGCGGGGGCGGCGCCCAGCCGACCGAGAAAGCCGGCGATCACGAACCGCTTCCCGCCCGCCGTAGCCGGCAGGCGCCACCTGAACACGAGGTGCGAGACGTGCGGTGCGCGCCGGATCACCAGGGGCGGGCGCGTACCGGTCCAGACGATCCGGTGGTCGTGCCATGCGTAACTCGCTCCGCTCGCCACCTTCCGCCAGCGCGGCCGCGCGTCGCGGCCGGCGCCGGCGGGCACGGTGTGTGAACTGTTCAAGAACGTCGTCGGCGAGCGCATTTTCTTCTCGATGCGCTTAGAAGAGAAGCGTAGGTACGGCTCGTTCGAGCGGCCGAAGACAATCACCGTCTTGCCGCTGTAATTGCTGAGCCGGATCGTGTTGTCCCGACCGAAGACGTTGACCGAGACGCCGAGCACGTGTGGCTCGAGAGAGGAGAAGGTCGAGAAGTACCCGGTGGAGCGCGTACCACCATGCGCCCATACACCGGACGCGACGGTAAGCGCCGCACCGGCGAGCACGGCGACGATCTGACCCCGCAGGCGTCCCGGCATCGACCCGAGGCTATCGGCACGGAGTTACGCTCTTTTCCTCAGCATGTTCGGGATCATCATCGGCACGCTCGTGGGAGTGTCGTTCGCCGTCGGAGTTGCGACCGGTCGCTGGCGGGCACTGGCACTGCCGTCGCTCGTCGTCTTGGCCGCCGTCGCCATCACCTCGATCGACTGGACGTATGAGCGAGTAAGCGAAGAGCATCAGTACGCGCTGTTCGCGGGAGGCGTGCTCGGCGTCGTCACAGCTGTTGCGGGTGTGCTGACGAGGCGTCTGATCGAGCGCGAACGACCTCGTCCGGGGTCGGTGTAACGACTTAGGCGGGAATCTGCATCTGGCGCCCGTCGGCAACGGCCGCAACCCGCTCCAGCCACGGCGTCGCCTCGAGCCGCGCGAAGATCTCGCGCGCCTCGGCCAGCAGCGGCTCGGCCTCGGCGCCGCGACCCTGGTCCGTCAGCAGCGCCGCGTGCTCGAGCTCGGTCACCGCGAGCCAAAACGGCATCTCGAGCTTTCGGAAGCGCTCCTCCGCCGCCGCGAAGCCGGCAGTGTCGCCGGAGAGCTTCGAGCGGAACCGCCGCGCATGTGCGTCGAGGAGCGGGGGCCGCTCGCCCGGGCGCAGCGACTCGATGTTGACGAGCAGCTCCTCGACCCTGCCCGCCTCCCCGCACTCGAACGCGGCCTCGAGTGCCTCGACGAAGGCGAGCTTCTTCGTCAGGAAGGTAATCCCGAGCTCGTCCGTCGCGAGGGCCGCCTCGAGCACCTCGAGCGCCTCGCGCGGCTTCCCCTCCGCGCGCAGGACCTGCGCCTCGTGGAAGCGATATCCGGTCCACGCCTGGATCTCACTGTCCTTGAGCCAGGCGACCTTCTCGAGGTGTGCTCGCGCTTCCGCAACGTTGCCCCGCCAGCAGTCGATTGCGATCGAGAACGTGGCCGTCGTGTCCGGCGCCCGCGTGCCGCCGGCGACAACGTCCTCGATCTCCGCCACCCGCGCAATTGCTTCGTCCCACCGACCGGTAAGCGCGAGCGCGCTGGTCGGTCCAGCGAGGAAGATCGCCTCCCAGACGCGGTCGCCGACCCGCCTCGCCACTTCGAGTCCGCCGGCCGCCGCATCGTACGCCGCTGAGTAACGATCGGCCGACTCGTACACGACCGCCAGGTTGTTGAACGCGCGGATCGTCGGCGCCGGAAGGTCGTGGGCGCGCGCAGTCGCGAGGGCCCCCTCCAACAGGATCCTCGACTCCGTCAGTCGGTTGGTGCGCGTGAGCACGATTGCTTTACTCGTCAGTGCCTGCGTCAGGATCTCCGGCAGCTGCAATGCCTCCGCCAGCTCGAGTGCAAGCTCGAGCCGAGTCGTAGCCTCCTGATGACGGCTGCTCAGCATGAGGAAGCGTCCGAGCTGCGCCGCGGTCTCGGCGACCACGGCGTCCGGCTCCTCACCGCCGAGATCTGCGAGCGCCCGCTCCAATCGTTCAACGGCTTCGGTCGTCCGGCCCTCCCGGAAGTCGATCTCCGCCAGAATCGTGGCGATCCGAGCCGCAGGGCGAACGAAACCCTCCGGCTCGAGGACGGCAAGCGCTTCGTTGAGCAGCGCGACAGCCTCTTCGCCGCGTCCGCGCCGCCACGCCATCCGGCCGGCCTTCTCGTCGAGCTCGGCGCGGACGAGCGGCTCGTCCGTCAGCTCGGCCGCCTGCTGGAAGTAGCGCTGAGCCTCGCGTGCCGCGGCGAGCGAGGCGGCACGCTCGCCGGCACGTCGGAGCATCTCGCGCGCCTTCGCCTTGATCTCGGCGGCGTCGTCCGCATCGGGAACAGCCTGGTACGCGTCGAGGTAGTGCGACGCCAGCACCTCGACGATCTCCTCCTCGTCGGCGAACGAGGCCTCCAGATGCGACGCGGCGGCAAGGTGACGCGCCCGCCGCTCCCGCTTCGAGAGCGTCTCGTACGCGACGTAGCGGACGAGGTCCTGGAGGAAGCCGTACTGACCGTGCTCCGGGGAGCGCGGATCCGCCTGGACGGCGAGCACCTCCTTGCGCACGAGCGACGCCAGCAACGGCTCGAGCGCCGCGTCGTCGAGACCGGAGAGAGCGGCGAGCGAGCGCTTCGTGAACGTCTTTCCGAGCACGGCCGCGTCCTGGAGCACGCGCCGCTCTTCGGGCGGAAGTCCGTCGAGCCGCGCCGCGATCAGCGCGTGCAGCGTCTCGGGCACCTCCAGCGCCTCGATTGGGCCGGTTGGACGGTAAACGGCGCCTTCCTGAACGAGGACGCCTCGGTCGAGCAGCATTCGCACCGTCTCGACGGCGTACAGCGGGATGCCCTCGGCGCGCTCGAGGATCTGGTTTCTGACCTCCTCCGGCAAGCCGGGCACGAGACCCGTAAGCAACTCCTCCATCGCGGCCGCCGAAAGGGACTCGAGATAGAGAGAGGTGAAGTTACGCCGGGCGGCGCCCCAGGTCGGACGCCGCTCATGCAGCTCGGGGCGCGCGAGCGTGACCACGAGGATCGGCGAGTTCCGCGACGAGTCGAGCAGGTACTCGATGAAATCGAGCAGCGAGTCGTCGGCCCACTGCATGTCCTCGAACGCCATCACGACTGGGTATGTCTCGGTGAGGCGCTCGAAAAAGAGGCGCCAGGCCGCGAAGAGGTCGTCACGCTCGTAGCCAACCCCCTCTTCGAGGCCGAGCAGGTGCGCGAGCCGCGGCTCGACGAAGCGACCGTCGGCCTCGTCCGGGAAGTTCTCGGCGACGATCTCCTGGAGCTTGGCGCGCGCAGACGCCGGATCTTCCTCCTCGGCGATCCGCCCACGCGAGGCGCGACTTCCCGATCCCGGCGATGCCGGTCACCGAGATGAGGTGCGCGCGCCGTCCGCTCTCGCAGTCGTGGAAGAGGTCCTTGATCAGCCGCAGCTCGCGGTCGCGGCCGACGAACGGCGCCTCGAGGCCCTGCGACCTCAGCGTGCCGCGCGTTCCAGAGACGACTCGCAGCGCGCGCCAGGCAGGAACTAGACCGCCCTTGCCTTTCAACTCGTGCAGCCCGGCTTCCTCGTAGGCGATCGCCGCCTCGGTCGCTCGGCGCGTCGCCTCACCGACGAGCACCTGGCCGGGCTCGGCGATCCCCTGAATCCGCGACGCCGTGTTGACGATGTCTCCCGCGACCATTCCCTCGCCCTCTGCGCCGATCGTCACCGCCGCCTCGCCGGTGAGCACCGCGCCCCGCGCGCGCAGGCCGCTGGCACCTGTCTCGTCTCCGAGCGCCGTGACCGCCGCGACGAGGTCGAGCGCGGCGCGGACAGCACGCTCTGCGTCGTCCTCCGTTGCGGTCGGAGTGCCCCAGACGGCCATCACAGCGTCGCCGATGAACTTCTCGACAGTGCCCCCGTACAGCGCGATCAGGCGCCGGCAGGTGTCGAAGTACCGTGTGAGCAGCTCGCGCGTCTCCTCCGCATCGCGGGCCTCGGAGGCGGCGGTGAAGCCGACGAGGTCGGCGAAGAGAACGGAGACGAGGCGGCGCTCGGCGACGGGGGCCGGCGGAGCCGGCTCAGGTGCTGCGACCGGCCCGCCCGGCGCCTCCGTGAGCGGCGTTCCGCATTCGTTGCAGAACCGCATGCCGGGGTCGTTCGCGGCACCGCAGGCCGGGCAGCCGCGAGCGAGCGCGGTGCCGCAGCCGCCGCAGAATTTCGCGTCGGCGCGGTTCTCGGTACCGCAGTTCGAGCAAACGTTCAATTCATCAAGACCCTACTTCTGAATCGTCTTGGCGACAACGCTTTTCAGCTCCGCCACCTCGTCGCCGACCAGCTCGCGCCACGCGCCCGGAGCGAGATCGTCGGCGCTGATCTCCGCGTAGGCGCTGCGGTGGAGGCGCGTCACCGGATGCCCGACCGCCTCGAGCATCCGCTTCACCTGGTGCTTGCGTCCTTCGTGGATCGTCAGCTCGACGCGTGACCGTGCCAGCCGCCGCACGCGCGCAGGCGCGGTGCGGCCGTCCTCGAGCTCGACACCGGTCTCCAGCGCACGCAGCGCAGCATCCGAAGGCTTCCCCTCAACGTCGACGACGTACGTCTTCTCGACGCCGTAGCGCGGGTGCGCGAGCCGGTGCGCGAGCTCGCCGTCGTTCGTGAGGAGCAGCGCGCCCGTCGTGTCCGCGTCGAGCCGCCCGACGGGAACAATGCGCGAGAGGTGCTTCACGAGATCGACGACCGTGCGGCGCCCCTGCGGATCGCTCGCGGTGGTGACCGCGCCCGCAGGCTTGTGGAGCAGGACGTACGCGAGCTGCTGCTTCGCAACGGTGCGGCCGTCCACCTCGACGCGGTCGCGCGCGCCGACGACCGTGTTCAGCTGTCCCGGCTCGCCGTTGACGGTGACGCGTCCCGCCTTGATCAGCTCGTCGGCCTTGCGCCGCGAGGCAATGCCGGCCCGCGCGAGATACGCGTTCAACCGCACCCGGTTATTGTCCCCTGATGCCGCACTACATCACGCTCATGCGCTGGACGTCGCAGGGCATCGCGGGCCTGCCCGCCTGGCGCGAGCGTGTCGAAGAGGGCGAACGGATCATCCAGGAAGCCGGGGGGCGGCTGGTCGGCGTCTACGCCACGCTCGGGCGCTACGACGTCGTCGAGGTCTTCGAGGCTCCCGACGACGAGCACGCCGTCGAGATCCTCATGAAGCTGCAGCGGTTCGGCGCCGAGCACACGGAGACGCTGCGGGCCTTCACGCGTGACGAGGCCGAGGAGATCATCCGGCGGCTCTAGAAACCTCAGTGCGTCCGCAGGCAGAGGGGCCCGGCCGGCCCGCAACCCCCTGCGGGCCGACCCGGCCGCCCTCCTCCCTCATTCCCCAGTTCGCGGGGAGCCCCTTGGTCAGAGCTTCACGGAAAGCGGCGCCGCGCACACCGGAGATAGGTTGAGGCCGACCCGAACGAAAGGCTAGTTTCGCCTCCCGTGGACGACGAGCGTCACCACATTGCCCGCTTGCTGGTCTCGTGCCCCGACCGGCACGGGATCGTCGCCGCGGTCTCGGGCTTCCTCTTCGACAGCGACGCGAACATCCTCAGCTCCGACCAGCACTCGACCGACCCCGAGGGCGGCACGTTCTACATGCGGATGGAGTTCCGCCTGGAGCGGCTGCACGAGCGGCGGGAGGAGTTCGAGCGCGCATTCGCGGAGAGCGTGGCCGAGCCGTTCGCGATGGACTGGCGGCTGGCCTACGCGAGCGAGCCGAAGCGGACGGCGCTGCTGGCGTCGCGGGAGGATCACTGCCTGCTCGACCTGCTCTGGCGCCGGCGGCGCGGCGAGCTCGATGCCGACGTCGTCTTCGTGATCTCGAACCATCCGGATCTGGAGGCCGACGTGGCGGGCTTCGGCGTCCCCTACCACCACGTCCCCGTGACCGCAGACGAGAAGCCCGAGGCGGAGCGGCGGATGCTCGAGCTGCTCGCGGGCAACGTCGACCTGGTCGTGCTGGCGCGCTACATGCAGATCCTCTCGCGCGACTTCCTCGACGGGCTGGGCGTGCCGGTGATCAACATCCACCACTCCTTCCTGCCGGCCTTCGTCGGCGCCGACCCGTACCGGCGCGCGCGCGACCGGGGCGTGAAGATCATCGGCGCGACCGCGCACTACGTGACCGAGGACCTCGACGCGGGCCCGATCATCGAGCAGGACGTCGCGCGGGTCTCGCACCGCCAGGGCGTCGAGGAGCTGGAGCGGATCGGCCGCGACATCGAGCGGGTCGTGCTGGCGCGGGCCGTCAACTGGCACCTCCAGGACCGCGTCCTGGTCCATGAGAACCGCACGGTCGTCTTCTGATGGACGACGCCCATTCCACCATCTAGACGTCATTCCACCATCGCCGCTATGCTGAGCGAGCCGATGGCGCTGAACATCAAGGATCCCGAGACTGAGCGTCTCGCCGGCGAGGTAGCCGCACTGGCAGGCGAGAGCAAGACCGGCGCCGTGCGGCAGGCCCTGAAGGAGCGCAAGCAGCGGCTCCTGTTCGCCCGGCGCGGGCTTGGCCGCGGCGACAGGATGGTCGCGTTCCTGGAAGAGCATCTCTGGCCCCAGCTGCCATCCGGTGTTCGCGCGCCGACGAAGGAAGAAGAAGAGGTCATCCTGGGGTTCGGACCGGAGGGCGTATGATCCTCGACAGTTCCGCCCTTGTCGCGATCGCGCTGGACGAGCCGGAACGCGAGTCCTTTGTGGCGAAGATCAACGCGGCAGACACAGTCGCCGTCGGAGCTCCGACCCTCGCGGAAGCAGGGATCGTCCTGTCATCGCGTGCCGGAGCGGACGGCGCACAGGTGATCGCCGAACTCGTCGCAGCTTCGGACGTCGTCATCATCGACTTCGGCTCCCGTCATTGGCGCGAAGCTGTCTCGGCCTGGCTGCGCTTCGGGAAGTCGCGCCACCCGGCGAAGCTGAACTTCGGCGATTGTCTGACGTACGCGGCGGCTCGCGTTTCCGGCGAGTCGGTGCTCGCGAAAGGCGATGACTTCGCCCAGACGGACATCCCACTCGCCTGAACCCGACGGGACGAGCCGGCTAACGCGCTGCAGCGCAGGACACGGCTGCGCGAGTCGCCGTCCTCGCGCTCGTCATCGGCTAGTTCGGGCCACGAGAGCGGCAGCGCCCGACCCCCGGTTTTTCACTCCGTTTGAGTCGTAATGCCTGCGCGCTGGGGCGCACTACCGGAAGCTCCGAGACGCGCGCGCAACCCTCATCACTTCATCAAACCTGGTGCTGGCGGAGACTGCTACCCGCCTCCGTTACGACGCCGGACTTCCAGCGGCACTCGCGTTCAAAACGCTGATCGAGGAAGCCGAGGGAGTCGGGCTGCTGACGGTGCGATACGCCGACGCCGTCCTCGACGCTCGGGCGTGGGCGCTGATGGAGCAGAACGCCGACCTCGCGCTCTCGTTTGCAGACTGTGCGGGCGCAGTCACCGCGCGCGAAGCCCGCGCCGATACCGTCTTCGGTCTCGACTCCGACTTCACCGTGCTGGGCTTCGCGCTCGAGCCGTGAGCCCGCCTCGACGAGCCGGCCGGCGATGCCGTACCGGTGCGGCGAAGGAGCGGCACGGCTGTCCACAATTTTTCTCCACACCGCCGACCCGGCTGTGGAGAGACGCCGGAAGTTCACGCACTTTGGAATAGATTCGCGGAGGGTCGTTGTGGATCGTTTCCACGCTGCCTCTGCGGGGTGTTACAACCGCTGTTCCGACTGGGACGACCGCAATTCTGCCCGGTTTCGCCCAGTGCTCCCCCCGGAACGTCGGCTGGGCCGCACCGGCCGGGGTTCCGCCCCGGGCGCGTGGAGCGGTGCCGACACCAGCCGGCGCCGCTTCACGCCGAGCCTCGCTCGCGGGACCCATCTCAGCGAGCTAGCGGGTCCAGGACCTCGTCCACGCTCCGGCGAAAGTCGACAGGGTCGACGGCGGGGAACCGGTAGAGCTCGGGGAGCTTGGGCCGGTTCCCGTGAACGCGAGATGGAGGACGGCCGGCCCGAAGACCATCCGTCCTCCATCCTGCTCTCATGCCTACGGCGTGCCGCAGGTGGTGCCGCCGATCGTCAGCGTCGGGAAGCACTGATCCGGCAGGTTTCCCGACACGGAGCCCGTCCACGCAGGAAGGGTCGTGTTGGTGATCGGGTCCTTGTACGTCGCCGTTCCGTCGGCCGCGAAGACACCGGCGTTCGTGTTCGCCCAGATCCCACCGCCTTGGTTGCCGGCGGTGTTGGAGCTGATGCCCGTCGTTCCGCTCAGGATGGTGATCCCGTCGGTGGGGACTCCGCCCGAAAGCGTCGCGTCGTTCCTCATCCCTCCGCCCCGGTAGGCCGCCGTGTTCTCACTGACGGTCGAGTTGGTCAGCGCGAGCCTGCCGTGGTAGTTCCAGATGCCACCGGCGCAGGAGTAGAAGACTCCACCGAACAAGCACCCGTCGGTGGTCGCGCCGGTGGCCTCGTTCCCGGTCACGACGGAGTTGTTGAGGCTTACCTTCGAGAAGAACATGTCGATGCCACCGGAGCCGCCCGCGGTGTTCCCGGTCACGGTGGAGTCGATGAGCGTCACACTGGAGTTCTCGTCGGCCTCGATGCCGCCGCCGAAGTTGTTCGCACCGGCCGCGTTCCGCGTCACGAGCACGTTCACGAGCACGGCTGTGGTCCCCGGGCGGGCATAGATTCCGCCTCCCAAGCTGGTTGTCTGTCCGTTGGTGATCGTCAGGTTCCGGATGTTCGTGGTGCCGCTGTTGATCCTGAGCACCCTTCCCAGCTTGTTGCCGTCGAGCGTCGCGTTCTTGCCTTTCCCGCGGAGCGTGAGGTCCTTGCCGACAATGAAGTTGCCGTAGCAGGTGCCCCAGATGCTGACCGTGTCGCCGGAAGCCGCGTCGGCGATCGCGGTCGTGAGCGACGACGCACCTTTGTATTCGACTCCCGTCCGCACGTTTTTCGTCTGGCACGGCGGCGGCCCCGCGACCGCCGCGGGCGCGATCAGGACGACCGAGATCGCGACCAGGCCGAGTGCGAACGCAGCCGGCCCGTGCACCGTCCGCCTGCCTCGAATCTGCACCATGGCTCTCCTCCCCAGTTTTTCGGAGGACAGACGCTGCCCTCCCTGCACGTCGATGAGCGAAGCCGCTCGGGTCTCGAGACAGCCAGACAACCTTCGATGCCGCAGCGCGACTTGGCTCGCCTACAGCGTCCGACCCTACGTAGTCGCCGCGGGCATCGCAAGGTCCCGACGGTTGACATACGACATTACGCGACCGCGCGCGGCTTGCGCTCGACGTAGACGCCAGGGCCGGACGGCTCGGGGATCTGACCTCCGTCCTCGACTAACCCCTCGAGATGGAACGCGATCGCCGCGCGCATCTCACGCTCCGCCTCCTCCACCGTCTCCCCGGTCGCGACGCAGCCCGGGAGGTCAGGCGACC
>WNGB01014882.1_pt1 | contig 10345 bp, 12 predicted proteins | sample 5400681 | NCBI WGS metagenome assembly WNGB01 (sample SAMN13153367, study PRJNA577476) | soil metagenome | isolation source: 115 cm soil or saprolite under grassland replicate 2 | place: USA:California | collected 2016-06-15 | reverse complement strand
TGATCGAGGTGGAAAAGCACGATCTCATCGATCTTCCCGATATCGTCGACCAGGTGGCGGGGCGGCCCGAGCGCTTCATTCTGTTTTGCGACGACTTGTCGTTCGAGATCTCGGAGGCCGCGGGCTACAAGGCGCTCAAGGTCGTGCTCGACGGCTCGATCGCCGCGACTTCCGAGAATCTCCTCATCTACGCGACCTCCAACCGGCGGCATCTCATGCCCGAGTACATGCAGGAAAATCTCGAGACCAGGCACCTCGGGGAGGAGATCCATCCCGGCGAGACGGTCGAGGAGAAGATCTCGCTTTCCGAACGCTTCGGACTGTGGGTCTCCTTCTATCCGTTCGACCAGGACGACTATCTCGAGATTGTGAGCCACTGGCTGCGCGAGATGGGCTGCCGCGAAGGGGAGATTCCCGGGGCACGGCAGGAGGCGTTGCGGTGGGCGCTCCTGCGGGGATCGCGCAGCGGCCGCGTGGCCTGGCAGTTCGCGCGCGACTACGCCGGGCGCAATTCCGGCGACGGCAAGACAAAGCGCTAGCATCTTGCAGACCCTATCGGCCCTGGTGGATGTCGCCGCGGCGGTGCTGATCCGTTCCGACGGCGCCGCGCTCCTTGCGCAGCGCCCCCGCGACAAGGTGTACTCGGGCTACTGGGAGTTTCCCGGCGGCAAAATCGAGCCGGGCGAGCCGGTCGACGAGGCGCTCAAGCGCGAGATCCGCGAGGAGCTCGGCATCGAGATCGAACGCGCGTATCCCTGGATCACCCGGGTCTTCACCTATTCGCACGCCAAAGTGCGCCTGCATTTTTACCGGGTCCACGCCTGGCGCGGGGAGCCGCGCGCGCTCGAACACCAGGCCATTGCCTGGCAGCGCCCGGATGCGATCGACCTCGCGCCGCTCCTGCCGGCCAACGGTCCGGTGCTGCGCAGCCTGTTGCTGCCCGCGGAGTACGCCATTACGCGCGCGGGCGAGCTTGGCGTCGAGCCGTTCCTTTCACGGCTCGAGGCGCGACTGCGCGAGGGCCTCAAGCTCATCCAGGTGCGGGAAAAGGCCTTCAGTCGACGGGCGGTCGAGGACTTCGCGCGCCGCGCCGTCGCCCTTGCGCGCGCTTACGGCGCGAAGGTTCTCGTCAACGCGGACGCCGCGCTCGCGCGCGAGATCGGCGCCGACGGCGTGCATCTCACCGCGAAACAATTGCGAGCGGTCGCTGCCCGGCGCGAATCTCCCTGGTGCGGCGCCTCATGCCACTCGAGCGAGGAGCTGCAGCTCGCGGAGGCGCTCGGGGTCGATTTCGCCGTGCTGGGGCCGGTGCGCGCGACGCCATCGCACCCGCACGCGGTCCCGCTCGGGTGGGAGCGATTCAGCGAGATCGCCAAGGGAGCAGCCGTGCCCGTGTACGCGCTGGGAGGGATCGTGCCGCGCGATCTGGAGCAAGCCTTGAATTGCGGCGCGCACGGCATCGCGATGCTGCGCGGAGCGTGGGAATCCTGAAAATCTTCAGTCCTCCCCTTTCGTGTCCGGGGTGTTCTTGTCTTGCTCCCGGTCCGGTACCCGGTACTTCTCCATCGCCCAATCGCCGAGATCGATCAGCTTGCAGCGCTCGGAACAAAACGGCCGGTAACGGTTCTCCGCAAGCCACGCCACCTGCGCGCCGCAGCGCGGGCAGCTTACAAAACGGGCCTTGGTCACAGGGTGCAGAAGGTCAGTTCGAACTCGACGTCCGCCTCGGATATCCGCGGGCGCGGCTCGGCGCCGAAAGTGCTGAAGCGGACGTTGAGCGCGTACCGGTTGGCGCTGATTTCGGGAAGGAACTGCGAGTCGAGCGGGAGCCGAATGCGCACCATCTGCGACGTCTTGCCGCCGAGCATCTGCGAGAACGCGCCCTGGCGGGCGACGTGCTTCACCGGTTTGCCGCCTTCGCGCAGCAGCTTGAGCACGATGGACGAGGCGTCGCGGATCGGAAGCAGCGGTGCGAACCACGCGCTCAGGTCCGCTCCGCGCCTGGCGTTTTCGCGGTGCAGCCAGAAATGGTACGAAGGCAAATCGAATTCGCAGACCCCGCCCGGGATCCCGGTGCGCTGCTTGATCGACATCAGCCATTCGTTCTCGCGAAGATACTGGCCGATCTTGCCGGTCATCGCGAACAGCGCCGCGCTCGCGCGCTCGATGTCGGAAATCACCTGCTGGAGCACGTTCTCGGCGATTTGAGGGTTGTTGCGCAAGGAGAGCATGACCTGCTTCTGGCGCTCCAGTTCCTGCATCAGGTCCGACTTGAGGTCCGCGCGGCCGGCGACTTCGAGAATTTCGAACAGCGTCAGGAGGGCGGCGTGGTGCGCGAGCGAATCTTCCTTGGAAAAAAAGTGGCCGGCCCGCTCGAACAGATCCTCGAGGCGCAGCAGCGTGCGGATTCGTTCGCTGAGCGGATACTCGTAGGTGATCACCGTGGTGCGCCCGCGACTCGAGGGGAGGTCGTCGATCCTGGGGCAGACTTTGCCCGATTCTCGCCCATTCGCCGCGAATTGACAACGGGCGGAGCTATGACGTCGTCTTGGATTTCGCGGCGAACGTGAGATATTTCCCATGCAGGCGCGAGATTTGGCGATCGAGCGCTTCTGGTGCGCCGCTGTTGTCGATCACGTCGTCGGCCAGAGCGAGACGCTGCTCGCGCGTGGCCTGCGCCGCGAGGATATCGCGCACCTCGCCCTCCGATAGGCCGCTGCGTCGCATGGCCCGCTCGATCTGCTGTGCTTCGGTGCAATCGACCACGAGCACCCGCGCGTAGCGGGATCGATCGATTCCGCCCTCAACGAGAAGCGGCACCACGAGGATCGCGTAGGCGCTATCGGCGCGTTCGGAGCGGCGCGCGCTCTCTTCGCGGATGAGCGGATGCAGGATCGCCTCGAGCTTTTTCTTCGCCGCGGCGTCGCCGAAGGCGAGCTTGCGCATCCCGGCGCGATCGAGCGCGCCGTCGGCGCCGATCAGGCTCGCGCCGAAGGCCCTGCGTATCGGCCCTATCGCCGCGCCTCCGGGCCGCGTGAGCTCGTGTGCGATCTCGTCCGAGTCGACAACGGCGACCCCGAATTTGCTGAACCGCTCGGCGACCGCGCTCTTGCCGCTGCCGATGCCGCCCGTGAGTCCGACCGTGTAGGGCTTCACATGAACTGGCTGAGGTACTGGCGGGTAAGCTGAGGCCCCCAGAACAGCGCGACGACCCCCGCGGCGCCCAGATAGGGCCCGAACGGAATCGGCACGCTGCGGCCGTGCCGGGCGAACACCATGAGGGCGATCCCCACGGCCGCTCCGATGAAAGACGACAGCAGAATCGCGAGCGGCAGCATCTGCCAGCCGCACCATGCGCCGATCGCGGCAAGCAGCTTGAAGTCGCCGAACCCCATTCCTTCCTTGCCCGTCGCGAGCTTGAACAGCCAGTACACGCTCCACAGGGCGAGGTACCCGGCGGCCGCGCCGATCACGGCGGAACGCAGATCGGTAAAGAGGCCTCCCGCGTTGGCGAGCAGTCCCAGCCACAGCAGCGGCAGGGTGATCGAATCGGGCAGGAGCTGCGTGTCGAAATCGATGAAGCTCGCGGCGATGATGCACCACACGAACACCATCGCGGCGAACGCGGCGGGGCCGAAACCGAAGCGCATCGCCGACCAGGCCGCGGCGATCCCCCCGAGCAGCTCGACGAGCGGGTAGCGCGCGCCGATGCGCGCCTTGCACGCCGAGCAGCGTCCGCGCAGCATCGCCCAGGAAAAGAGCGGGATATTTTCCGCCGCGGTGATACCGTGACCGCAGGCGGGGCAGCGCGAGCGCGGGACGAACAGGTTGTACGTTTCGGGTTTCGGTTGGGGAGGGGGTGCGGGGGAACCCCCCGTATGCGCGAGCTCCGCGCACTGTTCGAGCCAATCCCGCTCCATCATCTTCGGCAAGCGGTGGATGACGACGTTGAGAAACGAGCCGACCGCGAGTCCGAACGCGAGGCACAGCCAGGGGAACACCGCCGGGTGGGCGGCGGTTTTGAGAATGTCGCTCATCGGGTCGAACAAAAAGGGTTGCGGTCCGACCGCAACCCTTTCCGAAAGGGGCAAGGCCGCAAGACGACCGTCAGACCGCCTGGCCGATCTTGAAGATCGGCAGATACATCGCGATCACCATGCCGCCGATCAGGACGCCGAGCACCACCATGATCAGCGGCTCCATCAGGCTGGAGAGCCCTTCCACCGCGTCGTCGACCTCGGCTTCGAAGAAATCCGCGACCTTGCCGAGCATGGCGTCGAGAGCGCCGGATTCCTCGCCGATCGACACCATCTGGATCACCATGTTGGGAAAGACATTGGCTTCCTGCATCGAGGCCGTCAGGCTCGTTCCGCCGCTCACCTTCTTCTGGATCTCCTTGGTGGCCAGCACGTAGACGTAATTGCCCGAGGCGCCGCCGACCGAGTCGAGCGCTTCCACCAGGGGCACGCCCGCCGCGAACATGGTGGAGAGCGTCCGGGTCCAGCGCGCGATCGTCGATTTCTTGACCAGGTCTCCGAAAACAGGAATCTTGAGCATCAGCCGGTCCATGAAGATCTGGACCGGCACCGAACGCTTCCACAAGTGGAGAAAGCCCCACACGCCTCCGCCGATGACGGAGAAGATGATGTACCAGTACTTCACGAAAACGTCCGAGATTGCCATCACCAACAGAGTCGGGGCGGGGAGATCGGCGCCGAAGTTCCTGAACACCTCCTTGAACGCCGGGATCACGAAGATCATGATCACCGCGGTGATGATGAAGGCGACCACGATGATCGCGATCGGATAGAACAGCGCCGCTTTGATCTTCGATTTTATGGCGAGGATCTTTTCCTTGTAGTTCGCCAGGCGGTCGAGGAGGGTTTCGAGAATACCGGCCTGCTCGCCCGCGGCCACCAGGTTGCAGAACAGGGCGTCGAAGTGCAGGGGATACTTGCGGAACGCCGTGGCGAGCGCGGAACCGGTTTCCACGTCGGTCTTGAGGGCCATCAGCAGCCTCGCCACCGCAGGATTGGCGTGGCCCTTGCCGACGATGTCGAAAGACTGCAGGAGCGGAACGCCCGCCTTCATCATCGTCGCGAGCTGGCGGGTGAACAGGGTGACGTCCTTGTCGCTCACGCTCCCGCCGCGGCCGGCGCGCTGCTTTTTGACCTTGGTGACGATGATTCCTTGGCGGCGCAGCGTGGCGTTCACCATCGCTTCGCCGGGGGCGCGCATTTCGCCCCTCATGACCTTGCCGGATTTGTCCTTGCCTTCCCAGGCGAAATTGATGTCCTTGCCTCGGGCTATTGCTGCGGTTGCCATAGCGACCTCTCTACCTCATTCGTTGCTGCAGACTGCAACTTTCTCGAGCGAAGTCAGGCCTCCTTGTGAACACGATGATGCATGGACACGGGCTCTTTGTAAAGTCTCAGGTATCCCTAATGCATTGAAGGTAAGGCATAAATTGGCGGTCCCGAAAGACTTTTGACTCACTCCCGCACGGAAACCGGCGGGACGGTCCTTTAGGCGGCCTTCGCGAGGTCGGACACGCGCGGCCTGAAAAGCCGCACCGTCCTGATCACGCGGTCCTGGGTCTGGACGATCTCCATCGGCACCTCGGCGATCTTGAGGGCGACGCCCGCCTCGGGGATGTCGCGCAGGTGCTCGAGGATAAGGCCGTTCAGCGTTTTCGGGCCGCCCAGGGGCAGCGCGAGCCCGAGCTTGCGGTTGAGCTCTCGCAGCACGCTCGATCCCTCCACCAGGGCGCTGCCGTCCTTGTCCCAGGGTTCGATCTCCGATTTTACCGGCGCGGTCGTGGTGAACTCGCCGATGATCTCCTCGATGATGTCCTCCAGCGTCACCAATCCCTGCAATTCCCCGTATTCATCCACCGCCAGAGCGATTCGCTGATGGTTTTCCTGGAAGTACTGGAGCTGCGCGAAAACGGGGGTGCCTGCGGGAACGAAATACGGCTCGGCGAGCAGCTCGGCCAAGGCTGCGCGGTCGAACTCTTCGGCGCGCACCAAGTGCATCACCTTGCGCAGGTGCAGGATGCCGGCGAGGTTGCCGAGCTCGCCGCGGTAGGCGGGAAGCCGCGTGTGGTAGGCCGTGGTGAGCTGGGCGAGGATGCTCTCGGCCGGCGCCTCGAGATCGATCGCCTCGATCTGCGAGCGCGGCGTCATCACGTCCTCGACGGTGATCGCCTCGAGATCGAAAAGATTCACCAGAATGCTCTGGTGCTTTTTCGGCATGAACTGCCCCGATTCGAGCACGAGGAAGCGCAGCTCCTCCATCGACAGGCGCTGCGGCCCCGGATCGATCGGGATGCGCAGCAGCCACAGGAGCCCCCGCACGAATATGTTGGCGATCCAGAGCGTCCACGAGAATCCCTTCACTAGGGGCTTCAGCACGTAGCTCGCCGCGAGGGCCGTCTGTTCCGGAAAACGCGCGCCGATCACCTTCGGCGTGATCTCGGCGAACACGAGGATCAGGAACGCGACTGCGACGGTCGCCACTCCGAGAACGATCTTGTCGTTTCCGAACAGCCGGATCGTGATCACGCCGACCAGCATCGTGATCACGGCGTTCACCAGCGTGTTGCCGGCGAGCAGCATCGAAAGGAGCCTGTCTGTCTGGCGCAGCAGCTCGGCGGCGAGCCGCGCGCCGCGGTTGCCTGCGCGCTCGAGCGCGCGCAGGCGGTAGCGGTTGATCGCCATCATGCCGGTCTCGGCCATCGAGAAAAAACCGGAAACGACGAGCAGGACAGCGAGCGCGACGAACTGCGCGACTAACGGGATATCGTCCAAAGCGAATGCTCGGGGCGGGCGGGGAGGAACCCGCCCCTATCGGGTGACGGGAACGGCAGTATAACTTATGCGAGACCTCGCCGCAGGATCACCTCGAGCACGAAGCGGCTGCCCACGTAGGCGAGGAGCAGCGCAAGGAATCCGGCGAGCGTCCAGCGCAATGCGGTGCGCCCGCGCCAGCCGTAGAGATGGCGGCCGGCGAGGAGCGCGGCGAAAATCAGCCACGAGATGACTGCGAAGAGCGTCTTGTGGTTGAACTTCATCGCCTGCCCGAAAAGCGTTTCGGAAAACACGATCCCGGTGGCGAGCGTGAGCGTGAGGAAGGTGAACCCCGCGAGGATGATCCTGAACAGCAGCCTCTCCATCGTCAAGAGCGGCGGCAGCGCGGCGAGCGGCCCGACGACCGCCCCGCCGTGCAAGCGCCGTTCCATCAGGGTCATCAGCAGCGCATGCAGCGCCGCGATCGTGAACATGCCGTAGGCGATCATGGCGAGCGCGAGGTGCAGGCGGAATTCGGTCGAATGCGTGTACGGCGGGCTCGCGAGCCCCGGGAAGATCGCGGGCAGCGGCGCGCACAAGGCGGCGAGCGCGAGGATCGGAGCCTGCATGCCCTCGAGCTCGAGGAACAGGCTCTCGACCCAGTAGATCAGCACCGAGAGCCACAGCATCACCGAGAGCGCCTGCCCGAAGCCGAAGCGCGGCTCGGATTGACCCCACAGCGTGTCGTAGACGAGCCAGGTATGGAGCGCGAAGGGCGCGAGGATCGCCGCGCGCTCCAGAGGCGTGATTCTCGGCACGCTCGCGCCGCGCCAGCGCGTGCGCCAGAAGTGAAACGCTAGCGCCGCGTAGAGGAGGAACGCAGCGCCGTAGAGTAGAATCGCCGGCATCCGCGCAGTTTACACCACGCTCTCCCGGTGACTCAGCTTCAGCGCCGCGGCAACGATCGGCTTTGCCCAGTCCGGCGTCCGCGACAAGTCCGCCGGACCTAGAATTTTTCCGTGCTCCATGTGCAGCACTAATTTTGGTACGGGCGCCTTGCCGGCGGCGGGGTCCGCATCCGCGCTGTTGTCGTACACACGCAGGGCCGCGAGTTTGGGCAGGAGATGGACGAGGTTGATGCGGCTGTACTCGTAGCGCCGGCGGATGTCCGCTTCGGCAATGTCGTGGCCGCCCTTGCGGACGCGCTTGCGCACGCGCTCGATATGAAGCTCGGGGCTCGCGAGGCCCGCGTACCATACGTGGATTTCGATCCCTTGCGCCGCCGCCTTGGCGAGCAGCGCCGGGATTGTGTTCGCGCCGAGAGTGGTCTCGAAGGTAAAGTCGAGCCGCTCGGCGATGGCTTTCTCCAACAGCCTTTTGCCCTGCTGCCAGGCGGCGCCGTTGGCGTCCGTCTGGCTCAGAGCGGGATTGGCGGCCCTCAGCGCGCGGGCGGTCTCGTCGGGGTTGTAGTAGTCGGCACCGTTCGCGCGGAAGGCCGCGCCGGCTATACTGCTCTTGCCCGCGCCGTTGACGCCGGCCAGCACATAAATGCGCGGCCGCTCGGGCGCAGTCATCGCTTGCGGAGCGCGGCGACCTTTGTCCTAGCGGTTTTTTTGGCTGCCGCCCTGACGGCCGCACGGCCCAGCTCGGCCGGCGAGGCGCTGAACGCCGCCTTCATGCCCTTTCTTGCCCCGGGCGCCTGCATGCGCTGGAGCAGGCCGTCGAACTGCGCGCTCAGGTCCTCGAGAGCGGGGGAGCGCGACTTCATGAGCGATTCGAACTCGGCGTAGGAGATCAGCACCGCTTTGGTCGCGTCGTGCCGGGTGATCGCGACCGCCCCGCGGGCGACGGCATCATCGAGGACGGCGCCGAACTCGCTCTTGGCTTTGGTCGCGGGGACCGTGGGGATATCGACCAGCTCGCCGCGGCTGTTGCGGAATGTCAGTGTGGTCATGGCGGGTCTCGGAAGTCGTTCCGACCATTATAGGCATTTTGTTCGTTTTGTCTAGTTTTTCTGGGACTCCCGATTTGGGCACGCAAAAGAAATGGACTCGCCGACAGGCCAAACCCGCCTTTCCCTTGCCAACCCCCTCGAAGCTCGCGTAAAATCACGCCCTTTTCGACCCGGTCATTCATCATGGTTGTGATTCGTCTTTCGCGCGGCGGGGCCAAGAGACGGCCCTTTTTCAACGTGGTGGTCGCCGATTCGCGCAGGGCCGCCAACAAGAGCTTCATCGAGCGCGTCGGCTTCTACGATCCGAAGGCGCCGGAGGGCCGCGAGTCGCTGCGCTTCGCGACCGACCGGCTCGATTTCTGGCGGGGGAAGGGCGCGAGGCTCTCTCCCACGGTGGCGCGCCTTTTCAAGGGCTACAAGGCGCCGGCCGCCGCGGTCCCGGCCAAGTAGCGCCGCGGGGCGGGTTGGCGACGAGCGGGCCAACCGGATGGGTGGTGATGGGGCGCGTGATGGCGCCCTGGGGCGTGAAGGGTGCGGTGAAGGTCCAGCCCTTCGGATCCGATAGCGGCAACCTCTGCAAGTTTTCCGCGTGGTGGATCGGCAAGCCGGGGAAGCTGAGTGAAGTCGCGGTGGCGGAGTGCCGCGCGCACGGCGCTTACCTGGTGGCGCGCTTCGCGGGATGCGACGATCCCGACAAGGCGGGCGCATACCGCGGAGCCGAGGTCGCGCTCAGGCGCGAGGATTTGCCGAAGCCCGCGGAGCACGAGTTCTACCAGGCCGATCTGATCGGGCTCGAGGTGGTGAACCGGGAAGGCGTGCGGCTCGGCCGGGTAGCGGGGTTCTTCGACGGCGGCGCGCACGAGGTGATGCGCGTCGATCACGAGGGCGGACAGCGGCTCCTGCCGGTCGCGGGTGAAGTGATACGGAGAGTCGATCTCGAGGCCGGCACGGTCGAGGTCGACTGGGGAGCGGACTGGTGATCCGCTTCGATTGCGTGACGCTGTTCCCGGAGATGTTCGCGGCGCTCACCGACTGGGGCGTGACGCGCCGGGCGCTGGAGCAGGCGCTGTGGAGCCTCGCGCTGTGGAATCCGCGGGATTTCACGACGGACAACTACCGCACGGTCGACGACCGGCCGTACGGGGGCGGGCCCGGCATGGTGATGCTCGCCGAGCCGCTGGAAAAGGCGATCGCCGCGGCGAAGGCCGCGGCGCAAGGCGATGCGAAAGTGATCCATCTCTCGCCTCAAGGGCCGGTGATGGCTCACAAGAAGGTGATGGCGCTCGCGGCGGAATCTCACCTGGTGCTGCTGTGCGGACGCTATGAAGGAGTGGACGAGCGCCTGATCCGCAGCTCGGTGGACGAGGAGCTGTCGATCGGCGATTACGTCCTTTCCGGCGGCGAGCTCGCGGCGATGGTGCTGATCGACGCGATCGTGAGGCAGTTGCCGGGAGCGCTCGGAGACGGGTTGTCGGCCGAGCAGGACTCGTTCGTGAACGGGCTGCTCGACTGCCCGCAGTACACGCGGCCGGAGGTGTACGAGGGTGAAGCCGTGCCGCCGGTGCTGATGTCAGGGCACCATGCGAGAATCGAGCGCTGGCGG
>WNGB01014881.1_pt2 | contig 10345 bp, 9 predicted proteins | sample 5400681 | NCBI WGS metagenome assembly WNGB01 (sample SAMN13153367, study PRJNA577476) | soil metagenome | isolation source: 115 cm soil or saprolite under grassland replicate 2 | place: USA:California | collected 2016-06-15 | reverse complement strand
TCAGCATCGACCCGGAGCCCCTCGCCGCCCACCGGCCGGGGGACTGGATCGCGATGCACGTCTTCTACACCAGCAACCCGGGCCCGCTGCTGGTCGAGTGCGTCGCGCCGCTGGTGCGCCGGCTGCGGCGCCGCGGGCTGGTCTCGCGCTGGTTCTACATCAGGTACTGGCTCGAGGGCCCCCACATCCGGCTGCGCCTGCTGCCCGCCGCGGCGCGGCACGAGCCGGAGATCCGCCGGCTGGGCGAGGCCGCGGTGGACGACTTCCTGCGGCGGCGGCCGGCGGTCTACGAGGTCGACCCGGAGCTGACCGGCGAGATGTACAGGCGGATGTTCCTGGCCGAGTACTCCGAGGAGCAGTGGCGCGAGCGCTACGGCGACGCCGACGCCATGGCGCTGCAGCCCAACAACAGCTACCGGTACATCGAGTACCTGCCCGAGCACGACCGCTACGGCGGCCCCGCCGGGGTCGAGCTCGCCGAATGGCACTTCGAGCAGTCCAGCGAGATGGCGCTGCGGCTGCTGGAGTCGACCAACGCGCACGTCCGCTCGGTCCTGTTCGGCCTCTCCTGCCAGCTCATGGCGGTGATGTGCCTGACGTTCCTGCCCGACGCCGAGCGGGCGGCCGCCTTCCTGCAGGGCTACACCTCGTACTGGGAGTCGTCCTACGCGGAGGCGGACTCGGGCCGCCGCGACCTCTACGACAAGGCCTACGAGGCGATGGCGAGCGAGTTCGACGAGCGCATCGGCCAGGTCCACGCCGGCGTTGTCGGCGGGCGCCCCGAGGCGCTGAGCGGGTTCGTCGAGGACTGGGCCGCGCACTGCGCGGAGCTGCGGCGGCGCACCCTCGAGCTGCTCGAGCGGCGCGAGCTGATCTTCCGCGCCGGCCCGGACACCGACGAGCGGGTCCCGGCGACCGACCCGGACCTGGCGCTGCGGGTGCTGCTCTCCAGCCACCTGCACATGACCAACAACCGGCTGGGCGTGACCATCACCGACGAGATCTACCTGACCTACGTGCTGGCGCGGGCGATCCCCGCCGCCGCGCTCGGGGCCGCCGCGCCGTGACCGCCACCGCCTCCGAGCTCGACCAGCGGCCGCGGCTCCGCCCCGAGGTGGTCCTCGGGCCCGGCCTGGTCGAGGGCGCCAAGGTCGTCCACCACCTGAAGGACCCGCGGACCGGCTGGTACTTCCGCGTCGGTCCGCGCGAGTTCTTCATCGTGTCGCGGCTGGACGGGCGGCGCACCCTGGACGAGATCGGCGCCGATTACCAGGCCGCCTTCGGCCGACGCCTGGGACCGCGGCACTGGCGGCAGCTCCTCGGCATGCTCGCCGGGCGGCGGCTGCTGGCCGGGACCGAGGACGACCGGGCGCTCGCCGAGCTGGCCGCGGCGGCCAGGCGGGAGAGCCGCGCCAACCGGCGCCTGCTGCTGTACCGCCGGCCGCTGTTCGACCCGGACCGGCTGCTCGGCCGCCTGGAGCCGCGCCTGCGCTTCCTGTTCTCGCCGGCCCTGCTGGTCCCCGTCGCCCTCGACCTGATGCTGGTCGAGGTCCTCCTCGGCGTCCACGCCCGCGACCTGGTCGCCGACGCCCGCCGCGGGATGTCGGACGGCCCGGTCCTGGCGGCGGCGGTCGCGATCACCTGGGCGACGCTGGCGCTGCACGAGCTGGCGCACGGCCTGACCTGCAAGCACTTCGGCGGGTCGGCGCCGGAGATCGGGGTGATCTGGCGCTTCCCCATCCTCGCCCCGTACTGCAAGGCCGACGACGTGGTGCTGTTCCCCCGCCGCGGCCAGCGGGTCGCCACCGCCTTCGCCGGCGTCTTCGCGGGGCTGCTGGCGCTGCTGCCCTTCGCGCTGCTGTGGATGGTCGCGCCCGAGGGCAGCGCCGCCGGCGGCCTGGCGGCCGCGGTGCTGCTGATCGGCAACGGGACGGCGCTCGCGAACCTGGTCCCGTTCCTGCAGCTCGACGGCTACTTCATGCTCAACCACGCGCTCGGCATGGTGAACCTGCGGGTGGAGAGCTACCGCTACTGGCTGCGCCTGCTCGGCCGGGCCGCCGGGCGCGCCGGGGCCGGCGCGCTGCAGCCGTCCGGCGACGCCGCCGCCTACCCGGCCGGCGCGCGCCGGGCCTACCTCTGCTACGGCCTGGCGTCGGTCGCCTACGGCGGCGCGCTGCTCGCGCGCTTCCTGGTGGTCTGGTACCGCCTGCTGGAACGGCGCGTCGGGCCCGCCGGGGCCGCCGCCGTCCTGGCGCTCCTGCTGCTGGCCGGGATCGCGGCCGCGGCGCGCTCCGCCGCCCGCCGGCGCGCGCCGGCGGCGCGGCAGCCCCCGCGCCACCTCACCGGCGGCCGGAACGGCGCCGGCACCGTGCCCATCCCCACCCCACGCGCAACGGAATGGAGGAAGCTGATGACCCCGATGGCCGTGTCAGCACGGAACCTCAGCAAGCGCTTCGGCGCCGTCCGCGCGCTCGACGGGGTCGACTTCGACGTCCCGCCCGGCCAGATGGTGGCGCTGCTCGGCCCGAACGGCGCCGGCAAGACCACCACCCTGGACATCCTGCTCGGCTTCCAGGCGCCCGACCGCGGCGCCGCGCGGCTGCTCGGCATGCCGCCAAGGCAGGCCCTCGACGGCGGCCACGTCGGCGCGGTCCTGCAGGAGGGCGAGCTGGTCGGCGGCGCCACCGTCGGCGAGCTGCTGCGGGCGATGGCCGCGCTGTACCGCGCGCCCGCCAGGGTCGCGGACGTGGTCGACCAGGCCGGGCTCGGCGGCGTGGTCGACCGCCGCGCCGAGAGGCTCTCCGGCGGCGAGCGCCGGCGGGTCGCCTTCGCGCTCGCGCTGATCGCCGGGCCGAGCCTGCTCGTCCTCGACGAGCCGACGGCCGGGCTGGACGTCAACGGGCGCCGGGACTTCTGGGCGGCCGCCCGCGCCCACACCGGCTCCGGCCACACCTTCCTGTTCAGCACCCACTACCTCGAGGAGGCCGACGAGAACGCCGACCGGATCATCCTGCTCAACGAGGGCCGGATCGTCGCCGACGGGCCGGCGGCCGCGATCAAGCGCTGCATCCCGACCCGGATCATCCGCTGCACGCTGCCCGGCGCCTCGCGCGACGCCCTCGCCGGCCTCCCCGGCGTCTCGGGGCTGGAGGTCCGCGCCGCCGCCGTGATTATCCGCAGCACCGACACCGACCTGACCCTGCGCGGGCTGCTGGCAACCCACGACCAGGCCAGGGACGTCGAGGTGAGCGCGGTGCCGCTGGCCGAGGCGTTCCACGCCCTCACCGCCGACCGGCCGCCCCCGGCCGCCGGGCGCCATCCCGGCGACTGGACGGCCCTCGAGTCCAGCGGAGCCCGATGATGGCCGCCTACGCCCTGCTCGAGGTCAGGCGCCTGCTGCGCAACCCGCCGTTCCTGCTCTACAGCATCGGCTTCCCGCTCGGCATCTACCTGCTGTTCACCACGGCGTTCGGCGGCAGCTCGGCGGGCGGCACGTTCGCGTCGCACTACATGGTGTCGATGGCGCTGTACGCCACGATGGCGACCGGCCTCACCGGGATCGGCGCGCGCATCGCCTTCGAGCGCAGCCGCGGCTGGACCCGCCAGCTCGCGCTGACGCCGCTGCGCCCGTGGAGCTACCTGGCCATCAAGGTGGCGGCCACCACGCTGCTGACCGTCCCGGTGATCGTCCTGGTGCTGCTGGCCGGCGGGGCGGTCAACGGCGTGCGGCTCCCCGCGGCCGACTGGGCCGCGCTGGTGCCGATCCTCTGGTTCGCGTCGCTGCCGTTCACCCTGCTGGGCGTCGCCATCGCCTACACGGTGCGGGACGAGGCGGCCAACGGCATCGCGGTGGGGCTGCTGTTCGTGTTCTCGCTCGCCGGCGGGCTGTGGATGCCGGCGCAGTTCTTCCCGCCGTGGCTCCTGCACGTCGCCCAGGTGCTGCCCTCCTACCGCGGCGGCCAGCTCGGCTGGCGGCTGGTCGACGGCCTGCGGCCGCTCTCCGGCGGGGCGGTGGTCTTCGCCGCCTGGCTGGTCGGCGCCGCCGCCCTGGCCGGCTGGCGCTTCCGTCGCGGCGCCTGACGACTCCGTCCGGCTCGCCCCGAGACCAGGCGGCTACTTGACCGCTCCAGTGGGCCCGCCCGGGCCGGTAGGCTCAGACGAACTCTGCTTCCAGGGGTGGCAGGAGCTCTTCCGAGGACGCCGGCCGCAGGCCGCGGGTGATGCGGTCGATGGTGTCTTGGACCAGCAGGTCGACGGCGTCGATCCGGTCGCCACAGAACTCGCAGCGGATCAGGCTGAAGACCTCGTCGGGGACGTACTCGGCGTCGTTGCCACAGCGTGGGCACGCAAGCATGGTCTTCTCCTTCCACGCTGGATACTTGCCTTGGGGCAAGGATCAACCGATCAGGCGGATCCGCTGTACGGCCGAAGGTCCCGACCTTTGCGAGCCGAATGGACCGGCGGCCCGGGGTCCATCCCGACCCGGGCCGCCGGCGCGACCGGCTGGCTCGAGCCCGCAAGGAGCCGCGAGGCGAGCGGATCGTGGAGCTACGACTTCTCGGCCGGCACGTACTCGAGGATGACGATGCCGGAGGCGAACGACTTCGAGAGGGTCAGCTCGAGGGTCCGCTCGGTGCCGTCGGCGAACAGGCGGGGGCCCTTGCCGAGGACGACGGGGTGGACCATGAAGCGGTACAGGTCGATCAGGTTCTCGTCCTTGAGGGCGTTGAAGAGCTGGCCGCTGCCGGAGAGCAGGAGGTCCTGGCCGGGCTCCTGCTTCAGCCTGCGAACGGCCTCGGCCACGTTCCCCTCGAGCAGGCGCGAGCCGCTCCACTCGAGCTTGTCCAGGGTCGACGAGACCACGTACTTGGGCATGGAGTTCATCTTCACGCCGAACTCGCCGGTGTCGGGCATGGTCGGCCAGGCGGCGGCGAACCCTTCGTAGGTCTTGCGGCCGAGCAGCAGCGCGTCGGTCGCCTGCAGCTCCTCGTCCTTGAACCGCGCCGCCTCGTCGTTGAACCAGGGACCGGACCACAGGCCCGGCTCCTCGAACACGCCGTCGAGCGACAGGTACTCCGTTGCGACCAACCTCATGCGCTTCCTCCGATCGGGTGAGGTGTTGCCTGTTGAGACAGCGGGCCGGCGAGGAGCTCATCGGTCCGTTCCTCGGCGCCGCCCGTTCACAGCGTCAGGGGCAGGCCGAACGCTCCGAACAGCTCGGCGCCGACGAAGGAGGTGATCTCCACCACCTTCCCGCCCTCGATGCGCAGCACGTCCAGCGAGAGCGCCCGGTACTCGTCCTCGCCCGGCCACCGGGTGTAGTTGGCCACCGCCGGTTGCAGGTTGGCGCCGGTGGGCACCCGCCGCAGCTCGCCGGCATAGCCAGGTGAGGCCGGGAGGCCGGCGACCAGTCGCTGCGGCGCGCCGGCAGGTGCCGCCGCATGGTCGACCGCGCCCGCTGCAGCGCGCTGTTCACCGAGCTGACGCTCGCCTCCAGCAGCGCCGCGGTCTCGCCGGCCGACCAGCCGAGCACGTCCCGCAGGAGCAGCACGGCCCGCTGCCTCGGCGGCAGGTGCTGGACCGCGGCGAGGAAGGCCAGCTCGATCGTCTCCCTGGCGACCACGACGGCATCCGGTTGGGCGTCGCTCGGCGCGGCCGGCTCGAGCAGCCGGTCCGGGTACGGCTGCAACCAGCTGACCTCGGGGTCGGGCGCCGGAAGCTGGGCGACCACCGGAGCGGCCGCCGGCACCACCTGCGGCGGAAGGACCCGACGGGAGCTGTGGGCGAGGGCGTTCAGGCAGGCGTTGGTCGCGATCCGGTACAGCCACGCGCGGAAGCTCGACCGGCCCTGGAAGCTCGTCCGCCTGCGCCAGGCGCGCAGGAACGTCTCCTGGACCAGGTCCTCGGCGTCCTCCAAGGAGCCGAGCATCCGGTAGCAGTGCACCTGCAGCTCGCGCCGGTAGCGCTCGGCCAGCGCGGCGAACGCCGACTCGTCGCCCGCCCGTGCCGCGGCGACGACCGCGGCCTCCTCGGCTCGGCTCCGCGTCGCCTCCACCCCGCTCCCCATCGCCCCTCCCGCGGTCACTGGTAGCGGTGGCCGCCCAGCTTGACCCAGCCCCCCTCGTGGCCGCCAGTGGCGTGGTGGGTGTAGTGGATCACCGGGTGGCCCGGGTCCGGCTCGAACTGGCCGTGGACCACGACCGTCCCGCCGACCGTCACCGGCACCCGCGGCGCCAGGGTCAGGTTGTGGTCCACCTCAACCACGACGCCGTCGCCGAGGTCGACCTGGAAGCGCTCGTGCGGCCCGGCGGTCCCGTCGCCGTCTGGCAGCACGGCCACGACCCGGCCGCTCACGGTCACCTCGGCCGACCGGCCCGCGCGCAGCGCGGCCACCAGCGCGCCGTTGTCCGGCGCGGCCGCACGGCAACCGGCGAGCAGCGCCGAGGCCAGCAGCAGCGCCGCCGTCACGGACCGGCGCCGGCGGCTCACAGCCCGCTCGGGCGGATGTCGAAGTCGTCGAGGTTGGAGCGGGACGGGTGGTCGCGGCCGGCCGGGCCGGCGGCGAAGCCGCGCAGCAGGTTCAGGGTGATGCGGCGGACGGCGGCGGAGGTCTTCGGGCTGTTGCGCCCGGCGGCGCAGACCTGGTCGATCTGGCAGACCCAGCTCGATGTGCCGGTATCGACCACGCCGGCGCCGCTCGCCGCGGTGTAGTAGGTCACGTCGGAGAAGCTGTCGTGGAAGCGGCAGCGCAGCGGCGAGTGGAGCACCAGCTCGACGCCGTCGGGGGTCGGGAAGCCCGGCGTCACCCGGTCGTACTCGGGCCCGACCAGGTTTGGCAGCTTCGACCCGTCGTGGAGCCCGGTGCCGTCCAGCAGCCACGAGCCGGGCTCGACGACCACGCCGTCGGCGTGCGCCGGGTTGCACTCGTACAGCTCGCCCAGCAGGGAGCTCTCCGGCTGGCCGACGGGCGGCTCGCGCCAGTTGGTGGTGACCTCCCCGGGAGCGGTGCGCCAGGCCGGGTCGGACCTGGCCGAGTCCGGCTTGTAGTTGACCTCCTCGCGGTCGGGCCCGAGCGGCGACGGCCGCAGGCGGATGTGCCGGAAGATCGCGTTGGCGCCGAGGAACGCGAGGTTCACGCCGTGGTCGCGGGCGACGCCGGCGCCGTGGCGCATCCTGGTCGACCAGTACTCGTCGTGGTTGAGCGAGAGCAGCGCCCGGTGCCGCAGCAGCCGCTCGGGATGCTGGTGCAGGTCGACGTCGGTCCAGTAGGTCGCGTCGAGACCGGCCTGCTCCAGCAGGCTCACCAGCGGCAGCTCGCCGGTGAGGAAGCCGCTCGCGCCGTCGCCCCCGGCGTAGGGCCGGTCGAAGGAGGCCACCCGCGAACGGGTCGCCGGTACCCCGTAGGGACCCCAGTAGAGGTTGCGCCCACCCCAGTTGTTGTACGCCTGCCAGGTGGTGACCCCTGCCATCACCACCAGCGGGTCGTCGCTCGACGGGTCGGTGACGGTCATCGGGACGTAGCCCTGCGCGCCGGACGCGACGAGCTTGAGCAGGTAGGCCCCTGGCGGCCAGGAATCGTCGACCTGGAAGTGGAGCGACGGCTTCCAGCGCGCCTCGACCAGGTTGATCCCCGGCCGCAGGGACGGCGCGGCCTGGCGGCGGCCCCGGACCCGCTCGGAACGCCACAGCAGCCGGGCGCGTGCCCCGTCGTACCAGCCCATCCGGTAGGCCTCGACGCGGAAGCGGCGCGCCGTGGTCGAGACGTACAGGGTCACGGCGTCGCCCGCGGAGGCGCTGACCCGGTCGGCGTACCCCTCGATCGCGTGGGGCGCGCCCCTGGCGGTGATGCGCCAGGCGGTCGTGCCGTGCCTGCGGTTCTCCGCCGCGACCCAGCCGGGCTCGCCGGCCGCCGGCGCCGCCTCGGCGACGATCGGCCGCGCCCCGCCGGCCACCTCCGCGAGGCGCTGGCGCAGGCGGCCGGCCAGCCCCTGGCGCCCGGCGTCCCCCCACGCGGCCGTCGCCAGCAGGACGATGAGAAGGGCTCCGATCAGGAACCGCCGCGCGCGCCGGCCTGGCATCAACCGCTCCCGTCCTCCCGCCCGCTGGGGAGCGCATTCTGGCACGTTTGCGAAGAGTTTACGGTGCATTCCGCGCGGCGAGCCGGCCTGAACGACCCTGCCCGCCGTTTCGTCATTTGACCTGACATGACCTACCTTTGACGCCTGATCGGCGTGGCAATGCCAAGGCTGGTGCTGCGGGGACGGTGGTCGGTGAGCAAGTCGGGGCGGCCCTCCTGGTGGGAGGTCCCGCCGTACGGGTACCTGGAGATCGAGTCGCGCAACGCGCCCACCCGCCCGCGCGCGCTGCGGACGCTTGCCAGGGCGGCCGCCAGGGCGGGCCTCTCCTGGAGCCCCGAGCACCCCTTGCCCGCGCAGGGCTTCGTCGAGGCGCACGAGCGCGCCCGCCTGGTGTTCCACGCCCGCCGGGAGCTTCCCCGGGTGACCGCCGTGGCCAGCCAGGTGATGGTGACCGAGAGCCGCCTGACCGAGGCGGAGGCGGCGCTCCGCCAGGCGGCGGGCGACCGCGCGGCGGCCGCCGCGCGGCGCCGCGCGGCCGAGCAGGCGGGATCGGCGGCGGCCGACGCGGAAGCCTTCGACGCGGCGGGAACGCAGCCCTCGACCGCCGCCCCGCCCCGGCGCGGTCAGCCGGGCCGGCGGTACGTGCTCGGGCAGTGGTCCGAGGCGGTGGTCCTCGCGGTGGTCGCCGGCGGCGAGGGCGCCCTGGGGTACGTGGTGGGCCGCGACCTCGGGCTGGCGGCGCTCACGCTCGGCCTGCTCACCGCGGCGGCGGCGGTCGGCTCGATCGCCGCCGCGCAGCTCGCCGCGCGCGGCGTCGACCGGCTCGCCGTCACGCCGGACGGGTCCGACGACCCGGACCGCCGGCGCCAGCTCGACCTGACCGTCGCGGGCGCCGCGCTGGCCTGCGGCGTCACCCTCGCCCTCGCCATGGGGTACCTCTCGGCGGACGCCGGCCCGTCGGCCGTCGGCCTCGCCCTGCTGGGCCTGGCGACCGCCGTGTCGTACACGGCGATCCCCGACCGGTCCGGCGCCTGGGACCTCTCCCGGTCCCGGTCGCTGGCGGACCGGCTCCGCCGGCTGCAGGAGAACCGCCGCAGCCGGCGCCAGCTACGGACGGCGCAGGCGCGCGAGGCCGCCGCGCAGGTGGCGGTCAACCAGCTCCGCGAGGAGCTGGCCCTGCTGGTGCCGCAGCTGTTCGCCGCCGAGCAGGCGGCGCTGCTGTTCTGGCGCTACCAGGTCGCCATCGGCGACGCCGCCCAGCACGCCTTCCAGCAGCACCTGGCCGCGTTCACCAAGCGCCGCTCCAGGGGCGTGTGGCGGCCGATCGTGGAGTGGTGGTCGGGGGCGACGCCGGCGGCGTCCGACAACGGCGAGGGGGTCAGCTTCGCCTCGGTCGGGGAGGCGCAGTCGGAGTGGGGCGACCAGGTGGCGCGGGTCACGATGGCGGCCAAGCGGGTGCTGGTCCGGCGGGGGCTGCTCGACATCACCCACGGGCTGCGCCTGTCGCGCCTGCCAGGCGCCGCGCCGGCCGGGCGCGACGGCCGGCCGGCCCCGAGCGACGCCGAGGCTGGCGACGGCGACGGCGAGCGCCCGCTGGTGGCACCGCCCTCGTTCGACCCCGACCAGCCAGCCGAGCGCTGACCGCGCCTCCCGCCCGCGGGCTCCAGTAGGGTTACGCCTGCGGGAGAGGAGGTCGCGGTGGCGGCGAGCGCGGACGGCTACATCCTGGCCCTCGACCTCGGCACGTCAGGGCTGAAGCTGGCCCTCACCACGCCGAGGGGCGAGATCGTCGGGTCGGCGGCGGAGCCGTACCCGCTGCACCTGCTCGGCCACGGCGGCGCCGAGCAGGACCCCGAGGACTGGTGGCGCGCGGTCGTCCAGGGGACGCGCCGCGTCCTGGCCACCGCCGGCGTCGACGCCGGCCGGGTGGTCGGCGTCGGCTGCAGCTCGCAGTGGTCGGGCACGGTGCCGGTCGACCGGGACGGCCGACCCCTGGCGCGGGCGCTGATCTGGATGGACTCCCGCGGCGCCGAGCAGGTCCGGCGGATCACCGGCGGGGTTCCCTCCCTGCAGGGCTACGGGCTGCGCAAGCTGGTCACCTGGATCCGGCGGACCGGCGGCGCGCCCGGCCACTCGGGCAAGGACACGGTCGCGCACGTCCTCTACCTGCGCGACCGGGTCGGGGAGGTGTACCGGCGCACCTACAAGTTCCTGGAGCCGCGGGACTGGATCAACCTGCGGCTGACCGGCCGCTTCGCCACCTCGGC
>WNGB01014877.1_pt1 | contig 10346 bp, 7 predicted proteins | sample 5400681 | NCBI WGS metagenome assembly WNGB01 (sample SAMN13153367, study PRJNA577476) | soil metagenome | isolation source: 115 cm soil or saprolite under grassland replicate 2 | place: USA:California | collected 2016-06-15 | reverse complement strand
TATCGCCTGGTGCCAACCGGTCGGCGACGGCGCCGAGCGTTGCGTACATCTTGCCGGGCCCAACCTGGTACGTCGCTGCGCGCGCCGCCGCCGAAATGGCAAGCCCGAGACACGCCGTGCTCGCCGTTACAAGAAAGCGGGCGCGCGCGACGTGTCTCGTATCCATAGGACCAGGATACACCAGGCGGGTCGCAGCAGAGCAGATCAGCGGTCTTGGTCGTTATGTGCGCCTTGGGCGATCCAGTTGCCTATCGTGTTGATCTGCTCGAGTGACAAGCAGTTGGCATTGCCGCCGTCTGCTTTGTCGCAGCCCGTGGTACCCGCGGGTCCGCCGTCCTCACCGGTGATGGGGACGCGCGGCATGCGCTCGCCGCAACCGGCCGGCTGCCTTCCCACGATCTTGAGGTAGAGAAAGCTGTTATCGGTATCTCCCGGAACAATCGCGATGCGGTTGGAGCCGCCGTCCCCTCCGTCGAACCCACAGGTCCCTTCCTGAGAGGCCGGCAGCGGTGTTGTGAGGCGTCCATAGAGTCCGTCGAGCGTCATCAGATCGAGCAGCTGGGTGCCGCTGTCGCGCGGGCGATGACAACCCGTGCATCTGCTGTCGAGGATTGCGATCACGCTCGCAAATGAAACCGCCGTCGCGGCGTCGCCGTCGGGACGCGCGGCATCGGCGTCGGCGCGCGGAGCATCGGCCGGCGCGTCCCTGCCGCTGTCGGGCGTGCCGCCGCTCCCTGCGCCGCTGGTGCCGCCGGTGCCCGCGCCCCCGGTGCCCGCGCCCCCGGTGCCCGCGCCCCCGGTGGTGCCCGTGCCCCCGGTCCCTGCGCCGCCCGTGCTGACGGTGCTGCTGCCGCCCGTTGCTGTGCCGCCTCGACCGGCGGACCCCGAGCGGCCGCTCGAGCCTGCAGTGCCCGGCGTGGTGCTGTCGTCGTCGCCGCAATCGATTGATGCGAGCGAGGCCGCCACCGCGAATCCTATGACCCAACGTGTAAGAATTGCATAATTCATGATGAATCCTTTCCTTGATTCGACCCTCAATGGATTCCGATCGCGCGCGCAATCGGCATGATGCGGAAATCTCCGCCCTGCCCACAATGGCGTGTGCATGGATGCGCATCAGGCGCGCGTTCGGAATGCGGCTGTGCACGAAAGATCCCGTAGGAACATCGGGTTTGCGCGCGTGTGCAGCGGAGACCCATGAAAATCCAATCGTGCTTTGCCAGGCGTCTCGGCATTTACTGGTCGATTTACCCGGCTGGAATGGATCGGAAGTCCGGCTCGTTGACCGATCCACTACGGAGTGAAGACGTCGAATGTTGCGACGGGCGCGTAGCTCATGGCCGCTGCCATGATACCGCCGGCCACATAGATGCGACCGCCAATGACGGCAGCGCCGGATCCGAAGCGTGGATTCATCATCGGCGCGAGCTCGGTGATTGCACCGGTATCGTTTTGCAAAACGAGCGTCGACGGGGATATCGCGCCGACCGAGGTAGCAACCCCGCCGAACAAATAGATGCGGCCATCGAGCAACGCGACCGCGGCGCTGCTTAAGCTCGAATCCAGCCGCTTTTCGTCCATCCAGCGCCCGGAGGCAAGATCGAGAACCTGCACGGCATCCGTGCGGGCGTCGTTGGTGCTGCCGCCAATGACCCAGAAGCGATCGCCGATCACGGCGCCCATCGAATAGCCGCGTGCTTCGGTCATCGGGGTGAGCGTCTCCCATGTATCGGTGGCGGTGTCGTAGGCGACCACGTCGACCATGCGGACACCGGTGGTAAGGTCGTTATTCGATAGGCCGGGAAGGGTGCCGCCGGCGATGACGATCTTGGTTCCCCAGATGCCGACGGCCGCTGCACCGCGTCCATCGGTCAACGGCATCGGCGTGCGCTGAACCCAATGTCCCTGATCGTCATAGAGGAGAACGCTGGGATTCTGTCGGCCGCCAACGACGAAGAGCCGATCGCCGACGACAGCCACGTTGGGCATGTTGAAGCCAGATGGCAACGGTTCGACCGGCTGCCAAGCTTGGGTCTTGGTGTCGAATGCCTCGGCTAAGCTCGGCTGAGAGCCGCCGATGACGAACACTCGATCTCCGAGCGCGGCCACTCCCGCGTAGACGCGAGGCATGTTCATCGAGGGAAGGCTGTTCCAAGGACCGCTCGGCGTCGTGCCGCTATCGTCGCCCCCGGAACTACTACACGCTGCAAGCGCAATGGCTGCCAGCGCGAAACAGGAGACGCGAAAAGCGCGCTCGATACGGGCGCCCCGCTGATACAGAGTACTTTGCTTCATGTACCGGTCGAGCGAACTGTAACACAATCACTCGGAGGTCGTCGCCTCCACCCATGCATCGGATGCGAATCCGGCATCGGCAGGGACGGTGAAGCCGGTGGAACAGAAGAGCGCGGTCAATGCGTCATATAACTCTTCATACGTATCATAATCGAGGCACGGCCCGAACACCGGCGATTGCGCGCAAATAGCCTTGTCTGCGACTGACTTGCAAGCGCTGTTTCCCGCCTCCCGCCAGCAATCGTTGTAGGCGGATACCGAAAAACAATTGTCGCACGCCGCCTGACGACAAGCGAGATTGGCCTCGTACCTGGCACCGCACCCTTCTCTGCTCGAATCGCCATCAATGAGAGCGATACAGCCGGCGGCGTTGATGAACCATCGACCATCTGGATGAACGACGATGGCACCAAGCGTCGGATCTCCCGAGGTTGAGAGTAGACATTGTCGACAGGTGGCGTTGGCAGGGCTTCGCTCGAACGTGGTGCAGGCGGTCGGGTCGAAGCTGGCAAAGGAGGGATTGCATTTGGCTTCACCGGCGATCTGGTCACTCGTGCACGCGCCCGGCCCGAACGGACGCGGAGGCGTCCAAGTCGAATCCCATGGCGCAACCTGGGGACCGCACGACGCAGCATCCGTCGACGCATCGGTCGATGCGGCCGGGCCGGCCTCCTCGCCGCACGATGCGGTGCTCGCAAAAAGGCACGCCAGGGCGACCCCGCCTACGCGGACGAGTTGCCAGCTGCGAATGCGGGTCCAATGACGTCGGTCGAAAAGGCAAGTGATCATGTGGGCTCGGGCGCGACGCCAAAACCGGTGGAGCAAAAAAGCGCGCCCACCCAGGTAAGATACTCGTCGAACGTCGAGTAATCGGTGCATGAGCTATATTCGGGTGACGTTTCGCAAACCGCATCGTCAAAGTAGGATTTGCAGACCGTGCTTCCCGCCTGCCGCCAACACGCACTCAATGCCGCCGAGGTGGTGCAGTTGGTGCATGCCGCGGACCGGCACGCTTGGAGCGCTGTATCCTTGGCGCCGCAACCGTTTTCGGTTCTATCGCCATCGATCAGCGCCATGCAGCCGCCTACGTTGACATACCAACGCCTGTCCCATCCGATGACGATGGGTCCATAGCGCTCATCTTGGACTGTCGAAAACAGACATTTCAGACAAATACTGTTGGCCGGATCGCGCTGAATCGCGTAGCAAGCCTCCACATCGGAGTCGGGCGAGCTGTCGAGACATCGATTCGCGTAATCCGTGATCTGAAGGTCAGTACACGCGCCTGGGGTGGGAGCTCTCGGTGCTCGCCAAGTCAGCGGCCAGGTGTTGCTCGATTCGGGGTCGCACGCGAGAGCGTCCGTGCCGGCATCGTGGGGCGAGCTCCCCGATCCCGCATCGCTGCACGCGAGCAGGCTCGCGAGCATGCATGTCAAAAGACTGCGGAACGCCGCACGCACCGCAAAGCCACGACATGGACACGCGAGGAACATCAAACCTCCCGCTTGCTTCGTAGCTTTAACATTAATCAGTCACTCCGGGCAGCCTTTTTGTCGGCTAACATTACTGCCGCAGTCTTGGCATCGGCAGATCACGATCTGCAGATTTGGCGTCAACCCAACGCAAACTACGGCGAGGCCCGTCGGAATCACCCCCGCATGCGAAACGAGCCGCGACGCCTGGCCAGCCTCGCTCCGCAACAACGAGAGATCCGCCTGTTCGGTCAGTTTTAGGCGGGTTTGTGGCCGCTCCGACGATCGATCTGGTAGCGGAAATCTGCGGCAGTAGTGCTAATCGCCTTTCGAGACGAGCGGCCGCTGTGCCAAGAAATCGAGAAGGAAGTCGCGTAAGGCGGCGACCTTGCGGGGGACGTGTTCGGCACGGGGGTGCACGAAGAAAAGATGGCTCCCCCGCTGCGCCCACTTGGGAAGAATGCGAACGAGGAGCCCCGAGGTGACGTCCTGACGCGCCAAAAACGTGGGAAGAACTCCAATGCCGAGCCCCTCCCGGATCGACCGGTGCGCGAACATCAGATCGTCGGTCGCGAGCCGCGGCTTCTTGGGCGCGGCGAGCGGCGGCGGCGTCTTCATGCCATGGACGCACACCCACTCGTGAGCATCGGTGTCCGCCGGTGCGCGGGGTTGGCCTCGCCGTGCAACGTAGTGCGGCGCCGCGTAAAGACCCATTTCGACAGCGCTCAGCCTGCGGGCAACGAGGGTCGAATCGGCGAGCTTGGCGGACGCACGCAGGGCGGCGTCGAACCCCTCCGCTATGAGGTCGACCCTCTTGTTGGAAAGGCGAACGTCCAGGCGGACGGCGGAATAGCGCGCCGAAAATTGCGCGGCCAGCGGGGGTAGGAAGGTGAGCCCCATGTCGATCGGAGCGCTGATCCTGAGATCCCCGGAGGGTTCCACCTCTTGCTCGGGAAGGCCCCCGGTGATGTCACGCAACGAAGCGACGAGCGGACGTGCCCTTTCGTAGAAAGCCGAGCCCGCGGTGGTAAGCCCGACGTTGCGGGTCGTGCGGTGAAACAGCTGCACGCCGAGCGACCCTTCCAGCGCAGCGATGCCCCGACTGACCGACGATTTCGGCAGGCCGAGCTTTCGCGCGGCCGCCGACATACTGGCCGTCTCGGCGACGGCAATGAACAGCGGTAGCAGGTTCAAATCGAGCGTTCCAGTCATGGAACGCGCTTATGTCAGATAGGCACCTAGTGTGCCAGGAGGAACGGGGTTAGACTGCTCCTGTCATGACCCACGAATCAGAACAGGATCGCAGTGGCCGTCGAGCCGTGGTGGCCGGGCTCGCGGGAGCGGCCGGTCTAGCGGCGCTGCCGGTCGTCAGTGGCAGCGGTGCCGACCCTGCGTCCCACCGGCCGAAGCCGGCTGCTAGCGCCGAGCGCATGCCGGTCGTTTTTCTTCCTCACGGCGGCGGCCCGTGGCCGTTCGTCGATGTCGGCTTCAGCAAGAGCGACGTCGACGAGCTTGCCGGGTACTTGCGTTCGCTGCGGACGCTGCCGAACAGGGCCCCTCGAGCTTTGCTGGTCGTCTCCGCCCACTGGGAGGAGACGGTACCCACCGTGATGACGGCCGAGCGGCCCCCCATTCTTTATGACTATTACGGCTTTCCGCCGGAGTCCTACCAGATCACCTGGCCGGCGCCGGGGGACCCGCGGCTCGCGGCGCGGGTGCAGGAGCTCCTGGGTGCCGCGGGGTTCCAGACGGCGGCGAACGCCGAGCGCGGCTTCGATCACGGCACCTTCATTCCGCTCAAGCTCACGTACCCCGACGCGGACGTGCCGACCGTGCAGCTGTCGCTCAAGACCGGACTCGACCCCGAGGAGCACCTCGCCATCGGGCGCGCGCTCGCCCCGCTGCGCGACGAAGGGGTGTTCATCTTGGGCAGCGGCATGACGTTCCACAACTTGCGCGCTTTTCGCGATCCCAGGGCACGCCCGGTCTCGGAGGCGTTCGACACATGGTTGCGAGACGCGGCGACGGGGGACGAAAAGGAGCGCGATCGACGCCTCTCCGATTGGGCACACGCACCTTCGGCCCGCCTGGCCCACCCGCGCGAAGAACATTTGTTGCCTTTGATGGTGGTGGCCGGCGCGGCAGGCGCCGACCGCGCTTCGGTCGCGTTCAACGGAACGATGTGGGGCATGCGTCTGTCCGCTTATCACTTCGGGTGATGGCCTCCCGCGTTGCGGGCCGCCGCAAATAGGACAAATCTCCTTCTGTGCATCCTAGGCTTGCGGCGCTTGCGGCCGACATCGACTGCTGCCTCATTCGGGACCGTCACCGCCTGCGGTCCCGGCTGCGAAAATCCGCGCCTGCGATGCTCGACGCGATCGCGGCCGAGGTCGAGCGGTCGAAGTCCAAGCGCGAACGTCGTGCGCAGAATGTGCCGCGGCCGACCTACCCGCCAGAGCTCCCCATCACCAAGCGCAAGGATGAAATCGCCGCCGCCATTCGCGAGCACCAAGTCGTCGTGGTGTGCGGCGAAACAGGTTCTGGAAAGTCCACCCAGCTTCCGAAGATATGCCTCGAGCTCGGCCGTGGCATCGACGGGATGATCGGTCACACTCAGCCGCGACGTCTGGCTGCGCGCACGCTTTCGGCCCGCATTGCTTCGGAGCTGAACGTCGCCGGCGGTCGCGCCGTCGGCCACAAGATCCGATTCAGCGATCGGACCGGTGACGACACCTACGTCAAGTTGATGACCGACGGCATTCTCCTTGCCGAGACGCAGTCGGATGCGTTTCTCGCGCAGTACGACACGATCATCATCGACGAGGCTCACGAGCGCAACCTGAACATCGATTTTCTTCTAGGCTATTTGAAGCGCCTTCTTCCCAGGCGTCCCGAGCTCAAGCTCGTCATTACATCCGCCACCATCGACCCCGAGCGGTTCGCCCGGCACTTCGGCGGCGCCCCGGTGCTCGAAGTGTCGGGACGAGGTTACCCGGTCAGCGTACGCTACCGTCCCCTCGGCGGCGATCGACAAGAGGAGGAGGGTACCGACGAGCATGACCCCGAGCTCGCCGTCGTCGACGCGATCGTCGAGCTCGACCAGCTCGAGGGGGCTCGTGGCGATGTTTTGGTGTTCTTGCCCGGCGAGCAAGCCATCCGCGAAACCGCCGACGTGCTCCGCAAGCGAGAGCTTCCCCAGACCGAGGTCCTCCCCCTTTACGCGCGGCTCTCCGCAGGCGAGCAGGAGCGCATTTTTCGGCCTCATCGCAACCGGCGAATCGTGCTCTCCACCAACGTTGCCGAGACTTCGCTGACCGTGCCCGGTGTTCGGTACGTGGTCGATACCGGGCTCGCGCGCATCAGCCGATACGACGTGCGGCGCCGGGTGCAGCGCCTTCCGATCGAGCGCATCTCGCAAGCTTCTGCCAACCAGCGGGCCGGTCGCTGCGGGCGCACGAGTGCGGGTGTTTGCATTCGGCTCTACTCGGAAGAGGACTTTCTCGGGCGTTCAGTCTTTACGCCTCCCGAGATCCGGCGGACCAATCTCGCGGGCGTGATTCTCCAGATGGAGTCGCTCGGCCTCGGCACCGTGGAGGAGTTTCCGTTCCTCGATCCACCCGAGACACGCGCCGTTCGCGATGGCTATGCCACACTGTTCGAGCTCGGAGCCATCGACGAGGAGCATCGCCTGACGCGCCTCGGCCGGGAGCTTTCGCGCTTGCCCGTCGATCCGCGGGTAGGGCGCATGCTTCTCGCGGGGCGCGATCTCCGCTGCTTGGCCGAAATGCTGGTCATCGGGGCCGCACTTTCGGTGCAAGACCCGCGTGTTCGCCCGCACGATCAGCAAGAGAACGCCGATCGAGCGCACGCCCGTTATCGAGATCAGACTTCCGATTTCATGTCTTTTCTCAACGTGTGGAGGGCGTTTCAAGAGGAGGCGCTGCGTCTTTCGACGAGCAAACTCCGCAAGTGGTGCGAAGAAGCATTCTTGTCCTATCTGCGCATGCGCGAATGGCAGGACGTGCACGATCAGCTTCATCGGTTGATGGCCGCCATGGGCATGCGACCGAACGAAACAGCGGCGCGCGCTGGCGACGTGCACAAGGCGCTCTTGAGCGGCCTCTTGGGGGGCGTCGCGCGCAAAGCCGACGATCGGACGTACATCGGAGCACGCAACGTCAAGATGAGCCTCTTTCCGGGATCCGGGCTCGTTCACAAGCGACCCGAATGGATCATGGCTGGCGAGATCGTGGAAACCGATCGCCTCTACGCACGCACGGCCGCCAAGATCGACCCTGCGTGGATCGAGCCATGGGCCGATCACCTCGTGGGCCGCAGCTACTCGGAGCCGCACTGGGACAAGAAACGCGGTCAAGTCATCGGTTACGAGCGCGTTTCGCTCTATGGGCTGACCATCGTCTTCAAGCGCAAAATCGACTTCGCGCGTATCGATGCGGAGGCTGCGCGCGAGATCTTCCTTCGCACGGCGCTCGTCGAAGGCGAGCTGCGCACGGCTGCCCCGTTCTTGCGCCACAACCTCGCTCTCGTGCAGCAGGTCGAAGCTCTGCAAGAGCGCTCACGCCGGCGCGACCTCTCGGTCGACGAGCAGGCGATCTACGCCTTTTACGATCGTCTCGTGCCGAGCGACGTCCACACGGCCGCGAGGTTCGAAAAATGGCGCAAGCACGCGGAAGCGAAGGACCCGCGGACCCTGTATCTCTGCCGCGCCGACATCCTCGTTTCGTATCCTTCGGACATCACCGAGGAGACTTTCCCGACGGTCATGGAGGTGGGCGGCGTACGTCTTCCGCTCCATTATCGTTTCGACCCCGGTCACGCCGAAGATGGCGTCACGGTGACGGTGCCGCTCGGCGCGCTTCAGCAGCTCGGGCCCGGAAGCTTCGATTGGCTGGTGCCTGGATTTTTGCTCGAGAAGATCACGAGCTTGTTCGAGTCGCTTCCGAAAGCTCTCCGTAAGCAGCTCGTGCCCGTGCGCGAGACCGCCGAACGATGCATGAAGGCTCTCTCCCCGAGCGAAACACCACTCACGCAAGCCTTGGCGGTCGAGCTCGAACGAACGACGGGCTTGATCGTCCCGCCCAGCGCGTTTCGTACCGATGCCTTGCTTGCGCACCTCTCGATGTTCTTCCGAGTCGTCGACGAGAGCGGCAAGACGGTTGGCACATCACGCGATTTTGATGCGCTCCTGGAAACGCTGAGTCTGCGCGCCAAGGAGGCATTCGAGCGCCTCCCGACGTCGGGCATGGAGCGCGAGCGGCTGACCTCCTGGAGCTTCGGTGATCTGCCTCGATCGATCCTGCTCGCTCACGGCGAGCTCACGGTGCCCGGCTATCCGGCTCTGGTCCGAGAAAATGGCGGCGTTGCGCTTCGCGTGTTTCCTACGCACGCCGCAGCGGAGCAAGCACACCGACCCGGCCTGCGCGCTCTCTACGCGGTTCGGCTCGCCGACGTCGTGAAGCACGTCCGGCGCCATCTACCTGGGATGCAGGGCTTGAGCTTTTCATTTGCTCTTCTCGGCACCGGTGACGAGCTGAAAGACGATCTGATGACTGCCGCAATCGATCGTGCGTGCATCGCCGACGCGCCTCTCGTTCGCACCGCGCGCGAATTCGAAATGTTTGCCGACAAGGGGCGCGGCGAGCTCGCTGGCGTTGCCGGCGAGCTTTGCGATCGGATCGCGCCCGTTCTCGCGGCGTACCAGGACGTCATGCGTGCGCTGCCGCTCGTCACCAGCGCGCATCAAGTCGCCGACATTCGCGCTCACGTGGCGACGCTCGTCTATCCTGGTTTCATTACGAATACCCCCTGGTCGCGTCTGCCGCATCTGCCGCGCTATATCAAGGCGATTCAGCTCCGCATCGAGCGCATGCGTCAGGCTCCGCAAAAGGATCACGAGCGCGCCGCGCTCCTCGCGCCGCTCGTTCGACAGTACGAGCAACGGGCGGCGGATCTCGCCAAACAGGGCCTTCGCGATTCCGAGCTCGAACGGTACCGCTGGCTTCTCGAGGAATGGCGCGTTTCGCTCTACGCGCAAGAGCTCAAGACCGCCGAGCCCATCTCCGAAAAGCGGCTCGCGGATCAATGGCGAAGGGTGGCGCCGTGAGCTTTTTTCGACGAAGGGCAGGCGACTCGGCCATCTCTTTCGCGGTGATGCGAGCTACATGGATGTGGCTTTTGTGGTCCGCCGGAAGCTGCGCCTCTCCTGCTGACGAGATCCCAAGCCGTGACTCCGGAGCCTCGCCGCTCGATGCCCAGGTGGATGTCCCGCTCGCCGGCGAGGACGTCCGAGGCGATGCACCGTCGTGCCAGCAGGTTGCCGGAAATATTTGGGCGGCCTGGCCGATGCCGGATCCCACCACGCGCGATGGCGGAGTTTCGCAGAGCTACGACGCGAGCTCCGGCGACGTCGTGATCGACGGGGTGACGCGCCTGACATGGGAGCGCAAGGTCGATCCCGGCAGCCACAGCTGGGACGAAGCACAAGCCTACTGCGCCTGTCTGGCGCTCGGCGGCTATCAGGACTGGCGGCTTCCCACCCGCATCGAGCTCGTTTCGATC
>WNGB01014876.1_pt1 | contig 10346 bp, 5 predicted proteins | sample 5400681 | NCBI WGS metagenome assembly WNGB01 (sample SAMN13153367, study PRJNA577476) | soil metagenome | isolation source: 115 cm soil or saprolite under grassland replicate 2 | place: USA:California | collected 2016-06-15 | reverse complement strand
GGCCGCCGCTGCCGCCGCGCAGCTCACCGCCGGCCAGCACGCGGCCCTCCTTGGCGGCCTCCTTGACAGCCTGCCGGTAGCGCTCGACCGCGTCCTGGTCGATCACCGGGCCCATGTAGACGGGCCGCTCGACCGGGTCACCGACCACCACAGCGCGCGCCCGCTCGGCGAGGCGGGCCTGGAGCTCCCCGAGCACCGGGCGCTCGACGTACACCCGTGAGCATGCCGAGCATTTCTGGCCGGAGTAGCCGAACGCCGAGCGCGCCACGCCCTCGGCGGCGAGGTCCAGGTCGGCCCGAGCCGAGACGATCGCGGGGTTCTTGCCGCCCATCTCGATCACGGTGGGCTTGGGGTACCGCGTGGCGAAGCGCTTGTAGACCTCCATGCCGACCGCGTAGGAGCCGGTGAAGGTGATGCCGTCCACGCCAGGGTGGCGGACGATGGCCGCGCCGACCTCGTCCCCGCCGGACAGGTAGTTGAAGACGCCGGCGGGCAGGCCGGCGTCGCGCAGGCACTCGTACAGCTTCGCGCCGGTGAAGGAGCCCTGCGGCGAGGGCTTGAACACCACGGTGTTGCCGGCCACCAGCGCGGCGCCGGACGGTCCCGCCGCCAGCGCCATGGGGAAGTTGAACGGGCTGATGACCGCCCACACCCCGTGTGGCTTGAGCACGCTGCGGGTGTGCTCGTTCGCGAAGAGCTGCCCCATCCGGCGGTCGAAGCCGTCGTTGGCCTCCACCTGGTCGCAGTAGTAGCGGATCAGGTCGGCGGCCTCCTCCACGTCACCGAGCGCCTCCAGCCGGTTCTTGCCGACCTCGATGCTCATCAGCGCGGCGAGCTCGTTGGAGCGGTCGCTGATCAGATCGGCGCCGCGACGCAGCACGGCCAGCCGTTCCCGCCAGGGCATGCCCGCCCACGCCGGCGCGGCGGCGCGCGCCGCCGCGATGGCGTCGCCGACGTCGCGGCGGGTCGCCTCGTGGAACGTGCCGAGCTTGAGGCTCGAGTCGTTGGGGCTGCCGAGGTCGAAGGTGGGGCCGTCGCTGCGGGCCTCACCGTTCACGTAGACGGGAAACGTCTGCCCGAGCCAGGACCGTGCCGTGCGCACGCCCTCCTCGTAGGCGGCGTGGAGCTCCTCGTTGTCGGCCGACAAGGTGGCGTAGGTGACACGGAACTTGGCCATACGCTGCGCTCCTTCGTTGGGCCCCCGGGCGGCGACCAGGGCGGACGGGTGCTGCACGCCCGCAGCGGAACGGTCGCGCCTCGAGTCTAGTACCCGACCCGCCTCCGGCCGCCATAGCTGGCGGCGGTCTCCAGGCAGAGCTCCTCGGGGCCGTGGGCCAGCTTGCCGCCCACCATGGTGAAGACCGCCTCGCCGCCGTCCAGCTTGCGCGGGTCGGCCGCCAGCACGTCGCCGGGGAAGGCGGTGAGGTCGGCCCGCTGCCCTGGCTCGATGCGCCCCGTCACCTGCTCCTGCCTGGCCAGGACCCGGCCGCCGAGGGTGAACAGCTCCAGCGCCACCGGCAGGCCGAGGCGCTGCTGCTTGCGGTGGTGCTGCACCGCCGCGGCCACCCCGTGCCAGGGCTCGAGCGGCGTGACGTGCGAGTCGGAGGAGCCGCCCATGGGCACGCCGCGCCGCCACAGGTCACCGAAGGGGTTCATGCTCTTGGCGCGGCGCTGGCCGAGCCGGCGCTCGTACATGCCGCCCGGGCCGCCCCAGGCGGCGTCGAACGCCGGCTGCACGGAGGCGGCGAGTCCCAGGTCGGCCATGCGGTCGGCGCCATCGGAGCCGAGCAGCTCGACGTGCTCGATGCGGTGCCGGCAGGCCGCGAAGGCCGCGCGTCCCATGGTGTGCACCGCTCGCCTGGCGCAGCGTAGCGCCTGCCCGATGGCCAGGTCGCCGATGGCGTGCACGCCGACCTGGACGCCGGCCATGGTCGCGCGCACGTACAGCTCGGTCAGGTCGGCGTCGTCCAGGTACAGCGACCCGCGGGTGCCGGGCCGGTCCTGGTAGGGCGCCGAGAGGGCGGCGGTGTGGGAGCCCAGCGAGCCGTCCAGGAACAGGTCGCCCCCGATCTGGCTGAGCTCGCGCTCCAGCACGTACTCGAGCTCGAGGCCGCCCCAGTAGCAGACGACCTCGATCGGCAGGGCGCCGACCCGGTCGAGCAGCAGCTCGAAGTCGCGCCGGCCGGCGATGTCGGGCCCGGCCATCTCGTGGACGCAGGCGACCCCGCGCCGCGCGGCGTGTGTCAGCGCGCAGTCCTGCGCGGCGGCGACGGCGGCGTCGGGGAGCAGGTCGCGCGCGTGGCGGCGGGCGCGGTGGTTGGCGTCGTCGCGCACCACCCCGGTCGGGGTCCCGTCCGGCCCGCGCTCGCAGCCTGCCGCATGGAGGGCTCCGGCGGCCGCCAGCAGGTCGAGCGTTGCCAGACCCTGGTGCCCGTCGACCCGCGAGAGGTACGCCGGCCGCCCGCCGGCCGCCGCGGCCAGCTCCTGCGGGCCCGGCAGCTCAGGGGTGGTGAAGGTGCCCTCGTCGTAGCCGTCGCACCAGATCGGACCGGAGTCGCCGCTCGCCGCGACGGCACGCACCCGCTCGAGCAGCTCCGCGGCAGAGCGCGCACCGCCCAGGTCGGCGCCCTGCAGGGCCAGGCCGGTGGTGGTGAGGTGCACGTGCGCGTCGACGAAGCCGGGCATCAGGGTCACGTCGCCCAGGTCCACGACGCGGTCGGCTCCGAGCGAGCCTGCCTGGTCCGCGGGGACCACGGCGGCGATACGCCCTCCGTGCACCAGCACGGCGAGATCGCGCTGACGGCCGGTGGGGTCGCCGTCCGGGCTGTGCGCCTGCACGCCCGCGGCGCCCCAGACGGTACCAGCGATGAGCGCCAGGCCAGGCACGACAGAGACCTCCTTGGAGACGACACTGCTCGCGGGCTGGCAGCAGGCGCTGCCCCGGCCCTGGATGTGCGAACGGGCCGCAAGGTTCCGCCAATATCGGACGAACCCGCCCCGTTGTAAAGCGGACTTTGAGGAGTAAAGCCTAGTACGAGCGCATTATCGTCATTCCAGTCCAGCCCGGTGGACCTCGGGTCCGAGCGAGGGGAGCGGCGAGGTTTCAGTTGCCGATTTAGGCCTATACTGCTACCCAGGGACCTTGCAGTTGAGGAAGGCGGGCTGCCTTGAACAACGTCTTGCGCTATCGACTCAAGAAGACGCTGAAGCTCCTGCTCTGGGTCCTGGTGCTCTACGCTCTCGCGATCCCCGTCCTGTACTGGATGTACAAGTCGAACCGCGGGATGGACTGGTGGAACCTTCTGGGTGGCGATCCGCGGGTGTCGCCGGAGTTCAGAGGCTACCTGATCCAGACCGGCCACCCGATCGCGCCGCCGTTCGACCTCTGGAAGGTCACCAGGGCGCTGCCGTTCACGATCATCAGCGCGCTGGTCATGGTCATCATGCTGATGACCTTCATGATCGTGCAGTTCGCCGCGCTCTTCTGGTTCCTGTCCCGCGGGCGCACCTATGTGATCTACCCGCGTGAGTACGACGTCAACTTCTCCGACGTGCGCGGCCAGCCGGAGATCGTGGACTCCACCAAGGAGGCCCTGTCGCTGTTCCAGGGCTTCAAGAAGTTCCGCGACGCCGGCGGCTACCCGCCTCACGGCATCCTGTTCGAGGGCCCTCCGGGAACCGGCAAGACGCTGCTCGGCAAGGCGATCGCCGGCGAGGCGAAGGTGCCGTTCGTCTACGCCTCCGGCACCAGCTTCACCAACATGTTCATGGGCGTCGGCAACCTGCGCATCGCCTCCCTGTTCCGCAAGGCCCGCAAGATGTCCAAGAAGTACGGCGGCTCGGTGATCTTCGTCGACGAGCTCGACGCCGTCGGCGGCTCGCGCGGCGCGATCTCCAGCGCGAGGACGGCCGAGCCCCCGCTGCACCCGAGCCCCCTGCGCTTCGTCATGCCGGGCAACATGGGCGGCGGGGGCATGGGCGGCATGCTGGTCAACGAGCTGCTGATCCAGATGGACGGCATGACCATGCCGAAGGGCCTCTGGCGCCACGTGCGCCGGATCCTGCACCTCGGCAAGCCCAAGATCCCGCAGTACAACCTCATGGTCATCGGCGCCACCAACCAGGCCTCCACGCTCGACCCGGCGCTGCTGCGTCCCGGCCGCTTCGACCGCAAGCTCCACGTCGGCCTTCCCAGCGGCGAGGGGCGCGAGGACATCATCAAGTACTACCTGAACAAGGTTCAGCACGATCCGGTCGACATCGCCCGCCTGGCCCGCGCCACCTACGGCTTCAGCCCGGCGCAGATCAAGAACCTGGTCAACGAGGCGCTGATCTTCGCGCTGATCGACGGCCGCGACAAGCTGAACTTCACCGACCTGTGGACCGCCAAGGTGACCGAGGAGATCGGCCTCAAGGAGGCCAGCCAGACCTCGGCCCGCGACCGCCAGATGACCGCCTTCCACGAGGCCGGCCACGCGGTGCTCGCCTACGTCCTCGAGCTGGACGACCAGATCCAGATCGCCTCGATCATCAAGCGGCGTGACACGCTCGGCCTCGTGTACCGCACGCCGATCGAGGAGCGCCACACCCACCTGCGCGAGGACATGCGGCGGGACATCGTGGTGTCGTTCGGCGGCATGGCCGCCGAGGAGATCTGGTTCGGCGAGACCACCGGCGGCCCCGGCCACGACCTGCTGAACGCCACGGCGCGGGCGGCCGAGATGCTCGGCTTCTACGGCATGGGCGACAGCCTCATCTCCTACGCCGCTCTGGGCGGCGGAGCGATGGGCGGCGGGCCGATCCAGGCGGTCCTGGGCAACCCGGAGGCGCGCCAGGCCATCGGCAAGCTGCTGCAGGAGTGCAAGAACGACGCAGTCGAGCTGCTGCGCCGCAACGAGCCGGCGGTGCGCGCCCTTGCCGAGCGGCTGCTCGAGAAGGACGAGGTCCCCGGCGAGGAGATCGAGGAGCTGATGCGGGCAAAGGGCGTCGCCAGGGCGACCCCGGCGTTCAAGCCCGCGCTGGAGCTGCTCGGCGAGAACTGGCACCAGCCCGCGCTGGTCGAGGCGCTGCCGGCGGCCAGGAGGGATCCGGGCCCCAACGGCGACGGTCCGGCCACGCTCTCCTCGGACCCGGAGCCCGACCTGTCGACGGGCGCGGACCCGGCGCCGCAGCGACCCGACGACGGCCCGGGCGTCAGCCGCTCGACCGCCATGCCACGAGAGTTCGAATGGTGACCAGGTAGCCAGGCGGCCGCCCGCCCGCCTTCACGTCGCCCCGGCCGTCCAGACGCCGGGGCGACCTGCGTCGGGGGCGGCGCTCAGCCGCCGCCGTCCAGCCCGGCGATGCACACCGCAGCCCACACCAGCTCTGGGTGGAAGATGTCGGAGTGCGCCCCGGCCGGCGGTCCGCCCCGGGTGATCACGCTGTTGCCGCTCAGGTTGGTGAAGCGCCCATGGGCGAGCTGGTACGGCTGGCCCACCGGGCCGATCGGATGCTCAGCCGCCTGCACCCCCTGGGCGCCGTCGTGGCCCATCGCGCCCCAGCGGAACAGCACGTCCTCGACCCCGGCGGCGTCGTCGTGGGAGGTCATGGAGGCCAACGGGTACAGCTTGCCGACGGCGAGGTCGTGCACCGAGAACGAGGCGGCCAGCGGGCCGTCCACCCGACCGGCCATGCCCTTGAGCGCGCCGCCGCGGCCCGGGTCCGCAGGCAGCGCGTCGGCGAAGGCGAAGTGGGAGAAGGCGCCCTGGACGAGCAGCAGGGACTTGACCGGCGAGGCGCCGGCGCCCGGGTCGGGCAGGCCCGCCAGGGTGAAGGCCATCAGCCGGGCGCCGAAGCTGTGGCCGATCAGGTGGACCCGGAGCAGCGGGACGGCCGCTGCCAGCCGCCCGATCAGCGGGCCGAGGCCCCGCTGCCCCACCACGCCGGCGCGCTTCTTCATCTCGAAGTAGGTGAGCTGGCGCAGCGCCTCCTTGGCGCCGTCCCACAGCCGGCCGAAGGCGTCGCCGAGGCCGGCGGCGCCGCCCTCCCCCGCCGCCGGCACCGCACGCGCGAAGCGGCCGAAGACCGCTCTGGCGTCGTCGGCCAACATGGCCAGCTCGCCCTGGTCCTCGCCGGCCGCGCGGGCGTCCGGGCCGTCCGCCAGCTTGGCCATCAGCGACTGGAAGCGCCGCAGCTCGGCCGGGTCGTCGGGCCGCTCCGTCAGCAGGCCGGCCAGCTCGTCCAGCGCCTGGCGCTGGTGCGGCGCCGGGAAGACGTCCTTCAGGTCCTCGACCAGGGCCCTGTCCGCCACCGGCCCAGCCGCATCGGCGAGCGCCGCGGCGGGGCCGCTCGTGCCCGGGATGGGCTCGTCCGCCCAGCGCTTGGACGGCCAGATCACGCCGGCGAAGCCGATGCCCTCGGGTGCGGCCCCTGGCAGCACGGCCGGCACCTGCTCGAAGAAGCGCCGGTAGACGCCGCGTGCCTGGCCGCGGTCGTTGTTCCAGCCGTGCGCGAACACCAGCAGGTCGGTGACGCCCCGTCCGGGCACGCCGGACAGCAGCGCGTCGGCCTCGGCCGGGCTCGGCCGGCCCTGGTCGTCGAGGCTGACCTCCCAGTACCCCAGTCCAGCGATGTCTGCCATGCACCTTCCTCCCCCGGTCGGGTCAGGTGGGGGGTCGCTCGCCCACGCCCATGCCGCTCAGATGGACTGGATCGCACGCATCAGGTCGACCAGCCCGTAGCCCTGGAAGTAGCGCTCGCGCCCCAGCGAGGTGGCGGACTCGAGGAAGATCCGCTTGACCCGCTCCGGCTGGCCGATGAACTCCCGCCGGATCGAAAGGAAGGCCGCGATGACGCCGGAGACGTGGGGCGCGGCCATGCTGGTGCCGTTGTCCTCGACGTAGACCGCCACCCGCGCGGGGTCGGGCGGCGGCCCGTCGGGGAAGACGCCGACCAGCGCCCCGCCGGCCGCGCACGAGGTGATGCGCTCGCCCGGCGCGACCAGGTCGGGCTTGGCACGGCCGTCGCCGGTCGGTCCCTTGGACGAGAAGTAGGAGACCCCATAGGTGTGGGGCATGTCCCGGTGGGTGGCGCCGACCGTGATCGCCAGCTCGGCGTTGCCCGGGTCGTTGATGGTCATGGCCAGGCCCACGTCGGTCTGCCGCTGCACCGAGGGGAGCGAGCCGTAGCCGGTGTTGCCGGCCGCGACCACCACGACCACGCCAGAGCGCACCAGGCGGTCGACCTCCGCGCAGATCGGGCTCTGCCCGCAGGCGAACCACTTGGGGTCGAACTCGTAGCCGACCGACAGGTTCACGCCGTGGACCCGCAGCATCCTGCCCGAGCCGTTCAGCTCCTTGCGCACGTACTCCAGCGCGCGCACCACGTTCATGGAGCTGCCGCCGCCCCTGTCGTCGAGTGCCTTGAGGCTGACCAGCTTGCACTCCGGCGCCATGCCGGCGAGATGCGCCGGGTCGGCCTGGCGCTTGGCGATGCGGGAAAGGTCCGGCTCGTTGGGGTCGACCACCCGCTCGAGCACCTCGACGCGCGCCGGCCTGGGCAGCTTCGCCGGCAGCGCGCCAGCGATGATCCCCGCGACGTGGGTGCCATGGCCGAAGCTGTCCCGCAGCGCGCCGCCGAGCGTGGCCGGGCCGGGCAGGGTGAAGTCACGGTGCAGCTCGGCGACGTCGTCGCCGAGGCTGGAGTGGGTGCGGAAGTGCAGGTGGCTGGCGTCGATCCCGGAGTCGACCACCGCCCAGGTGATGCCGCGGCCGGCGGCGCCGTAGGAGCGGCGCGCGGCGTCCGCCTTCACGGTCGCGGTGGAGCCGTCGATCAGCGGGCTCACCGGGAAGTCCGGCCAGATGCGGTAGATGGCGCTGGTCGCCGGGTCGGTGCCGGCCATGTCGTCGGCGACCAGGGCGCGGATCTGGTCGATCGAGAGCTGGCAGGGGAAGTAGGTGTCGGCGACCGGCTCGGTGCCGAGGGCCGGCCGGTCGCCCGGGACCCGCTGGTACAGCTCGACGAAGCGCTCCCTGGCCCCGGACAGGCCGCCGCGGTGGCGCAGGTTCAGCTCGACCACCACCGGGAGCGGGACGTCGTCGCGCGGGGAGAACCCGAGGCGCTCGCGCTCGCCGGGGTCGAGCAGGGCGTCCGCAACGACCGTGCGCCGCACCAGCGGGTGTCGCGGACCGCGTCCGCGCCGGCCGGAGGCACCGGCGTCGCCCGCCGGGCCGGTCGGCGGGTCGTCAGGGGGGTCAGGCGGCGGGCCGGGCGGCATCTGGCGCTCCTGGAGAGCAGGACAGAAGGTGACGTACGACGGATACTACGGCCTCCGGCGCCCAGGCACAGCGCACGGGTCAGTCGGCGAGGGTGGCGGGCAGGGAGATGGTCTGCACCCCCGCGCCGAGCTCGACAGCGAGCCGGGAGGCAGGCGCCGTGGGGCAGTCCACCACCACCAGCGGTGCGTTGTCGGGACCCTGACCGAACATGACGGTGCGCTCGCACACCACCCGGTTCCCGGCGAGCAGGCGCGCGCTGACCGGGAAGGCGCCGATCTGCCGCGTGAACACCTGCGGGGAGCCGTTGGCTGGGCCGCCGGGGAGGGCACCGAGCCGGAGGGCCACCACCGCCCGGCGGCCGCCGACGAAGGCGCCGGCGACCTGGAGCGGAAGGGCGCCGACCTCTGAGCCTCCGAAGGTGGGCAGGCGCAGCCCCCCCAGGTCGATGGCGACGCTGTCGGTGGCCGGCTCCACCGCGCGCAGCGGTGGGCTCGCCGGCCAGGATCCACCGGCATTCAGCTCGATCCGGTTGCGGCCGCTGGGAGGCTGGCCCAGCACGAGGCCCCCGACAGTGATCCTGGCCAGGGTGTCCACCCCTGGGGTCGGCCCGAGGTCCACAACGTAGGTGCCGTCCTGGCCGGTGGGTCGGGCCGGCGAGGCACGGGTGCCGGCGAGCGGGACCTCCTCGGAGGTGGCGAAGACCCCGCCGCCCAGGTCCAGCAGCTCGAGGCCCACAAAGCCCAGGAGCCGGCCTGCTGGCACGCCCTGGACCCGGATGGTGAGCTCGCCGACGTCGTCGCCGTTGGTGTCACCGCCGGCGATGCGCCTGAGCGAGAGCGCCGTGAGCGTGATCCCGCGCGCCGGTCGGGCCTGCCAGTCGAGCGTGCGCTGCGCCTGCGGCACGGCCTCCGGCGGTGTCGTGGTCGACGTGGTCGTCGCCGCGACGGCGGCGCGCGGAGGCCCGTGGCCGCTGCCGCGGCCCGACACGAAGGCGAGGCCGATCAGCACCACCGCCGCCACCCCGAGGGCCACGCGCAGGCGGGCGCTTGGCGGGCCCTCGACCACCGCGCTGACCTCCGCGACCGACTCGACCCGCTGGGGCTCTCTCTCGCTCGGCCGCTCCACGATCACGAGCGGCGTGCCGCACTCCGGGCAGGCGCCGCCGCCAGCCCTGACGGCGTCGCAGCGCGGGCACCAGCCGCTCATCGCGACCCGCTCCGCTCGTCGATCCGCCACGGGCCCGCCACCACCCGCGCGCGGTTGATCATCGCCATGACCTCGAACGACATCCGCGCCTGGCCGGGGTCGGTCGTCGCGGCCAGGTCCCGGCCGTCGAAGCTGACCATCGTGTCGCCCTCGACGGTGGTGTCCATCGAGCCGATCTGGCCGCTGGCGGCGGAGACGACGATGTCCGCCTGTGCGAGCGTCTCGCCGCCGGCCGGCTCGGTCGAGGCGAGCAGCAGCGTCACCTGGCCGTGGCGATAGGCCGCGCCCGCCATCCGGATCGTCTGACACCCGTCGCAGCGCACCTGCAGGCTGCACGACGGGCACGACGCCGGGCCGGCCACCTGGTCCTGCTGGCCAGGCTGGGTCTGGTCCGTGCGACGCTTGAGGTCGGCGTCGACCAGGGTGCCGACGAGACGCTCCTCGAACTGCTGGGCGAGGACCAGCCGCCCGACGCTCACCTGCGCCACCGCGCCGGGGTCGATGCGATGCTGCAGCGCGATCGTCGCCACGCCGACGCCAGCGGCCGGCGCGCGCGAGCGGAACGCGGGCAGGTCCTGGGCGACGCTGTTGAGGGCCAGCTCCCGGCCCTGGGCGTCCAGGACGCGCAGGTCCCTCACGGCCACCACCGACCACCCCGGTTCCAGCCCGGCCACCTCGAAGGTGATGCTGGTGTTGTCTCCGGTCAGGAGCACCGTCCGCAGCGTCAGCGAGACCTCGCCATGGTCGGCGCGCCAGCCGAAGTCCCTGATGTTGCCCGACAGCACGCGCCCGCCCGGCAGGGTCAGGACACTGGGGGCGGTGGTGGCGGGCGCCGCCGGGGCGGCGCTGGCCGGGCTGCTGCTGCGCCCGGCGACGAACGCG
>WNGB01026184.1_pt1 | contig 10347 bp, 7 predicted proteins | sample 5400681 | NCBI WGS metagenome assembly WNGB01 (sample SAMN13153367, study PRJNA577476) | soil metagenome | isolation source: 115 cm soil or saprolite under grassland replicate 2 | place: USA:California | collected 2016-06-15 | reverse complement strand
AAGCGCCGCGTGTCGCTGCGGTATGTTCAACTGGCCAAAGTGAGAACCGCCGCTCGGATTGGCTGTCCTTTTTGAGTGGACATCAATTCTGCCGTCGGCAGAAAAGCCGGATTGACAGATGAGAAACTGCTCGCGGTTGTCAGAAGCCTGCGCGCCAGCAACGGCTTCGGTTCTCACGGCAAGTCAACCCAGAGTGACCTCACCTCCGCAATTCGAAATCCGCACTTCGAAATTCCTGAAGTCTTCAACGATAAGGAACGGCTCGTAATCGAATTGGCAGACGCGATGGCGGACACGCCGTCAAACGTTTCTGAAGATCTGTACGCGCGTCTGCGCAATCTATTTTCCGAAGAACAATTGCTGGAGTTGGGAGCGCAAATCGCCTTCGAGAATTATCGCGCTCGGCTCAACCGCGTCTTCGATGTGGAGAGCGATGAACTCTACCAGCCGCTGCCAGTTGACGAGCCTGCGGCACACAACCAGATGAGAAAGTGACTACAGGACCTTTTCGCGTGGCGCTCCTCGCCACTGCGATCCATGAAGTCGCAAATCACACTAATGTGCTTTCGTGCCGGCAGTCTGCGCTTCGCTTTTGTCGCCGGTCGCTTCCGGCACGACTGAACGTCCCGGCCTTGCATACTTATCGAGTCCGAAACCAAGAAAGATCGTTGCCAGAATGAATGCGGACGAGAAGAAGTATGGCGATGATACACCGAGGGAATCGAACGACCAGCCGAAGAAGAGCGGCGCAATGATGCGAGCCACTCCACCATACGTCTGTTGCATTCCCATGTAGAGCCCGCGTTCTCTATGACTAATGACCCGGGAAAGCAGTGCTGTTACACAGGGAAAGGTAAACGCCGTTCCCAGAGGAATCAGTGCCACCGCGATCGCCAGCATTCCCAGGTTGCGTGACAACGGCATGCCCAGGACGCCAGTAGCAAGGAGCACGAGTCCCAGGCGCGAAAGATTTGCTTCGCCCAGCCAGTCGACAGCACGGCCGAGCAGCAGGACGCGAGCAAAAACTGAAATGGCGCCGACGTACATGAAGAAATAGCCAATCGTCTGCTCAGTGACTTGAAAGCGCACGTTGAGGAAAAGCGCGAGCACCGAAAAGCTTCCCTGAAAGGCGCCAATGGCGATCGCATAAATCCAGATGAGGCGTGACGAAGGCTCGCTCGAATGCGAGATGACGCGCCAAATTGCCTGCGACGAAGTACGAAGTATCTCTCCCGTCTCGGGCTGCTCATTGAAGTTACGGGATTCAACCAGATAGCGCGCTGCGAAGATCATGTTTAGTCCACAGAGCGCCGCGGCCATGATTCCCGGCGCCGCATGGCCCATCTGCAATGTCCCCGATCCCGGCATGAGGTCGCGCTTGCCCAGCGCGATCGCGAAGGAACCAAGTACCGGCCCCAACGCCACGCCCAGGTTGGTTGTCGCTGAGAGCCATCCCAGCGCTCGTGCGCGATCCTTAGGATCAGTCGAATCGGCCACGTAAGCCTGGATCACGCCCACGGTGCCTCCGCCTGCTCCCTGCACGATACGCGAAAGGAACAGGACGAGCAGCGAGTGTGCGAAGCCGAAGATCAGATATGCAATCGCCGATGAGCCTAACGCGATTAGCAAAGTGGGCCGTCGCCCCACACGATCAGAAAACCGTCCCCACATCGGCGCGCTCAGCAGTTGGGCGACAGTGAAGGCCGCGACGATGAATCCGGAGATGATCCCAATTCCAAAGTGCATTCCCAGCAAGTCGATCCCAGACCCGCCAAGTGTCTTCACATAAAAAGGCAAGAGCGGAATGATCATCAGCAGCCCCAGCATGTCCACGAATGCGGTAGCCATCAGGGCGAAGAGGTTGGCTGGAATTTTCCGCACTTCCCGCCACAGCACGTAGAGCAGCCCTATTGCGACCGCGCCGAGCAATACGAGCACGAACACCGATTGGAAGGAGTGGGCAATATTCTGCTGGATCATTTGCTGCTCGCGTCGATCATCGCTCAGTGCAAACCGGATCGGCCGGTGGCGTTATGGTTGGCAACGCTGCAACCTTGTGGCGCTCCAGCAATTTGTTTAGAGCGGCCAGACTTTCGGAATTAATGATGCGCCACCTCGCCAGGTGCTTCTTCAGAGCCTTGCATGACAATGCGACGTTTTCCCGCGCCGATTGCGGCGGTCGCATGTCGCCGCCTTCAATCATCGTCAAATAGCGCGCGAGGTCGCGGTTGATGGATCCGAAACCCGGCGACGTGTTTGTCCCGTCCTCGATATCTACGAGTTCCTTCGCCAGCGCGTTGATGGGATCGAGGACGTCTTTAGCATCAGACTTTCCCGTGAGACTCTTCTGCCGCTCCGCCATGGCGAGGCGTAAAGACGCAATGTCGTTATACGATTTGTAACTCGAAGCCATTGCATCAGTGATCTCTCTTGCCAGATCGAGTTGTGCCTGCAGATCCGATTGTGATGCCTGAACTCTTGGATCAAGTTTTACAAGCAACGGCTGGCGATATATTTGGCCGGAAACGGTCAGGACTACCTCATAACGCCCAGGCACTACGTACGGCCCGGGAGGTTGGTGGCGCGGAGTCTGTCCGGCGATGGCATGATCAGGGAGAGTGTATTCAACGTAATCAAGGAGCCGGCCGAAAAAACCAAACGGCAGTGTCGCCGGGTGATCCCACTGAAGGTTCCAGACAAACCGATGCAAACCCGCCTTCGTCGACAGTACCGGCGGAGGAGCGAACCAATATTCAGGAGCGTTGGCGGGTAGTTTTTCCGGAGCCGGTGGCACGCTGGAATAGCGCCGTACCACGCGTCCATGCTCGTCATGAATCTCGAGGGTGATTTCACCCGCGACGTCCGACCGCAAGTAGTAATCAATGACCGCTCCGTCCGCAGGGTTTTGTCCGGCGGCAGTATCTGCCGGGAGCGGAGTGTCTGGCCAGGTGTCCCAACGCATTCTCAACGCCGTTTCCGGCGGAAAGAGAAAGACCTTTGCTTCGTTCGTTTTTGCATCAAGTTTTCGCAGGGGCGAAAGATTATCCAACACCCACAACCCGCGGCCGTAAGTAGCGGCAACCAGATCATTGCCATGAACCTGAAGATCGCGAACGGAGACAGTGGGCAGGTTCAACTGCAATGGTTGCCAATGATCGCCGCCGTCAAACGATACATGCGCACCCGTTTCTGTGCCCGCCCAGCGTCCCGCGTCCGATAAATATAAGGATGGGAATCCGGCCACGCGGTGGCGATTACGTAGGCGGTATCTGCTTCGAGCGGCGAAGCTTCAATTAGAATAACGGCACTGCGGTTCGGCAGCGCGGATGGAGTTACGTTGTGCCAGGTCTTGCCGGAGTCGCCCGTCAACTGAACGAGTCCGGTACTCGTGCCCACCCAAATTACTCCCGACTTAGCAGCCGAGGGTGCAATCGTTTGTATAACGCCCTTCGCAGGAGCTTGCGGCTTTTCTTCTTCATCAAGACTGTCCTTTTCAACTTTGCTGTGATGACTCTGTTTCGGCTGCGCGGCCTTCTCAGTGAGATCGGGGCTGATCTCAACCCAGGTAGCAGCGCCGTCACTTGTCTGTAGCAGTTTCTGCATACCCACATACAACGTCTTAGGATCTATAGGCGAGAAAACAAGCGGAGTCTCCCACGTGTAACGATACTTTGGACCGGGCACGAACAATGTCGATATCTGATTGTTAGTTCGATCCAATCTAAGCACAGTTCCGAACCAGCCAATTGAGTAAATAAAATTCTGATTCGCCGGATCGGGAGCGATGTAACCACTCTCAAATGAGCCAGACGGGAACCAGTCGCGAAGAGTTATCTGGCCAAAGTCAGAGCGGCTCGGCACTACGACTGAGCCGGTATCCTGTTGGGAGGCATAGAGCCGGTAGGGAAAGGCATTGTCAGTGATCACGTGATACATTTCGCCGGTAGGCTGATTGAACCATTCAGTCCAGCTCTGTCCATTGTCGACGGTAACTACTGCGCCCTGGTCCGTGCCCATGATCATTCGCTCGGGATCGTCCGGTGCGATCCACATCACGTGATCGTCTTCGCCGCTCGGCTCGCCTTTGAAAGCCGCGAAAGTTTTTCCACCATCAAGCGAACGGTAGGTCGCGGTCTGCATTACGTAGACGTCATCGGCATTCTTTGGATTGACGAACACGCGGCTGAAATAACCGCTGCCAATGACCCTCGGATCGTTCGAGATTCTCTGCCACTTTTCGCCGGCATCATCGGAGCGAAAAAATCCCTGGCTCATTATTGCGTAGACCCGCCTGCCTCCAGTGCCCGGCGCAACTGTGATCCCAATTCGGCCGCGATTTTGATCGGGCAGGCCGGCGCCACCGACACGCTGCCAAGTTGACCCTTCGTCGGCAGACCTGAAAATTTCCGCCCCAGTATTTGTTCTCTGGTCAGCGGAAAAGAACCTGAGTGTGCCGCTGGCGGCGTAAATCAGCTGACTATCGTCGGGCGCCGCGCACAGGTCAAAAACTCCGGTCTTGCCATCTTTGAAAAACACCTTCTTCCATGTTCGGCCACCATCTGTGGTTTTAAACACGCCACGTTCATCGCCGGTAACGAAAGGACCTATGACGCCGGCCAGGACAATATTCGGATCACGCGGATCAACTATTAGCGATGAGATCGAGTTGGTTTCTCTCAGGCCGACGTTGGTCCAGGTACTGCCGCCGTCGCTGGATTTGTAAATGCCATTGCCCTGGAGTTGTTCGCCTGTGCCGACGTAGATGATGTCCGGGTTGGAAGGTGCGAGGGCGAGCGCGCCGATCGCCGCTTGGTGGGTATCGTCAAAGATTGGCTGCCAGACGCGTCCACCGTTGGTTGACTTCCATAGGCCACCGCCCGGTGTGCCAAAGTAATAGATCGCCGGTTGTCCGGGAATTCCCGCCACTGTCGTCACTCGGCCTGCTCGATGAGGACCAATCAGACGCCAACGCATCCCTGAATAGACGGCGCTATCATTTTTCTGCACAGACTCCTGCCCGGAGATTGAGGATGTAAATGCTAAGTTTGCGAGTAAGCCAACCAGAAGAATAAAAGCAAGGGTTGTGAAAATGTTGAACTTCCGACTGCCCGCGTCGTTTCTCTCCATGATTGCAGGTGACTTCGCATTTTGGTCCGCAAGGCAAGATTTCATCTAGCATTCTCCTTCAGCCATTTCTCGTTCTGGATCTGCGTCATCGGGGAGATTTGCATGCGAAGACCCAGCGGCGCAAGTGTGAACGCTTCGCCCTATTCACGCGGCGATTGGATTACATTACTCACGCTTAACATCGACATCACAGCACAAACCATAATGTTGATACGTCGAACAGGAGAAGCGTGTGCTCGAAGCGTAAAACTATCGACGTTATCAATGGCTGGGCCGTCTGCGTTTCATCCAGCTAAGTGCAGGCGGTATGATGACTGAAACATCACACCAGAGGAGGGGGAAGTATGAAACTGACAGAGTTCTTACTAGCAGAATTGGACCGTGAGGTGGAACGTTCGCGTCGCGCTTTGGAGCAGGTTCCTGAGGGCAAGTACGATTGGAAGCCGCACGAGAAGTCTATGATCTTCGGATATCTGGCGAATATGGTTGCGACGATTCCAACATGGATTGCCATGCAGATCGCGCAGGACGAACTGGACGTGGCTCCGGCAGACGGCGGGAAGATGGAACAGAAACGGATGCATTCAAGTGCCGAGTTATTGCAAGCGCTCGACAAGTCTGCAGCTGACGCACGTTCGGCTTTCGAGAAGACCACCGATGAGCACTTATTGACCTCCTGGCGCTTACTGGCTCGCGGCCAGGTTGTTGCCGAAGCGCCACGTTACTACATGATTCAGGATACTATCAATCATTGGGCACATCACCGTGGGCAGATGACAGTCTATCTGCGTTTGCTGGGTGCGAAAGTCCCCGCTATCTACGGGCCGTCCGCAGACGACGGAGAGTTTCGGTAGTGCAATCCATTCAAAAACGTTTGAATCTGCAGTTTGCGCAGATTACACAGATTAGAAACAAGAGAGGCAACAAGGGGTCACGAGCGAAAGTGTTCGAACGTTAACCGCGCGTGTCCACTCGGTTCTCTCATCTTCGTGTCTGCGTAATCGGTGTAATCTGCGGATACTCGAGGTTTGTCGGTAGGAGAACTGCGGGCCTTTACGATGATTTCCAGACGCCGAGCGCCCGCAGCACTGCGACAAGTTGGGCAACGTGGTACGCGTTGTGATCGGCGACCAGTAACAGCTCCCGCAGGTATGTCTGGCCGCTGCCATGTGGTATCCCATCGAAGAGATTCACCGACGTATCGGAGGCAAGCTGTTTCAGTGCCTCACGATCGCGAAAAAATGCGGCAATGCTATCTTGCCACGCACCGTCGCCGGGCGGTTGAGGTGATGGAGGCCAATAATGCTCTGGAGGCGGCTCAACGTAAGCTGCATTGCGACAGAAATCGAGTATGTCGCGCTGCGTGATCCTGAGATGCTCGATTAGTTGCCATGGAGAGTAGGGAAGTCCATCAGGTGCGACGCCTCTTGCTGAGACTGGAATTCGTTCCGTCGCCCTGTCGAAATTAACGTGAGCATCTTCCCAGTCGAGCAACCGGCGCAGATGTTCTCGCAGTGAATTGTCCTGATCGATTTTCATGTCGCTTGCTGTTCCAATCCAAAGTTCAGATTTTAACGTTCAGGTTGTTGATTCTTATGCCTCGTTCTGTCCAGAACAATCCGCAGATTGCACAGATTAGACAGATTAGGGAACCAGGACGGGAACGGTAAACGATCAACGCGCGTGCCCACTGTGTTCTCTCATCTTCTTGTTTGCGTAATCTGTATAATCTGTGGATACATTCTGCGCGCTACGAGTCGAGGTTGACAACCCACCAGCAAGTCCATAAATTCCGCGCGCATATTATTTCAGATTAGCGGGGCCTAATACCTCAGAAGGAGATTGATAATGAGCATCACCTTTGTACGTATAGCCAAGCCCCGGATTATGAGCGCGTGTCGATCCTAAGAATGAGGAACAGTGTCGATCTAGCGGCCGCGCTTACCCTTTCCCCCTTCACCCATTACCCTCTTCCCCTGTTCCTCGATTTCTCCCGACTTTGCCTATGCTGCTAAAAACTACTGTCGGTCTTTTGTTTTTCGTATCAGCACTCGCGTGGGCTGCTCGTGCCGCTGATGTTTCAACCCTCTGCGCTCATTCTTCTCTCTGGGGTGTCGCTGGAGAGAAATGGAACCCTGAAGGGCGCTTACCCGACTTCTCTTACGCCGGTTACCACGCGGGTGAAGCAGCAATTCCGACCGCACCGGCTAAGTGGAATCTCAAACGAGATTTCCATGCCAAAGGCGACGGACGTACGGACGATTCCGCCGCACTAATCAATGCAATTCAGACAATTAACAGGGGAGTGCTCTTTATTCCAGCAGGCACTTATGTGATCGCGCAACGCATCGATATTTTCAAGGGTAATCTGGTCCTGCGGGGAGCTGGACCAGGCAAAACAATCCTGCTTTTCCCAAAGTCTCTAACTGATCTGTTTGGAAACAGCGCGAGGGGAACGGAACAGTCTCAATGGTCCTTCCGACCCGGACTCATCAACGTAACAGGAAAAGATCCAATCAACCCGGACACGCGCCTGGCCGCTGTAACAGCGCCCGCAAAACGCGGCGGCAAGACTTTGCAGCTCTCAAACAAGATTTCAATTATGAGAGGGGAGTGGATCCGTTTAGTTGAAAGTGACCCACCGAAAGACAGTGCCGTTGCGGGATCGTTAATTCATCACCTCTACGGCGATCTGATGCCTCCTGGAGCAGGCCTTATTGGTACTCCACACGTGGTCCGCTTTCTATCACGAGTGAAGTCTGCTTCAGGAAACAGAATCGAACTTGAAAGACCGTTGCCGTACGACGTACGTCCGCAGTGGGCTCCCGAAATTCATCGATTTGCTCCATCAGTTCAGGAGTTCGGAATCGAAAGCCTTTCGATTCACTTTCCGTGGACGCCTTATCCCGGTCACTTCAAAGAAAAGGGGTATAACGGTATCTTTCTCCAGGACGTGTCTCGGTGTTGGGTTAACGATGTGGAGATTATGAACTCTGACTTTGCTATCGATCTAAATTCTACCAACTTCTGCACGGTGATGAAGGTAACCCTGACGACGAGTGCGAGCAGAGCCGTAGGCGCCGGAGCGCAGGGAGCAAATGGTCATCACGGAATCGACATCAGTCATGGGACTGAAAATTTGGTCACGCATTTTGATGTGCAAACAAAATTTGTGCACGACATCAGCGTAGAGTGGTACGCGCTACACACTGTTTTTGCGAACGGTCGCGGAGTCGACCTCAATATGGATCATCATCGAGAGGCAAACTATTCGAGTCTCTTTAGTAATCTTGATTGCGGCGCAGGCATGCGTCCTTTCAATAGTGGTGGGTCAGGTAATCGTGGGGCGCACTCGGGCGCGTACTCAACTTTCTGGAACATCCGCGCTACCGGGCCCTTACGCCTGCCTCCCCGCGACTTCGGTCCACTCTTGAACTTCATCGGACTGGAATTGTTTGAGGGCGACACTAAGGGGTTGACTCAGCCGAACGCCAACGATCCGCTGTCGCCCAACCAATGGCTAATCGACGTTCGTGCACCCGTTTGTCCAGGCGAGTTGTATCAGGCGATGAGAGCGCGACGGTCATCTCACTCAAGATTGAAGTAGCGCTGCGTCTCTCTTTTCTTCCCCTTTCCCCGTTCCCCTCTTCCCCAGCTCCCTCGTCTCTCCTCACCGCCCACTGCCAAACACCTGAGCGATAATCAGTAAGACGAGCAAAATCGCCATAATGAGTAGCGCGATTTTCCAGAAGCTGTACGGTCGATCGCCTTGTATCTCACCGGTGCGGCCGTTCACTACAATTTGATACAGCTTCTGATTAAAAGGTTTCCGATGAAGAGAAGAAGAACAGCGGTCGCCCCGACCACGAAAAGAACTCGCCGAGGATCACTCCCGAGCATGATCGCCGCGACCAGGAGTAGCGCATACGCGATCAGTGGCAGAACAGCATGCCATAGCCAATCTTCAAACACGGGACGATAGGCCGTTTGGCTTCTCGCGCGGTGAATGACTATTAGACCGTAGACCACACCTGTAAACCCACAGGCGGCGAGGGCAAGGCTGACCCTCGACAAACCATGCCAGGGGGCGCTCAGAATTGCGGACACGAGTAGCACGGCGCAGAAGTGCACAATCGTCGGAGTGCCAAACGCGTCAATCTGCCGGGCAGTTGTTCGTGTTCTTGACTCCGCGATGAGGGCAATCACTACAAACTGCAATCCTGTTAGTGCCGCACCCGAAGAACCGACGATAACGTAAAAGGTCTCCCATGCGACAAGTGGTGATCGTGCGGCTTCTTCCATAATGGCTCCTTGACGGTCGACAGTCTACGGTCCACAGTCCAGAATGCAAAAACGAAAGACCAAAGACCAAAGTCCAAGAACAAAAGCACGGAGTTCAAAGTTCAAAACTACGTGGTTAGGATCACGTCCGGTTCTGTAATTTATTCACACGTGTCGCCAGGCGCGAATCATCGATCTTCTCAGCCGTCGCAGCAAATGCTGCCTTGGCGCCGCGCCAGCGTAATTGCTCGACATCGTTAAAGAGGGGAGCGTCAATTCGCAACGTCGCGAGATGCTTGAATAGAAGCGCGCGCTCGAGGTTGCCTTCCCTGAGCGTGTCGACCGGGAAGTTCTCAATGTGGCCGTACCGATTGATGAGTGTCGCAGCTGTTCTCGGCCCGAGGCCCACAACGCCAGGATAGCCATCAGCGGCATCACCAACCAGCGCCAGGTAATCGGGGATAAACATGGGTGCGACACCAAACTTCGCACGGATAGCTTCCTCGTCACGAATCTGACCGCTTCTCCGATCAACTTGCACAACGCGCTCGCCGACGACGCATTGAGCGAGATCTTTGTCCGGTGTCCAGATGCACACCTTCTGCACCCGCTCATCCTTCGCCGCGAGGTATGCCGCCGATGCCAGGGCGTCGTCAGCCTCAAGCTCGATCATGGGCCACGCGACCACGCCCATCGCGACAAGCGACTCTTCCAATGGATGGAATTGTGCGAGCAGAGCCGGCTCGATCCCGGCGCCGGTTTTGTAGTCAGCCCAGAGATCATTGCGGAACGACTCAATCACGTGATCAGTTGCGACACCGACGTGCGTCGCTCCGTCCTCGATCATTTTGACAACCATCCGCAGTACGCCCGTCACAGCGCCGAATGGCGGATCAGTTTTCTTGAAGCGCCGCAGCCCGTAGAAGTGACGAAAGAGTT
>WNGB01014874.1_pt1 | contig 10347 bp, 7 predicted proteins | sample 5400681 | NCBI WGS metagenome assembly WNGB01 (sample SAMN13153367, study PRJNA577476) | soil metagenome | isolation source: 115 cm soil or saprolite under grassland replicate 2 | place: USA:California | collected 2016-06-15 | reverse complement strand
ACCTCGAAGGCGAAGACCTTGCGCATCCGGACCTCCCGGGGAATCGCTCGGCGCCCGCCGTGGGCGCCCGTTCATGGAGAGGTCGGAGACGATCGCAGGTTCTCGACATCGCCGTGGCGGGCTCAGCGACCCGCAACCACGAGCACGCTGCGCCGCCGGGCGCGATGGTCCCGTTGTCGGCGATCAGCGCCAGGCCCCTGGCCGCTGCGGCGGCTGCGGCTGCGGACGTTGCTCGCCGGTTCCGCCCGGCGACGGGCCCCACGGAGGCAGCGGGCGGGACGCCGGGGCGGGCCGGTGTCGCCGCCGCGACCGCTTCGACGAGACGGCCGCCAGCAGGATGACCAGCAAGAGGGCCACCGGCGCGGCGGCGAGCCCGGCCTTCTTCAGCGTGGCGATCCTGGCCTTGTCGCCGGCGGCCTTCCGCTGGGCGGCCAGCCACGCGTCGTGCCGCTCGAAGACCGGGTTCGGGGCGTTCGCGGGGACCTGGCCGACCAGCGCCTGCCAGGGTCGTGCGGCCCCGTAGCCGGTCTGCAGGTCCTTGCCCGGCGTGCCGGCGTCGCGCGCGGAGGCGATGACGCGCTGCACCACCTGGCGGGCGGGCATGTTCGGGAACCTGGACCGCACCAGGGCGACCGCGCCGCTGGTCAGGGCGGCCGCGTTGCTGGTCCCTTCGGTCTGTTGGAGCTCGCCGTAGACGTTGACGCCGGCGATCGCCACACCCGGTGCGGCCACCGCCACGTACGGCTGCCGCTGGGTCTTCACCCACGGGGCCATCCTGGAGTCGAGCGCGCCCACCGCCAGGACGCCGGGGCACGCGGGAGGCTCCTCCGGGTAGTTCTTCTCGTTGCCGGAGTTCCCGGCGGAGGCGACGACCACCACGTCACGCTCGATCGCGTGGTCGATCTCCGCCTGCAGGTCAGGGCTGCAGGACAGCGGGGACGGGGCGGCTCCGACGTTGGAGACGTTGACCACCTTGGCGCCGTGGTCGACCGCGTAGCGGATCCCAGAGGCGATCTGGCCGATGTTGGTGATCGCGACCGGGAGGATCCTCGCGCGGGGGGCGACGCCCAGGAACCCGGTTCCCCTGCCCTGCCCCGCGATCAGCTCGGCCATAAGGGTCCCGTGGCTCGACACCCGCGAAGTCTCCTCCTGCCCGTCCCCCGCCCGCTGCGGCAGTACGGTGACGAAGTGACCGTTGACCAGCTCGGACGATGGTGCGTCCGCGAACTCGATGCCTGGCAGCACCGCACCCTGAAGCTCCGGCAGGGACGCCTGGACGCCCGTGTCCACCACGCCCACCGTGACGCCCTGGCCCTGGGTGATCGGCCAGACCTTGTCCTGGATGCCCCAGGCGGTGAACCACCACTCCCGCGGCAGCGGCCCGGCGGCGGTCGCCGCCTGGCTCGGCGACGAGGTCGCCCCGACCAGGAGGAAGGCCATGGTCGCTCCCGCGACCGCGCTGCTCCAACGTCGTCGCATCGGCATACCTCGCAGGCAGGTGGGAACGGCAGGGGGTGGCGGGACGGTGGCGGCGTGCGCTCACGGCACGCTCACGCGGCGCTCAAGATCGCTGCTCCCGTCCGCCGGAGTCGGCCTTGACACGCGCTCAGCCCAGCGCGGTCGGGGGCAGCCAGCGGACCTGGCCGCTCGGCGTGGTGGTCACCAGCTCGCCCTCGGCGGTGAACAGGGCCGAGCTGACCTGGTCGCGGTGGCCCACGACGTTGCCGTGCCGGTCGAGGAGGTCGAGCACCCCGTCGTGGACGATCGCCTGCCTGCCGCCGTCCGGGGCGACCTCGACCAGGGCCTCGCTCGAGAACTGGCGCGTCCACGTCGCCGCGCCGTCCGCGCCGAAGCCTTGCAGGGCGGTGGCGGGCCGGCCGTCGCTGTCCATCTGGCGCTGCACCAGAACGCCGCCCTCGGGTCCGAGGCGGCACTCGCCGACGACGCCGATGCCGGTCGCGAGCGGCACGCGGCGGTCGTCGCCGACCAGCATGGCGGCGCCGCGGGGACCGACCAGGACGGCGCGGTCGCCGGCGACGCAGCCGCCCCAGGACGGTCCACGGCGGGTGGGGCGGCCGTCGGCGCGCCAGCCTTCGCGGTCGTGGCGGAACCGCCACAGCGGCCGGTCGTCACCGGAGCCATTGCCGGCGAAGGCGATGGCACGGTCGCGCCCGGGGCTCTCCTCCCAGACGACGTCGTCCATGCGCACGTCGCCGGGGAGGGGGACACGCCTGGTGGTGGTCCCGGCGACCGCCACCAGCCAGGTGTGGCCGCGGGCGTCGCGCTCGGCGACCACGGCGTCGGTGCCGGAGCGGGCGGTCAGGACCAGGCGGGTGGGGGCGGACGGCGTGGGGAACGGGCGGCGCCGGCCACGGACGTACTGGTACGGCCCCTTTTCGGGAGAGCCGCCCTCGGCCGCCGTCGGGTCCTGGCCGGAGACGACCGCGTCGGGGCACTGGGCCTGGCAGATGACCTGCGCGCCGGCGGCGCGGGCGGCGCGGTCGCGCCACAGTTGCCTGCCGCCGCGGGCGACCCCGCGGATGGTGCCGCTGGCGACGTCGAGCACGACCGCGCCGCCGCTGCTCGCCGCGAGCAGGCGTGGACCAGGGACGGTCCGGGCGGGCCCGTCGTCGGAGGGCCCGGCCGTCGGGGTACCGCCCACCCCGCAGCCGCCCAGGAAGGCGGCGGCGAGGAGCAGCACCACGCCGCCGGTCGGCCTGTGCACCCGCATGCTCGCCTCCAAGGTCGCGCGCCGGGTCGTTGGTTGAAGCCGGGCGGCCCTTGCGGTGGCGGCCGGCCGCCACCGCAAGGGGCTCACGCGGCGATCAGGTGCGGGTGGTGTTCGTGCTGCAGCGCGGGTCCTTGGCGTGCGGCCGGTCGAAGATGGCCTTGTACCAGGAATACGTGGAGTGCTCGATGCCGATCCTGATCTCGTGGCGCGGCCGGTGGCTGCCGGCGCCCCGGTGGACGTTGTCGCCCGACTTCCAGTGGAAGACGGTCGGGTCCTTGGCGAACCGCTTGTCCCACTTCTGCTTGATCTCGATGTTGCTCTTGTTGTTGAGCTTGTGCTTCGTGGTGCGGAGGTCCCAGGTGAACAGGCCGATGTAGTTGTAGCTGTGGGACTCCCGGTAGTAGGTGGTGAAGCCGGCGTTGTAGCCGCTCTTGGTGCAGTGGCCGTGGAGCGACAGCGCCTGCGCCTGGGGCGCCAGGCCGGGGAGCAGCAGCGCCGAGCTCACCAACAGCAGCGCGAGACGGCGCGCGATCCGCTGTGGCACGTGCTCACCTCCATGGGTGAGGGCTTGGCTGCGCGACACCGCCGTGCGGCGTGCGCAGCGGGATCCGGTGACCCGACCTCCTTTCGGCGGCGTCGGAGGCCACGGATGGTGGAGTCGCTTGCTCAGCGCCGGCACACGGCGCGCTCAAGATGGCGTGTTCCAGCCCCCGACGGGGGGCTTGACCGTGCGCTGCCGTGTGGCCGGGATGCCCGATGTCGGCCGGTCTGGGTAGGATGCGATCGCACCAAGGCACCGGGAGTCCGGGGCGCGAGCAGCGAAGCAAGAGCCCCGTCGGAAGAGGCGCGGCCTGGAGGGGTGCGCGTGGAGTTCCGCCTGCTCGGACCGGTCCAGGTGGTCGCTGGCGGCCGGCCGCTGCCGGTCAACGGCGCCCACCAGCGCGCCCTGCTCGCGCTGCTGCTGCTGCACCCCAACCGGGTGGTCGCCGCCGACCGGCTGGTCGGTGTGCTCTGGACGAACGGCGCACCGTCGAAGGCCGCCCGCCACCGCCTGCAGGTCCGCACCTCGGAGCTGCGGCGGGTCCTGGCCGACGCCGGCGAGGACGAGCGGCTGGCCTACCGCCCGCCGGGCTACGTCCTGCGGGTCGGGCCGGGCGAGCTGGACCTCGACGAGTTCGTCCGGCTGGCCGACCAGGGCCGCGAGCAGCTGACCGCCGGGCACGCCGAGCGAGCCAGGAAGCTGCTGGCCGAGGCGCTCGGCCGGTGGCACGGCCGCGCGCTCGAGGACGTGGACCTGCCGGGGGTGCGGCGCGAGGCGGAACGGTTGGAGGCGCGCCGCCTGGCCGTGGCCGAGGACCGGATCGAGGCCGAGCTGGCCTGCGGCCGCCACGCCGAGATGGTCGCCGAGCTGGAGGAGCTGGCCGCCGCCGAGCCGCTGCGCGAACGCCTCCACGCCCAGCTCATGCTGGCGCTGTACCGCTCCGACCGCCAGGCCGACGCCCTTGCGGTCTTCCGGCGGCTGCGCGACCGGCTCGTCGCCGAGGTCGGGGTGGAGCCCGGTCCGTCGCTGCAGGAGCTGCAACGCCAGCTGCTGAACGCCAACCCCGCGTTGCGCCCCGCCCCGGAGCCGGTGACGCCCCAGCGCCCGGCCCGCCCGGCCCCGGCGACCGTTCCCAGCGAGCTGCCGCCGGACGTTGCCAGCTTCACCGGCCGCCAGGACGAGCTGGCCGAGCTCGAGCGGGCCGTGGCGACGGTGGACCGGGCTGGCCCGGTGGTGATCACCGCCATCCAGGGCGCCGGCGGGGTCGGCAAGTCCGCCTTGGCCGTCCACGCCGCCCACCGGCTCGCCGGGCGGTTCCCCGACGGGCAGCTGTACGCCAACCTGCAGGGCGCCACCCCCGGGTCCACGCCGCTCGCCCCGCTGGAGGTGCTCGGCCGCTTCCTGCGCGCCCTTGGCCTGGACCCCGCCCAGGTCCCCGCCGGCCTGGACGAGGCCACCGCCCGCTTCCGCTCGAAGGTCGCCAACCGGCGGCTGCTGGTGGTGCTGGACAACGCCCGCGACGCCGCCCAGGTCCGACCCCTCCTGCCCGCCAGCCCGCGCTGCGGCGTCCTGGTCACCAGCCGCCGCATGCTCGCCAGTCTCGACGGCGCCGCCGTGCTGCACCTGGACGTGCTGCCACCCGTCCAGGCGGTGGAGCTGCTGGGCCGCCTCGCCGGCCCGCAGCGGGTCGCCGCCGAGCCCCAGGCCGCCGGGGCGATCGCGGAGCTGTGCGGGCGCCTGCCCCTCGCGGTCAGGATCGTCGGCGCCCGGCTCGCCGTCAGGCCCAACTGGCGCCTGGAGCGGCTGCGCGAGCGCCTGGCCCTCGAGCACCGGCGACTGGACGAGCTGGAGCTGGCCGACCTGGGGGTGCGGGCCAGCTTCGCGGTGTCCCTGCGGCAGCTCCACGACAGCCCTGACCGGCTGGACCGTGCCGCCGCCGGGGCGTTCGCGCTGCTGGGCCTGCCCGGCGGCGCGGACCTGGGGGTGCCGGCCGCCGCCCGGCTGCTCGACCTGCCCGACCACGAGGCCGAGCGGGTGCTGGAGCGGCTGGCCGACGCGCACCTGCTGGAGACCCCGGCCCCGGGCCGCTACCACCTCCACGACCTGCTGCGCCTGTACGCCCGCGAGGAGGCCGACCGAAGGCATCCCGAGGGTCGCCGCGCCGCCGCGCTGACCCGGCTGCTCGGCTTCTACACCGCGTCGGCGTGGCGCACCCTGGCGCTGCTGCGTCCCGGCGACTACCGCCTCGACCGCGCCGACCAGCGCTGGACGAAGGGCGGGCTGGAGTTCCCGGACGACAAGGCGGCGCTGCTGTGGCTCGAGGCCGAGCGGGCCAACCTGCTGGCCGCCGTCGACCAGGCCGCGGCGATGGCCGGCGTCACCGGCACGATCGCCTCGCAGCTCGCCCAAGGGCTGTTCGGGTTCTTCCTCCTGCGCGGCTACTGGCACGATTGCGTACGGGTCAACCAGCCGGTGCTCGACCTTGCCCGCCAGACGGGAGATCGCGCCGCCCAAGCCCAGGCCCTCATCCACCTCGGCGTCGCCTCGGCGCGGCTGGGCAGGCACGCGGAGGCGATCGCCAGCTACCGGGACAGCCTCGCCATCTGCCGGGAGCTGGGCGACCGCCACGGTGAGGGCGCCAGCCTGAACAACCTCTCCCTCATCCACGAGCGGCTGGGACGCTACGACGAGGCGCTGGCCTGCCTGGAGGCGAGCCTGGCGATCGACCGGGAGCTGGGCGACCGCCGCGGCCAGTCGATCAGCCTGAACAACCTCGGCTTCGTCAACATGAAGCTGGGGAACCTCGACCAGGCGCTGCGGTCCCAGGAGGAGAGCCTGGCGATCGCCAGGGAGCTGCACGACAGCGACGGACAAGCCCAGGCACTGAACAACCTCGGCGGTGTCCACATGAGGCTGGGACGACTCGACGAGGCACTGGCGTGCGAGCGGGAGAGCCTGGTGATCTACCGGGAGCTCGGCGACCGCGACGGCCAGGCCCAGAGCCTGCACGACCTCGGCATGGTCTACGAGCGCCAGGGGCGGCACGACCAGGCGCTCGCCTGCCTCCGGGAGAGCCTGACCTTCCAGCGGGAGCTGGGAAGCCTCTTCGGCGAGGCCGAGACGCTGGAGGGGCTCGGCACGATCCTGCGCGCGCTGGGCCGCTTCGAGGAGGCGCTGGCGCTCTGGCGGGAGGCGCTGCCCATCTTCGAGCGGCTGCAGATGCCCGACGCCGAGCGGGTCCGCGCCCTGCTCGCCGCCGTCCAGCGGACCGGCGCGGGCGCCGGCCCCCAACGGTCAGGCGGGCCGCCGAGCGACGCCCTGACGGGATGAGGCCAGCGGCCGACCGCCGCCCTACAGGCGCAGCCTGGCGGCCACCCCGGCGTGGTCGGACGGCCACAGCCCGGCGGGGGTGCGGTCGCCCAGCTCCTCGCCGATCACCTCCGCCGCCACCGCCCGCACGTGGCCCGGCTGGTACAGCACGTAGTCGATGCGGTGGTCGATCAGCGAGGGCACGTTGTCGAGCAGCTCGGACTGCCCCGAGGTGAAGCCGCCCTCGGGGCCGTGCACGGCGACCCAGGCGTCGGCGTAGCCCTCCGCCTGGAAGGTCCCGTAGGCGCCGGCGGCGTCGTCCGGCCTGGAGTTGAGGTCGCCGACCAGCACCACCGGGTGGCGCGACGGCGCCAGCGCCGCGGCCAGCTCGCGGGCCTGGGCGTTGCGCACGTCGGCGCTGAACGCCTCCAGGTGGGTGTTGGCGAAGCGCACCGTCCTGCCGCGCAGCTTCACGTCGACCGTCGACCAGCCGCGCAGCACGGTGAAGCTGAACCCCGGTATGGCGGTCGGGATGACCAGCGTGGCGGCGAAGTTGCGCGAGTCCGGGTTGCGCACCTGGGGCGCACCGCGACCGACCCGGGCGATGATCACGTCGTGGTCGGTGAAGCGCGCGGCGGTGGTCGCGCTGATCGGCAACGAGCCGGTGAAGTTGGTGTTCACCGCGACCGGGCGGTACGCGAGCCCGTGGCGGGCGAGCGCGTGCAGCAGCAGGCGCAGGAAGTCGAAGCTCGGGCGCAGCTCCCCGCCGATCGGCCCGGTCTCCCACAGCGCGACCTCCTGCAGGCCGGCGAGGTCGGGCGGGTCGGCGGCGAGCAGCCTGGCGATCGCCTCGGCGCGCGAGGGGAAGTCGGTCTTGACCACGTTGGCATAGACCTGGCCGGCGCGCCGTACCAGCTCTTCCTGGCTGGTGGCGGTGAACAGCGGCGCGAAGTCGGCGCCGAGGTAGAGGTTGTAGGTGGCCACGCCGAGCCGCCGGTGCCCCTGGGTGGCGCGATCGTCCCCGCCCCAGGCGGCGACCGGCCCCAGCGCGATGATCCCGACCAGGGCGGCCAGCAGCACGGCGCCGAAGCGTGCCCGCCAGCCGACGACCGTCCGTGCCCGCCACCCGACCGCTCGCATCGCGTGCTCCCATGCACCGGCGTCCCCTTCGGCGGGAAGAAGACCATGCCCACCCGTATCGGCGCCAGCGCCACGTTTCGTGCCGGTCCGGCGGCCGGGATCAGCCGAGCGACGCCCAGAAGCGCCGCAGCACGGCGGCGCCCCACGCGGGTCCGCAGCGGTCCCTACTGCTCCGAGCGCGCGGGTGGCCCGCCCATCATCCTCAGCATCGCCGGCCCGCCGGTGCGGGCGAAGCGCACCACCAGCACCGCGGCGACGGCGAGGAAGACCAGGTTGAGGACGGTGGTGTAGTTCCAGGTGACGCTGGCCTCGACGACCTTGGCGGCACGCTCGCCCGGGACCAGGCCCAGCGCGCCGAAGACCAGCTCCACCACCAGGCCGGCCGCGACCATGGTGGCGTAGAAGGTGGCCAGCAGGAAGCCCGCCATCCTCCAGCCGTAGTAGCGGCGGTAGATGTCGAGCACCGGCAGGACGATCAGGTCGGCGAAGATGAACGCCACCACCCCACCGAAGCTGATGCCGCCGTTCCACAGCACCGCGGCCAGCGGCACGTTGCCGATCGAGCAGACGAACGAGACCACCGCGACCAGCGGGCCCACCAGCGGCCCCCACAGCTTGGCCGCGAGCGGGTGGCCCTCGAGGAACAAGCCCTGCCAGAACCCTTCCGGGACCCAGGCGGCCAGCGCGCCGGCGACCAGCAGGCCGATGGCGATGTCGGCCCAGACCGAGGCCCAGTCCATCACGAAGTACTGGCTGGTGGCGGTGAAGCCCTCGGCGGAGCGCAGCCGCGACCAGAGCGAGCCCCCCGCGACGGCCATGTCCATGCCGGCGTGGCCCTCCATGCGCCCGGCGACGCCCCGATCGGCCTGGTCGCGGGCCGCCTCGACCAGGCGGGGGCGCAGGGCCGCCCGGAAGATCAGGGCGAGGAAGGCGATCATCAGCGGCCCGCCGACGAACTCGGCCACGGTGAACTGCCAGCCGACCAGCACCGCGAGGATGATGCCCAGCTCGATCACCAGGTTGGTGGAGGCGAACTGGAAGGCCATCGCCGCGGTGAAGTCGGCGCCCTTGCGGAAGATCGAGCGCGCCAGCGCCACCGCCGCGTACGAGCACGACGAGGACGCGGCGCCGAGCCCGCCGGCCAGGCACAGCGAGCGCGGCGAGTCGTCGGGCAGCAGCCGGCTCATCTCGCCCTTGGAGACCACCGCCTGCACCGCCCCGGACAGGGCGAAGCCGAGGATCAGCGCCCACAGGATCTCCCAGAGCATCGCGAACGCCAGCCCAAGCGCGTGGCCGATGGGCGCCAACGTCGTCACCTCGTCTGGTCGGCGATCGCGGACAGGATGGTGGTGGCCAGCACCCCAGCGGCCTTGTCCGGGTCGAGGCGGCTGGCGTCGACCTCCTCGGCGGCGCCGTGCATCAGGCTGTAGAAGGTGGCGACCAGCCAGGAGCGCGGCAGGTCGGTGCGGAACTCGCCCTCCTCCTGGCCGCGCGCGATGAGCCGCTCGACCCGGCCCATGGCCTGGTCGTGGTGCTCGCGGATGCGGGCGGGGCTGAGCTGGCGCTGAGCGGCGGCGAGCCCGCCGCGGTGCTGGTCGAGCACCCGCCAGGAGGAGCGGACCAGGCGGGAGAGCGCGTCGGAGGCCGGGCCGTCGTCGATCGCCACCTGGTCGAGGATGGCGTTCGCCTTGGCCAGGGCGTGCGCGAGCACGGCGTCCACCAGCTCCTCCCTCGACGGGAAGTGGCCGTAGACGGTGACCCGGCCGACGCCGGCGGCCCGGGCGACCTCGGCGACGCTGGTGTCGGCGTTGCGGCTGAAGCAGGCCAGCCCGGCGTCGAGGATGGCGGCGATGCTGCGCTCGGCGTCGGCCCGTCGCCGCGGCGCGACCGGCCGCGGGGCGTCGGGGCTCGACGCCCCGCGGCCGGGACGGTCCTGGCTGGTGGTCCGGGAAGCCATGGCTGACAGGGTACGGGTCAGTGGGCGAACGCGGGCCGGTCGCCGGCCGGCGACCGTCCCGCTGGCAGCAGGAAGGGAGCGGCCACCGCACTGACGGCCGCGATCACGGCGCCGGCGAGGTAGGCGTCGCCGAACCCGGCGACCGCGGCCGCGCCGGCCGCGGGCGCGGCCTCCACGCCGGCGGCGGCGATGGTGGACGCCAGCGCCACGCCCAGCGCGCCGCCCAGCTCGTGGGCGGTGTTGACCAGGCCGGAGACCATGCCGGCGTGGCCCGGGTCGACCTCGGCCATGGCGGTGGTGGTGGCGGTCACCACCGCCAGGCCCAGCCCCACGCCGGCGATCGCGAACCCAGGCAGGACGTCGGTGAGCGCGTCGCCACCAGCCGGCACGCCGGCCAACAGCGCCATCCCGACGGCGGTGAGGGTGAACCCGGCGGCGGCCGTAGGCCGGCGCCCGAGCCGCCCGACGAGGTGCGCGGCGGCCTGGGCGCCGGCGATGATCGCGACCGCGACCGGCAGGAACACCAGCCCCGTGCGCAGGGCGCTCGCGCCCATGACCCGCTGCAGCAGCAGCGAGGAGAGGAAGAACCCGGAGATCAGCAGGGCGGAGGCGGCGAGCATCACGGCGTAGCCGGCGACCACCGTGCGCTCCGCGAGCAGCCGCAGGTTG
>WNGB01038336.1_pt1 | contig 10348 bp, 5 predicted proteins | sample 5400681 | NCBI WGS metagenome assembly WNGB01 (sample SAMN13153367, study PRJNA577476) | soil metagenome | isolation source: 115 cm soil or saprolite under grassland replicate 2 | place: USA:California | collected 2016-06-15 | reverse complement strand
TCGGCCAGTGCGGACTCGTACGCATCGCACGCCGGGCGGGTCAGCACCATGCCTCTCTCCATTACCTACGAGCGGTTCGGAATGTGCCGACATGGCTCGCATCGCCTATTACACGGGTGACGCCTTGGAGGTCGAAGGAGTCGCGCCGGATCGTCCGAGATCCCGACTGTCTGGAGGCTCACGCTTGACCGCTTGTACGGCCGGACTCGGCCTTCCAAGTGTGTCCCGCGCTCCCATTCGTCGTCGAGCTCTTTCTATGAGTAAGCGGTTAGGCCTCGGGGTCTCGGCTCGTCTCTTCGACGCATGTTCGGATGAAGATGCAGAAGTCGTCGAAGTAGCTGTACTCCGGCTGCAAATCCGACCACGTCTCCTGAATCCAAGGCAGCCGTAGCGTCTCAACCATTCCTTGTCGCCAGATCGCCCACGTCGTGTCGTCGATGCGACCTCGCTCGTGGAGATAGAACTCCTCGGAACAGAGATTCAGGTAGCCGCGCGCGGCGTTTAGTACGCGGCCGCGCTCTGATGGTTCGAGACTCTTGAGTGAGAAATGACTGCCGGGTCGACGTGACTCTGCAGGAAGCTCCTGAACGATGTCGGAATAGCGCCGCGTGTACTCCGAGAACGTGTGCAACCAGAGCTGGTCACGAACACCTTTTAACGCGACGAGCAGCGCGCCCGCAGCCACGAGGACTCCCGAAACGGTCGCTATGGCGACGATTGCATTCATCGATTACGTACTTCTTCCGCAGCTTCTGCAAGTCGACAGAGTGAGTTTGCTAGGCGCATTTGCTCTAGCGTCCGACAATTGACGTCGAGCAGACGTGAGCTCGCGACGAGATAGGCGAGGCACCTCGCAAGCGAAATGGCCACGTTCAGCGATTGCGCGAGAACAGGAAGTCGAGGCCGCGCGGCAGATCCTCGCCGCTCGGGCTCGCCATGGAATACGGAAAGGTGCCTAATTGGCGGCGAAATCCTTCACAACCGAGGGCTTCGCGAAATTCGTTGCGCGCAGATACTCCAAGAGAGGTCGGTTGTCCTCAAACTCAGCCAACTGACTTCCAACCCATGCCGGTTCCTCGTCGGCGGTCAGCGCTGCCAGGGCCAAAACGCGCCTTTGAAGGGGATGATCGACCTTGGCGGCCCGTTCTCGGATCGCTGCGCGCGCCGTCGGTGCGTCCCAGGCCGCCAGCCGTTGAGCTGCGACGGCAGTCATCTGGAGCGAGGTGTTCTCGATGAGCCGCGCTGAAAAGAACTCACTGACTACCGGGGGCTCTTCGCTCGACGGGAACATCGTTCCTAGTTGAGCGACCGACCATTCGATTCGGCCCCAATCCGATCCGGCATGTTCGACGTACCAGTCGTCCATCTGTCGCCAATGTTGCGAATCTCGAAAGATTCGCGCGAGTGCGTCGGCCCCTTGGGGAAGGCGATTGGCAACGGCGGCGAGTTCCGAGACTCGGCCAAACGCTCTCTCCTTTCGCATCCGTGGCGATAGGAAGTTAAGCGTCGTGCGGCTCGCTCGCTCTGGCTTCGCGATGACACGGTCAAGCAGCTCGTCGAATGCACCAAAGTCCTTCGGAGCGGAACCTAGACCCGCCTCAACAGCGCTATGCTCGCGCTGCTGAACCTCGATTTCGGCATCTTGGCCCTCGAGAACGTCGGTCTTACTCGCGTTCATATTGAGGTCGAGGCTGCGCATGGCGTCCTGCAGTTCGAGTTGGGCACGCCTGAGCCGACCCGGGTCACGTCCGAAAAGCCAGATGTCGTCCATCCACCGGACCGCTCGGGGTGGAACCCAGCCCTTTGCACCACCGACGTTCCTGCTGTATCGGTGCAGGACGTCGTCTACAGGCGCGAGATACGACGTAGCCAATGCTGACGATGCCACGAACCGCTGCATCAACCCGGATCGGTTAGGAATCGCATCCCACCTCCGAAGCATCCATTCGAGGCGCTCCGTGACCTTGCTTCCGCCCATCCGGCTCCAGATGTGGGCAACGATTCCATCTATCGGAACCGACGAGAAGAAGGACACGATGTCCGTCTTCAGTACGACGGGATACCGCTGCACGAGTAACTTCAACCGGTCTCTATAGTTTTCCCACTCGAACTTCCGAGGATAGACGCCACGCGTCGGGTCCTCGCGATGGAGCCTCCCCATGAACGCCCAGGGTTGGACGTTGCCGACCAGCTCGATGCTTCCGTAATCCACGAGTGCTTGGTAGATAAGGCGATCAAGCGGGTCCATCACGATCGCCGGACGCGTCGCGAAGTTCTCCTTCGGAACGTCAAGCGGGGACACGCGCGCTATGTGATCCGAGTTCAGGCGGGCCGCGATTAGATCGGGGCTCTTCTTGGCAGACCACCGCATCTCTGGCCACTGCCAGGGGTCTCGGTACCAATCCCCGTAAAGATCCGCGTGGCAGTTGCTAAAGGCACGGCGGATGTCGAGGGCCTCCAGCCAGTCGAGCGCGTCTGCTGCCATCGAGGACTTCTACAGGATGGGCCCAGCCGAGACAACTTGTGTCAACGGTGGAGGAGACTTATGCGCGGCCTTCAGCCGCGTGAACCACAAGCGAGCTCATCACGTCGGCCCACGTTGATGGCACGACCCGCCCTCCGTCACGCTTCTTCGAAGCCGTGCTGCTCGAACTTCAGCGTCTTCGCGTTCTCAGTGACGGTGCGGACGACGTCCTCTGCAACGCCGGAGGGAACATCCGCCGAAATCTCGATCTTGATCTCGACATCTGCGTCCACTAACGCGACGAGGTGCTTGACGACTTCCGTCGCGATCTGGTCTGCATCACGGGACATGCGCTGCGGATCAAGCGACTTCGTCCCATAGAAGCGCCGCACCATCTTGTCCACCAGCGGCGGTACGATCGGAGTCGTTTCCATACCGGGCTCTGAGCCGGGCTGTGGTGTCTGACCAGGGCCCGGCGCAGGCGTTTCCTCCAACTGTCTTAGCGCAGCATCCGGCTTCACAACAACGCTGGCCTCGTCGACCAGCACCTTCGCGTGCCCACTCGTAACGAGGCCCTTGTAGCGCTTCGTCTTGTCGTCCCACGCGTCCGCGTACGCGAATGTCTCCTGCTCCCAGTTCAGCGAGGAGACGCCGTTTTCGATCGCCGAGGCGAGCACCCGCCCATCGCGCAGCCGCGACAGGTAGGCGTACTGCGCGTAATACGAGAAGAGCTCCTTCACACCGATGTGATCGCCCTTCCACAGCGGGATCCGATCGAGATCCATCCGTAGGCGAGCGCCCGCGTAGTCGGTGATCAACCCTTCCTCGACCTTGAGCTTCTTGGAGACGCGCACCGGAATGGATTCACCACCCGTCACGCGGCTCTGCTCCCAGTGCACGTCCGACGAGCCGGGATCCTGGCGTGGCGTCAGCAGCCAAATGAATGTCTCGCCGATCCGCTGATCGACAGCCTCGTCGAAGTGTTTCCGCTGCGTCTCGGCGTGGCGTCGTTGCTGCGCATCGAGATTCAGTTCCTCGTGTTCGTCAAGGATCGACTTCCAGGCGAGAAAGGAACGGGCAGCTTCGCGGAGTTCTTCGAGCCGCGCCTTGTCGGGAGCCACGAAGACAAGCATGTTGCGGTAAGCGCGCTGTCCAGACGCACGCTCGTTCAGCATTGTTTCGACCATGGATCGCGCGGGCGTGACTTCGGTCCCTGAGGCGTGTGGGCGGTCGGGCCCGAGCACGACAAGCCGCGCCTCCATCTCATCCGGTACCTCGGCTGGCCCGCGAGGAGCCCAATGCACGCCGGCGAAGTCACCGCGCTCTCTGATCGCCCGCAACCGCCGCGTGAGCTCCTCGTCGGCGTGCTCCTCAAGAAAGCGCGACTGTGCGCGATCAGCGGCTGTCCGCCCGATCGTCTGACCGAGCGAGTACCAGTACTGGCCGTGATCCTCGACGAGATACGTCGCCTTCGTCGCCAACCTGCGGAGTGCGTCGCCGAAGGTCGCCGGCGACTCGCCCGGCTGGACGCAGCCGAGTTTGATCGAACGGTCGTCGATCCCCTTGTTCGTCTGGTTCAGCGTCGGCGCCGAGCCCATGTAGACCGTCCGCGCGACCCGACGCGTCGCACTGAAGCGCTTGAGGTTCGGGTTCTCCGCGTCGAGCTGAGGCGGGAGCGCGTTCGGCCCATCGACGTCCGCCTCGATTACCGGGGTCCAGCCGTCCTCGAGGTAGCGGGTCAACTCCGCCTGCACTCTGGGCGCGTCAATCGGAACTGACGCCGGCATGATCAATAGACCGCTGTCCTCGCGGTCCCACAGTTCGTGGATGACGGCGGCCATTAGGCGGAGGACGCCGCGCGTCCGCTGGAACTTCTCCAGCGTCGACCAGTTGTTGAACAACTGATCGAAGAGCTCGGGATGAATCGGGTAAGCCGACTCGAGCCGCCGACGATAGCTCCCTTCTCGCGCGTCGAGCGGGAACTCCGCGGTGTGCTTCTGGTACAGGTCGCCAAAGGCGTTGACGGCCGCGTCGCGCTCACGCGCGAGCTCGGCCGGCACGTCCTCAAAGAGCCGGCGTCGGACGATCTCGAAACCCTCCTCGGCAGAAGCGGGCTTCCAGGAGGCCTCCTGACGGAAAATCACGTTCGAGAGCCGGTCAAGCGCCTCCTTCCCCGCCTCACCGCCGACTTCGATGTCAGACGCCGGAATCGAGACCACGAGCATCGCGTTGCGCGTGTTCTTGGCCGCGTCGGAGATCGCTTGCGCGAACGTCATCTGTGTGTCAAAGGTTCCGGCCGGCAGGTCATCTCGCCCGTACAGCTGCCGCGCATACCCGACCCACTCATCGATCAGGATCAAGCAGGGTGCATAAGCGGCGAGCAGCCGGTTCAGCGCATCGCCGGGATTCGTCCGCGCCTTGTCGGCGCTCTCGATGATCGCGTACGCCTCGACCCCGCCGAGCTGCCAGGCGAGCTCACCCCACAGCGTCTGAACGACTGATCCATCCGGCTTCGGATGGGTCGAGCCAGGATCGATCATCTGCCCGACAAGCACCACACGGCGCGCTTCTGGCGGTGGACCTGTGCCAGCCTCCGCGAGCATCTGCTCAACACCCGGAAGCTTGGCTGGCTCATAACCGGCGGCGAGGTGATAGAGGGCAATCAGCGAGTGCGTCTTGCCGCCCCCGAAGTTCGTTTGGAGCTGCACGACCGGGTCGCCTCCCTCGCCGCGAAGACGGCGACCGGCGTTCAGCAATAGGTCACGCAATCCCTCGGTGAGGAACGTCCGCCGGAAGAACTCTTCCGGCTTGCCGTACTCGTCCTCGGCCTCATCGCGCCACACCTGGTGGAGATCGGCGGCGAACTCGGCCTGCTGGTATTGACCGGTCGCAACATCGCGGTGGGGCATCACGACCTCGCGCCACGGCTTCAAGTTCCTGCTCGGCATGCCCTCGATCGGCTGCGCCGTCTGCCGGCGCGTCACCCGCCGCGCTTCCTCCGTGTACCGGCGCCGCTGCAGCTCGTGCTTCATCCGGCCAACGTCGGGATCGCCTGCAGGAGCCGCTCGGCGCTATCGAGCGCACGGTAGGCGTCGTCCGAAGAAAACGGATCCTGGTGCGCCCAGCGATTGCGCGCATCGATCAGCTCCGAAACGTAGTTGCGCTCCATCCGCCCAAGCGTTCGCTCGAACACTTCCCGCCATGTACTCGTCATCGTCCGCAACAGGAACTGAAGGTCAGCCTTCGATGGCGGGCTATTCGAGCGGACCGCGTTCTCCCAATCGAGCCCGTAGACGAGACCGCACTCGCGGTCGACGAATGGGGCAAGGCCATGAGCCAATAGGCTCAGCGTCTTGCCGACGCGCTCGTTGTTCGTGTCCGCCACTCCCTAGACCCCCAATGTCTGTTGCGTCGGACCGCCGTTCTCGCCCGCGAGTCGCACAATCTCGGGCCACGAAACAACCAGCGCGTTGTAACCGAGTGCCTCCTGCGGCCTGCTCTTGCGCTCGCAGATCGTGTAGAGGCGATAGGCGAGTTCGCGTGCAGTCTCACCAAGTCCGCCCACCCGACCAAGGAGGTCCGCCGCGGCGGGCTCACCACCCTCATCGAGGCGCTTCACCAGATGCTGGGCAACCTCCCAGACGGTCAAACGACCGTCGAATGCCGGATCCCAAGAGGTGCTGAGTTCATCGCGGTTGAGTAGCCGAACCTTCCCTGCTCGAGAGATCAGGATCCCTGCATCCTTGAGACCGTTGATGCCGACGTCCTTCGCCCTCGCGAGCACATCGGCCTCGCCGTAGGGGCCGTCTGAAGTCCCGTACTGCTCAAACCACGCAACCGCGAAGCGGGTATCGGAGTCGAAGTCACCCTCCTGTTCGGCCAGGATCTCATCCACCGACTGATTGATCAGGCCGAGAGCCGTCCGGACAGTCATGGGAGAGCCATCAGCCTCGACGACTTTCCCGAAGCGAGAAAAAGTCGCCATCCCCGGGCCGATCGCGGCCTGTGCTAGATCAACCGGAGCAACATTCCCGTGTTGCAGCTGCCGGAGCGCTACAGGGAGTTCTGCGCGCAGCGCCCGGATGAAATCTCGCCGGTCGGTAATCGGAGCATCGTCCGGTTTCGGTCGGCACACCAGAACAATGGACGACGCCAGAGCGTTTCGGTTCATGGCGATCATCCGAGTCGCGCCCTCAGTACGACTAGGCCATGTCCCGGTTACGGAGAATCCAGCCTCGAGAAGCCCCGTCAGCATCGTCTCCCAGCCAGTAGAGACCATTGCTGCCGGCCCGTCACCGTCCACCTCGACCTGCTTGAACGCATAGAACAGAACCAGCGGAAACCTCGCATCAAGGACCGCACGCATCCGCCTGAACGACTCGCGGAGCCCTTCTTCAAAAAACCGCTCCGCCTGCCGACGGTCTCCACCGAAGCGGTAAGGGGTAGCGACAAGTTCTTGCGTCTTCGGCGTCAGAAGCGTGCTGAACAAGTCGGGGTAGACGCTTCGAAGAGAGGGACGCAGCCAGATGTAGAAGAAGTCAGAAAGGTCTGCGTAACCGATGTTGTCGTAGTAGGGCGGATCCGTACATACGAGCGAGGCGGAACCAGTCTCGACCGCTGCGGTGGCATCGAGTTCCCGCGCGACTCCGAGACCTCCTGGCAGACGCTCAAGGACACTCGCGGATCCAGCGATCACTCCTTCCCAGTCTCCCCCTGCACCCGCGAATGGGTTTACCTCCGCGTAGTCCCAAACCATCGGGACTGCCTGACGCCCGAAGGCAGGCGCCGATTTCCCTTCGCCCGGTCTCCACCGAGCAAGCGAGTTGTGAAACACGACGAGCTTGCTGGCGCTCAACCCGAGGAAGGTTGTAACTGCATCTGCGTAGCCATCGCTGGCTCCATCAGCGACGACTTGTGCGCGAGCCTCCGACACAAGTTCGGTGAATGTCGCGAGTAAGAACAGTTGACGCGGCGTGAAGAGGTCGGCGAAAGTCTGAAGGCCATAGTTCGGCGTCTTGAAGTCGCGTGGGTTCTCAGGGAGAGCGGCGTCGGGCCGCCAAGTTGACGGAGCGGACTGTGCCACGACGACATCTTCTGCACTCGGAGATACGTAGGTTCGCTTTCGGTCGCCGCCCACGACGATCGCCATCAGCTGAGCGCCCATTCGACCGGCCCTCCCCTCCGAGCGAACCGTGGTCGAACGGAACTCCGGTTCCACATGCGACGCAGCGCGCGCCACGGCGATCAACCGTGCCGTCCTCGGGCGCTGAACCGCCACGAACATCGAAGCGAACAGCGGTCCCGTCAACGACCGGGAAGGCGTGTGCCTCCTTCCCTTTCTGCGTCGAAAGAGAAAACGAGCGGACAAGTGGCATGTGGACTCCGCAAGCCGGGTTCGGACATTTCACGGTCCGCGCCCATAGCCAGGCGATTACTGTCGCACCGCGTCCATCCGACAACTTCGCCTTTGGGTACAAATGCCCAACGCGCTCGACTGCAAGGTCGCGCATCCACTTCCCGTAGTAGCGGACGTCCTCGGCGAGCCCCTGCGCCCCCTCCCACGTTGCGCCGTGTCCGAGCTCGCTTCGAGCCCGAGCCGCTGCGCCTCAAGCGGGATTGAACCGCCGCCGCAAAACGGGTCGAGGACTGGCGGCGGCCTACCCTCTGTCGCCTTCATAACCTCGGTGCGCGCCTCGGCGAGGACCGCAGCGTTGTTCGAGTTCTCCCACTTGACGAGACGCTCGATGATGCCGAATAGGCGATGCCGCTCGTCCTCCTGAGACTGGTCGGTCGGAAATAGGTCGGGCCGGCTCGACGGATCGTCGACAATCGATGCGAACAACACCGCTCGACAGGCTGCGAGGGGGCGCCGCGCCCACCACAGGTGCAGAGTCGACGGGTGCCCATGCCGAATCGACTTCTCGCGCGCCGACTCCCGATTGATCGCCTCAAGCGGCAGCGCAACCTCGATCAGCTTCTTCCGATACGGCTCGCTCACGCCGGCGCGGTTCCTTTCTCGAACATCTCGTCCCAGTCGACGTTGAGGCTTGTGACGCCGAAGAGGACCTCGTCAGAGCCGGTGAACGGCTTCCGTATGTAGCGCACGTCGTCAGCACGATCGCCGTCGACACGCACGAGCGCGAGCACGTAATCGAAGCCCTTGTTGAGCGCGTAGAGCACTTCATTCTTAGTGATCGTGAAAGTGTCGACTCCGGCGATCCTGCCCTTCACCTCGATGAAGAGGAGCGGGCCGCCGTCCCGCGGGCGCGAGAGGATGTCGTAGCCTGGGTTGTTGCGGGGCTTCTCCTCGGCGTCGCGCTGAAGCGCTGCCTCCGCCGCAAGCACGGCGTCGACCGCGATCCGCTCGACTCGTTCTGTCTCCTTCGCGTGGAGTGCCGGCGGGGTGGTTCGCTCGCCGCGCAAGCGCTCGAGCAGCCCTTGTGGAATCACAAGCGCCCCACCGATGACGACGGGCGGAAGTGGCGAGAGCTGCCCTTCCTGGTCGAGCTCGGTTGTCCGACGCTTGAGCCGCGTTTCGAGGTCGTCGGCTCGCTGTCGGGCACGGCCGGAGTTCATCCTGGGCTGCTTGCCGGCGAGTTCTTGTTCCTTCAGTTCGAGGGCGCGGTGGTCCCAGTATTGGATCTCGTGCGTCAGCCGGTGGTGGACCGCCTCGCGTGTCTGCTCGACGCGAGCCTCGGTTTGCTCTCGCAAGTCTTCGAGATGCTCCGGGACCGCGTGGACGATCGCGTAGTCGGTTCCGGCCTTCTCAAGCCCGTGCGTAAGCCACTCCTCCTCGATCAGACGTCGAACGGCCTCGAGCTCGTCCGGTTCAATCGCTCGATAATCGAGGTAGGGCGCGTATCCGGCGATGCGCGGCTCCCAATCCTGCGTTAGCTCGACGAACTGCAGACGCTTCGAGACGATCTGACGTTGCCCGTCGGTCAGCTCACGTGCGCTCTGGATGGCGTGCTCGACGTAGATGAGCGCGCGCGGTTGCTCGGTCTCGTCGGCGTCTGCGACGAGAACGGCACCCTGCTTGAGCAGCGGCCGGTAACGCTCAAGTACAAGGTCGACGGTCGCGTCCAGGAGCGGATGCCCAGGTGCGAGCAGCTGTGCCTGAGTCTGACCCCGGGGCGCGACGAGCGCTTTTTCGAACGTGACCCGGGTATAGCGCGGCACGACCGGGACGCCGACACCGAGCGTCTTGCCGCGGTTGCGGATCTCGGCGGGTACGTGCGCGATCTCGTAGCGTCCCGGCTCGCGCTTTGCGATCTGACCACCCAGCAGGCCGAACGCCTCGAGGAAGAAGGAGCGGATGTAGTGCGGCTGCAGCTTCCGCGCCTCCGCCTCTTCCATTCGCTGGCGGATTGCCTCGACATCGGTCGCGCTCATCATCTCGGAGAGCAGGGCGCGTTCTTTCAGCGCCTCCTTCAGCTTCTCGCCGACTGCAGCGTCAACGACCTGGTCGAGCTTCGCCCGGATCTCCGGCTGGTCGCCGTAGCGCACCGCTTCGATCAGAAGGTCGCGGAGCGAGGTGTCCTCGAAGATCTCGTCGCCAAGGACGTCGAATACGCGGCCGCCGAGTGCCTTCGACTGCTCACTGAGCTTCGTTAGGAGCCGCTCGAAGACCTGACCCTCGCGCGTCTCGGACGCGACGAGGTTCCACATATGGCAGACCTCGGTTTGGCCGATGCGATGGATTCGCCCAAACCGCTGCTCGATCCGGTTCGGATTCCAGGGCAAGTCGTAGTTGACCATCAGGTGCGCACGTTGGAGGTTGACGCCCTCGCCGGCCGCATCAGTGGCGACAAGCACGCTCACTTCCGGGCTCTGACGGAACGACTCTTGCGCTTCACGGCGCACCTCCCGCTGGAGGCCGCCGTG
>WNGB01014871.1_pt1 | contig 10348 bp, 13 predicted proteins | sample 5400681 | NCBI WGS metagenome assembly WNGB01 (sample SAMN13153367, study PRJNA577476) | soil metagenome | isolation source: 115 cm soil or saprolite under grassland replicate 2 | place: USA:California | collected 2016-06-15 | reverse complement strand
CCAGCACATCTTCATAATGGGAGCGATTGAAAATTACGACTGAACCTTTGGCAGGCACATGCGGATGCACGCGCCAGAGAAAATCGTGCGCCAGTTCTTTCGGCGTCGGCTGCTTGAAACCAACGGAAACGCAGCCCGCTGGATTCATTCCAGCGAAGACATGGCGGACTGTGCCGTCTTTGCCACCAGCATCGAGTCCCTGCAACACAACGAGAAGGGAATGCCTGTTTTCGGCATACATAAGGTATTGCAGCTCGTCCATTTTCTGCCGGTTCTTCTCAATTTCGGGCAACGCTGACTTGCGTGATTCATGTTTGCCATGGTAGCCGGGATCGAACTGTTTTAACCGGATGTTGGATCCCGGCTTCACCACAAATTTTTTTCGATAGTTGGGCATGATCTTTTCTTTTTTGATTTAGCTCACAGCCTTTTGTTTGCCTGTCAGTGACACTCGGAGGGGTTCGAAAAGCCATCGCTTCCATGAATGAGCAGGATCCAGAATGCCATAAAGTCCAAGTTTCACGATGTCCTGCACTATCATCCACACGATGTTGTAAGCCCACACAAAGCCAATGATTCCCCACGGGAGTGACGGCACGAGCCAGCCCTGGCTGCACATGAACATCGCCGCGATTTGGGTCGCGACGATTGCAAAGAAAAGGCGTGAGCTCGGATACGGCGGTTTCCAAAAGGGACCCCTTGTGCGCATCACAAACAACATGAGATGACCGCCAGCGACCAGTTGCAGGAACATCATTGTTTGTAGCTGCGGATGCTGCAGATGATGAACCGTGTCGCCGAGATAAAGCAAACCGAAGCTTTGAATAACACCGAGTAATCCAAGCACTGACGAGATCACCAGCACTCTGTCCAACTCCCATCTCACCGGCTGCGGCGGCACAGTAGCGTTGTCGAAGGCAATCGTCATAATGGGCACGTCGTCCAGGAGCGCCAGTGCGATTAGCATGATCGCGGTTAGCGGAAAAAAGTGATAGAAGATCGAAGCCAGCACCACAAACACCATGATGGCAATGGTCATAGCGATTCGATACAGCACGTAGCTTGTCATCCGCTCGAAAATGCGCCTGGCCTCCGCGATCCCGTCAATGATCACGGATAAACCGGGCGCGGTCAGGACCAATGCCGCCGCTGCGCGCGCTGCTTCGGTCGCTCCGGAAACGGCAATACCGACGTCCGCTTGCTTGAGCGCGGGCGCGTCGTTCACGCCGTCGCCTGTCATACCGACGATGTGACCGTTCTGCTGGAGTATTTTTACGATTGCATATTTGTGTTCTGGAAAAACCTCAGCGAAGCCATCGGCTTCGTCGATCTTCTCCGCCGCATCCAACGGGATTTGGCCTTTCGTTACATCACCCGGAAAAAGTTCCGTTGCCGGCTGGATGTTTGTGCCCATGTCCAGCTCGGATGCAATTTGTCGTGCGATGGCGACGTTATCGCCGGTGACCATTTTGACTTTCACCCCGTAAGCGCGAGCCCGCGCGATGGTGCTCTTCGAATCGGGGCGCGGCGGATCGAGCAGCGGCAGAATTCCCAGGAAAACCCAATCATCGTCGCTGTGAGCGACGGCGACACCGATCGTGCGGTAACCGTGACTCGCGAGATCGTTCACCGTTTGCTGCGCTTTGACCAAATCCGATCCCGTAAGTTTCGTCAGCGCCAGGATTACTTGCGGTGCGCCTTTGCTGACGCGAAAGACTGCGCCCGACGGATCCTTGATTGTTGCTTCGGTGCGTTTGTGGACAGGATCGAAGGGAACATAAACTTCCTGTTGATACCGCTTGAGGACCGATTGGTCTTTAAGCCCAGCCAAAATGGCGAGATCAATCGGATCATTATCGGCTGCGCGTGAAGCGAGTGATGCCATCAAAACCAATGTGTTCGCATCGGTGCCATGCCAGGGTTGCGCTTCGCCCAGCGTTAGCTTGTTCTCGGTTAACGTGCCGGTCTTATCCGAACAGAGCACATCCACACCTGCCAGTTCCTCGATCGCTTCCAATCGCGACACGATCGCCTTGCGCTTCGCGAGCATGCGCGCGCCAAGGGCCATAGTCACCGAGAGCACCGCCGGCATGGCTACAGGCACTGATGCTACGAGAAGAATTAGAACAATTTCTCCCAACCTTAACAGGACAGCTCGATCGTAATGGCCGCGCATGTCGAAAAGACGAGCGGCCACCAGAATCACCACCAGCACCAGCGCGAGAATGATCAGGAAGTTGCCGATCCGCATCACGGCTCGTTGGAAATGTGAAACACTTCCCGCGGCCGCGACCAGTTTCGCCGTGCGCCCAAAAAACGTGCTTCCGCCGGTGGCACTAACCACCCCCGTCATTTCACCCTGTTTAACAATCGAGCCCGAGTATGCATCTGCGCCCGCTTTCTTGCTGATCGGCAGCGATTCTCCCGTGAGCGCGGATTGATCGATGCTGATGTAATCGCCGGCGATGAGTGTGCAATCAGCGGGAACAACGTCGCCGAGATACAATCGAACAATGTCTCCCGGCACCAGCGTTCGCGCGTCGATCTGCTTCCAACTCCCGTCGCGTAGCGCGCGGGCTTTTAGCGCCAGCGAACTCTTCAACGCGTCCAGTGCGTTGGAAGCTTCATGTTCCTCCCAGAACCCTAGCAGCGCGTTGAACAACAGCAGCGACGTGATAATTGCAAAATCGCCCCAATCACCGACGATGAACGCCATCAATGCCGCGGCCTCGATCATCCACGGAATCGGCCCCCAGAAATATGCGAGCAAGGCGGCGAACGCGTTTTTCTGTTTCTCCACCAGCGCGTTTGGCCCGTACTTCTTCAACCGCGCCTGGACTTCGGCGTCAGTTAAACCCGTCTTGTCATCGACTCCGAGCTTCGCCAGTGTTTCAGCGATAGTGGTGGCAGCGGTTCCGGTGGCATCTGGTGTTTGCATGAACGACTGCTCCTAGCCGCAGTGACGGCGACCAGTGATAACTTTCGGCCTCGTTCAAGACCAGAAGAATTTCGACAGCGCAAATCTGTAGCCGGCATCGATGATGCCGGCCGGCTTGGTTACCGAATTTCATTCGCGACGATAAATAGACACCGCCACCGACCTCCTCTCGCGCGAACGAATTGTGTATGCCTATATGCGAAGTTTGCGAGAACGAATATGACAAGGCGTTTGAAGTCGTCATGGGCGGAGAACGCCACACCTTTGACAGCTTCGAGTGCGCAATCCACGCGCTGGCGCCTGTTTGCCCGCACTGTAATTGCCGTATCATTGGCCACGGCGTCGAGGCGGATGGAAAAATCTTCTGTTGTGTCCACTGCGCACGCGCGTTCGGCACAACGCAGTTGAAGGACCGCGTTTAACGGTAGGGCGCGTCACTCCGTGCGCGCCGTCTTTACTCGAACATTGATGCGGCTGGACTTACACGCGGCTGCGAAATACAGATGCTAATATGAATTCGTTTCGAGCTTGGTCCATCGGCCTGGTGCTTGCATCGTTCGCAGGTTTAATCGCGCTGGCGCAAACACCCGCGGCGAAATCCGCGGCATCATCAAAAGGCATCTCGGTGCTTCATCCCACCGCAGGCAATAAAGTCAGCGGCACCGTCACATTCACGCCGGTCGCCGATGGTGTGCAAGTCCACGCAGAGATCGCGGGCCTGACGCCCGGTAAGCACGGCTTTCACATACATGAATTTGGCGATTGCAGCGGAGCCGATGCAAGTTCTGCAGGCGCGCATTTCAATCCCACCAATCAACCGCATGCCGGGCCAGACGCAGCCGCGCGGCACGAGGGCGACATGGGCAACGTAGAAGCAGACGCTTCCGGCAATGCCAAGCTGGATTACGTCGACCATCAGATTTCTCTCGCGAACGATGCGAAATCGGCGATCGGCCGCTCAGTCGTGGTCCACGCGAAACCCGACGATCTGAAGACTCAACCATCCGGCGACGCAGGCGGGCGCATCGCCTGCGGCGTAATCGGCTGGGCAAAATCCCAGTAACCGCGAATTGGCAACGACGCGATCGCCTCTCCCCTTGTGAGAAGGGGAGAGGATGAAGGTGAGGGATTTCAACCGAAAGCGCGCTGTTTCCAAAGAACCCTCACCGCTCCTCCTCTCCCTTGCGAAGGGAGAGGCGACCCATAGGCCAGCATATCCAAATCGGCTCGAAGATGTCGAGGTTAGCGGCGTTGCACGAACCTTTTCGTTCATAATCTCTTTGCTCGACAGAGCAGAATTCATCTGATCAAATTACCGGAAACCATCGCCCTGCACGCTTATGCCACGATTATCTAAAATTGAATTGTCGCCCGATAACGGGTGCGTCATCGACATGAAATGGAGCTTGGGGCCGTTGAGCTATCACTCTTCTGCCGCCGGCAAGGTCACAGTGGAACCGAACAAGGAAATTGTTCGGCTGCCCGAACTGGTTCTTTACGATCACGTCGGTTTTAAAGGTTCTTACGCCCGGACGAACTTGAGTTTCCATTACGTCGGCGATTACTGGAACGACCGGATGAGCTGCGTGATTGTGGAGAGCGGCGTGTGGCGATTTTATCGCGACGAATATTACAAAGGCCCGCATTGGGACCTCGGCCCCGGGTATTACGAAAGCTTCTTCGCCGAAAAAGGCCCCGACGACGTCGTCAGCTCCTTTCAGTGCATCGCGCTGACGTAGGGTGGCGCACGCGTCTCGCGTGCTGGCGAAGTCGTCCTCGGGTTCGCGAACTTTCCGCTCGCAGGTTTTTCACCCAAAACCCGCCCGGTCTCGTTCGTGTAGGAACCGCTTTGGAAAAGATTGTTTCGGCGCGACGCCGAAACCAACACGCGGGACGCGTGCGCTACCGAGACGAAACTGCGACCTCGAGAACTTCACGTGCGCAGCCCCAGGACAGGGTAAAACCGGCGCCGCCGTGGCCGTAGTTATGAATGACGGTGCGGCCGTCGGCGAGGCGATCTCGCTCGAGCCGAACGCCTGATTTTCGGAACGGACGCAGGCCGACGCGCTCAGCGAGGACGGGCAGTTTGCCGATGTTCAGGACTCGGCTGCATTCCACGACAATTTGCAATGTCGTTTCTGGATCAGCCGCGAGATTGTCACTGACTTCGTTTGTTCCGCCGAAAACGCAATCGTTCGTGCGCGGGATCGCGTACATGAGCGGGGCATCATCACACACAATCGCGGCGGAGAGGCTCTCGATTTTCGGCACGATTGCGACCTGACCACGATGTGGCTCGAGATCGGCATCACGCACAAGCTCGCGTGCGCCAATCCCTGCGCAATTGATCACGATGTCGAATTTTGTATCGACTTCTTCGAGCTTTTCGAACCCGACGTTCGCGTGGATTTCGCCGCCAGCTTTTCGAAAACGCGCGCCGAGGTAATCGAGATAGATCGTGGTATCCATCAGCGGGACACGCAGTGAGAAACCGCTCTTGAAGTTGTAGCCACCGCGCTGTGCGCGGTCCCGAACCGGCCACAGGCCGGTTGCTACAGATGAAAGGCGCTGTGCGCCTAGCGGAATGGCCCAATCTGGAATTTCAATTTCGCCGGTGCGCAAAAACTGCCGCGATTCGATGATCGAGACCCCGCTCTCGGGAAAGCGGGCGAGATCGAGGAGCACCTGGTAGGTTTCGAGCGCCAACGGGATCACTCTTTCGGCTGGCTCGACATGATAGGGAAACCAAACGGCTGCAGCCACACTGGAGGTTGTTTGCTGCCCAATGTCCTTCGCGAAGATCGCAGTGCGGTGACCGTGCTCAGCAAAAACGACACCACACGTAAGGCCCGATACGCCCGCGCCGACGATAGTGACTGATTTTGCCGACATTGAAGAACCTTAGAATCCAAACTCAGCGCGATCCGAGCCGGATTGGCGAATAATCGAACGCATCGTGCCAATTGGAATCTCTTTCCTTGTCGCCGGCACAATGACGGTTCGGGCTGCCGCAGAGCGAAATTTAATGTGACTGCCTCGCTGGGAGACGCGGGCAAAACCGTGGCTTTCCAAGATCGCGATGATCTCAGCTGAGCTGAGACATCTAGGCACCGATCAGTTCCTCGCCGACGGTGACCTGAGAGATGTCGATATAATCGGGATTCGGTTCGCCCTCGAAATACAGCTCGACTGCTTCGCGGAAATTTGCGGCCGCTTCTTCGCGCGTCTTACCGAAACTGGAAACGTCAACACTCAGCCCTTGAGCGACGAAGTAAGGCTCCTCTCGGTACAAGCAATACTTCACGGCGCGCATACTAAAACGTCAGGCAAATACAGGTTGAGGCAAGACCGAGTGAAATCAAGTGTGCAATAGATCGCTGCGTCATATAAAATGACCGGCGATGGTTTCACTCAACCGAGATGCGCTCACGGAAAAAATCCTGGCGGGCGCGCGGATTTCCACAGACGACGCACTGGAGTTGTATCGGTGGCCTCTGGAAGAGTTGGCAGCGCTTGCGAATGCGCGGCGCGATTTGGCAAAAGCCAAAAGCTACGGCGGCCGCGGCCGCGAGATCGTGACCTATATCGTCGATCGCAACATCAATTACACGAACGTCTGTAATGTTTACTGCAAGTTCTGCGCGTTTTATCGGACCGAACGCGACGAAGATCATTACGTGCTGAGCTTCGAGCAGCTTGATCAAAAGCTGGACGAACTCACTGCGGCAGGCGGAGTGCAAATTCTGATGCAGGGCGGGCATCATCCGAAATTGCCGTTCCAATGGTACATCGATCTCCTGCACCACATCCGCGAAAAATATCCGCACATCAATATTCACGGGTTTAGTCCGCCAGAGTTTCAGCATTTCGCGGAGACATTCCACATGCCGCTGCGAGAAGTGATCTCGGAATTTAAGATGGCCGGGCTCGGATCAATCCCGGGTGGCGGCGGTGAAATTCTCGTGGACCGGGTCCGAAAAAGGATTTCACCTTTGAAAATTAACAGCGACGAATGGCTGGAGGTGATGCAGGTGGCGCATGAGCTCGGGTTGAAATCCAGCGCCACGATGATGTTCGGTCACGTCGAGACCATCGAAGATCGCGTCGAACATTTGGAGCGGATTCGCGATCAACAAGATCGCAGCGGCGGGTTCACTGCGTTTATTTGTTGGACCTTTCAACCGCAACACACGGTATTGAAAGTAAAGCAGCCGACTGGCGTGTCCGAATATCTGCGAATGCAAGCGCTCGCACGGATTTTTCTGGACAACATCGATAACATTCAAAGCTCCTGGGTCACGCAGGGCCCGGATATCGGCCAGATCGCGCTGAGATACGGCGCAAACGATTTCGGCTCGGTAATGATGGAAGAAAACGTGGTTAGCAGCGCGGGCACAACGTTTCGGCTAGACGCCGCGCAGATCGAGTCGCTCATTTGCAGCGCAGGTTATGAACCGCGTCGGCGAAATAATTGGTACGAACTATTGAACTGAAGGAGACAGGCATGGAATTACTCGAAGCGTTTCCGCGACTGATCAGGTGGGCCGTGCCCATCATCATTCTTGCGATCATCATTTTTCCGCAGGCGATCCGGATCCTGCGCGAATACGAACGAGGCGTGATTTTTCGTCTCGGGAAATTACTCGGCGCGAAAGGTCCGGGCGTAATTTTCCTTATCCCGATCGTTGATCGGATGGTGCGAATGGATTTGCGCGTCGTGACCATCAGCGTCGAGCGACAAGAGGTGATGACGCGTGACAACGTGCCGGTGACGGTCGACGCGGTGGTTTATTTCCGCGTGGTCGATCCGCAAGCCGCCGTCGTGAAAGTGGAGAACTTTCTCAAAGCCACCTCGCTCATGTCGCAGACGACGTTGCGCAGCGTCCTCGGCCAGGCCCCCTTGGATGACCTGCTTTCGCAGCGCGAGTCGATCAACCAGAAGTTGCAGGAGATCATCGACCGCCAAACCGAACCATGGGGAGTCAAAGTCACGGCGGTCGAGGTCAAGGACGTGGCGTTGCCCGACACCATGAAGCGCGCCATGGCCAAACAGGCCGAAGCTGAGCGCGAGCGGCGCGCTAAGATCGTCAATGCCGAAGGCGAATTTCAAGCTGCGGAAAAAATGGTGCAGGCTGCGGCGATGATGAGCAAGGAACCGATTGCGCTGCAACTGCGCTTCCTGCAAACCATGCGCGAAATTTCCAGCGAACATAACACCACGACCTTTTTCCCCCTTCCGATCGATCTCTTGACGCCACTAATCAAGAAGAGCGAACCGCCCGCGCCGTGACCCTCATGCCGCCACTCTGACCGGCATTTCGTCGTAAGTTCTTCCACGAAGCAAGCGACCGGTCAGGTCTTTGCGGACTCCACCCCACTGTTTGAAGAAAAATGGAACATTTTGCTTTCGGCATGCCTTAAAGATCTCTCGAACCCATTCGATTCTCATCGGTCGAGCGCCCCAGCCGGACTCGCCACCGACAATCACCCAATGAATGTCGGTCAAATCAATGGCTGCAAGCGAACCGATGAGCGGTTCGCAAGAAAGAAAGCGAATAGCAGCGGGAACCTCCGTCAAATCATCCACGCGCGATAACACCCGCGAATCTTCGACACTGACCCCCGTCCAAACGTTTGCCGACCAATCCAGTTTCGGTGCTAACTCCTTCAATCGCCCGCTTCGCTTAGTCAGAATTTGAAATGTGTGCTGCGGAGACGAGCGCATCGTTGCAAATACACGTTGGATGAACTCGAGCGGCACTTGCTCATGGAACAGATCGCTCATCGAGTTTACAAAGATGAGTCGTGGCTCGCGCCAACGCTGGGGCAATTCGATGACGTCTTCGTGAAGCGTTACTTTGAAGCCATCGCGATATCTGAGATTGCCCATCGCTCGCAGGCGAAGTGCAAGCCGCTCGGCGTAACAGTTCTTGCAGCCTGCGCTGATCTTTGTACACCCAGTGACCGGATTCCACGTCGCCTCTGTCCATTCGATATGTGAGTTCGCTGCCATCTAGATCCTTATCTGCCGTGGTTGCTTCATTGCCGCGTCAGAAGACCGCGGAAAATCATCGCGCGTGTTCTTGATTAGGCGCTCGTTGCGTAAGCGGCGGTACACGTCCTTTGCTACACGTGGCAGAAAGCCGTTCGTGAGGCAATACAGAAAAACGTCTTTGTCTGTCTTCAGCGCGCCGGATTTGATTTGCTCCGAGACCATCTCCTGAAACTTTTCCTTCTTCCGCTTCTTGAATCTTGTCTTCCCTTCATCGAAATCCATCTCTGCCTGAAGCGTGTCTGCTTCCATTTCATAGTCAGCTTCTCCGCAGGCTTGGTCCAATTTCCAGGCAATCTCGAGGAACTTCTGCATCCCGCGCCAGGCGCGGGAACCGAATATTAGACCATAGATATTCGATTTCTTTTTGATCGAGAAATGACCAATGAACATTCCCTTGGGTGCCCATTCTCGATATTTGTCCGCGAGGACACGATGGACGTCTGTGTATGAAAGATTTTCGGGAAGGTTGATTTCCGGCGCGAGCAGTTCACCAAACGCCACTTCGCTGACGAGGCAGTGAAGAAGAGAAAATCCGTCGTTCCTGCTTGCGTCAGCGCATTGAAAACATTGCGAGTGATCTGCTTGACACCACTTTGATCGATGAAAACAAGCGACGGACTGAGACCAATCTCCTTTTGCACTTTCTTAAACGCGTCTGCGAAGTCGAGTGATTCAAATCGCGGCTGCCAAAGCAGCGATTTCTTCGAGCAGAGTTGCTGTAGGTTGTCGATTTTACCTGCATCCTGATCGTTGAAGAAAATGCGAATATCGTGTCTGTGCTGCTCGATCTCAGTCCGCACCGCCAACAATTCGCTAAGGAGAATCAGCGGGCTACCTGGTTCACCGGTGGAATCCTCGCCCGGGCCCGAGAAGAAATCGAAAAACTGGAACGGTTTTCCGCGAAACGCCTCAGCATGAAGAAAGACTTGGAGCCAAGCGCGGACGTAACTGCGATAAATCTCGAGTTTGGTCTTCGTGCCTTCATCGAAGGGTTTGATGTGTAAATCGCGCGCCGGCACCTTTGCTCGCGGTTTTATCGTTTTTACCGCAACTCAGCAACTACTCTTCAGATCGCTGCATTCCGCCGGCGTCGGCATCATCTTCTACAGTAAGCCTTTCAGGGCTTTGGCGATTTGCTGGCGAAAAAGGTTTGCGCCACCGGATGCCGGATGGCGGATGCAGTGCGCATCCACATTAAGTTCTTCCAGTCGTGCGGCGGCGATTTTTCCCAGCGCGACGATTTGCTCGCAAGGAAATAATTCGAGAAAGGCCTTCAGCACGGGGCGACCGGAAAGTTGCTCCGACTTGTTAGGCATACGATTACTCAACAGCCCGCGCCGCCGATCGAATGAATG
>WNGB01032162.1_pt1 | contig 10350 bp, 10 predicted proteins | sample 5400681 | NCBI WGS metagenome assembly WNGB01 (sample SAMN13153367, study PRJNA577476) | soil metagenome | isolation source: 115 cm soil or saprolite under grassland replicate 2 | place: USA:California | collected 2016-06-15 | reverse complement strand
GATGCTGGAAGGCCCGGTCGAGGTTGTCCTGCGGCGCGCGAAACGGCCGCTGCCGCTCGAGGCGCCACTCCTCGTGCTGGCTGCGCGGAGGCCGCCAGAAGGTTTCGCCTTCCGCGAGGTCCAGGTAGCCGCCGAGGCCGCGGACCGCGGTGGTCGAGTCGGCGATCATCAGCGTCGCCGTACGCACCGCCTGCGGTTTCGAGAGCCAGGGAAGCCAGTCGGGAAAGAGGGACATCTCGGGCCGCCGGTCGCAGACGACCACGGTGCGCGGCGCCTCGTCGGCGAAGCGCTCCCGGACGATGAACTCGTCCGCGTCGCGCGCCGCAGAGAGTCGGGCCGACGCGTTCCAGTCGATCGCATCCATGTCGTCGCCCGGGCGGTACGGACGCGACCCTGCAACGTCCGATCCCGTGCCGCGCCGGACGCTGCGCATCCCACCGAACGAGAGCCCGATCAGCCGGCGGCGCGGCTCGAGCGGGAAGGTGAGGTCGGCGGCCGGCAACCTCTACCCGCGCCGGGCGCCGAGCGCGAACACCCCTGCGTCAGGATCCGCCACCGGCGGTGGCGCGTGCTCGAGGCAGGTGTCGCGGAACCGGCCCGCGGCGACGTCCCAGCTGCTGCGCCTGGCCTCGGCGAGGAATGCGGGGCGGAAGACCATGCGGTGCATGAGGACCGGCAGGAACAGCTGATCGACGTCGTCCGGAACGACGTAGCTTCGATCGCTCAGGAGCGCCCACCCCCGCGCCGCCCGCTCCAGCGCCAAGCTGCCGCGCACCGACGAGCCGATCGCGACCGATTCGTGCTCCCTCGTCGCGCGGACGAGATCGACGATCCAGCGCTTGATCAACTCGTCGACGTAGACGCCCTGGGAAGCCTTCCTCAATTCCTGGACGTCCTCCACGGTGACCACGGGCTCGAGCAGCCGCAGCGGGTGGCCGTGGCGCTGCTCGTCGAGGATGCGCCGCTCGTCGTCGGCGTCCGGATACCCGAGCGTGGTTCTGAGGAGAAAGCGGTCGAGCTGCGCCTCGGGCAATGGGAACGTTCCCTCGTACTCGATCGGGTTGTCCGTTGCGAGCAGGAAGAACGGGTCGGGCAGCACCCGCGTCTCGCCGTCGACGGTGACCTGCTGCTCCGCCATCGCCTCGAGCAGCGCCGACTGCGTCTTCGGCATCGCGCGGTTGATCTCGTCCACGAGCACGACGTTGGCGAAAATCGGCCCGGCCTTGAACTCGAAGTCGCGATCCTTCTGGTTGAAGATCGAAAGGCCCGTGACGTCGGTCGGCTGGAGGTCGGGCGTGCACTGGATGCGCGACGGTGTCGCGCCGTCGATCGACTGCGCAATCGCCCGCGCGAGCACCGTCTTCGCGGTGCCGGGTACGTCCTCGAACAGGACGTGGCCGCCTGCGATCAGGGCCGCGACGACGAGCTTGACCTTCTCACGCTTGCCGTAGACGACCGATTCGATGTTGTCGAGGAACCGTTCCGCCACGGCGGCTGCCCGCGTGAAGCGATCGGACTCCTCTACGCGAGCCACCTTGGTCGGTTCCATTTCCCTCCCTGGATTGTAGGCGCTGCCGACGCCGCGTTCATTAGACGGCCCCCGGGACGGCATTGTTAGGAAGAAGTATGCCTCCGCCCTCAGAGCTCCTCGAGGGAGGCGTTCACTACAGTTCCGCCGTGCAAAAGACGCTGCCCTGGTCCTGGTACGCGGATCCCGACGTGCTCCGCCGCGAGGGGGAGGCGATCTTCGCCCGCACCTGGCAGTACGTGGGCCACATGGGGCAGATCGAACCAGGGGGCTTCCTCGCCGCCGGCGCCGGCCAGATCCCCGTCGTCGTCACGCGGGCGCACGACGGGGAGCTCCGCGCCTTCCTCAACGTCTGCCGCCACCGCGGCCACGTTGTTGCGAGCGGCTCCGGACAGCGCGAGACGCTGCAATGCCCGTACCACGCGTGGACGTACGGCCTCGACGGACGTCTGCGCGCCGCCCCGCGTTCGGACCGCGAGCCCGGCTTCGATGCGGACGAGCTCGGGCTCGCGCAGATTCGGGTGGATACGTGGGGACCGTTCGTCTTCGTGAATCCCGATCCCGGCGCGTCGCCGCTCGCCGACGCCCTCGGTGACGTGCCTGCGCGGCTGGCAGAGATCCTCGACGTGAACGCGCTCGAGTTCCGGTTCCGCAGCGAGTTCGAGCTGGAGACGAACTGGAAGATCGCGTGCGAGAACTTCCTCGAGTGCTACCACTGTGCGGTCGCGCATCCAGGCTTCGCGGCGGCCGTTGACGTGTCTCCGGACGCGTACCGGCTCGAAGCGCACGGACTGGTCTCGAGCCAGTTCGGGCCGCTGCGGCAGAACGGCGACTCGTTCCTCGCAGGCGGCGAGGTGCCGCGCAGCCAGTTCCACTTTCTCTGGCCGAACTTCGGCATCAACGTCTTCCCTGGACAGCCGAACCTCTCCTGCGGCTCGATCCTGCCGCTCGGCCCCGAGCGCACGGGCCGCTTCCTCGACTACTTCTTCGCCCCGGACGCCGACCAGGCCTGGATCGACGAGCTGCTCGCCTTCGACGACCAGATCGGGCGGGAGGACCGGGCCCTAGTGGAGGGCGTCCAGCGCGGCGTCCGCTCCGGCGTCCTGGCCGAGGGACGCCTGCTCTCGGAGAGCGAACGGCTCGTCGCTCACTTCCAGCGGCTTTGCACAGAGGCGCTGACTACCGTCGCATGAAGACGCCGACCGCTTCCACGAGCGCACGGGCGTCCTCGAGCATCGCCTGTGCCGAGTAATCCGTGATGACAGGGTCGACGTATGAGGCTGTGTTGCGATCCTGCCTCCCGAGATTTAGAGAGTCGAAGAGATCGTCGTAGCCCGCACCCAGCGCGCCGTTGGCCTCGCGAATGAGAACAACTCTGCTGGACTCGCCCGGCGATACAGCCCGGCCTACGTGAGCGAGAACGGCTTCCATGGCGCTGACGCACGCCTGATCTGCCAGGAAGAACGCGGACTCGCGAGCGAGATCGTCTCGCCGCGCATCCCGCAGAAGCCTCGTCGCGACCCCGAAGAACCGACGCGCGCGAGCCGGATCGGGATCAACGCCGAACGCATTGCTCACGCCGGGACCTCAATTGCCTCCGGGTCCCCTACGAGGACGATGTTCGGCCCGGCGAGTGCCTTCCGCACAAAGCTGTTTCCTTCCGCGAGCCTTTCGCGGAATTCCTCTCGCCCGAAGGCGACGAGGTCGATACCCCTTCCGAGACGTTGGCCGGCTTGGTGGACTCGACGGCGAACATCCCGGTAGTCGAAGTTTCCGACGACGAGCACATCGACGTCACTCCTGGGCGTAACGCTCTGCGCAGCCCATGAGCCGTGGATCAGGGCAAGTTCGATCCCATCCGCATCGAGCACCCGCCTGAGCTCCTCCTCGACACCGACCGTTCGCGTAATGAGTTCATGTAGAGGCTCGTAGAGCGGAGATTCCGTGCTCACTCGATAGAGCTGCGTCCGTCCGACCGCGCGGCGCTCGAGCACTCCACTCGCAAGCAGCCGGTGCAGCTCGCGATGAAGTGACGCGGCGGGCGCCTCCAGTTGCGATGCGAGCTCGACCGTCGTCCATTCGCGGCCGCTCTCCATGAGCAGCGCGAGGAGCTGCATTTGAAGCTCGGATCGGAACAGCGGAAGAAGTGCCGGTGGGGAAGTCCTCATAACTGAAATATATATTTCAGTTATGCGAATTGTCAAGCTGGTAGTAGGATCCTCCGCGCATGGCGACGGTTACCTTCGATCACGTCACCAAGGCCTACGCGGACGACGTCGTCGCGGTCAACGACCTCCACCTCGACATCGCGGACAGTGAGTTCCTCGTTCTCGTAGGTCCATCCGGATGCGGCAAGACGACCGCGCTTCGCTGTCTCGCCGGACTCGAGGAAATCACCGCCGGACAGATCAAGATCGGCGAGCGGGTCGTCAACCGGGTCCCGTCGAAGGACCGGAACATCGCGATGGTGTTCCAGTCCTACGCGCTCTACCCGCACATGACCGTGTACGACAACCTGGCGTTCGGGCTGAAGCTCTTGAAGACGCCGAAGAGCGAGATCAAGCGACGAGTCGAAGAGGCGGCGAAGATCCTCAACCTCGACAAGCTGCTCGACCGGAAGCCGAAGGCGCTCTCCGGCGGGCAGCGGCAGCGCGTCGCGCTCGGTCGCGCGATCGTCCGCGAGCCGGCCGCGTTCCTGATGGACGAGCCGCTCTCCAACCTCGACGCGAAGCTCCGAGTGCAGACGCGCGCCGAGATTCTGCGCATCCAGCGGCGACTCGGGACGACGACGATCTACGTGACTCACGATCAGGTCGAGGCGATGACGATGGGCGACCGCATCGCCGTGATGCGCGACGGCCTCCTGCAACAGGTCGGCACGCCGCCGCAGCTCTACACCAGCCCGATCAATGTCTTCGTCGCCGCCTTCATCGGCTCTCCGGCGATGAACTTCGCCACCGTCCGCGCCGACGACGGAAAGCTGAAGCTGGGCAGCGCCGACCTCGAGCTGACGGGACGACCCGCCGCCGCTGCCGCGGAGCGGAAGGGCAAGGACCTGTTGATCGGCTTCCGCCCGGAAGATCTCGAGATCGCGGATGCGGTCGGCAACGGCGGAGTACGGCTGCCGGCCAAGATCGAGGTGGTCGAATACCTCGGGAACCAGGAACTCCTGCACGCAGACGCCGAAGGAAACGAGATCGTCGCGCTCGTCCCTTCGGAGCGTCAGGTGAAGGTCGGCGAACGCGTGGACTTCGTCATTCCATCGGGAAGGCTGCACCTTTTCGACCCCGAGACGGAGGAAAGCCTGGTCTGACCCGGCTTGCCCGCGCCATAGCGGGGGCGTAGCATCGAGCCGACACGGGGTCGAGTCGAACGGGGAGTCGGCCCGAGTCTGGCGGCCTGAACAGCCAGCCGCCCGAAGGAGGAGGAATCGAGTTGAAGCGACGTTCTTGGCTCGTTCTGTTGGCCGTCCTGATTGGTGCGGTCCTGGCCAGCACCCTGACCGCGAGCGCGGTCGGGAAATCGAGCGCGAAGAAGATCGAAGTGCTCTCGCTGTGGGGCGGCAGCGAGAAGGAGGCATTCCTGAAGGTGACGAAGGCGTTCACCGACAAGACCAGTATCGACGTCGACTACACGACGGCGCGCGACTTCGAGACCGCGATCCGTACGCGGCTCGCAGCGGGTAATCCACCGGACGTCGCGATCGTTCCGCGGCCGGGTGCGCTGTTGGGCCTCGCGCGGCAGGGCGCGATCAAGGACCTCGGCAGTCTCGGCATCACGAAGTCGTACTTGAAGGCACGGTACGACGCCGGCCTGATCGCCCTACTGACCTCTAACGGCAAGATCTACGGCCTTCCTGCCAAGGGGAACTCGAAGAGCGTTGTCTGGTACCGCCCGGATCAGTTCAAGAAGTACAAGCTGAAGCCGGCGAAGACGTGGGCGCAGCTGATCGCGATCACGAACAAGCTGCGTGCGAAGGGCCAGAAGCCGTGGGCCGCGGGCGCGAAGGACTCCTGGACGCTGACGGACTGGTTCGAGAACGTCTACATCCGCACGGCGGGGCCGGTCAAATACCAGAAGCTGTTCACGGGCAAGATCAAGTTCACCGATGCGTCGGTGAAGACGGCGATGCGCGACATGACGCAGATCCTCAGCGCCAAGAACCTCGCGGGCGGGATCCAGGGTTCGCTCGGTACGGGCTTCGTCGACGGGATCGGCCGCGTGTTCGGCAAGAACCCAGGCGCACAGCTGTACATGGAGGGCGGCTTCGTCGGCGGGATCGCAACGCAACAGGTCAATACCGACCTGATCGTGGGGAAGACGATCAACTCCTTCCCGTTCCCGGCGATTAAGCCTGGCACGGGCGGCTACGTCGTGTTCGGCGGGGACTACGCGTCGGCCTTCAGCTCGAGCGACGAAGTGAAGGCGTTTCTGAAGTACATCTCGTCCGCCCCGGCGGGAGCGATCTGGATCTCGACCGGCGCCGTTACCTCCCCGAACAAGCTCGTGAAGAACTCCGGCTATCCGAACGCGATCGTGCGGACAGAGGCGAAGCAGCTCGCCTCGGCCAAGGCAATCCGCTACGACGGTTCCGACCTTCTGCCAGGGACGCTCGCCGATGACTGGGGCAGCGCCCTGCAGAAGATCTTCCAGAAGCCGGGCAGCATGAACAGCGTGCTTCGGCCGATCGGGCGAAGGCTCGCTGGGTGAACGACTTCAGGGCATCGCGTTCGCGGCGCCGGCCCTGATCTTGCTCGGCGTGCTCGTCGTCTACCCGGCCTACTACACGATTCGCCTGTCGCTCTACTCGAGCGATTACCTCTTCAAGTTCACGAACTGGGTCGGCCTCGACAACTTCAAGGACCTGCTGACGGACGATCCAGACTTCCTCGATTTGTCGAAGTTCCCGCCCTCGGGGGCGATGATCAACAACCTCCGGTGGGTGATCGTCTACATCGGCCTCTGCCTGATCCTCGGGCTCGCGCTGGCCGTCCTGACAGTCCGTGTGAGCTACGAGAAGTACGTCAAGTCGCTGATCTTCGTGCCGATGGCGGTCTCAGCGACGGCAGTCGCCGTGATCTGGCTGCTCGTCTACAGCCCCGATGCGAACATCGGCACCGTCAACGCCGTGATCCACGGTTTTGGCGGCAATCCCGTTTCATGGCTGGGGCAGGACAACACCGTCAACTACGCGATCATCATCGCGTACGTGTGGGCATCGACCGGGTTTGCGATGGTCGTCCTCTCCGCCGCACTCAAGGGCATCCCCACGGAGATCATCGAGGCCGCGCGCGTCGACGGGGCGGGCGAGTGGAACATCTTCCGCCGCATCATGTTGCCGATGCTGAGCCTGCCGATTTCGATCGTCACGGTCTGGCTCTTCATCAACGTGATCAAGGTCTTCGACATCATCTATGTGATGACGAAGGGCGGACCCGGTAATTCGAGCCGAGTCATCGCCTACACCATGTTCACCAACACCTTCCAGGGTGCGCCCGGCCGGGGCGCCGCGGTCGCCGTGATCATGTTGCTCCTGATGATTCCGATCATGATCGTGAACGTGAGACGCTTCCGCAGCGAGCGGGTCATCACCTAATGGCGACGCGCGCCGAAGCCGCCGTTCTCGCGCAGCCGCGGACGCTGAGCGAGCGACTCGTCCGGCTCGTTTCGCGGTCGCCGTTACACCTCGTTCTGATTGGGCTCGCCGCGCTGTGGTGTGTCCCGACCATCGGGCTCGCGGTGACGTCTTTCCGACCGCGCTCGGACGCGCTGTCGAGCGGCTGGTGGCACGTCTTCACCAGCCATCTGACGCTCTCCAACTACGGCGAGGTCCTGCACTCAGCCGGCATGGGGAACGCGTTCGTGAACAGCATCTACATCACGTTGCCGTCGACGATCGCGCCTCTGACAATTGGAGCACTCGCCGCGTACGCATTCGCCTGGACGCGCTTCCCGCTCCGGGACACGACGTTCCTCTTCATCGTCGCCCTGATGGTCGTGCCGGTGCAGACGGCATTCGTCCCGCTCCTGAAGCTCTTCCGCGAGAACGGCGAGCTGAACCAACACTTTTACGGCATCTGGCTCGCGCACACCGCATTCGGCCTGCCGCTTGCGATCTTCCTGTTCCGAAACTTCTTCATCACGCTGCCCAAGGATTTGATCGAAGCGGCGCGGATGGACGGCGCCTCGGAGTTCGCGGTTTTCCGTCGCGTCGTCGTGCCGCTCTCCGTCCCGGCGCTCGCGTCTTTCGGGATCTTCCAGTTCCTCTGGGTGTGGAACGACCTGCTGATGGCGCTCGTCTTCCTCAGCGGAGCGCCCGGCAAGCAACCTATGACCGTTCAGATCAACAACATGCTTTCGACGTACAACCAGGAGTTCCACATCCTCGCCGCCGGCGGCTTCTTATTGATGCTGGTCCCGCTCGTCGTGTTCTTCGCGCTGCAGCGCTACTTCGTGCAGGGCTTGCTCGCCGGCTCCGTCAAGTCCTGATCTTCTTCGTTCCGCACACGCACTGGGACCGGGAGTGGTACCGCCCGTTCCAGTCCTTCCGGATCTCGCTCGTCGACGTCGTCGACGAGGTGCTCGAGCAGCTCGAGGCGGACGAGCGCCTGCGCTTCACACTGGACGGGCAGCTCGCGACGGTGGACGACTATCTGGAGATCCGGCCCGAAGCCGAGGATCGGATTCGGGCGCTCGTTCGCAAAGGGCGGCTCGCGATCGGGCCGTGGCAGACTGCGCGCCGCCGGCATCGAGACGGCCGTCGCCTGGCGGGGCGTCCCCGGCTCGATCAAGGGTCATCGGTTCATCTGGGAAGGACCGGACGGGTCCCAAGTGCTGACGGAATATCTCCCCGACGGCTACGGCAACGCGGCCCACCTCTTCGACGCGCCCGGGCGGCCGGAGCTGACGTCCTTCGAGGAGCGGTACCGCCCGTGGTTCCGGGAGGACGACATTCTCGGGATGGTCGGCACGGATCACATGCCGCTTGTGCCGGACCTCGCCGACCGCGTGCCGGAGGGAGGGCGCGTCGGCACGCTCGCCGAGTACCTCTCCGATGCTCGTGTCCAGGACGGCCTGCCGCGCTGGCGCGGCGAGATGCGCTCCGCCGCCCGCGCCAACCTGCTGCCGGGCGTGGTCTCGGCGCGGATCGACCTCAAGGCGGCCTGCGCGCGTGCGGAGCGGTGGCTGGAGCGCTACGCCGAGCCGTTGCAGGCGCTGTACGGAAGCGAATGGCCGGAGCCCTTCCTGCGGCAAGCCTGGTCGCGAATGTTCCAAAACTCCGCGCACGACTCGATCTGCGGCTGCTCGGCCGACGAGGTCTCCGCTCAGGTGCTCGTCCGCTACGCCGAGGCCGAGCAGATCGGCCGGGAGCTCGCGCAGCGAGCCGTCGCGCGTATCGCTGCGGAAGTGCCTGAAGGCGCGTTCGTCGTGGTCAACCCTTCGCCCCGCGAGCGGACCGATCTCGTCGAGCTCGACGGGGTCCCGACCCTAGTAACCGCTCCGCCTCTCGGCTGGGCCGCCGTCCCCGCGGGACAGGTCTTGGTGTCAGACACCAAGACGTGGCCGGGACCGACGATAGCGTCGCTCACTCGGATCGTACGCGGGCAGGACGTGGGTGACAGTTACAACTTTGCGCCGCCTGCCGACGACGTGCTCGTCGACGAGCCGATCGACGAACGCCTCGAGACCCTCGAGGACGGGTTGCTGCGACACGTGCGCGTGCTTCACCGCACGTATGTCTGGGACGGCAAGGAGGTCGAGACGCAAACGCGCTTCGAGCTTCGTGCGCACGAGCCCTTCGTCCGGATCCGGATCGACTTCGACAACCCATGCGACAACCAACGCGTCCGCGTACACGTGCCGCTGCGCGAAGCGGCCGACCGTTCCTTCGCCGAAGGGCAGTTCGCCGTCGTCGAGCGCGGACTCGAGGTCGAGGGCGGGCACGGCGAGGTCCCTGTCCCGACGTATCCGGCGCACGGATTCGTCGCGGCAGGCGGAATCGCGCTCCTGCTCGACCACGTCAGCGAGTACGAGCTCGTCGGCGACGAGCTCGCGCTGACCGTCCTGCGCTCGACGGGGCTGATCAGCCGTGCGGACAACCCTTGGCGCGAGGAGAACGCGGGCCCCGAGGTTCCGATTCCGGCCGCTCAGATGCGCGGACCCTGGAGCTTCTCGTTCGCCTACCTGCCGGACGCCGACGGCGCGCACGAGCAGGCAGAGGCGTACCGCCATCCCTTCTTGACCGCTCCCGGCACGGCCACCTCGGGTGAGCTACGGGAGCACGCGGGGCCCGCCCTCGACGGTCCTGCGAGCGTCGTGCTCACCGCGCTCGATCGCAACCGCGCCCGCATCGTCAACGAGAGCGCGGAGCAACAGATCGTGCCGTTCGGAGAGCAGCGGCTGGAGTTGCGTCCCTGGGAAATCCGAACCGTCTTGCTTTGAAGCGATAACTGCTTAACACGAATGACGCAAACCGCGCGCACGAACGCGCGTCACAAGATTCATGCGGCTCGTCTTTCTCTGTCTGATTGCGTGGCTCGTGCTCGCGCTCGCTGCGCTCGCCTCCGGTGGAGTCGGAGACGCCGATGGACGCCACAGCGGGCCCGGACACGTGAGCGCCAACTAGCCCCGACGGCGCCAGAAGCCTGTGCGCGCTTCTTCGGCGGCCGGCTCCTCGCCGAGTGCCCGCGCAGCGGCCAGGAAGTCGTCGCCGCGCAGCATCATCAGCTCCGATCGGTCGAGCTCCGACAGCTCCGAGCCCTGCAGGCCGGCCAGCCGCAGCGCCTGCGCGTTGAGCGCCTGCTCGAAGAGCGTGCGCGCGA
>WNGB01018786.1_pt1 | contig 10350 bp, 5 predicted proteins | sample 5400681 | NCBI WGS metagenome assembly WNGB01 (sample SAMN13153367, study PRJNA577476) | soil metagenome | isolation source: 115 cm soil or saprolite under grassland replicate 2 | place: USA:California | collected 2016-06-15 | reverse complement strand
ACGACCATCCAGAAGTTCTCGCCGGAGGAGGGGGAGGAGAGTCATCCTCTCCTGAGCGCCAGGAAGAACGTTGTGGTGATCGCTGACGAGGCCCAGAGCGAACAGGAACGGCTCCAACGCAAGTGGGCAAGCGTCGAGGCCCTGGTCGGCGCCGAGAAGCGCCTGGCGATGGTAGCCGATGACCTTGTCCGGCACTTCGAGGCGCGGACAGTTGCGCTCGAAGGCAAAGGAATGATCGTCTGCATGAGCCGACGCATTTGCGTAGAGCTTTACAACGCTATCGTCAAGCTGCGCCCCGAGTGGCACAGCGACGATGACGACGCCGGAGCGATCAAGGTGGTCATGACCGGTGCGGCCTCCGATCCTCAGGAGTGGCAGCCCCATATCGGCAAGCGGCCCAAGACGCGACGCGAGCTGATGGCGAAGCGGGCAAAGGATGCCAACGATCCGCTCGAACTTGTCATCGTCCGGGACATGTGGCTGACCGGCTTCGATGCGCCGTGCATGCATACCATGTACGTCGACAAGCCGATGCGCGGCCATGGGCTGATGCAGGCCATCGCCCGGGTTAACCGCGTGTTTCGAGACAAGCCCGCAGGCCTTGTCGTCGACTACATCGGCATCGCCCAGAACCTGAAGAACGCTCTGTCCCAATACTCGCACCCCGACCAGGAGCAGACTGGCATCGACGAGGAGCAGGCTGTTGCCGTCCTGCTGGAAAAGCTCGAGATCGTTCGCGCCATGTTCCATGGCTTCGACTACAGGGTGGCGCTTGCGGCTGACGCCAGGCCGCAGCAGCGCTTGTCGGTTATGGCGCAGGCGATCGAATGGGTGCTTGCCATGCAGCAGAAGGAGGCAGCCACGGAAAAGACCGAGGAAGGGAAGAAGCGGGCTCATCGCCGCTATGGCGATGCGGTATTGGCTCTCACCAAGGGGTTTGCACTTGCGGGTGCCAGCGATGCGGCACGGAGGATCCGCGATGAGGTCGGATTCTTCCAGGCGATTCGCGCCGCGATGGTCAAGACGTCCGAGAGCGGGGGGAAGACGTCCGCTCAGCGCGAGCTTGCGATCCAGCAGATTGTGAGCCGTGCCGTTGTGTCGACGGAGATCGTCGACATCATGAAAGCGGCCGGCATCGAAAGCCCGGACATCTCTATTCTCTCGGACGAGTTCCTGGCCGAAGTCCGGGAGATGGACAAAAAGAACCTGGCTCTGGAGGCTCTCCGCAAGCTGATAAACGGGGAAGTCCGCTCCCAGAGCAAGAGGAACGTCGTGCAGTCGAGGATGTTTTCTGAACGGCTCGAAGCGGCGGTGGCCCGTTACCACGCCAACGCGATCACGACCGTGCAGGTCCTCGAGGAGTTAATTCAACTCGCGAAAGACATCCGTGCCGCGCGGGAACGCGGCGAAGAGACCGGTCTTTCAGACGAAGAGATTGCTTTGATGCGGCGGTCCAGGTTGTCTTGCAGCAGGCGGAGGCGTTGTCGGCCGAGTGGGCGACCAGCATATAGGCATACGCAACAAGTAGGGACGCAACTAGTGCCGCAAACGTCTGCGAATGGCGGCGTCTGAAACCTCGCGCTCAGCGTCGTGATCGTAGCTCGCCGCAATCTGTTCCAGGACATTCGCGACATAGGGGTAATCGAACGCCAATTGACGAGACCAGGTGCGGTATTTCGATGCCAGAGCGCGCTCATTGGCTCCGTCTTCGCCGCGATAGTGAATGCCGCGTGAGTTGTAGACGGCAACCCGCATCCCGATAGCAATCTCAGGCGAAGCGACGTCCTCCAACACTTCCCGTACAGGCTGGCACGGCCAGATGCCGTCATCACCTGCGGGTGCCGCTGCGAGGATCTGTCCTATCTTCTGGTCTCCGATATCAACCCGCCCGTATTCCAGGCATAGGGAGCGCGCCTCGGTAACCCACGTCTTGAGATCCTCGGGTTTGATCGTGCCGTTATCATCCGTGCCGGGAATCCGTTTGATCTTGTCGAGCAGGGAATAGGCTGCTGACCAGACGGCCTCTCCCTTCTCCGCGTTCTCGATACGCCACTCTGGCGGATCCTGCCCGTCGTCACTCCGTTTGAATGTGAGCCCCAACACCTGAACGAACAGACGAGGCGACTCGACAACCAGCCGCTCGAGGTTGGGTATGCCGTGCTCGCTGTGATCAAGCGCCCGAATGAAGAGAAATTCCAGACGCGCCTTCTCATCACGCGTGACGCCCGGTCGTCCGTCAAGAGTGCTCAAAGCGGAGGAGATGTAGTAGGGATCAAGCTCATACGTGCCGGCGGGCTCCAGGTGACAGGTGGCGACCTGGTCAAGCAGGCGCTTCAGGCGGGACGTCTCCACATTCTCAAGAGCAGAGTGGATCGCCTGAAAGGCAGCGCGCGGCCTCTGTGCTTCAAGAAGCCGGTCGATAGCCTCATTCAGGTCTAGCGACGCAGGGTGAAGCCATCCCGGGTGCACATCACGCCAATACTGTTCGCGTATCTGGGGATCCAGCGAATCAACGACAACCCAGGTATCGCGTTCAAACGGCGAGACTTTGAGCAAGCGAGAGGTCTGATCGGGAGGCAGAGGTGGTGCGAGGGTGTGCATGATTGTCACGCGAAGCTCGGTAGCGATCTTCCGGACAAAGCCAGCGACGACCTCGTCCAGTTTACCGACAAGGGTAGGTTCATCGACGGCAAGGCAATGCGTAAGGAACGCGGCAGAGCCTGCCTCATCGATCACGCCGTCGGCCAGATGCCAGCCGATAGTCATCGGTGTGCCGCTTGTTGCCGCGAGCGCCCGGATGCCAGGGAATCCTTTCTCGGCCCATATCTCTTGTAGCGCTTCCACTCTGGCTCTACGAACCGCGTCCTCCCGCTTCTGGTAGTCGAGTTCGCCGCCCTCCGACTCATCCACCGATTCCTGCAGCCACTGTGATTCGAAGAGCCATTGATGCCGAATGACGACGTCGCGAGGCGTCAACCTGGCATGCGCGTGGCGTGCGCGATCCTTGCTCTGCCGGTTGATGCCGCGATTCCTACTGCGACGTGTAAACGCGAAGCGCCGGATATGTTCACGCACCAGCGCCCTCGGAGCTTCGTCTTGCTCCGTTTCTGCCCACGCATCGATGAGATCCCACACCTTCTTCTGGTGGGTCTCGGGCAGGGCATGAATGACCCCCACCAGGTCGCGGAGTGTGCTCGCGTCATGATTTGGCCAGCCCAAGGCGAGGTCGAGGGCTCCGAGGCGGAACTGATGGGCTTCACGGCTGGTATCTGGCTGGCCAACGCCAGACGCATCGCTGCGCCAACGCGGACGATGGTTGTAGTGCCCGATCGTCGAGTGGGGGTCCCACTGATCGAGACAAACGCGCCAGCCGGCGGCCGGGAAACGGCGCGCGATGGTCTCCAGTGCCCTCTTCCGATCTTCGAGCGAGGCAGCCGTCTGCGGCATCCACCAGCGGTAGATGGACTTGAGGCTGTTGTCCGGCGTATTCGCCCAGTTGTCGGTGATCTTCCGTTCCGCGAGCTTTGCCAGGATCAAGGAGACCCGGACCAGCTGGTCCGGCTTCCAAGCCAGGCCTTCCAATGCCCACAGCAGCCCCGTGCGGGGACAGCCGCCCCCGAAAAGCCCGCTGCCAGCGGGCTTCATCAGAGCGTTGATCTGAGGCTCCGCCTTCTGGAGGTCTTGCTCGAGAACGCGAAGGAACTCCTCCGGGGCGGCTTCGGCATAGAAGGGGAAGTCACGCTGCTGGGAGAGGAGTTTGTCAGGTTCCAGCGGTGTCAGCAGCTGGCGGATCAGCAGGTCAACCGCTGCCTGGACATTGATTCCGATCCGCTCGCTAAACAGGGTGTTGCCATGAACGGCAAGGAGGACGAGGGTTTCACAGATGCCTTCGCGCAGGGCACCCGAGAATTCACGTTGCTTGCCGTACAAGGCCGCGAACGCTTTCTTGTCATCGGGAAGCTCGAGAGCTGGGTCGGTCTCTGACAGGACGATCCCAGCAGCAACGAGGAAGTCGTCGAGGTCCTTGGAGGTTACGGCGCTCTGGACGGCAAAGAACGCATCGATCTTGGACGCCACGCCGCAGAATTGACCGACAGACCAGATGGGGGAATCGTCGAACGTCCTCAGGACGGTAAGCTGCTTTTCGAGCTCAGGATATGGTGTCCCGGCTAGAAGCGACAGGATCTCGCAGTCGGCATTCGACTGAACATGCCATGCGCCGACAAGCATCATGGGAATCAGATTCCGGACCGCCCCAGGCTGCTGTGTCCACAAGGGCGTCCTCACAGCGGGGTTTCGTGAAAGGCGACGGCGCAAGATGGTGGGAGAGGACCCGGACGCGCGCTCAAGGACCTCGGCATCATGATCCTCAATTCTCATTGCCGCAAGCGCTTTTCGGAATGCCTCGTGGTTGAGAAGGTCGAGTGCGATATCCGGTGTCGCGTCCACCGCATTTCGTGGGCGGACTATGATCGTGTGCAGTTTCAGGTGGGTACCGCCGAGTTCACGTTCTGCCTCTTCGGTGAAGACGACCGGGACGAACGTGGCCGACGACGCGAGAAGCCTTCGCAGGGTGTCTGGTGAGGAGAAGACAACGACGCGGTCTTTGTAGCCCGCGGCGGCGAAGTCGTCTGAATCAAACAGACAGGAGAGGAACGCCAAGGCTTCTAGCTTCGAGTCAGCACATACCATCAGCGGCGAAGAGGGCTCTTTCGCGAGCCAAGTTTTGATGTCGTCCTTATGGCGCTCGACCGAAGGGGCAAAAAGCTCCTTGGAAAGTTCCGGATGAGTAACGGATGCCCATCTATGCCACTGCTCGTCCAGAGAGTGAGCCCCTGCATCGGATGATCCCATCTGCTCTGCCAGCCAGCCTTGTGCCGGAATGGATTGTTCGAGCCACTGCTCGAGGTCGCTCGCGTCATACGCCCGGACGGACTTCCATTCGCCAAGACCCTGCTTCTCTTGCGCCCATTTATCCCTCGCAGTCCACTTCCGCGGCGTCACAAAGATGAAATTGATGTCAGCCCGCTTAGGAGCCGGGATCGCCGCGACACGGGCCGCGTAGTCTCCTTCCGCCTTCTGCCTGGGATCGGCGTTAACGCCAAACTCCCAACCAGATTTTCCGGCCGGTATCCATGGCGTAGCCGCAGCGGCGTCGACACGCCCATCCCACCCCTGTCTTTCAGCGTTGTCGTAGCCGGGGAAATCGATATGGGAGAGCTCACGGCCTGTCGAATGGATAAGCTTCCGAAGCAACACCGGCAGCCGTGACCGCGCCTCAAGGTTTCCGTCCACCCATTGTTCGATGTCCCTGGCTGTAATTTTCAGGAATGAGGGCACGTACGCCCGAACCGCGACATCCTGATCCTGCGTCTGCGCCAGGTGTCGATCGTAGTCGGCCTGCATCTGCAGGAGGTCTTGCTGGCTGGCACCAAAGGCCTTCTCAATCCGGAGCGCCATTTCGGAGGAGAGCGCGGCCTTCCCGTTCAAGAGGTTGGATAGCGCGGGCCGGCCGACGCCCAAGAGCTCAGCCGCCGCTTTCACCGACAGGCCAGGTGGCAAGACTTGGGTCTTGATGAAGGTTCCGGGGTGAAGGTGCCCGGGCCGGTCGTTGGGGGGAATTGGCACTTGCATCTCCTCTAAGTATCGTGTAGCGTAACACGCTACATGAACCCTGTCAATGGCTCGGTGCGGAGAATAAGGCGCCTATTCTCCGCATCTTCTGCGGTTCTTTTGTCACTGCGGCGAATACCCTCTATAATCTCCGCATAAGGAGCGGAGAATGTATATCCACGAGCTTCAAGATTGGCCTCAGTTTCGGTTGGACAAGGACCATCTGGCCGAACCCCTGGCTTCTGTGCGTCACCGCCAGGGCCGGCTCATCGGCCGCATGGAATCCCTGGGTTTCAAACTCCAGCAGGAAGCCGTTCTGCAGACCCTGACCGAGGACGTTCTCAAGAGCAGCGAGATCGAAGGAGAGAGGCTCGAGGCGGAGCAGGTTCGGTCTTCGATCGCCCGCCGCCTCGGCATGGATGTCGGAGCGCTGAAGCCAGCTGACCGGCACGTCGAGGGCGTCGTCGAGATGATGCTGGACGCCACCCGCCACTACCACCAGGCGCTCACGGCCGAACGGCTCTTTGCGTGGCATGCATCGTTGTTCCCCACCGGGCGCAGCGGCATGAGAAGCATCAGGGTAGGGGTGTGGCGTGACGATTCGACCGGGCCGATGCAGGTTGTCTCCGGACCCATCGGCAAGGAGCGCGTCCATTTCGCCGCACCCGCGGCGGGACGGCTCGAACACGAAATGACCGCCTTCCTCCAGTGGTTCGAAAGGCCTGCCGATATCGACGAAGTGCTGAAGGCCGGGCTGAGCCACCTGTGGTTTGTGACCATCCATCCGTTTGACGATGGCAACGGCCGCATCGCGCGCGCCATCGCCGATATGGCCCTCGCCCGCTCCGAAAAGAGTCCCCAGCGGTTCTACAGCATGTCGGCGCAGATCCGGCAGGAGCGCGCGGACTATTACGACATTCTGGAACAGACGCAGAAAGGGACGATGGACATCACGCCGTGGATGGATTGGTTTCTCGGCTGCCTCGGCCGTGCCATTGACGGAGCGCAAACCAGTCTCGGCGCCGTCCTCGCCAAGGCCCGTTTTTGGGAGAGCACTCGCGGAGTCCCTCTCAATGAGCGCCAGACCCTTGTTCTCAACCGCCTCCTCGACGGCTTCGAGGGCAAACTCACCACTTCAAAATACGCCAAGCTCACGAAGAGCTCGCCGGACACGGCCCTGCGCGACATCCTGCCTCTCGTTGAACGCGGCATCCTTGTCCGGGGTCCGGAAGGCGGCCGGAGCACGAGCTATGCGCTTGCGAACTCATATCAAGGAGAAAAAGAAGCGGCGCATGACACAACGCCGTGAACAGCTGCCGTCGGGATCAAACGGCTATTGCTTGCCGCAGGGGCATGAAGCCTTGACCCTCTCCGCAGGCGCAGGGGCTGTGGCTGTCCCAGTGGGGGGCAGCCAACTTGAGACATTGAAAGGACGCAGTCGCCAATGAGAAAGCTGTTCACCGAAAGGCAGGGCCAGGTCTTGCCTCGTGTCGCTGAGGCGCTCGATGAACCGACGAGGAATGCGTTGTTGACCCTCGTGTCCGGGCGCATCGACGATGAATGGTTCGGATTCAGTTTCCCCGACCCATGCGGTGATGGTTACACATACGCTGGCACCGATCGTAGCCGCTTGCGCGACACAATGAACGGGTACCGTGTGTTGTGGCCGCACGACGTGGACCGCGACCAACCGCCCCCAGACGGGAGCATCTTCGATTTGATCGAATTCGCATATGAGTTCATCGCAGAGGCGCAGAACCCCAAGTATCACAGTTACATGAGCCACTCGCACTACTCGTATGATCAGCCAGCCGGTCGCGACAAGTTCGCAGCCGACATTAACCGTATCTTTGAGCGCAGTGGCATGGCGTTTGAGATCAAGGGAGGCGAAGTGACGCGGATGGCGCCAGCTCTTCTTCATGAAAGCCTGGCGGAGGCGACGTTTCACACCGGTGACACACCGCTCGACGAGCTTCTCGAAGCGGCACGCCAGAAGTTTCTGAACAGCTCTCTCGATGTTCGTCGTGAGTCGCTCGAGAAGCTCTGGGATGTCTGGGAACGCCTAAAGACGATAGAGGTGGCGGGCGACAAGAAGGCGAGTATCAAGGCTCTGCTCGACAAGGTGTCGACCGAGCCCGTTCTTCGAACGAAGATTGACGAGGAGGCCCGAGAGCTAACGGAGATCGGCAACACGTTCATGATCCGCCACACCGAAACGGACAAAACCCCCGTCGTGGAATCGGCGCAAGTTGATTACTTTTTCCATCGGATGTTCGCGATGGTGCGTCTATTGCTGCGCGCGACTGGGCGGGGCATGTAGGTCATCGGGACAGCGGTTAGCAGGAACTAAAGAGTGCAGATAAACTCGGGAGGAATCGAGCAGAATAAGTTACATCCGTCCCGCGAACCCTACAAGTAACATTGTCACTCCTTCCCAATCTGCGTCGCCTGTAACGTATTAGTCGGTAGAACAGCCCCGCGGTGACAAATAGCGCTGGAGGAAGGCGACATTTACCGCCTGAGGTTACACCTCGATACTTTTTTAGGTGCTCCCTTGTCTCCAGGTGTCGCCACTCCTCTCAAAGTCTGAGGTCATCGGCTATGCCGTGTTGGCCGTGGACGCCGGCAGCCACGATCTCGGCCTTGTTGTTGACAACGATATAGCTGACAACGATACCGCCACTTTGGCGTAGCCGCGAGCCGCGGAACAAGTTCTTAGTCAACAGATAGCTTCCGCCGGAAGCGACGATCTTTAGCTGGATCAAGAGATGGCCGTCATTCAGGCGCCGCTGCAATTCACTTCCTCGGAACGCCATTTCGAACGAGGAGCTCGCAGCCTGCTCCTTGGCTGTCAGCGTGGTGCGGAACGCCAGATAGTGTTCTTCCGCTGAAGCGAGCTGTCTAGCGAGTTCCGGATCCGGATCTCTGGCCGAGCCATCTTCGCGACGGTCGCCAACCAACTTGCGGGCCTGATCACGTCGCTCCTCGACGGCTTTAATTGTCAGCAAGAGAGGCGAATCTTCTATTGCCTCAAGTTCTAACGGCACCAACGCAGGATAGATCAAGTGTGCAGACCCCGCAGCGTGCCCGGTGAGAGCCCGGCCCAGCGCCGCTACGAGTTCCTCCTGGCCGACCGGGACGGCGCGTGCCTTGACCTCGACATCGGTGCGAAAAAGGGCAAGGATATCCGCGACGGACTTGAGACCGACGGCAGCAGCGCTTATGGCCATTCCTGCAGAGAATGCGAAGGCGAAGGCTTCCGGCGCTTTGGGAAGAGTACGCGTTTTGATCCCTTCAAACTCCCGTATGAGGAGCTCAGCGCGGGCCTGGAAGCTAGCGAAAGCCCCAAGAGCAGCCGCATCGCGTTCTGAATAGACGATCAGTCTGAGTGGCCTGAGTCTTTTGAGCTCGTTTGCGATGAGGTCGGCGACTTTGTCCAGCTGCCGGTACGCCACGATAGCTGCCTCGATGAAGGATTTTTCATCGATCGAGATGGTTCCGGCCAAGGCGGTTGTCTGGGTCGCGGGCAATGCCGCCTCGAGCGCCTTTCTCTTCAGGCCAAGAAGTTCGGTATCCTTCTTGATTTGTTCGATCTCTTTCTGTGTTGCCTCCACGGAAGGATCCTTCGTAGCCGCGGTCGCGGAAAGAATCTTCTGTTTCTCGGCATCGAGTTGGGCGGCCATCACCTCTTCAAGTTTCTTCTTCAGTGGTTCAGTCAAGTGGTTTTCATCAATCTCCACGGTTCCGATCTTGACCGTCGTCATCGCGATCCTCCGTTAGCTCTATTCAGAACCAGCTCGACCAAGTGCCAGTAGGGGAGCGAACGACCGGCGGATCCCGGCCCCCGCCTAGAATTCATGGATCAGTACCGCGCCGTGAGGGAGACGCTCCACAGCTTTTCTCGCAAACCGGTGTCGAGGCGGCGCCCATCGCTATAGCTGAGGTTGACGCCAAAGTATCTCTTTGGATCGAAACTGAAGGTCAGGAGTGCTTTGAAGTAGTTGATCTGGTCATACGCACCGGAGAAGCCGTGGAGAAATGTATCCGTCACAACGAGATCCAGTGGAAGGTAAGGTATGTCGCTGGACAGCGCGATGCCGAACTGTGTTCCGAGCCTGGTGTAGTCCTGGCGGTGTCCCGGATCGATGGTCCCTCTATTCGTATACAAACCGGCGTTTAGACGGACATCAAAAATTGGCCGTACCCAGAGAAAGTCATCCCAGCCAGGAACCACCCGAATGTAGTCGTTTACAACCGCAGTTATTACTGGGGTGTAAGTCGCATTCAGCGAGAAGAGGCGGCTGTTGTCCTGAAGGTCAAGGAGATAGTCGGGCCGCAGTGTAAACCAGTTTCCCAGACCGAAGCCGCTCTCCGCCTTGCCTAGAGGGACCGGCGCATACAGGCCGCTCAGGAAGCCGAAATTGACGGTCTCCTGGCTGAATGTAGCGGGTTTGTCTTCCTTATTAACGACGTTGCGGTTCGTCCCTACATACGGGATGAGTTCGAAAGTAGTGACCGGGGTGGGATGGAAGTCAAAGGCGTAGCCGACAACCGCGACAAGCCTATCCGTACGGGTGTTTTTGACGTCGTCGTTGTTGAATCCCACGACCGCTGGTTCGAGGGATTTGAATTGCGGCATACCTCGGGAGAAGAAGAGACCGTCCGTCGAGCCACGGATTCTGAACCCGCTCAGGATTTTGTCGATGAGAGCCGCTGTCGGTTGTCCGGCAGTTGGCT
>WNGB01016861.1_pt1 | contig 10350 bp, 7 predicted proteins | sample 5400681 | NCBI WGS metagenome assembly WNGB01 (sample SAMN13153367, study PRJNA577476) | soil metagenome | isolation source: 115 cm soil or saprolite under grassland replicate 2 | place: USA:California | collected 2016-06-15 | reverse complement strand
ATCGTGCGCTACCTGCCCCAGCCCATGCGCATCCCGACGCTGGAGACCGACCTGCCGCTCAAAGTGCTGCTGACCGGCGCACACACCCCGCCCGAGACGAACGTCGACCGCGAGCTGGCCGAGGTCCAGGCCGCGCTGGCCGATCTGGGCGCGCACGTGCAGATCACCGTGGAGCCGCACCTGACCGCCGGCAAGCTCCAGCAGCTGCTGCGCCAGGGCTTCCACATCTGGCACTTTGTCGGCCACGGCGGCTTCGACAAGGATGGGACGACCGGCCGGCTGTACTTCGAGGATGCCACCGGCGACGCGGCGGCGGTCAGCGCCATGCAGCTCGGCATCATGCTCAACCGCAGCGGGCTGCGGCTGGTGGTGCTGGACGCGTGCCACGGTGCGCAGCTGGCGACCGACTCGCTGCGCAGCATGGCGCCGGCGCTCATCCGCGCCCAGGTGCCGGCGGTGGTCGCGATGCAGTTCGCGGTGCCCGAGGAGGCCACCCGCGCCTTCGCCGGCGAGTTCTACCGCGCGCTGGCCGAGGGCTTCCCGATCGACGCCTGCGTGACCGAGGGGCGCAAGGCGGTGATGAGCGCCGTCGGGCTGAGCCGCGCCGACTGGGGCATCCCGGTGGTCTACACACGCGCGCCCGACGGCCACCTGTTCGAGCTGCCGAAGCCGCCCGGCGCCGGCTCGGCTGCGGCACGCGCGCCGTCCGAGCTGGCAGCGCCTGTGCCCGCCGCGCCGCCGGCCGCGGCGGAGGCCACGAGCGCGCCCGAGATCGAGCCGGAGCTCACCGGCCCGGCGGGCGTCGGCAAGACGCGCCTCGGAATCGAGATCGCGGCCGGTCTGCTCGACCACTTCGCCGACGGCGTGTACTTCGTCGACCTGTCGGGGATCGCCGATCCCAGCCGGGTACCGGCCGAGATCGCCGAGGCGCTCGGGATCGAGGAGCATGGCGCTCTCACGCTGCCGCTCAGCCTGGAGGAGTACCTGCGCGAGCGCCAGGTGCTGCTCATGCTCGACAACTTCGAGCAGGTGCTCGCGGCGGCGCCGCAGCTCGCCGACCTGCTGGCCGCCGCGCCGGGCCTGGAGTTGCTGATCACCAGCCGCGCGGCGCTGCGGATCTCGGGCGAGTATGAGTTCCCGATCGAGCCGCTGGCGCTGCCGAACATCAGGCGCCTGCCCCCGCTGGCCGAGCTGGCGCGCAACCCGGCGGTGGCGCTGTTCGTCGAGCGCGCCCAGGCGGTCAAGCCCGACTTCGCCCTGTCCGAGTCGAACGCCGCCAGGGTGGCCGAGATCTGCGTGCGGCTGGACGGGCTGCCGCTGGCGATCGAGCTGGCGGCAGCGCGCAGAAAGGTGCTGACGACCGAGGCGATCTTGGCGCGCGTCACCAGGCGCTTCGAGCTGCTGATCGGCGGCGCGCGCGACCTGTCGGCCCGCCAGCAGACGATGCGCGGCGCGATTGCCTGGAGCTACGATCTGCTGTCGCCCGACGAGCGGCGTCTGTTCACCCGGCTGTCGGTTTTCGCCGGCGGCTGTGCCGTCGAGCCTGCCGAAGCCGTCTGTGGGGATCAGGGGCCAGGGATCAGGGATCAGGAAGCCGGAATCGCGCAACCGTCCCCGCCGACCCCTGACCCCCGGCCCCCGACCTCGGTGCTGGACGGGCTCTCCTCGCTGGTCGACAAGAGCCTGCTGCGCCAGATCGAGGCCGGCGACGACGAGTCGCGTTTCAGCATGATCGAGACGATCCGCGACTTTGCGGCGGATCGTCTCGATCACGAGGGTGAGGCTGAGGCGCTGCGGGAGCGGCACGCCGAGTACTACCTGGCGTTCGCGGAGGCCGCCGAGCCGCAGCTCGACGGACCGGAGCAGGCGACCTGGCTCGAGCGCCTGGAGCGCGAGCACGACAATCTGCGCGCCGCGCTGGACTGGGCGCTGGACCGCGGCGAGTCCGAGATCGCGCTGCGGTTGAGCGGCGCGCTCTGGCGGTTCTGGCACACGCGCGGCTACCTGAGCGAGGGGCGGCGTCTGCTGGCGTCGGCGCTGAAGCTGGCCGACGGCGGTCGACCGCCCGCGCCCGCCGACGCGGCCGCGCCCGACGCGCCGATCCGGGCGAACGTCCTGGCCGGGTCCGGCCGGCTCGCGCTAACGCAGGGCGGCGACGAGCGCGCGAAGGAGTTCTACGAGCAGGCGCTGGCGTTGTACCGCGCGCTTGGCGATCGGCGCGGCACCGCGCGGGCGCTCAATCGGCTCGCCGGCATCGCGGGCCGCGCGAACGACTACGACCGGGCGAACGCGCTCTTCCACGAGGCGCTGGCGCTGTTCCGCGAGCTGGGGGATCGCATCTACATCGCCCGAGTGCTGAGCAACCGCAGCCTGATCGCACTGCGCCGCGACGACGACGCACAGGCGCAGGCGCTGCTCGAGGAGAGCCTGGCGCTGCGCCGGCAGCTGGACGATACGATCGGGATCGTCTGGTCGCTGGCGAACCTGGGCGAGGTGGCCCACCGCCGCGGCGACTCCGACCAGGCCGGCGTGCGCTACGCCGAGAGCCTGGCCCTCGGCCGCAAGCTTGGTGCGCGCGAGGCGATCGCCGTCTGCCTGGAGGGCCTCGCGCAGATCGCGGCGGCTCGGGATCGCCTGGAGCGCGCCGCGCGCCTGTGGGGTGCCGCCGAGGCACTCCGCGAGTCGATCGGCGCCTACGGCCAGCAGGTCTGGCGGGCGCGCTACGAGAGCGCGGTGACGGCCGCCCGCGCCAGGGCAGGCCGCGAGGCCTTCGAGACCGCCTGGGCCGATGGCCGCGAGACGCCGCTGGACCGCCTGATCGACGAGCTGGCGCGCGCGGGCTGAGTGGCGTTCGAACGCGGAAGAGCGGAAGAGCGGAAGCCCCGGAGATCACGCCCCGGGCGCTCCCTCGGCCGCTACGGGTCGATGGCTGAGCTCGCGCGCGGGCTGAGCGGGGTGAGAACGCGGAAGGGCGGAAGCGCGGAGGCCGCTGCCAGCTACAGCCATCGCGCCGCCCCTCGCTTCCTCCGCGCGCCTAACGAAATTTGACAATCAAAAGCGGTAATACGTAGTAACGCCTTCAGGCGGAACAGGTGGCGCGCCGCCTGAAGGCGTCACTACCGACGCTACCGAACTTGGTCGTCAAATAAGACGGCAGTTTCCGCTCGGAGGAATTGATGAGAGAGTTTCCTCGCCTCGCCGCCATCCGCCAGCCGGTGCCGGCGGCGCCGATCGCCGACGTCGCGCAGGCCGTGCGGGATGAGCTGGCGCGCATCGATCTTGGCTCGCGCATCGCACCCGGCGCGCAGATCGCGGTCGGCGCGGGCAGCCGCGGCATCACCGACTACGCCCTGATCGTCAGAACGGTGGTGGAGGAGCTGCGCAAGCTCGGCGCGGCGCCGTTCGTCTTCGCCGCGATGGGCAGCCACGGCGGCGCGACGGCCGAGGGGCAGCGCGCGGTGCTGGCCGAGTGGGGCATCACGCCGGAGCGGATGGGCTGCGACGTCCGCAGCTCGATGGAGGTCGTGCGCGTCGGCGAGACATCCTCCGGCATCGCGGTATTCTGCGACACCGGAGCCTTCGCGAGCGACGGGATCGTGCTGGTCAACCGCGTCAAGATCCACACCGACTTCCACGGGCCGACCGAGAGCGGGCTGACCAAGATGCTGGCGATCGGCCTGGGCAAGCGCGAGGGCGCCGAGCTGATCCACGCCCGCGGCACGCGCGGCCTGCGCGAGGAGATCCCGCGCGTCGCCGCCGTCCACCTGGCGCGATCGCCGATCCTGTGCGGCGTGGCAATCGTCGAGGACGGCGCCCACAACGTCAGCCACGTGCAGGCCGTGCCGGCGCAGGAGATCCCACGCGTGGAGCCGGCCATCCTGGATCGCTCGCGCCGGCTCCTGGCCGCTCTACCGGTCGAGGCCTGCGACCTGCTGATCGTCGACCGGCTCGGCAAGGACGTCAGCGGCGGCGGCATGGACGGCAACGTGATCGGCCGGATGCTCATCGACGGCGAGCCCGAGCCGGCCGCGCCGCGCGTCGGGCTGCTGCTCGCGCGGCGGCTCACGGCCGCGAGCCACGGCAACGCGACCGGGATCGGCTACGCCGACCTGGTGACGCAGCAGCTGGTCGACGCGATGGACGACGAGATAACCCGCGTGAACGTGACGACCAGCGGCTTCCCGCTGCGCGGGCGCGTGCCTCCTGTCCTGCCCAACGATCGCACCGCGGTCGAGCGCGCGCTGGAACTGCTGGCCCAGCGGGGCGCCATGGAGCCGACCGTGCTGCGCATTCGCGACACGCTGAGCCTGGTCGAGCTCCAGGTCAGCGCCAACTTGCTGCCGGAGCTGCTGGAGCGCCCCGGCGTCGAGCTGCTGGCCGCGCCCGCGGAGATGCGGTTCGATGGGGATGGGGCGTTGATGTGACGGGGGGCGAGAGGCGAGAGGCAAGAGGCGTGGGGTCTGGGACTTGGGATTTGGGACGTGGGGTGACAAGGTGACAAGGTGACAAGGTGACAAGATGCCGTCATTCTGACCCTGGCCCCTGACCCCTGGCCCCTGACCCCTGGCCCCTAGCCTCAGTCGCGCAGCGTCTTCACCAGCACCCGGCGCGTGCGCGGGCCGTCGAACTCGGCCAGGTAGATCGTCTGCCAGCGGCCAAGCACCAGCTGCCCGCCCTCGACGAACACGAAGCTCGAGAAGCCCATCGCGCTAGCCTGCAGGTGTGAGGCCGAGTTGTCCTCGATGTGGCGGTAGCCGGGGTCCTCACGCGGGGCGATCCGGCGCAGCAGCATGAGCATGTCGTGCTGCACGCCGGGGTCGGCGTTCTCCTGGATTGTGATTCCGCAGGTCGTGTGCGGGACGTACAGTAGTGCCAGGCCGTCCCGCACGCCGCTCTCGCGGACCACCCGCGCGACCTCGGCGGTGATTTCGACCAGGCACTCCTGGGCGCTGGTGCGTACGGAAAGCTCGTGTAGCATCGCGCGACCTCCTGGGTATCGATCCGCGGATTGCGCGGATACGTGCGGATTGGGGACATTATACCGCACAGCTTGTTCGCGCAGCCAGAGCAACATCAGCATATGTCTGCCAGACGTGGCCGCACGGAGGCAAATACCAGTGCAAGGGGAGCAAGCGTAATACGAGCAGTGGTACAATATGTGCAGCCAGAGGAGATTGCCTGGTTGCTAGTCGTGATGACTCCCACGGCTAAAGCAGATCGGCTTCTCAGGCCTGGCACCCTTGTTGTGTCATCCCACTGCAACATGGATTGCTCAATAGGTGCACCTGCTGCGCCCCTACGGGCATCGCCGATCCGCATCAACACCGCCACGGCATCGCCGGCGCACCATCGCCGCCAGGGCGCGCGGCGCGGGCCGGGCGGGGCCGGTGGCGGCATGTTCGGGTCGTATGCAAAGGCGATGTCGTCGAGATAGAAGGTGGCTCCGTGTGCATCGTCTTGCCAGTCGAACATGAAACCGTCGATCTCGGCGGTCATCACCGGCAGGGTCTGATCGTGAATGCCAGCTTTAAACCGAAGGATCTGATCGTGCAGATAGGCGAGATCGGCGTCCGTGGTGTGGCGCAGGTAGAACTCGTTGCCGACGATCGCACCCGCCAGCTTCGTCGTATTGGCCAGCTCGATCAGCCCTTGAAGCTCAGCTTCGTCTGTGGCCTTTTTGTCCAGCCAGGCTCCGGCGTAGACCGGCAGACCGGCTGCATTAGCCAGTGCCGGGACGAGGCGGTTGACGCCGGTAGATGCGTAGGTACGAATGGCGTTACTGGTGTGGAACAGGCGAAAAAGATCTTCTTGAATATCCTGGGCCGAAGGTTGCAGTGTGCTCGTCGGGGTTTGGCAATCGCGATAGGGACTATAGCCGATGCCTCGCACGTTCTTCGGCATCGGATAGGCGATCAATTGGATCGAGCTGATATCCCAGGCGGTGTGCGGCGACGCGCTGAAGCGGAGCGTGTGAACTGCGGTCTGGGTCAGCACCATCGTGGTCAGGATTGGCTCGTGCTCAGCGGCGTAGTAGTCGCCGAACGTGCCGGGCCGCGTAGTGCGCATATCCCACAGCGGCCGACCATCCAGGGTGATGCGGACCTTGCGGTTACGCTCGGGTGAGTGGATGCCCTTGCCGTCTCGATCGGGCCAGGAGATCGGGTTCCGCTGCTTCCGCGCTACCGGCGCTGTGCGTTCACCCCCCGCGCCGCGGCCGGGCAGACAGCCGCGGTGGCCCCACGATCTTTGTGGGCGCTGATTTCGACAATATGGTTGCCGACGTCACCCTAACCCCGCCGGCAATGTGGCCCCCGCCGACAATGCGAACGCCGCCGCCGACGTGGCCGCCGCCGACGTGCCCCCGATGACCATGTGGACCCCATGACAATGCGAATGCCGCCGGCAATGTGGCCATCGGCAACAACGTGGGTAGGGGCGTAGCAGTTGCACCCATCGATCGATCCGGCATCGATATCTATAGCGGGCGATTGATAGACGCCGCCTGACTCATCTACCGGTGCAACTGCTACGCCCCTACGGATGTCCACGAATTTCGTCGCATCCGACGCGTCACGTCGTATGACCACGTTCCCACCGTGCGGTGGCGATCGGCATCGGCGGGCGTGGGTTTGAACGGGGAAGGGCGGAAGGCGGAGGCGGCGGAAGAACCGCCGCGCGCCAGTCGAATGACGGCTCGCTGTGGTGTGTGAAGTGGTACAATAGAATCGCGTTGTGGCGTTGCCCCAAACAGATCGAGAGGGTGTATCAGCGCTGCTGAAATGACCGAGCAAGTGCAGTTTACGGTTGACCAGAACGGCAAGGTCACGGCGGTCGTCGTCCTCTCCGATCTCTGGCAGCGGATCGTGGCTGCGTTAGAAGACGCCGACGATCGCGCCCTCGTGCAGGCGCTACGCACCCGCCTAACGGTGGGGCCGGCCAGATCAGGCACGCTGCGCTGGCAGGACGTGGCCGATCGATGGCTCTGACGCTGCGCGGGCGGGAGCGATCCGTGGAGGTGATGATATGGCTATCGACACTGCGACGTTTGACGAAGTGCTTCGGTTGGTGCGCCGCCTCTCTCCCGCCGATCAAGCCCGCCTGCGCGCGGCGCTCTCAGCTGCGGTGGATGAGGACACGGAGCGATCCATCCAGCGCCAGAAGAACCAGGCGGCGATCGATCTCTTGGATGAGTGGCTCTCCGACCCGACCGAGTACGATGATATGGAAGGCGGCGAGTCGTGGGATGACATGCTGCGTGATATGGACGCCCATCGGCCGTCTGCGCGCAAGCTCTTTCCCGATCTTTCCGGTGAGCCATGAGCCGCCTGATCGTGCTCGATTCGGGCCCACTGGGACTGCTCACAAACCCTCGCCGCACACCCGAGGTGGTCGTATGCGATCGCTGGCTGCGTAGCGTGCTGGACGGCGGCGCGCGTGTGGTCGTGCCGGAGATTGCCGATTACGAGATCCGGCGCGAACTCCTGCGTGCCAGGAAGACGAACGGGCTGCGACGGCTCGATCGGCTGGTGTCCACACTTGTGTATGTGCCGATTACGACGGAGGCCATGCGCCTTGCCGCGCAGTGGTGGGCGCAGATACGCCAGCAAGGGCGGCCGACCGCCGATCCGCATGCGCTGGATGCCGATGTGATTCTCGCGGCGCAGGCCCAGCTCGCCGCCGGGCCGAACGATACGATCGTCGTCGCCACCACCAACGTTGGTCACCTGGGCCGCCTGGTGCCAGCACAGCGCTGGGACGAGATCGTTTGATATTGGCCGGTGCATCCGCCCCCACGCGCGTCGACGATCCACATTGATGACGTCACGGATAGCGACGGTGCGCCACCAACGCCAGGGAGTGCGGCACGGGTGGGGGCGGGGTCGAACGCGGAAGGAGCGGGAGGGCGGAGATGGCGGAAGGCGCTGCGGGCGCTGCGGCTGCGATGGACCGCCCGTTCTCCTGCAGCGCGCTCACCCGCTTCAGCGCCGCGGCGGTTCCGCCGCTTCCGCGGCTCCGCCGTTCCGCGTTCAAGCCCTGGACGTTCGCGTTAATGGCGGTGGTTGCCCGACGCGGCGCGGGTGTTGGGGGCAGTGGTGGCGACAGACGCAACAAAATGCACAAAGTGCTGAGAGCGGCGAGAGCAGTCCTTCTCAGCAACGGGTCATCAATGATAGTTTGCCCAGAGCTAAGCCAATTCTCACCTCTCATCATGGCCAAGGTTGATCAGAGGCACCTATGCACGGAGCCATAAACGATCGACGCACAGTTCGTAGTTGGCCGGTCAAGAGAGCACTTCTTGACTTGGCTCTGCAATCGCCTCCTTGAGATCCCAGAATGCGGCCAATCGCATTATTGTGTAAGTCCATTTGATTATCTTCAGGAAGACTATAGTTTGGATGAGAATTCTCATGACTCGTTGCAAATTGCTCGGCCAGAAAAGCTCTCATTAGCTGAGTCGTAAGGCAATTCCAAAAGCAGTGCCGGAGAGCATCCTGAGGGCCTAACCACTCTCCTGCTAACCCACTCGACTCTGCGAAGTCGAAAGCTTCATTGCGGGCTGGTATTACGAAGGTAACTAATTCCATGCTATTCGCTCGCCATACCGAGAGTTCATTCGCAGTCGTTGGGTTAAATGCACGACCCCATAGATCTGGGTTCTTCGGCTTGACACAATCCGGTTGAAATCGTTCTAGCAGACCCTCAGACCTTGCAAATGCACTTGATGGAAGCAAGGCCGCAATAACAAGAGCTGCAGCCACTACCATTGTGATAGCGAATTTTCCACTAGGATCTATCTTATTGGCCGGATTAGAGGCAACATACATATACTTATGCATTGACAACGGATCGTGAATGCTACCCTCATACATATCCATCGTCCAGAACCGCCCCGTCTCCGCCTTCATATACCTCGCGCGCAGGTACTGCAACCCGAGATTCGAATCGAACTGCTCCCCACTGTACAGGTAGCTATTCGGCGTCGTCCCTGTCGAGCCAATCAGAATCCCAAACGCATCATAATCATACCGATCCGTCACCACCCCCCGCTGCATCCGTCAAGAACCGCACGCTCCCGTGCCCGTCGTAGCCGTAGAAGCTCGTCGCCCAGGCGCCGCCGGCGAGCTGGCGCTGGCTGATCAGGTCGCTCCCATACGTGTAGCTCCGCTGCACCGCGCCGTCCTGGATCTCCTCCAGCACCTGGGCGTAGCCGGTCGGGTTGCGGTCGTCGACCAGGTAGCGCGTGGTGACGCCGCCGGCGGTCTTCGCCACGCGGTTGCCGTCGCCGTCGTAGACGAACGTCGCGGCGCCGTTGTCCATGCCGGTCAGGTGGTTCTCGAAGTCGTAGGTGTAGGTGTGGCTGTTCGACGCGATCGTGTTGCCGTTGGCGTCGTAGCCGTCGCGCGTCAGGCGGTCGTTGGCGTCGTAGGCGTAGATGTCCGGCGACACCGGCGCCACGGTCGAGCTGCGGCTCAGGCGGTTGCCGACCGGATCGTAGCTGTAGCCGACCGCGCCGTTGACGCCGTTCGGGTCGCCTGAGATCGTCTCGCTCATCAGCCGGTAGAGGTCGTCGTAGGCGGAGCTCGCCGTCCGCCCGTCCAGCTCCGCGACCGACAGGCGGTTGCCGGCGGAGCCGAGCGTGTAGGTGTAGCGGGCGAGCGTGACCGCCGGCCGCGCGACGCTCATCTCGGTCAGGCGGTTCAGCTTGTCGTAGGTGTAGCTGGTGCGGACCTGGTTCGGGTACTCGTAGCCCGCCAGGTTGCCGTTGGCGTCATAGGCGTAGGTCGTCGTGCCGCCGGCGAGGTTGTTGTCCTTGACCGCCGCCAGCCGGTTCAGCGCGTCGTAGGCGTAGTCCACCGACGCACCGTTCGCGTGTCCGGAGCGGATCGAGCGCAGGTTGCCCGCCGTGTCGTAGCTGTAGCTCAGCGTGCCCCACGGTGTGGCCTTGCTCAGCAGCCGGTCGCGCGCATCGTAGGTGTAGGTGGTCGTGGCGCTCGCGTCGGTCATGCTGGCGCGCTGACCCGTGAGCGTGTACGTGAAGCTGACGAGCGGCTGGCCCAGGCTGGCGTCAGGCGTCTTGTGGGTCAGCCGGTTCAGGTTGTCATACTCGTAGGTGGTGGTCTTGCCGTTGAAGTCGGTCTTGCTCTTCAGGTTGCCGGCCACGTCGTAGGCGTAGGTCTCGGCCATGCCCAGCGGCAGCGCGCGCTGCGTCCGGCGGCCCATCGAGTCGTAGGCGAAGCGTGTGGTGCGGCCGAGCGCGTCGGTCTGGGTGAGCTGGCTGCCCGCCTCGTCGTAGCTGTAGTGCGTGACCCGGCCGAGCGCGTCGGTCACTTTGATCAGGCGGCCGAGCGC
>WNGB01014868.1_pt1 | contig 10350 bp, 9 predicted proteins | sample 5400681 | NCBI WGS metagenome assembly WNGB01 (sample SAMN13153367, study PRJNA577476) | soil metagenome | isolation source: 115 cm soil or saprolite under grassland replicate 2 | place: USA:California | collected 2016-06-15 | reverse complement strand
CGTCCCGGGGCGGCTCTCGGAGCAAAACCGGGTGGGCGCACTACCAGGACGCCCTGCGGTCCGAGACCCGTAGAAGGCAAATTGCCGAGGATGCCGCGTGGCGCGCCGGTAGGCGCGATTGGGGAGTCGCCAATGGCTCGCCGCATGGCGCCTATCGGCGCGCCATCCCCCTCGATTCGGGGGACGGAAAAAGAGAAGGAATACGGGCGAACCCCCGCGCCCGGATAAAGACAGGGGCCGCTTTAGCACGCGCATGTTCCGGCGAAGTGGGTACCGGTTCGCCGCCAAGAACATGCGCCATGCGTAACGGCTGTTTGACAATTGAATATGGAAGAGGCCTTGGCGGCGCGCCGTTCAGGCGCGATGCGACATCCGACTCTTCGGCGCGCTGCGTCCGAAAATCTCGGTCACCAGTTGTCCGAGCGCGACGAAGTCCCCCTTGCGCGGCGAGGACTGCCGCCAGGCGAGGCCGATGGTGCGGCCGGGCTCCGGCGGCATGAAGCGCAAGAGCTTGACCCGCCGATCGCGCACTTCGACGTCGACCGCGATGTCCGGCACCAGCGTCACCCCATAGCCGTTGGCGACCATCTGCATGACGGTCGTTAGGCTGGTGGCGCCGAGCCCCATCGTGCCGTCGGGCCGCGCGCCCGCGCAGTAGGCGAGCGCCTGGTCGCGCAGGCAGTGGCCCTCCTCCAGCAGGATGAGCCGACGCTGATCGATCTCGCGCGCCGAGATGCGCCCCGTACCGGAGGGCGCCTCGCCGGTCGGCATCGCGAGCAGGAACGGATCGTCGAACAGTTCGAGGGTCTCGAGCTCGGTCTCCGACACCGGCAGCGCCAGCATCACGACGTCGAGCCGGCCGCGCGTCAGCTCATCGAGCAGTATCCGGGTCTGGGTCTCGCGCAGCTCCACGCGCAGGTCAGGATAGCGGCGCTGCAGGGACGGCAGGATCTTCGGCAGCAGATAGGGACCGAGCGTCGGGATCACGCCGAGCGTCAGCCGCCCGGTCAGCACCTGCGCCTGATGGCGGGCGAAATCAATGAGGTCGCGCGAGGCCGCGAGCATCCGCCCGCCCCGGCGCGCCACCTCGGCCCCGACCTCGGTCAGTACAACCTCGCCCGGCCGGCGCTCGACCAGTTCCACGCCGAGCAGCCGCTCCAGATCCCGAATTTGCATGGACAAAGCCGGCTGCGACACCGCGCATGTCTGCGCGGCCCGGCCGAAATGGCGGTGCTCAGCCAGCGCCTCGAGATAACGCAACTGCCGCAGGGTCAACACGCCGATAAGATAAGCTGATCGGCACCGAAAGACAATCCGATTGGACCTTATCTAACCTAGGGCGTACAGCAACCCATCCTGCCGGGTGCGCCCGCCCCGGCTTGCGTAGGAGGAAAGCAGAAACATGGATGCAAAGACCGAGGGCAAGTGCCCGTTCGTGCACACCAATCGTGATTGGTGGCCCGATCAGCTGAACCTGGGTGTTCTCCACACGAACTCCTCCCTGTCCGATCCGATGGGCGAGGCGTTCGACTACGCCAAGGAATTCAAGAGCCTCGACCTCAACGCCGTGATCAAGGACCTGCATGCCTTGATGACCAACTCGCAGGAGTGGTGGCCGGCCGACTTTGGCCACTACGGCGGGCTGATGATCCGCCTGGCGTGGCACGCCGCGGGAACCTACCGCATCGCTGACGGGCGCGGCGGCGCCGGTGCCGGCCAGCAGCGTTTCGCGCCGCTGAACTCCTGGCCCGACAACGCGAACCTCGACAAGGCGCGCCGGCTCTTGTGGCCGATCAAGCAGAAGTACGGCCGGAAAATCTCCTGGGCCGACCTGATGGTCCTCGCCGGCAACGTCGCTCTCGAGTCGATGGGCTTCAAGACATTCGGTTTCGCCGGCGGCCGCGCCGACGTCTGGGAGCCCGAAGAGCTCTATTGGGGTCCCGAGGGCACGTGGCTGGGCGACGAGCGCTACAGCGGCGAACGCCAGCTCGCGGAGCCGTTCGGCGCGGTGCAGATGGGCCTGATCTATGTGAATCCGGCAGGGCCGAACGGCAAGCCGGACCCGGTCGCGGCGGCCAAGGACATCCGCGAAACGTTCTTCCGCATGGCGATGAACGACGAGGAGACCGTCGCGCTGATTGCCGGCGGCCACACCTTCGGCAAGACCCACGGCGCCGGCGATCCGTCGCTGGTCGGCCCGGAGCCGGAAGGCGCCACCATCGAGGATCAAGGCCTCGGCTGGAAGAGCAAGCATGGCACGGGCATCGGGGCCGACGCCATCACCGGCGGCCCGGAAGTCACCTGGTCGCAGACGCCGACGAAGTGGAGCAACCACTTCTTCAAGAACCTGTTCGACAACGAATGGGAGCTGACCAAGAGCCCGGCCGGTGTGCCGCAGTGGAAGGCAAAAGGCGGCGCTGCCACGATCCCGGACGCCTTCGACAAGTCGAAGAAGCATGTGCCGACCATGCTGACCACCGACCTCTCGCTGCGGCTCGACGCGGCCTACGAGAAGATCTCGAGGCGCTTCTACGAGCACCCGGACCAGTTCGCGGACGCGTTTGCCCGGGCGTGGTTCAAGCTCACGCACCGCGACATGGGCCCGATCCAGCGCTACCTCGGCCCGCTCGTGCCGAAGGAAGAGCTGATCTGGCAAGACCCGATCCCCAAGGTGAACCATCCGCTGATCGGGGAGCAGGACATTGCTGCTCTGAAGGCGAAGATCCTCGCCTCCGGACTGTCCGTGTCTCAGCTCGTCTCGACAGCGTGGGCGTCGGCGTCGACGTTCCGCGGCTCCGACAAGCGCGGTGGCGCAAACGGCGCGCGCATCCGCCTCGCGCCGCAGAAGGATTGGGAGGTCAACCAGCCGGCCCAGCTCAAGACGGTCCTGCAGAAGCTCGAAGCGATCCAGAAGGAGTTCGGCAAGAAGGTTTCGTTTGCCGACCTGATCGTTCTCGGCGGCTGCGCGGCGGTCGAAAAAGCCGCGAAGGACGCCGGGGTGGACGTGAAGGTTCCCTTCACGCCCGGACGCATGGACGCGTCGCAGGATCAGACCGACGCCGACTCGTTTGCGCCGCTCGAACCGCGCGCCGACGGCTTCCGCAACTATATCAGCGGAAAGCGGCAGTTCATGACGCCTGAGGAGGCGTTGGTGGATCGGGCGCAATTGCTGAGGTTGACGGGGCCCGAGATGACGGTTCTCGTCGGTGGCCTGCGCGTGCTGGGCGCGAACGTCGGCGGATCCAACCACGGCGTCTTCACCAAACAGCCGGAGACGCTGACCAACGACTTCTTCGTCAACCTGCTCGACATGAGGACGCAATGGCAGCCGTCTGCTGGCTCTGACGGCGTGTACGAGGGGCGCGACCGGAAGACCAACGAGGTCAAATGGACCGGCACGCGTGCCGACCTGATCTTCGGTTCGCACTCGCAGCTGCGGGCGCTTGCGGAAGTCTATGCCTGCGCGGACTCGAAGGAGAAGTTTGTGAAAGACTTTGTGGCGGCCTGGAACAAGGTGATGAACCTTGATCGCTTCGACCTCGCCTGATCTCAAATCAGGGCGGCGTTTCAGACAACTTGAAACGCCGCCCGCGCCATTCCACCCTGAGGGCGATCGCAAGCGGCACCAGCCAGCATGCCCAGGCGGCAACTCCATAGGCCGCATCGAACGGCCCTTCCAACGCCACGACACTGGCCACCACCAGCCGCAGCCAGATCGCGCCCGACGCAACGGCGGCCATCGCGATCATGAGCCGCGCATGCCGTGACACGTTGCCGCTTCGGATCGCGGCGAACGCCATCGCCAGCAGCGCCAGCCAGACCAGGCCCTGCACGAAGAAACCCGCGCGCGCCACCACGCCGGCCTCGCTCGCCAGCGCAACCAAAAGCGCGCTCAGCCCGCCCGCCGCCACACAGATGGCGGCGGCGCGGCCGAGCGGGCGATGCAGGCCACGCCGGCGCCGCGCCCATGCCGCGATCGGAATGAGAATGAGCGCCAGGCCGGATGCCACCATGTGCAGCGGAAACGCGAGCGGCCGCCGCTGCAGGACGAGCGCGAGCTCGTAGGGCAATTGCAGCAAGCCGAGCCCGAGCGCGATGGCGACCAGCGCGACCGGGATCACCAGGAGATACGCGATGAGTGCAAGAAAGACGGCAGTCACGGGCGAGAGCCTGCGGCGGGCGGTGACATGCGCGAGATCGGTCATGGGTATGCTCGGCTCGGTCGCGATGCTCGCCGCGTTTTGTGTCGGCGCCGTGGCGAAGGCCGACATCCAACGGACGTTCGAGGGCCGCTGGGTCGCGAACAATCAAAGTCTGACGCTCGACCTTTCGCGTTGCGGCGACGGCTGGTGCGGGATCGAGGTGACCAAGGCGGGCTCGTGCCGACGGACCGTGCTGCGCGCCGCGAGGGGGACAGGGAACGAGAGCGACCTGCTCATCGGGCGACTGGAGCTCGCAACGCCAACCCAGCCCTACACGATCGCGATGCACCTATTCCGGCGCAACCCGAACGATCCGGAGACGCTGATGATCCGCGGCAACACCGGCATCCGGTTCGACGCGTGGCGCCGCACGTATCCCTACATGGTCGCATTTTCCCGCGTCAGCGATGTGACCTGCTGGCCCGAGGTGTCCTGACGCGCCTTCGCTGGCCGGCGGCGGTGGCGGCGGAGCGTCCCGCCCCGAACCCCAGCGCCAGTTGATCCAGATCGCCGCGATGATGGCGAGCGCGATGAGGCCGGTGGCGAGGCGCAGCCACGATCTCTTGATCCAGATGTCGCGCATCGGCTATTGCGCCGCATCCTTGGCGGCCGAGTCGCCGTTGCCGGTGTCGTCGAGCTTGAGCGCGCTCGGCTGCGGCATGGTGATGATGTTGTAGCCGGAATCCACGAAGTGGATGTCGCCGGTGACGCCCGTTGACAGGTCGGACAAAAGGTAGAGCGCCGCGCCGCCGATCTCTTCCAGGGTGACGCCCCGGCGCAACGGCGAGTGCCGCTGCTGGAACGCGAACATCTGCCGCGCGTCGCTGATGCCGGCGCCAGCAAGCGTGCGGATCGGGCCGGCCGAGATCGCGTTGACGCGGATCGCCGAGGGCCCGAAGTCGACCGCCAGATAGCGCACCGAGGCTTCGAGCGCCGCCTTCGCCACGCCCATCACATTGTAATTCGGCATCGCGCGCTGGCCGCCGTTATAGGTGAGCGTCAGCATGGCGCCGCCCGCCGGCATCAGCATGGCGGCGCGCTTGGCCACTTCGGTGAACGAGAAGCACGAGATCACCATGGTGCGGATGAAGTTCTCGCGCGTGGTGTCGGCGTAGCGGCCCTTGAGCTCGTTCTTGTCCGAGAATGCGATCGCGTGCACCAGGAAATCGAGCGAGCCCCACTTCTCGGCGAGCGTCGTGAACACGCTATCGACCGAGGCGGCCTGCTCGACGTCGCAGGGCAGCACCAGCGACGAGCCGACCGACTCCGCCAAGGGCTTCACGCGGCGCCCGAGCGCCTCGCCCTGGTAGGTGAATGCGAGCGCGGCGCCGTGGCCGGCCAGCATTTTTGAGATTCCCCAGGCGATGGAGTGGTCGTTGGCGACCCCCATCACCAGTCCGCGCTTGCCGTCCATCAGCCCCGGCATGTCATTCACCCGCACCTACTGCCCCGCCCCGGCCCATACCGGGTCAACACCATCGCGGCTCACGCCTCCAGCCGCTTGAACACGACCGACGCATTGGTGCCGCCAAAGCCGAACGAGTTCGACAGCACGCAGCCGAGTTTCGCATCATCGCGCCGCTCGCGCACGATCGGCATGTCGGCAAAGGCCGGATCCATGGTCTCGATGTTCGCGCTCTCGCAGATGAAGCCGTTGTTCATCATCAGCAGCGAGTAGATCGCCTCCTGCGCGCCGGCGGCGCCGAGTGAATGGCCGGTGAGCGACTTGGTCGCCGAGATCGGCGGGCACTTGTCGCCGAACACCTCGCGGATCGCCTCGATCTCCTTGAGATCGCCGATCGGGGTCGAGGTGGCGTGCGGATTGATGTAGTCGATCGGCACGCTCACGGTCTTGAGCGCCATCTTCATGCAGCGCACCGCACCTTCGCCCGACGGCGCCACCATGTCGTGGCCGTCGGAGGTCGCCCCGTAGCCCGCCACCTCGGCATAGATCTTGGCGCCGCGCGCCTTGGCGTGCTCGAGCTCCTCGAGCACGAGCACGCCGGCGCCGCCCGCGATCACGAAGCCGTCGCGGTCGACGTCGTAGGCGCGCGAGGCCTTGTCCGGTGTCTGGTTGAACTTCGACGACATCGCCCCCATGGCGTCGAACAGCACCGACAGGGTCCAGTCGAGCTCTTCGCAGCCACCGGCGAAGATCATGTCCTGCTTGCCCATCTGGATCGTCTCCATCGCATTGCCGATGCAATGGTTGGAGGTGGCACAGGCGGACGAGATCGAATAGTTGACGCCCTTGATCTTGAACCAGGTGGCGAGCGTGGCTGACGCCGTGGACGACATCGCCTTCGGCACCGCAAAAGGGCCGACGCGCTTGGGACCCTTGGTGCGGGCCGTGTCGGCGGACTCGACGATGGCGCGGGTCGAGGGACCGCCCGAGCCCATGATGATGCCAGTCATCTCATGGGAGACGTCGCGCTCTTCGAGACCGGCATCGCGGATCGCCTGCTCCATGGCGACATGGTTCCAGGCGGCGCCGCCGCCGAGGAACCGCATGGCGCGGCGATCGACCGCTTCCGATGGATCGAGCGTGGGCGCACCATGCACTTGGCAACGGAAACCGAGTTCGGCGTATTTGTCGGCGCGCACCACGCCCGACTTCGCCTCGCGCAAGCTCGCCAGAACTTCCTGGGTATTGTTCCCGATCGATGAGACGATGCCCATCCCGGTGACGACGACACGCCTCATACCCGCCTCATCCGCATCGCTTGCGCCTGCGCCGACGCGCAGTCAGGCCTCGCTCGGCGCCATCTGGTCGAGCCGGAACAGGCCGACCTTGAGGTCCATGGCCTCGTAGATGATCGATCCGTCGGCTTTGAGCCAACCATCGGCGATGCCCAGCACGAGCTTGGAGCGCATCACGCGCTTGATGTCGATGCCGTAGATGATCTGTTTGACGTTGGGCAGGACCTGCCCCTTGAGCTTGATCTCGCCGAGCCCGAGGGCGCGGCCCTTGCCGGGCGCGCCGGTCCAGCCGAGGAAGAAGCCCAGCATCTGCCAGAGCGCATCGAGGCCGAGGCAGCCGGGCATGACCGGATCACCCTTGAAGTGGCAGGGAAAGAACCATAGGTCTGGCTTGAGGTCGAGGACCGCGCGCACGAGGCCCTTGCCGTACTCGCCACCCGCCTCGGCGATTTCGGAGATGCGGTCGAACATCAGCATGGGGGGCAGAGGCAGCTGCGGCCCCTCGTTGAACAGTTCCCCGCGGCCGCAGGCCAAAAGGTCCTCATAATTGAAGCTAGAGCGTCGGTTCTCCATCCCAATCCATCCTTGACGCGGGGAGGCGGCCCTTCCAGGCGGAGAGGTCCTTAACATAGGCCCGCGGGCCGATAAAACCAGCTATCCCCTGCCGAATGGAGCTAGTTTAGAATAGCCGTAACGTTGTTGCGAGACGGTTGCATCTTGCGGTTCGTATGTTACAAATGCAACAATTGAGTAAGGCTTGGAAAATCGAGCAGGATTTCGGGTTGTGTCATGACACCGTCGCGCACCATAGTCTTCACCAATGTCACGGAAGCGATCGAACGGTCGCCGGCGCCACGCACGGCCCTGACCGGTTGCCCCTGGCATGACGTCAAGTCGATGCTGCGGGATGTGGGCCTGCGTCCGACCCGCCAGCGCATGGCGCTCGGCTGGATTCTGTTCGGCAAGGGCGACCGGCACATCACCGCCGAGATGCTCTACGAGGAAGCCACCAAGGCTAAGGTGCCGGTGTCGCTGGCGACCGTCTACAACACGCTACACCAGTTCACCGACGTGGGCCTCCTGCGCCAAGTCGCGGTCGACGGCTCCAAGACCTATTTCGACACCAACAATTCCCAGCACCATCACTTCTTCGTCGAGGGCGAGAACGCGCTGCTCGACATTCCGGATACCGACGCGATCGTCGGTAAGACGCCGACGCCGCCGGAAGGCTACGAGATCGCCCGCGTCGACGTGGTCGTGCGGCTGCGCCGCAAGGGCCGCTGACCGAGACCATCGTTCTGAGGCGTTAAGGCCGGGTCCGCCCGGCCTTTTGCTTTTCGCGAGCGGCCAGAAACGCGGCACCGCGACGCTTGCGCGGGTCATCCGGGTGTCATCAACTGGGGCCAATCAATTGCCGTTCCCGGGAGACCGCCATGCCGTTTGCCCTGCGCTCGCTTCTCATCGCCGCCGTCTCCTTCACCGCCGACCCCGCGCTGGCGCAGACGCTCGAGAACCGGCTCACGATCGTGACCTCGTTTTCCAAGGACGTGACCGAGCCTTTTGCGCAGGCGTTCCAGAAGAAATATCCCGGCACCCGCGTCGAGGTGCAGAACCGCAACACCAACGCGGCGGTCACGTTCATCCGGGAGACCCGATCGAGCCCGCCCGACATCATGTGGGCATCGGCGCCCGACGCCTTCGAGGTGCTCAAGAAGGACAAGCTGCTGTTCAAGTACCAGCCGAAGGCGCAGGGCATCGCCCAGAAGGTCGGCAGCTATCCGATCAACGACCCGGACGGCTTCTTCACCGGCTTTGCCGCCTCCGGCTACGGCATCATGTTCAACACCCGCTACCTGCGCGCCAACAACATCCCGTCGCCGAAGGAATGGGACGACCTCAAGAAGCCGGTCTATTTCGGCCACGTCGGCATTTCGGCGCCGTCGCGCTCCGGCACCACCCATCTCACGGTCGAGACCATCCTGCAGGGTGAGGGCTGGGACAAAGGCTGGGCAACGCTGCTCGAGATCGGCGGCAATCTGGCGCAGGTGTCGGACCGCTCGTTTGGCGTGCCGGACGCGATCAATAGCGGCCAGTACGGCGTCGGCATCGTGATCGATTTCTTCGGCCTCTCGGCCAAGGCCTCTGGCTTTCCGGTCGAGTTCGTCTACCCGAGCGTGACCACGATCGTGCCGGCGAATGTCGGCATCATCGCCAATGCCAAGAACCGGAATGCGGCGGAGGCCTTCGTGGAGTTTCTGCTGTCGGCGGAAGGCCAGCAGATCCTGCTCGATCCGAAGATCCAGCGGCTGCCGGTGCGGCTCGCGACCTACGACAAGGCGCCGGCGGGCTACCCCAATCCGTTCAAGGACACCTCGATCGGCTCGAAGGTCAGCTTCGACGCGCTCGTGTCGGAGGCCCGCTACGAGCTGCTCAACTCGCTCTACGACCGCGTGGTGACGTTCCGCCTCAAGGAGCTCAACGCGGCCTGGAAGGCGATCCAGGACGCCGAAAAGCGTCTCGGCACCGGCGCGAACCCGGCCGCCAAGCAGCTTCTGGCCGACGCACGCAAGCTCGCCACGTCAGTGCCAATCAGCGCGAAGGAAGCGTCCGATTCCGCGATCGCGGGCGCTTTCCAGGAGCTCAAGCCCGGCCAGAAGCCCGCCGGCCGGCAGGCCGAGTTCGAGGCCAAATGGGATGCCGCCGTGGTGAAGAACTACGCCGAGGCCAAGGCGCTGGCCGAGCGCGCGCTGACCGCGCGCTGAATCCAGGCTGATGCAATGGCCGACGCCACCATTGCAACTTCCCCGCCGCGCAGCCCACTCGCAGCTCGCTTCGGCGCGAGTTCGGCGCAGATGGCGGCGCTCGCCTTCGTGGCGCTCTTCCTCGTTGCGTTCCTCATCGTTCCGATCATCCGCGTGATCTTCGTTGCCTTCACGGATCGCGACGGCACGTTCACGCTCGTCAATTTCCAGGACTTTTTGGGTACCGGCCTGCTGCGCGAGGCATTCTGGAATTCGATCTACGTCGCCATCATGACGGTGCTGCTGGCGAGCCTGATCGCGGTGCCGCTCGCCACCATCCTGGCGCGGTTCCGCTTCCGCGGCGCGGCATTGATCCACACGCTTGGCGTCATCCCACTGGTGATGCCGCCGTTCGTCGGCGCGGTTGCGATGCAGCTGATCTACGGCCGCAATGGCGCGGTCAATCTGCTGTTGCTCGACTGGTTCGGCTTCCGCATCCCGTTCATGGAAGGCCTCAACGGCGTGATCTTCGTCGAGGCGCTGCACTACTTTCCGTTCATCCTGCTCAACCTGTCGGCGGCGCTCGCTAACATCGACTCGGCGATGGAGGAATCGGCGCAGAACCTCGGCGCCCACGGCTTCACGCTGTTCTCGCGTATCGTGTTTCCGCTGGCGCTGCCGGGATACGTGGCGGGCGCGGCGCTGCT
>WNGB01023519.1_pt1 | contig 10351 bp, 10 predicted proteins | sample 5400681 | NCBI WGS metagenome assembly WNGB01 (sample SAMN13153367, study PRJNA577476) | soil metagenome | isolation source: 115 cm soil or saprolite under grassland replicate 2 | place: USA:California | collected 2016-06-15 | reverse complement strand
CGCGATGTCAGTCGCCAGCGCGCCGAGCTCGAGGAGCGCACGGTGCCCCATGACCGGAGAGCACCGTTGGTACGTATGGTCGATTCGTCGCCGGTCAGTCTCGGGCGCGCGTGGTGTCGTCGAAGATCTCGGTGCCGAAGACGCGAACGATCTCGGCGACGTTCTCCGGCGGCGTCACCTCGGCCGGCGGGACGGTCGCTTGGAGCGCCGCCACGCTTGTAGCCTCGATGCAGCGCTCAAACCCGGCGGGTGTGAATAGGAACAGGATGCGCGCGCCGCAGGCGCCCGCGGTGAACCGGTGCGCCACGCCACGCGGCGCGAGCAGATAGCTGCCCGCCAAAGCGTCGAACGTTTCGCCGCCTAGGTCAAAGACCACCTCGCCATCGAGGATCCAGAACGTCTCGTCCTCTCGCCCGTGGGCGTGCAGCGGCGTCGCATAGTTCGCCGGCGCGACGATCTCGACGAGCGTGTAGCGCCCGGCCGTCTCTGGCGCGCCGGCCTTGATCAGGGCCAGCTGCCCGAACCACCACCGTGCGTCTCCGGCGCCTGGGCCGCTCACGGCGGCGGGCAATGCGATCGCCTGATCGGGGGATACAACTCTCAGGTTCTGGTTTGTGGTCACGACCTGGGCCTCGCTTTCTCTGGATTCGACTTCCTGGCGGGAAGCGGCGGCCCGTCACGCGAGTCGCCTCGATTGCGTCATCTCTGATGAGAGTGGAGCCAATCGTGCTGGGCAGAGCAGGGGGTCGCGTCGTGGGCGCACCCAGATTTGAACCACAGTGTTTGATCGGCGCGCCGCTAGGCCGGCGGGGACGCGACCGCGGCGCTCCGCGGCCGTGCCCCTAGACTCCTGGAGGAGCCCAGCCCACCGAAGGAGGTACCACGCGGGCGCATGAGCAGTCGCTGTTAGTCCAACTCGACCTGCTCGAGCGCGAAGCCGAGCTTGCGGCGGTGGGTGGCTTAATCGACGGGATCGCCGACGGCGGCCGGCTGCTGGCGATCGAGGGCCCGCCCGGCATCGGCAAGACCGCGCTGCTTGCGGAGGCGAGGGCGCTGGCTCAGGAGGCGGGGTTGCAGGTGCTCGGCGCGCGCGGCTCCGAGCTTGAACGCTCGTTTTCCTACGGGGTGGTGCGCCAGCTCTTCGAGCCGTTGGTCGCCTCCCTGCCGGCCGACGAGCGAGCGGACCTGCTCGACGGCGCGGCCACGCTCGCGGCGCCGCTCTTCGATCCCGCCCAGGTCGCGGTCGAGCCGACTGGGGACTCGTCGCTGGCGACGCTGCACGGTCTCTACTGGCTGACGGCGAACCTCGCCGCGAGCCGGCCGCTTCTGCTCGCGCTCGATGATCTGCACTGGTGCGATCTGCCCTCGCTGCGCTGGCTCGCCTACCTCCTGCCGCGGATGGAGGGGCTCGGCCTCTTGGTCGTCGTCGGCCTGCGGCCGGCGGAACCGGGAGAGGATCCGGGCCTCATCGGGCAGATCGTCTCCGATCCGCTCGCCACGATCGTCCGGCCCGCGGCCCTGAGCACCGAGGCGGTCGCCCGGCTCCTGCGTGAGGGCCTCTCGCCCGAGGCGGACGATGCCTTCTGCGCCGCCTGCCAGGAAGCGACGGGCGGTAATCCGCTGCTCTTGCGCGAGCTCGTGCATGCGATCGCGGCCGAGGGCCTGGCCCCGACTGAGGCGAACGTGCCCCGCTTGCGCGGGCTCGGGGCGCGGGCGGGCTCGCGCGCCGTCTCGCTTCGCCTCTCCCGGCTTCCGCCGGAGGCGACGACGCTCGCGCGGGCGGTCGCGATCCTCGGCGACGATTCCGATCCCCGCCAGGCGGCGGCGCTGGCCGGCCTGGACGAGCAGGCCGCCTCCGAGGCGGCTGCCGCACTCGCGCGGGTCGACGTGCTGCGCCCGCAGCGGCCGCTCGAATTCGTCCACCCACTCATCCGGGCGGCCGTCTATGAGGCACTCACGCCCCGCGAGCGGGAGAGCGGGCACGCGCGGGCGGCGCGCCTGCTCGCCAACGCGGGAGCGGAGCCCGAACGGGTCGCCGCCCACCTGCTGCGCAGTCTCCCCGCCGCGGATGCACAGGTCGTCGCGACGCTGCGCGACGCCGCCCGCGGGGCCGGCTACCGTGGCGCGTCCGAGAGCGCCGTTGCCTACCTGCGCCGCGCGCTCGCCGAGCCGCCGGCCGCGGGAGAGCGCGCCGAGCTGCTGCTCGAGCTCGGCTATATCGAGATGCTCGTGAGCGGCGACGCGGCGGCCGCGCATCTGCGGGAGGCGCACGCGCTGACCGAGGATCCGATCCGGAGAGCCGAGACCGCGCTCCTGCTCGGCCGCCAGCTGTTCCTACTCGGCAGCGAGGAGTCGGACGCAGTGTTCACCGGGGCGCTGGACGAGCTCGCCGGCGCCGACCCCGAGCTCGAGCGCCTGCTCGAGGCGGCGCTCATCACCAACGACCTGTTCGTGCCGCCGCTCCACCGCTCGGCGCTCGAGCGCCTCGAGCGCGTCCGCAGCCGGCCCCCGGGCGAGACCGTCGGCGAGAAGCTGCTGCTCTCGCTGCTCGCCTATCACGATGCTCGGGCGGGCGCGCCTTCCGCTGTGGCCGTCCCGCTCGCACGCCGAGGGCTTGCCGCGGGAACGCTGGTCAAGGGGGACCCCTCCGGCGCAGCCTTCGTCCCCGGCTGCACCGTGCTGGCGATGGCGGATCTCGACGAAGCTCTGGCGATCTACGAGGACGCACTCGCCGAAGCACACAGGCGCGGGTCGCCGTTCGCTTTCGCGGCTGTGAAGGTCTTTCGCGCGCAGACGTTCGTGTGGCGAGGCGACCTGGGCGAGGCGGAAGCCGAGGCTCGCGAGGCCCTCGCCGCCAGCGAGGCGTGGGGAGCGTCTGCTCGCTTCTCGGGCCACTCCGCCGCCTTTCTCGCCGACGCCCTGATGGAACAGGGGAAGCTCGACGATGCCGCGGCCGTGCTCGCCCGCGCCGGTTACGGCGAAGCCCTCCCCGACAGCGCCCGCCTCCTCTATCTCCGCGACAGCAGCGCGCGCCTGCGCATCCTGCGCGGCGACCTGGCCGGAGGCCTCGAGGAAATGCTCGACGCCGGTCGCCGTTTCGAGTCGGTCGGGAGCCGCAATCCTGCCTTCATCGCCTGGCGCTCGCCGGCCGCCCTCGCCCTGCTCCAGCTCGGCGAGCAGGACGAGGCCCGCCGGCTGGCAGGGGAAGAGCTCGAGCTCGCGCGCACCTGGGGTGCCCCCCGCGCGCTCGGCGCGGCCCTGCGCGCCGCGGGCCTCGTCGTGGGTGGCAACCATGGGCTCGCGTTGCTCGAGGAAGCGGTGCAGGTGCTGAGTGGGTCGCCGGCGAGGCTCGAGCATGCGAAGGCGTGCACCGAGCTGGGCGCGGCGCTGCGCAGGGCCAACCGCCGCTCCCAGGCGCGCGAGCAGCTTCGGCACGCAGTCGAGCTGGCGACGATCTGCGGAGCGGCGTCACTCGCCGAACGTGCGGAGCGGGAGCTGCTAGCCACCGGGGCGCGTCCGCGGCGGATTGCCCTCAGCGGCATCGCCTCGCTCACGCCTAGCGAGCGGCGCGTCGCCGAGATGGCGGCCGAAGGCCCCACCAACCGCGAGATCGCGCAGGCGCTTTTCGTCACTCAGAGAACGGTCGAAGTTCACCTCACGAGCATCTACCGCAAGCTCGCGATCAGCTCCCGCTCGCAGCTCGCGGGCGCGCTCGCCGAACCGAATCGCGCCTAGCCCCGCTTCCGTCGGCCGCCCGCCGCCCTCTCTAGCGGTCGGGCGACCAAAACACTGCGGATCGGATTTGAGGGCGCCCACGATGCGGGCGCAGCCTCACTCGAGCACGATCGGATCCATGTTCGTGCATCCGTACGTTCATCTCGAGAATCGGAGGTGGGAAGTGTTGACCGCGGCTAATCAATTCGGACATCGCGAGACCGACGGAATCGTCGTCGACCTGTTTTGGAACCGCCGCAACCTCAAGGATGAATTCCGCGTCGAGGTCGAGGACCGGCGTGAGGGAACCCGCTTCGTTCTCCACCCGGTGACAGGGAGAGAGGCAATCCAGGCCTTTTACCACCCATTCGCGGCCGCGAGAGCCGCCCGTCTGCATGGAACGCAGGTTTGCGAGACGTGAATTTCTTCTGATTGGAGCCCGCTGATGGTAGTCACCACGACGCGCGAGCGGGCGCGTCGGCGGCTGAGGCCGTCCCTCTCGCGCGCCATCGCTTGGCGCACGCCGGCCGCCCTCGCCCTCCACCAGCTCGGCGAGCAGGACGAGGCCCGTCGGCTCGTAGGCGAGGTGCTGGAACTTGCCCGCACATGGGGCGCGCCGCGGGCGCTCGGCGCGGGCTCTCCGCGCCGCTGGCCTCATCGAGGGCGGCGAGCACGGACTCACGCTGCTCGAGGAAGCGGTGCAGGTGCTCGATGGCTCGCCCGCGAAGCTGGAGCACGCGAAGGCGCGCACTGAGCTCGGGGCGGCACTTCGCAGAGCCAACCGCCGCCCCCGGCGCGCGAGCAGCTTCCCCATGCTGTCGCGCTGGCCACGACCTGCGGCGCCACAGAAATCGCTGCACGCGCGGAGCGGGAGCTGCTCGCCACCGGTGCCCGTCCCGGCGTCTCGCCCTCAGCGGCGTCGACTCGCTCGCGCCGAGCGAGCGGCGCGTCGCCGAGCTGGCGGCAGAAGGGCTCACCAACCGAGAGATCGCCCAGGCGCTCTTCGTCACCCAGAGGACGGTCGAGGTTCACTTGACGAGCATCTACCGCAAGCTCGCGATCAGTTCGCGCTCGCAACTCGCGGCCGCGCTCGCCGAACCGGCCCGCACCTAGCTCTCCCGCCGGCGGGCGCCCCTCTAGCGGTACCGCCGAAACACTTCGGTTCGGACCTGGGTGTGCCCACGATGCGAACCGTTGTTGTTCGCGAGCACGATCGGATCGTTGCGCTTGGTCGAACGAAAAAGGAGGAGAGATGGAAGCACGCGGAAAGATCGCAGTAGCGGGAGCGACCGGCAGAGTCGGCCGCCACGTGGTGGACGTGCTCGAGGAGGAGGGACGCGACGTCGTCCCGATGTCGCGTTCCAGCGGCGTGGACGTGGTCACCGGGGACGGTCTGGCGGAAGCACTGGCGGGCGTGTCGACCATCATCGATGTCGCCACGCAGCCCTCGCCCGACGAGGAGGCGGCGACCGACTTCTTTACCGCGGCGACACGCAACCTGCAGGAACTCGGTGCGCGGGCGGGCGTCCGGCAGATCGTCGTCGTCTCGATCATCGGCATCGACCGCTTCACCGCCGGCTACTACGCGGCGAAGCTCGCGCAGGAGCGTGCGATGCGGGCCGGGCCGATCCCGGTACGCATCCTGAGGGCCGCGCAGTTCCACGAGTTCGTCCCCGCGCTCGTGGAGTGGGGCCGGCAGGGTGAGGTGAGCTACGTGCCGAGTTGGCGCACGCAGCTGGTCGCGGCTCGCACTGTCGCCGAGACGCTCGCCGACCTCGCCACCGGACGCGGTCCCGCATCACCGCAGGGACCCGATGGAGCGTCGATGCTCGAGATCGCCGGTCCGCGCGAGGAGGGCCTTCTCGAGGCCGCGCGACTGCTCGCCGCCCGGCGTGGCGACCCGGTGCGAATCGAGGTCGCGAGCAACCCGGCTGACCCGGACAGCGAGCTCTACAAGACGGGTGCCTTGCTGCCAGGCCCGCAGGCGATCCTCGCCGGCCCGACGTTCGAGGAATGGCTGAGGAGTGAGACCGCTGAGAGCGCCTGACGACATGCAGCACTCAACCCGATACCGAAAGGAGAACACGATGCGAGTCTTCATCGCCGGCGCCAGCGGTGCGATCGGCACCCGGCTAGTTCCTCAGTTGATCGCGCGGGGACATGAGGTGATCGGCACCTACAGGTCGCCTGCAAACGCCGAGCGGCTCCGGGTATACGGAGCCGAGGCGGTCGCTCTCGACCTGCTCGATGCGAACGCGGTGCGGAAGGCCGCGCTCGGAGCTGAGCCCGACGCGATCGTCCACCAGGCGACCGCGCTCGCGAACGCGAGCTTCGGCAGGAACTTCGACCGCACCTTCGCGCAAACCAACCGGCTGCGGACCGAGGGCACCGACAACCTGCTCGCCGCTGCGCGCGAGGCCGGCGTCTCCCGCTTCGTCGCGCAGAGCAATGTCACCTTCCGCTACGCCCGCGAGGGCGGGATGATCAAAAGCGAGGACGATCCGCCCGACACCAAGCCGGTGGCAGGCGCGGTCGAGAGCATGGCGGCAATGAACTACCTCGACGACGCCGTCGTCGCCGCCGGCGGAATCGCGCTTCGCTACGGCATCTTCTACGGCGCTGCCAACGACGGGCTGGTCGAGCCCGTGCGCAAGCGGCAGTTCCCGATCGTCGGCGACGGCGGCGGCTTCATGTCGTGGATCCACCTCGATGACGCCGCGGCAGCGACGGTGCTCGCGCTCGAGCACGACGGGCCGGCGATCTACAACATCGTCGACGACGAACCCGCCCCCGTTCGCCAGTGGCTGCCGTTGCTCGCCGACACGCTCGGCGCCAAGCCGCCCCGCCACGTCCCAGTCTGGCTTGCGCGGCTGTTCGCCGGCGAACCCGGGGTGGCGATGGGCACCGAGGCCCGCGGCGCCTCGAACGCGAAGGCCAAGCGCGAGCTCGGCTGGACGCTGCGCTACCCGAGCTGGCGACAAGGCTTCGTCCAGGCGTACGAGAAGCCGCCCGCGTCGACTGCCCCTCAGATCGCAACGCCGGCGCGTACTTAACAGCCTGGAGGTGTGAGCACATGTCAAGAACGGCTGATCACTGCGGTCATCGCGAGAGCGACGGAATCGTCGTCGATCTCTGTTGGAACCGCGGAGAGCTCGAGGACGAGTTCCGGATCGAAGTCATCGACGAGCGGCCGGACGGTCTTCGTCCTCCATCCCTCCGCGGGGAGCGAAGCGATCGAGGCTCTCTATCACCCGTTCTCGGCCGTCCGGGCGGCGCTCAACGGCAAGCGATGGGAGGCGTAGTCCTCGAGCCACTGCGTCTCGATCCCCTCGCAAGGCGGTGGTCGCGGGCACTCGAGGCGGCTCGTTCCGCCCTGCGCGCAGCCGGTCCGTATTTCGAGAGTCGCGAGCTGGACGAACACCGGCGCCTCCTTGTGCAGGAACGCCGTCACATCGCCCGCCTCTTGGAGTCGCTTGCTCGCGAGCTAACCAGCCCGCTCATCGAGGGGAAATGTTCTTGATCAAGGGAGGAGCACGCTGATGCAAGCACGCACGAACACCGCAGAAGCCGGGGCCACGGGCGCAAATGGCCACGACGTCGTCGACGCGCCTCAGGAGAGGGGACGCGCGAGGACGCGGCACGTCGAGCTGTCGGCTGGAACGATCGAGTACCTCGACACCGGCGGCGAGGGCCAGCGATGGGCGCCGACGCCGACCTCTCGCTGCGCGCGATCGCGCGGCTGATCTCGGAATTTCTCGACCGCCTCGATCTGACGGACGTCACGCTTGTCGGCAACGACACCGGCGGCGCGCTCGTCCAGTTGCTCGCCGCCGAGGGCGCCGCCCGCGTCGGCCGGATCGTGCTGGTCTCCTGTGACGCGTTCGACAACTTCCCGCCCGGCTTGACCGGTAAGGCGCTGGTTCTGATCGGGAAGCTCCCGCCCACGCTCTTCGGCCTCTTCATGCAGCAGATGCGGCTCCGGCCGCTCAGGCGGCTTCCCATCGCCTTCGGCTGGCTGACTATGCGTGGGGACGCGGCGACCGTCCGCTGGATGGAACCCCTCCTGACGCAGTCGGAGATCCGCCGCGACTCCGTGTGCGTGCTCCGCGCCATTGCCGCCGAGCGGGACCTGATGCTCGAAGCCGCGGACCGCCTCGGCGCCTTCGACGCTCCCGCGCTCGTTGTCTGGGCAAGCGACGACCGGGTCATGCCGCCCGAACACGGACGCCGCTTGTCCCAACTCCTTCCGCACGGACAGCTCGTCGAGATACCCGACAGCTACACGCTCATCCCCCTCGATCAGCCCGTCGCACTCGCTCAGGCGATCCGCAAGTTCCTGCGCAAGCGAAGCGCAGCGCCCGCGCCCGAGCGCGAGCCGAAGGGGGAAGCGGCGTGAATGCGGGAGCTCTGGGTGGTGCTCGGCACGACCATGGCGGACCGTCATCCGCGCACCGCTTTACGAGCCGTTTTCGCTCGTTTCGACCCGTCCCGAACAACCGGCCCCAATCTGGCGTCTGTGTTGACAACACAACGACAAAAAGATTTGCAGGGGTTTTTACGGGAGCGAGGGGACTCGAACCCGCGGCCTCCGGCGTGACAGGGCCGGCATGCGAAGGTCACTGAGCGATCCCGCTGACCCCCTCTCTGCTGGAAAGGCGGTCATCGCAAGGAACGAGCGTGCGCTCCCTAGTTCGAGGACCTTGCGACCCTGGCTCTCGGAGGATCGAGAGTGAGAGGAGCCGGCGATGGCGCAGCAGGGACAGGTGTTCAAGCTGAAGACGAGAGGAGCGGATGGCAAGCCGACCTGGGCGTACCGCTATCGCGTCGACGGTCGTCGCTCAGCAAGGCCACAGGTGGGCGGGTTCGCAAGTCAGGGTGAGGCGGTGCAGGCGCTGAAGGTCGCGCTCGAGCGGCTGCATCGCCGCAACGGGCGAGTGGCGCGGATCACGTTGAGTGAGCTGGTCGAGGAGTACCTCGCGCAGCATGAGGCCGCGCCGTGCACGATCGCGAAGCTGCGCTGGCTCCTGGCGAAGGCGACATGCGCGTTCGGCGACCGCCGGGTCGTCGAGCTGCGATCGGATGAGATCGGCGCGTGGCGGACGTCGCTGCCGGAGGGGCATCGCTTCGAGGCGACGCAGGCCCTGCGCCAGGTGCTGAACCGCGCGGTCGCCTGGAGGATCCTTGACTCGAACCCGGCCAGGGCCGGTGTCGACAATCCGCGGCGACAACACCCGGAGAAGCGCCCGTTCGAGTCGTGGGCGGAGGTCGACGCGCTCGCCGAGCAGCTCGGTCCCGTCTACGGGCCGATGATCGTCTTTGCCGCCGCCACCGGCCTGCGGCCCAGCGAGTGGGCCGCGCTCGAGCATCGCGATCTCGACCGCGAAGCACGGGTCGTCTATGTGCGCAGGGCTTTCGCGCACGGGCGGCTGCAGGGTACGAAGACGCGCCGGAGCACGCGCGCGGTGCCGCTGCAGGCGATCGCGCTGGATGCACTGGACAGATTGCCGGTGAGACTCGACACATCCCTCCTGTTTCCGGCCCCGCGCGGCGGCTATCTCGACCTGCACAACTTCCGGCGCCGCGCCTGGAGACCGGCCCAGCTCGCCGCTGGGATCGAGCCGCTGCGGCGACCGTACGACCTGCGCCACACGTTCGCGACCTTCGCGCTGCGGGCGGGCATCTCGACCTTCGACCTCTCCCGCTTCATGGGTGCAAGCCTGACGATGATCGACCGCCACTACGGGCACCTCGCCCGCGACGGGCGCGAGTATGCGGCGGCGCTCCTCGACTCGCTTGCCGCCGCGGAGACCGCGACCGCGTGGACGTCGGGTGGACGCCGCGAAGTGGAGCCGGAAGGCAGGTAGGAACGGGGTTCAGAGCGCGATCGCCCGGTGTTGAGCCGCTCGGTGGACGTTTGGTGGACGTCGAGCGTCCGATCCGTCGTCCAGCGAGCAAACGAAACCGACCCGTGTGCAGCGTCTTCTGCAGAGCCCTCTGACGGACTCGAACCGTCGACCCCCTCCTTACCATGTGCACGCGCGATCACTCGCGACACAGTTTCTCCTGCAAATCATGCCGTTGCGGGCGGTCGAGGTGCGTCGCGAGACGTCGCGCGTGTCGTTTCTGATGTGTCCGTTTTGTGTCCGCCAACTGTCTCCGAATCAGGCAACGCGCGTCGCTATCCGGTGGCGTCATCGCCCAGCAACAGAGGGGCCTGCCGCAATCGTGGTCGGCGCTCATGGGGTGGGACGTTGGGTGCGCGGCTCTTGAGAACGATCTCCGGCTCGATCAGACGTTTCTCCTATTCCCTTTGTTTCACGGTTCGGAGAGTCGCACCGCGTAGATCGTGTCACGCGGTGGCGGGAGGATGGGGAGTGGAAGGAAGAGGCGCGGCCGGGTAAGCCGATCGACGAGATCGCGCATCGGCTTGTCGATGAGCGTGGGGCATGGAGCGAGCTGGTCGAGCGCTGCCGGCGCGCTGATCTCGGCGAGGAGATCGTTCCGCTGGAAGACAACCCAGATTGGTTCTGCGGTGGGAAGTGCCACGACGACGAGGTTCGCGGATGTCTCCAAGAAGGTGCGGACGGCCAGTTCGAGCGCTTGGCGGCGAGGGAGGAAGGCGGCCGCTGGCCACGAC
>WNGB01017445.1_pt1 | contig 10351 bp, 7 predicted proteins | sample 5400681 | NCBI WGS metagenome assembly WNGB01 (sample SAMN13153367, study PRJNA577476) | soil metagenome | isolation source: 115 cm soil or saprolite under grassland replicate 2 | place: USA:California | collected 2016-06-15 | reverse complement strand
GGAATGTTCTTGTTCCGGCGCCCCTGAAACGACGCCGCTCCATGCCTGATTGCGTCAGCGTCTTGATATCCGGTGTCAACGTCTTCCGAAACTCAGCGTGGGGAATGTTCATCGCGAACGCAAGCGGATGAACGTTGATCACTTTCAAACCCGGCGAGAAGAACTGCTCCGCGTAATCGTCGAACGTCCACGAGCCTTCACGGTCACGCCAGTGCACATCGTCTTCCCAGAAGACCGGAAAGCGCAGCGAGCCACTCGCGTGCCGCAGCGGCGCCAGATTCGGCTGCATCCAGAGGCAAAGGTTGCTGTCGTACTCCAACCCCGAGGCATACAGCGCGGCAGCAATCTGCGTTGAATCGACGAATCCGTGCGACCGCCAGGTCGTGGCCTGCGGATAGAGTGCCCGCACGTGTGCAATTACGGCGGCCGGATCAGCCCCGTGATCGGACCCCGGATTGAAATTCGGGTGGATCCCGAGCTCGATCGATCCGGCGGCGAGATATTTCTCCACCGCCGCGCTCTTTCCGGTTGCCATCATGACTGGCCTGATTCCAAACGACAACGCTCTGTCGACGAGATCTTCGATGCAGGCGTCCGACGCCCAATCCGTGTCGCTCGTCAGCACGAGCAGCGGGAAGTTGAAGACCACCAACAACTCCTTTGATGGCTGAGGCGTACAGACGTCGACACACCTGCCGGCGGCCGGCTTATGAGAGCCAGTGCGATTGCTCGCGGAGCGAGAGCTGCGACTTCACCATCTTAAACGTCGACTACAGCTCGACCTGCACTCCGAGTTCCACGACTCGTTCCGGTGGCAGGCGAAAAAATGCCGTGGCGCGAACTGCGTTGCGCGCCATCAGCACGAACAGCTTTTCGCGCCAGATCGCCATGCCCTCTTTACGCGTCACGATGATTGTTTCGCGGCCGAGGAAGTAAGTGAGATCGTTGAGATCGATCGGCAGGCCTTGCTCGCGCGCCTGCAGGAGCGCGGCGGGAACGTCGGGATCCTCCATGAACCCATATTGCAGGCGGACGTTGAACAGATCGTGGCCGAGAGGCTCCACCGACACGCGCTCGTCCGGAGCCACGTGTGGCTTCTGCGCCGTCGTCACCGTGAGAATGATGACCTGCTTGTGGAGCACTTTGTTGTAACGCAAGTTGTGCCCGAGCGCCGGCGGCGTGCCGGTTGGCTGCGCCGTCATGAAAATCGCTGTTCCGGGCACACGCACCGGCTTCAGTTCGGCGACGGTGGCGAGGAACTGCTCGATTGGCCACGCGCGAGCGGTCAATCGCTCTGCGACGAGGCGCCGCCCGCTCCTCCACGTCGTCATCATGGTGAACACCACCCACGCCACGAGCAGCGGCAACCAGCCGCCCTGCATGATCTTCAACGCATTGGCGCCGAAGAACGCGACATCGATGGTGAGAAAGAGCAGCATGAGGCTCACCGCCACTGCTTTTGGCCAGTGCCAGCGTTCGATCTCCACGGTGTAGAGCAGCAGCACCGTGATGATCATCGTCAGTGTGACCGCGATGCCGTAGGCCGCCGCCAACGCGCCCGAAGACCGGAAGCCGATGACAATGATCACCGTGGCGACCATCAACGCCCAGTTCACCTGTGGCACATAAATCTGCCCCATCTCACGCGCGGACGTGTGTTCGACATCGAGGCGCGGCGCCAGGCCCAACTGAATCGCCTGGCGTGTCAGTGAGAACGACCCGGAGATCAGCGCCTGCGAGGCAATGATCGCGGCCAGCGTTGCAATGACGACAAGCGGATACAGCGCCCACGTCGGTGCCAACAAAAAAAACGGATGGGTCGCGTTCGGATTCTGCAGCAGCAGGGCTCCCTGTCCAAGGTAGTTGAGCACCAGGGACGGCAACACGAGGGCGAACCATGCCAAGCGGATCGGTTGCCTGCCGAAATGTCCCATGTCGGCATAGAGGGCCTCGCCCCCGGTCACGACCAGAAACACGGCGCCAAGCACAGCGAATCCCATGAAGCCGTTGTTGGCGAATACGCGCAGCGCGTGGCGCGGATCGAACGCGCCAACGACGGAGGGCGCTCCGATAATCCAGACCACACCCAGCGTCGCTATCGTCGCAAACCAGACGATCACGATCGGGCCAAAGAGTCTGCCGACGCGATGCGTGCCGAATTTCTGGATCGCAAATAACGCGATCAAAATGGCGACGGTGACAGGCACGACGTACGGACGAAATAATGGCGTGGCAACCTCGAGGCCCTCGATCGCGCCAAGCACTGAAATGGCGGGAGTAATCATGCCGTCGCCGTACAACAGCGCCGTGCCAAACACGCCCAAGGCAACCAGCACCGGCCGCCCGTGCGCGAGGCGCGATCGCGTGCCCTCTCGCTGCTCCTTGCGTCCCGGCACCAGCGCCGTCAATGCCAGGATGCCGCCCTCGCCGTCGTTGTCCGCACGCATCACGACCAGCACGTACTTCACGGAAATGACCAGCAGCAGGGCGTAAATGATGAGCGAGAGCACGCCAAGAACGTTTTCATGCGTCGGGGCAATGCCGTGTGAACCGAAGAAGCACTCGCGCATCGCGTACAGCGGGCTTGTGCCAATATCGCCGTACACCACACCCAACGCTGTCAGTGTCAAGGGCACCAGACGACGGGCCGTGGCATGTGAATGAACAGTGGTAGGTGACTCTGCGGGAACCGATGTGGCCGACATGAAACGCCGCCATTATCCGGGCAAGCGCTGCACGGCGAGGCGACAGGTCCCGCCGTACTTATGAACTTTTTATGACTTTCTTACGCGTCAACACAACGACTGTGTGTTGGCGGCCGCGGTCGGCTGAATCACGTCGGTGGTAGCTCCGTCGATCGACTTCAAACGAAGGTCGAGGTGCCGTTCACGTCGAACCTCGACGATCCACATCCACAGCGGAGCGGCCAGGAACAGAGCAATCGAGACGAGCCATGCGACTGCCGGCAACCAATCAAGCCCTGCACCGGCGACGAGCACAGCCAAACTCAAGAAACCGAACCGCGCGGCCAGCATGCGACGAAACGCGCGGAGACGTTCCAGGGCGAGGTACTCTGCGATCAGATCGCTCAACTCGTCTTGCCGAACGGCAGACCCATGGAATGTCGTCACCGTGTGCATCTCCAATCGCACACCGTAGGTTTAGCGCGCACCCGCGTAAGAAACACATAAAGACTCCGTTAAGAAACCGCGCCGACGCTCTTGCGGCACCCGAGTGAGTGTCACAATGCACGGGCGCATGTCTGTCTCGCGCCGTCTCGCGGTTCGCGACATCGTGGTCCTCGCCGGCGGATTGATCGTCACCGCTGTCGCTGTCGGAGTGTTGCGCCGGATTCCCGGCGTCAATCACACGACGGTGGGATTGGCGCTGTTGCTCGTCGTGCTCGGAACAGCCACGCTGGGCAAGTTGTGGATCGCGACGGTGGTTGCGATCGCGGCGACGATGGCGTTCAACTTTTTTTTCTTCCCCCCTGTCGGCACCTTCACGATTGCGGATCCGCAGAATTTGATCGCGTTGTTCGCGTTCCTCGCCGCGGCCGTTATTGCGAGTCGTCTGTCATCCGCGGCACAAGTGCGCGCCCGCGAGGCGATCGAACGGCGGAATGAGGTCACGCGTCTGTTCGACCTGACGCGCGACGTTCTGCTCACTACCGAAACGAGTAGCGCGATTGACGCGCTGGCGCAGCACGTTGCAAGACGTTTTGAGTTGTCGCGCGTGGCAATCTGTCTGCCGGTGGATAACACGTGGCGGCTCCATCAGGGTGCCGCCAACGACGTGCGTGTCGCGCCCGACGTCCTCGACAGCGCCCTGGCCAAAGCACGCGGCGTCCTGGAGTTCGATGCCCACCAGCGTGCGTACGGCGGGCATCTGCGGATCGCTGCAGAGACGGGCGAGTTGGTCATCGTCCCCCTCCGGCACGTGACGAAAACCGTGGGGCTGCTGGCGGCGGACACGATGCTGGAGGTCGGAACGCTCGACGCCGTGGCGGGCGTCGTGGCGATCGCCATCGAACGCGCGCACTTTCTCGCGGAGCGAGAGGCGGCAGAGCGGCTGCGGCAGAAGGCCGAACTGGCCTCGACGCTCCTGGCATCGCTGAGCCACGATTTGAAGACTCCGCTGACCGCCGTCCGCGTGGCGGTGGAAAACCTGCGCACCGATCTGCCCCTGGAGGAGCGTCGGGCACAGGCTGCAACGGCGATCGTTGAGTTGAAACGTCTCAACCGCTTGTTCCAAGACATTCTGGACATGGCGCGCATCGATGCCGAAGCGATTCACCTCGAGCAGCAATGGGTCACGCCGGCCGACGTGGTCGATGCGGCGATGGCACACGTCCGACATGCCGTCGACGGCCGGCCGGTGCGCGTCGACGCCGAGGCGGAGATGCAGGTGAGGATCGACCCTCGCGTCGCATCCGTCGCTCTCTCTCACCTGCTGGAGAATGCGGCGCAGTATTCACCGGAGGATCGCGAGATCGTGGTGGAGGCACGCGTCCAACAAGAGAGTTTGTGTATCTGGGTCACCGATCACGGGCCGGGTGTCGATCCGGGTGAACTCGAGCATCTGTTCGAGCGGTTCTACCGCGGTCGGCGAGCGCGCGAGCTCGCGCCGGGGACTGGCATGGGTCTGGCGATTACCCGAGGCCTGTTGGCAGCAGTTGGTGGGCGCGTGTGGGCGGAGAACGCGCCACACGCCGGCGCGCGATTCAGTATGGTCATACCCGCTCGAGTCCGGACACTCACTGTGAGTGAGTAAGCATGCCTCCGAGAATTCTCGTCGTAGACGATGAGCCGAATATCTTGAGCACGCTCGCGCCGTTGTTGCGATCTCGCGGGTACGAGGTGTTCACTGCCATGAGCGGCCGAGCCGCTGTCGAGGCCGCTGAACGCGACAAGCCCGATCTCATGGTGTTGGATCTCGGACTGCCAGACATGGATGGCGTCGACGTCTGCCGCATCGTGCGCGAAAGCGCGAATGTGCCCATCGTCGTGTTGTCCGCGCGCGGGGCCGAAGGCGACAAGGTGCGCGCGCTGGACCTCGGGGCGGATGATTACGTGACGAAGCCATTCGGCGCGGAGGAGCTGCTCGCTCGCATTCGGGCGGCGCTGCGCCGATCCGACGCGCCGCAACCCGCATCGCAGCCGATCACGCGAGGAGGTCTCGTCATCGACCGCGAGCGGTTTCGCGTCCTCAGGGATGGCGAAGAGGTGCGCCTCACGCCCAAGGAATTCGAGCTGTTGACGTTTCTGGCGCAACACCCGGGGCGTGTGCTGACACACAGAACCATTTTGAAAGCCGTCTGGGGACCCAACGCCGTCGATCAGCCCGAGCATCTACGTGTGCTCATCGGCGCGCTCCGCAAGAAGATCGAGCCAAATCCCTCGGCCCCGAAATTCATCCTCACTGAGCCATGGGTCGGTTACCGTTTCGCCGATGAATAGGTCGTCTCGCGATTCGCGATGACACTGGCGGCCGCAACTGATTCCGAGCGCCGTCCGATGTGGAAGGGCACGCTGGTCACGATGACGTTGGGCTTGAACAGCAGCGCGCCTTTGATGAGCAGCGCGTGCTGGTTGTGAAGCAGATGGTGCCACATGCGGCGCGGCACGAATTCAGGCAGGATCACTGTGACATAGCCGTTTGGACTCATCTTCTGCACCTGCTCGATGTATTCCAGCAGCGGCTCCATCAGCGAACGATACGGAGACTCCAGCACCACGAGCTGCACGCCCTGACCCCACTCGATCCACTGCTGGCGAATGGCTTCGGTGGTCGCGGGGTCGATGTCGACGTACACGGCCCGGACGTCCGGCGACAACGTGCGCGCGTAGCGAAGCGCCTGGACGACTGCCCTTTGGATGCCGCCAATCGGCACGATCACGGTGTGGTGCGGCACGACCTCCGGCCGCCAACCGTGCAACGTGAGTTCGGCCGCGACGTGGTCATAGTGGCGCCTCGTCACTTCAAAGATCACGACGAGCGTTGGAATCATCACGATCACGATCCATGCGCCCTCGAATGCCTTTGTCGTCGCCACGATGCCGAGCACGACCCCTGTCACGAGCGCGCCGAAACCATTGATGGCGGCGCTCGAGCGCCACCCGCGGCCACCAAGCGTTCGCCAGTGAATCACCATGCCCGCCTGCGACAGCGTGAACGAGACGAACACACCAATCATGTAAAGCGGGATCAGCGAGTGCGTGTCACCGGCGAAGACCGCCAGCAGCAGCGCCGCCAGTACGCTGAGGATGATGATCCCGTTCGAGAACGCCAAACGGTCACCCTGATTCATGAACTGACGGGGGAGAAACCGGTCGCGCGCGACGATGGAGGCGAGCCGTGGGAAGTCCGCATACGCGGTGTTGGCCGCCAGGACGAGGATCAGCATCGTCGCGGCCTGCACCGAGTAATAGAACGCGCTGCCGTCTCCGAACGTGTTGCGCGCGATTTGCGAGACAACGGTTTCGCTCTCACTCGGAAGGATGCCGTAGGCGTGCGCGAGCAGGGTGATGCCCATGAACATCGCGATCGACATCACGGCCATCGCCACGAGCGTGGCTGCGGCGTTCCGGCTTTCCGGCGGTCTGAATGCGGGCACCCCGTTCGAGACGGCCTCGACACCTGTCATCGCTGTGCACCCGTTCGAGAACGCTGTCAGGATCCGGAACGCGCCGAGCGCGGCAACACCCCCCGTGCCGAGCGGCACCGGCGCGCTCGGTAGCGGAGCAGGTTCGAGCGTACCCGTGAGGTATCGCCACGCGCCCACGGCAATCATTGCCAGGATGGTGACGATGAAGAAGTAGGTTGGTGCGGCAAAGAGTCGACCGGATTCGCGAACGCCTCGCAGATTGCCCAGCATCAGCATCGCGACGAAACCGAGCGACAACTCCACGGGATCCAAGTGCCACGTTGGGAGCGCCGAAGTGATCGCTGCCACGCCTGCCGCGATACTGACCGACACGGTGAGGACGTAATCGATCAACAGCGCGGCCGCCGCGATCAAGCTGGGTAAGCGGCCCAGATTGTCCTTAGCGACGAGATAGGCGCCCCCACCACTCGGGTAGGCAAAGATCGTCTGCCGGTACGAGAAGACGACAATTGCCAGCATTGTGGCGATCACGGCACCGATCGGTGTTACCAGACCGAGCGCAGCGATGCCACCAAGCGCCAGCACGCGAAGGATTTCCTCCGTCGCGTAGGCGACCGATGACAGCGGGTCGGATGACAGCACGGCGAGTCCCGTGACTCGGGAAAACCGTTCGCGGTGAGCGAGATGTGAGGGGATCGGAGCACCGACGATGAGCCGCTTCACCTGCGACAGAAATGTTTCTTCGGCCACGAATCTCTCCAAAAGCCGGCACTGCGACGCTCGCTATCAGCGCCGGGAAGGCGCGTCGAACGTGAAGATGAGACCAACGATCAAGAGGTGCTGCGTCGGGGTGAGGGCGGCGACACCGGGGCGCACGTCGTGATCGTCGAAGAAGCCGCCCTGCGGACCGCGTGAATTGTCGACTCGATGCTCGACACGAACGAGGGTATTTGCCCAGTTGTACGGCACCCGGTATTCCACCGTGCTCGTGAGCGCCTTGACCGTCTGTTCAGCCAAGGTCCATCGTCCATGAGAGTCCCACGCAACTTCGGGACGGACAGCAAGGTTCCATCGCGGCTGCGGCGTCCAGCGAATCGGGAGCTGCGCGGCCATCCACCACGCACGAAATGGCTCGGCCTCATCAACTTGCTCGCTGGAAACCTGGTACTCCGCAGCCATCACCACACGATCGGCACGGCGCTCGACGATCGTGTCTGAAAGAAATCGCCAGAACTCCAACGCGGTATTCAACTGATGCGGCCCTGCCAAGACGGTTTCCTTGAGCGTGATCTCGGGCGTGAGCCGGTACGCGAGCTGGACGCCGGAACTCGGGACACCGTTGGCGTGCGCAAGATGCCAATAGCCGTTGACCACGTAGGCCGTCGTAGTGAACTTCTCGGTGAAGGCGTAACTGGCGTTCACACCGAGCATCAGGTACGGCGTAAAGTCCGCTCCCCACGGCCTCGTGTAGTTGAAATTGTCCTTGGCGTACAACGAGTCGTAGCCGATCAAGCTTGGGAAAATGCCGCCTTGAAGTGTCAACCCCTTCCCCGCCGGCGCGACGTAGATGATGTTCGCCAACCCTACGTGACGGAGCCACTCGTCGCCGGCAATATTCGGTGCCGTTGCGGAGAACCCGAACACCTCATCGTCCTTACCTGTGTGGACGAGGAGTTCTGCGCCCCAGTCGTCCGGCTCGGACGCGCTCTTTTTCACGTAGGCGCCGGACATGTTCAGATAAAAATCGTTGGTGTGCCAGGCCGTCCCACGACTGCGAAACACCTTGTTCGGCGGCTGGTTGAAGTCGAACGGGTACGCCGCATCTACAAATCCGCCGTACGTCCAGCGGCGCTCGGATGACGACGGCAGTTGGCGCGAGGCAGGATCGTGTGCGCCATTGGTTTGCAGATGGCTCAGTTGTACGCCGGCGCTCGCTGCCTGACCCTCGGCTGCCGTCGCGACGATCAGCGCCAGCGCCACACCACATACCGTCCGTACGAGACGGATACGGCTTCGATAGTCGAGGTCGGGTAGCTGGCGCTGCTCATCGCTGATGATCTGCCGAACGGCTATGAGTGCCTCAATGAGCTCGTCGAGTTCGGCCACCACTTCTGCTCGCGTCCCAGCGAGGCGACGCCCAGACAGAACGTATTCCAACGAGGGCTCGGCCGGCCGCTTCATTCGCTCACTTGACGGTAAGTGGCCTTTCTCTAAGAGAACGCGCAAAAACCTATAAAGAGTTCGTAAAGACGGCACAGCGTGCTCCAGCAGCGCGCTACGATGCGATCGTGCCCGAGCAAGTGCGTTCGAGCGGCGAAGAGGTGCTCGCGACCCTGGAGCCAAGGCTGATTCCAGAACGCGTCATGGTTTGCGTGAGTTCGGCCATCGATGCGCCCAGAGTGATTCGGGCCGGAGCCCAGATCGCTCGCCGCCTCGGCGCCCGCTGGTACGCGGTCTACGTCGAGACGCCACGTGAGGCGCCCGGCCACATCAGGGCACAGGATCGCGAAGCTCTCGAAAGGAACATCGCGCTTGCGGAGGAACTCGGGGCGACCCTGGTGCGGGTGAAGGCTGACCAAACGTGAAGGAATCACGCACGTCATCCTGGGCCAGACGGCGCGGTCACGCTGGGAAATCCTGCTGAAGGGATCGACCTTGAACAGGTTTCTGGAAGAAGTGCGCGATGCCGCGGTGCAGGTCGTGCCACTGGGGGACAAAACGCCGAGGGGGCCTCGCTGAAGATCAACGACGGCGTCCCCTCCGTCGGCCGCACGGCAATCACGGCAGCTATCTCCGTCAGTTGAACGCCGCCCGTCGCTGAGAACCCATCACAGAACAGCGCAATCACGCTAGAATCCCCGTCGATGCGGCCGGACGGTCGCGCGAGCACACCGCTCGGGCAAGACGCTCAGCCAAAGGAGACTTCATGAACCGAAGGTTGGTCCAGTTCATCACGCTCGTGGCGTGTGTGATTGGCGGCGGCTTACCGGCAGCGCGCGCACAAACCTTCACTGCTCAAATCTCGGGACATATTTCCGACGAGTCTGGCGGCGTCGTGCCGGGCGTCGTGATCACGGCGACGAACGAAGAGACCGGCCTTCAGCGTACGGTCACGAGCGCGGAGACCGGAGCCTACCAGCTCACCAGCCTGGAACCTGGCAGGTACACGATCACTGCGGAACTCGCCGGGTTCGCGACCGTGAAGCGCGTCGGACTCGTGCTGTCGGTGAATCAGGCGGTTCGGCTCGATTTGTCCATGAGCGTCGCCGCGCTCAAAGAGGATGTCGTCGTGACGGGCGAAGTGCCGCTGGTCTCCACGACGAAGTCCGAAATCGGTCTGACGGTGACGCCGAAGCAGATCAGCGAGCTGCCGCTCAACGGACGGAACTTCATGGAGCTCGCTCTTCTGGCGCCAGGCGTCAAGGTGCCTCTCGAACGAACGTCGACGGACGTGAGCTTCGGCGGCAGCTCCGGGCGGAGCACCTACGTGCAGGTGGATGGCGCCGACAACAATGACGACACCGTCGGGGGCGGCGAAACCTCCTTCAGCATGGAGAGCATTCGCGAGTTCCAGGTGGTCACCAATCGCTTCTCGGCCGAATTCGGCCGCACGAGCGCGGGTGTGGTCAACATCGTCACCCGCTCCGGAACGAATGATCTCCGTGGCGGAACGTTCGGGTTTTTTCGCGATGATGTGCTCAAGGCGTCCAACTGGTTCACCGGCAGGAAGGAGCCGTTCTCACG
>WNGB01014867.1_pt1 | contig 10351 bp, 8 predicted proteins | sample 5400681 | NCBI WGS metagenome assembly WNGB01 (sample SAMN13153367, study PRJNA577476) | soil metagenome | isolation source: 115 cm soil or saprolite under grassland replicate 2 | place: USA:California | collected 2016-06-15 | reverse complement strand
CCTCCCGGCTTCCTCCAGTGCTGCCGCTGCCTCCCAGGCGAGCTCGGCCGGAGTCTCGCCCTTGAGCTCTTGGAGCAGCGCGGCGGCGTGGTCGAGATGGTAGGCGCGGATCTCGAGCAGCTCGTCGCCGACCCGCTCGCGGAGCCAGGCCGCGAAGCGCAGGTGGTGCTCGGCCCGGTCCGACTTCGAGAGCCCTCCGTAGGCCACCTCGCGGATGAGCACGTGCTTGAACTTGTACGCGCTCTCTCCGGTGATCGAAGACCGGCTCTCCCGCACCAGGAAGTCCTTGACCTCGAGACTTTCGAGCGCCGGCTCGAGGTCGTCGAGATCGGGAGAGATGTGGTCGACCGCTCCCATCCAAAAGGTGCGACCGATGACCGCAGCTCGCTGCAGGAGCGCCTTTTCTCCGGGCGGAAGCCGGTCGATCCTGGCGGCGATCAAGGCCTGGACCGTGTCCGGGATTCCTTCGACCACAGCCGATCCGTCCTGCTCGGCGAGCATTCGCGTCGTCTCTTCGACGAAGAGCGGGTTGCCGCCGGTCTTCTCGATGAGGCCGGCCAGCTCGACCTCTGGAATCTCGTCCAGGAGCGAGCGGATCATCTGCTCGGTCTGCGCAGGGCCGAGCGGCTCGAGCTCGATCGAGGTGGCCCGGACGCGCCCGCCACCCCAGGCGGGATGGATGTCGAGTAGCTCCGGGCGAGCCAGGCAGACGATCAGCAGTGGAGCCTCCTTCACCCATGTCGCCAGGTGCTCGATCAGCTCGAGCAGCGGCTCTTCCGCCCAGTGGATGTCCTCGAAGACGAGGACGAGCGGCTGCACGTCTCCCAGCTGCTCGGCCCATTCGCGCACGGCCCACTGGAGCTCCTGCCGGCTGCGGTCGCCCTCGACGGCCTCGAGCACGCCCGCGGCGAGAGCGAGCAGGTCGGCGACCGCCTCGTCCTCGCAACAGGCGCGGAGCTTGCCCATCGCCTCCTTGACGGGATCGTCGTCGCTGATCCCCGCGGCGACCTTCACCATCTCGGCCACGGGCCAGTAGGTGACTCCCTCGCCGTACGGCAGCGCGCGGCCCGAGAGGATGGTCGCCCCTTCGAGGCCCGCGAGGAACTCGCGCGCGAGCCTGCTCTTGCCGACTCCAGGCTCTCCATAGAGGGTGAACAGGTGTGCCCGACGGTCGCGGGAGACGCGGGCAAAGGTGTTCTCGAGGAGCTCCAGCTCTTCCCCACGCCCGATCAAGGGCACGCCGGCACGTTCCTGCTGGGAGAGCTCTCCGGCGGAGACGGCACAGCGAACCCACACCGGTTGCTCGAGCCCCTTCAGCTCCCGCGGGCCAAGGTCCTCGGCCTCCACCGCTCCAAGCGTCAAGCGATGGGCGCCCGGGCCTATGAGCACCTCTCCCGGCTCCGCGGTCTGCTGCAGGCGAACGGCGACGTTGATCGCCTCGCCCGTAGCAAGGGTGAGATCCGACTCGTCGGAGACGATCTCGCCCGCCTCGATTCCGATCCGCGCCTGCAATCCGAGCTCCCCGACCTCGCCGACGATCGCGAGCGCGGCGCGAACGGCGCGAACGGCGTCGTCCTCGTGGGCCTGCGGAATGCCGAACGCAGCCATGATCGCGTCGCCTGCGTAGCGTCCAACCGTCCCTCCGTGGGCCTCGACGCACGTCGAGACGTGGTCGAGAAAGCCGGTCACCCGGCCGCGGGCGACCTCCGGGTCCGCGCCGGAGACCAACCCGGTCGAATCGACCAGATCGACGAACAGGACCGTGGCGAGCTTGCGTTCCATCCCTCTAGTTTACGAACGCTCGCGGGCAGCGGAAACTTCCCTTAGCCGAGCGGTCTGAGGCCCCGAATCAAGGCGAAATAGTCCTCCTTGAAGAGCATCGGTGCGACCACCGCCACCGACCGACCGCCGCGCTCGAGCTCGGCGACGACGTTCCCGGTGCGAGATGAGTAGAAGCGGGCGACGCCAAGCGGAGCCGGAAGCGTCTTGCTCGGCGCTGCGAGCCGCCCGGCGACAAGGTCGGGTGGGATGACGCTCGTGTAGTTCCACACCGTGATGTCGTCGTACCGGAACCGGAAGGCGACACCGGCGTTCCAGCGGACCTGGTCGACTCCGAGGAGGGTGCGTCCCCGATAGAAATCTCCGAGCCAGAGGAGCTTGGGGACGACGCCACGCGCCTCGGCGAGGCTCAATCGACGCTGCCCCAGCAGGCGAAGCTTCGCCTTCGGCGCTGCCCGCTGGATGATGCGCGCGCCTGCGGACAGGGGGAGGATGAAAGCCTCGGCGGCGGCCTCTTCGGACAGCCGCTCGACCCTCGTTACGAGAATCCTTGTCACCACGCGCAACCCTTCGCCGGGCCGCTGCTCGAGCCAGTCGATCTCGACGGGCAGATAGGTCTTCGCGTCGATCGTCGCGCGCTGCTCGATGGGCACAGCATCCGGCAGGCTCTGCACCGGCAGCGTGAGCCGGTAGACGTCCCGGCCGCCGATTCGCTCCCGCTTCGACTTGACGATGCCCGGGGCGCGGAGCGCCTCGCGATAGAAACCGACCGGGTCGAGCACCTCCGCGCAGCCGCTCGCGAAGGCGAGGCAGGACGAGCCGACGATGACCGTGTTCTGCTCGGGGAGGTAGCGGCTGACCCGCCCGTTCTCGACAAGCGTCGTCTCGATCGGGATGCCCCGGACGACCTGGCCCCAGGCTTCGCGGTGACGGCCGGGGTCGAGCCACACCGTCCGCGTGGAGACCGGGAATGTGCCGGGAACGGCCGGGACGATCCGCTCATCGACGTGGAGAACGGTGCCGGGCCCGCCGAGTGCGGCCAGCGCCTTCGCCTCGACGTCGAGGCCGCCGATCTGCGTGAACGTGACGACAAGAACTGCGAGGGCGGCGGCCGCTGCGGTGCCGAAGGCGAGAACGAGCCTCGGCTGCCGCCGGCGACGGTGTTTGCGCAGCTCGAGCCTCGGCCTCACGGTGGCGAGCGCCTGCTCGACCTCTTGCTCGGAGATCTCGAATCGGGCAGGCTCGGTCGCACGCTCGAGAACCGTCGCGAGCGAGGCGAGCTCGTCGCCGGGAGTCTCCTCGCCGTCGAGCACCCGGGCGAGCCGGGCCGCCAGCTCTTGCTCGTCACGCCGGGACATTGATCCCCTCCTGCTCGAGCTGGGCCCGGAGTCGGCGCGCGGCCCGCAGCACCACCATCTGGCATGCGCCGACGCTCCGGCCCGTCAGGCGGGAGACCTCGGCGAAGGGATAGCCCTCCACGAGCCGCAGGTGCACGACCAGCTGGTGGTCCCGGGGCAGCGTTTGCAGAGCCCGGGACAGCGCTTCCCGCTCGGCCAGGCGCTCCGCGGCGTCCTCGCTCGACACGGGTGCGTCGATCTCAGCCGAAGGCACCTCGCGACCTCTGCGCCTCAGCGCGTCGGCCGCCATGTTCCCTGCCACCCGGTAGAGCCACGCCAGCACGGGCTTGCCGCGCCAGCGGAGGCCCGGCACGCGCCGGAACGCCTCGAGGAAGACCTCGGCGGCGAGATCGTCCGCTTCCTCACGCGATCCCAGGCGGGCGGTGAGGTAGCGGACGATCTCAGGGTAGTGCGAGCGGAACAAGCCCTCGAAGTCACGCTGCTCGCGACGAAACCGCTCCTCGCCACCGAGATCCTCCTCCACGTCCTACGAGTCTCGCGCTTTCCGGCGTGCCGCGCCGAGCAGAAGCCCGACCGCGGCAATGCCGGCGACGCCGATGCCCGCATACAGGGCGGTGTGACCGCCCCCCGAGCCGCTCGCAGAGGTGACGAGAGAGGCCCGATGCATAATCCGGCGCCCCATGGCTTTCGAGAGCCTGAACGCCCCGTCGTGGCGGACGAGGATTCGCCGCTTTGGCACGTATGACATTCGCTCAACACGATCCATCCATGGAGTCGCATGCGGGGAGCGCAAAGCGATCTTCGTGCCGGGTTCCTTCGGATAGGAGTAGGCCCAGGGCAGCTTCCCGAACAGTCTCAGATACGAGTTTGGGTCGGTCACCTTCTTGCCTTTGACCGTCACGCTGGTGAGCTCGGGCGTGAACGCGTCGACATCGGCCACGAGGCTGTGCATGACGTCGCGTTGGTTGGGAAAGAGCTTCCACCACGACGCAGATTCGGTCTCCCGGAAGCGCATCAGATCCAAGCCGGGAAGGTAGAAAGCCGGTTCGGTGGCGCGCACGGTGCCGCCGTCGCCTATGGCGAGCTGCACCTCGTAGTAGTCGGCCGGATTCGTCGAGGACACCTGCTCCGGATCGCCGGATCCCCACCAGCCGTGGAGTGTCGCCGGATCGGCCTCCTTGCAGCCGGAGGCTCCGCACACCTTGAGGCCCATCACCTCTTTCGCCTGAGCCGCGCCGGCCAGGACGAGCAGCCCGGCCGCGGCGAGAGCAACGAGCGCAATCTTCTTCATCGTCCCCTCCTTCGTTGACACCTCTCTATCCGTCGAGGAGGGCAAAACGTCACGCGCTGTACGATCGGTCGGTGCTCGACCCCAAGGTGTTCAAGGCCTATGACGTGCGGGGCATCTACCCGAGCGAGCTGGACGAGGAGGGCGCGTATGCGATCGGGCGCGCCTACGTCGAGCAGTTCGAGCCGCGGCGGATCGCGGTCGCGCGCGACATGCGCCTCTCCGCCCCGGCGATGGCGCAGGGGGCGATCGAGGGCGCGGCCGACGGCGGCGCGGAGGTGCTCGACATCGGCCTCGCAGCGACCGAGATGCTTTATTTCGCGGTGGGAGAGCTCGAGCTCGACGGGGGGATCGCAGTCACCGCCTCGCACAATCCCAAGGAGTACACGGGGATGAAGATCGTCCGCGGCGGCGCCCTGCCCGTAGGCGGCGAATCGGGCCTGCTCGACATCCGCGACCGGGCGCTTTCGCTCGCAAGTAACACTGTGTTACAAGCGCCGCAGAGTGCGGGAAGCGTGCAGGCATACGACATCTGGCCCGCTTTCGTCGACCGGGTGCTGTCCTTTGTGGACATATCCGCGATCCGCCCGCTCCGTGTTGTCATCGACGCGGCGAACGGGATGGCAGGAGCGATGCTCCCGCCGGTGCTCGACCGGCTCCCGATCGACGCCGTGCGCTGCTACTTCGAGCCCGACGGCACCTTCCCCAACCACGAGCCCAATCCGTTGCTGCCGGAGAATCGCGAATTCATCGTCCGAAAGACGCTGGACGAGCGCGCCGAGCTGGGAGTTGCGTTCGACGGCGACGCCGACCGCTGCTTCTTCGTCGACGACACCGGCGAGTTCGTGCCGGGCGACTTCGTGACCGCGCTCCTTGCCGAGTCTCTGCTGGAGAGGGAGCCCGGGGCCAAGATCATCTACGACGTGCGCGCGAGCTGGGCGGTGCCCGACACCATCCAACGCGCCGGCGGCGTGCCGCTCGTCAACCGGGTCGGCCACGCCTTCATCAAGCACCGCATGCGCGAGGAGGACGCAGCCTTCGCCGGCGAGGTCTCCGGCCACTACTACTTCCGCGACTTCTCGCAGGCCGACTCGGGCGTCATCCCGTTCCTGTTGCTGCTCGAGCTTGTCTCGAAGAGAGGCCGAAAGCTGTCGGAGCTCCTGCATCCCTACCGGGAGCGCTACTTCCTCACCGGCGAGCTGAACACGCCCGTCGCGGACGTCGAGGAGACCCTGAGGAGGCTCGAGGAGCGTTTCGCAGCCGAAGGGACGGTGTCGCACCTCGACGGCGTCTCCGTGGAGGCGGAGGACTGGCACATGAACGTCCGGCCCTCGAACACGGAGCCTTTGATCCGGCTGAATCTCGAGGCGCGCTCGCGGGAGCTGATGGAGCGCAAGCGCGACGAGGTCCTGGAGGTGATTCGCGGATGATCGAGCTCGGCCACCTCACCGACCGGCGCCCGCCCTTCAAGTACTCCGCGTTCACGCGCGTGGGCTTCTCCGACACCGACGCGCAGGGGATCGTCTACTACGGGCGCTATCTTCCCTACTTCGACCTCGCCCGCGTCGAGTACCACCGCCACCTCGGGCTGCTGCGGATCGACGAGCGCCACGAGCTCGTCATGCGAGCCTCCACGGTGGAGTACTTCGCCCCGGCCCTCTTCGACGACCTGCTCGAAGTCTTCGTGCGGCTGGCCCGGATCGGAAAGACGAGCGCGACGTACGAGTGCGCCGCCTACCGGGTCGACGACGACGTGTTGATGGTCACCGCAAAGCAGATCCTGGTGCTCGTCGACCTCACCGAGCGGCGTGCGCGTCCCATTCCCGACGAGGTCAAAGAGGCAGTGCGCGCGTTCGAAGGCGACGACCTGGAGACTGCCTGACGTTAAGCTCGCGCCATGCCTGTTTACCTCATGCGCTTCAGCTACACGCCCGAGACGTGGGCGCGGCTGATTCAGAACCCTGAAGACCGGCGTGATGCAGCGCGCGCCTACGTCGAACAAGTGGGCGGGAGCTTGCACGGCTTTTGGTACGGCTTCGGCGAATACGACGGCTACGCCATCTTTGAGGCGCCTGACAACGTCTCGATGAGCGGCGCTGTCCTTGCGATCGCAGGGGGCGGTGCGCTCGCGTCGGTCGAGACCACGGTCTTGAATGACTGTGGAACAGACGCTCGAGGCCCTCGCGAAGAGCAAGAGCATTGGCTATCGCAAGCCAGGGGAATGACGCGCGGGCTAGGGCGTGTAGCAGCCCGGGCTACTGGGCTTTAGCTTCCACACCTTGATCAGCGCGAGCGGGACATCCCGCTTGCAGATCTCCCCACCCGTGTCGCCCAGGTCCCGCCAGGCGCGACCGGACGGGCGCTTGAAGAGCTCCGGCTGATCGGTCGTGCCCGTGCGCGGGACGGAAAACGTGGCGAACGCGTACTTCGTCTGTCCGTAGCGGCCGTAGTACGTCGTGCCCTTGAGCGGGCCTTTGATCTTGCGCGGCGCGTACTGCTTGTGCGCATGGATGAACGCCGTTCGCAGCGCCGCCTTGACCTTGGCGGTGGCGATGAGGTTGACGGCCCTGGGCGGGCTCCCCGGAGCTGCAGCGGCCGCTGCGAGAGCGACGCTTGCGACGAGCACTGCAGCGAAGAGGCGACTCACGATGGTGTGACTCTATACGCGTCGAAGACGGAGTCGATCTGGCGGAGCGAGTTCAGCAGCGCACGCAGCTCCTTCACGTCGCCCACCTCCGCCGTGTACCAGTTCTTCGCGAGCTGGTCCTCGACGACCCCGCCGTAGGAGACGATGTTGGCGCCGTGCTCGGCGAACGTCCGCGCGACGTCCTCGAGCAGCCGCGCCCGGTCCCACGAGTCGACCTGGATCTGCACCCGGAAGCTCTTCGAGGCATCACCGCTCCAGTCCACCTTGGTGAAGCGCTCGGGATTCCGCTTGAGCGCCTTCACGTTCGGGCAGTCCTCCCGGTGGATCGTGATGCCCTTCCCCAGAGAGATGTAGCCGACGATCTCGTCGCCGGGCACGGGCGTGCAGCACTTGGCCAGACGGACGAGCACGTCCTCGACTCCCTGAACCTTGATGCCGAAGCTCTCGCTGGTGGTGACGTCGCGCGCCTTCGGCGCCTTCAGCACAGGCGCCTCCTCGGCGACCTCCGTGGTCTTGAGGCGCTGGAGCACCTTGTTCACGATCTGGCTGACCTGGAGCTTCCCCGAGCCGAGAGCAAGGTAGAAGTCCTCCGCCTTCTTGTAGCCCGCCTCGCGAATCACCTGCGCGAGCAGTGCCGAGCCGGCCAGCTTGCGATAGGGCAGGTTCTGCGCCTTCAGCGCCTGCTCGAGCGACTCGCGCCCCTTCTGCTCGGTCTCGCCCCGGGTCTCCCGCGAGAACCACTGCCGGATCTTGTTGCGCGCGCGGCTCGAGGCCGCCACCTTCAGCCAGTCGCGCGAGGGGCCGCGACCGGTCTTCGCCGTCATGATCTCGACGAAGTCCCCGCTGCGGAGCTCGTAGTGCAGCGGGACGATTCTTCCGTTGACCTTCGCGCCGACCGTCCGGTGCCCGACATCCGTATGGACGGCGTAGGCGAAGTCGATCGGCGTCGAGCCGGAGGGCAGCGTCTTCACCTCGCCTTTCGGAGTGAAGACATAGACCTCCTCGGAGAAGAGATCGGTTCGGAACATCTTCTTGAACTCGCGCGGGTCGGACTCGTCTTCCTGCCAGTCCATGAGCTGCTTGACCCAGGCGATCCAGTCCTCGTCCGCCTTGCGGTCCTTCTTGCCCTTCCGCTTGTAGAGCCAGTGGCCCGCGACGCCGTACTCGGCCGTCTCGTGCATGTCGCGGGTCCGCACCTGGATCTCGAGCGGTCGGCCTTCAGGGCCGATGACGGTCGTGTGCAGCGCGCGATAGCCGTTCAGCTTCGGCATCGCGACGAAGTCCTTGAAGCGTCCCGGCATCGGCTTCCAGAGCGAATGGATGAGGCCGAGCGCGCCGTAGCAGTCGCGGACCCCCTCGTCGGCCTGCCGCTCCACGATGACGCGCATCGCGGTCAGATCGTAGATCTCGTTGAACTCGCGGCCCTTCTTCGCCATCTTGTCGTAGATGGAGTAGAAGTGCTTGGCGCGGCCCGAGATGTCGGCCGGGATGTCCACCTTGTCGAGCTCGTTGGTGAGGATCGCGGAGGCCTCGCGAACGTGCGCCTCGCGGTCGGCCTGGTGCTCGGCGACCATCGCGGTGATCTCCTCGTACTTGCGCGGATGAAGCGTCCGGAAAGCGAGGTCCTCGAGCTGCCCCTTGATCGTGTTGATCCCAAGGCGGTGTGCGAGCGGCGCGTACACCTCGAGGGTCTCCTTCGCCTTCTGCACCTGCTTCTGCTTGCCCAGGTACTCGATCGTGCGGAGGTTGTGAAGCCGGTCCGCGAGCTTGATCAGGATCACACGGACGTCCTGGGCCATCGCCACGATCAGCTTGCGGTAGTTCTCCGCTTCGGCCTGCTCGCGCGTCTGGAAGGTGATCCGCGTCAGCTTGGTGACGCCGTCGACGAGCTGCGCCACCTCCTCTCCGAACTCGGCTCGGACCTCGTCGATGTCCGCCCCCGTGTCCTCGACGACGTCGTGAAGAAGCGCCGCGGCGATCGTCTGCTCGTCGAGATGTAGCTCGGCGCAGATCTTCGCGACGCCGAACGGATGGTGGATGAAGTCCTCCCCCGAGCGCCGCTGCTGCCCCTCGTGCGCGTGCGCTGCGAAGCGAAAGGCGCGGACGATCAGGTCGCGATCAAGGCCAGGCGAATAGGACTCGACGTCTGCAAGCAGTTCGTCGACGAGATCTTGATGACGCTCCGATACCTCGACAACGGCCATTGGGAACATTGTAGTTCCCACCTCTGACCTCAGAAATGAAGCGCGACGCGGCTCCGGCGGCGGTGCGTTTTGCCGGCGAGCTGCTCCAGTTCGATCAGGAGCAACGCGAGATTCGCGAGCCTGCGGCTTTTCCTGCGACTCCAGAAACGCATAAGGGGAGCGTTCGCCGGCGCATGGCCTGCTCCTCCCACGCGGGAGCGAAATCGAAACCGCGTCTACGCGGCTCGTCGCAAGGGGGGCTCTTCCAGAAGAGCCCGAAACGACTCCGATTCGAGCAGGTGCCGCTTTCCGCCCTCGCCGGCCTCGAGCTCGTCGAGCACGCGCGCGACCTCGCCCGTCGGCTCCTTCCACTCGCGTTCGAAGCGGGCGACGAGGGAGCGGTACGTGTCGGGCGTGTCGAACACCCGCTGGACGACGAGCTGCGGCGCAACGGTCCCGTTCCAGTGGTTCTCCTGCAGGCGGAAGACGATGTCGTGGCGGCCCGGAGCCCGGAGGCGGTCGAGCTGCCGGCCCATGCCGAAGGCGATCGCACTGCCGCCATCCTCGCCGTCCTCGGTGCGGACGCGGAAGCGCAGATGCTTTCCGTCGCCGACCGCCGCGAGGTCGACCACTTCGCACGCCGGCGCGAGCAGCGTCACGTTCGGGTTCCCGAGCCCGAAGGGGGCCATGCGGGCAAGCTCCTGGCAGAGCTGGATCGTCAGCGGGGTCCCGCGAGGAACGACCGCGTCCACGACGGCGACGCGCCGCAAGTCTCCGTCGGAGAGCTCCGCTCCTGCATGCTCGCCGAAGGCATCCGCGAACGCTTCTACATTCTCCGGCCGGATCGAGAGCCCCGCGGCGGCGCGGTGGCCGCCGAAGCGCTCCAGCAACCCGGAGCAGGCGCCGAGCGCTCTGTGCAGGTCGAAGGCCGAGATCGAGCGCCCCGATCCCTTCCACTCGTCCTCGCCGCCGGCGATCAGCACGACGGGCCGGCAGAAGCGCTCGACGAGCCGCGAGGCGACGATTCCGATCACCCCTTCGTGCCAGTCCTCCGAGGCCAGCACGTACCCGCGCCGGCTGCGCTTCTCCTCCGGCC
>WNGB01014866.1_pt1 | contig 10351 bp, 10 predicted proteins | sample 5400681 | NCBI WGS metagenome assembly WNGB01 (sample SAMN13153367, study PRJNA577476) | soil metagenome | isolation source: 115 cm soil or saprolite under grassland replicate 2 | place: USA:California | collected 2016-06-15 | reverse complement strand
TCAAACGTTCAAACGTTCAAACGTTCAAACGGACGACGACGATCCCCAGCCCCTCGCCCCTCGCCCCTCGCCCCTCGCCCGCTGGCGCTACGGCGCGCTGGGCGAGATCGTCATCCCGCACGGCGCGCTGGACGCGGCGGTGCTACGCCTGCTGCCCTACGCGCGCTGGCAGGTTGCCGATGCGGATGCGACCACCTATCGGATCACCGCGCGCCGCCTGGCCGCCGCGCAGCGCGCCGGCCATGACCTCTCCGCGCTCACGGCGCTGCTCGAACGGCAGGCCGGGCTGCGGCCGGCGGCCTGGGCGCCGCTGCTCGTGCCCGCGCCGGCAGTGCGGATCGTCCACGCCGCCGTGGTGCTGAGCGACCACCCGGCGGTGCTCTCGCGCGCGGCACGCGGGCGGAGCGTGCCGCGCGCCACCTCGCGGCCCAGCTTGCGCCGGGCATCGCGCTGGCCGACCCGGCCCAGGCGCCGGCGCTGGTGCGAGCGCTGGAACGCCAGAATCTGGCGGTGACGGTGGCGGGCGACCCGGCGGTGGCGCAAGTGGCGGCGCTGAGCGCGGCGGAGTGCGCGACGCTGCTGGCGGCCAGCGCATGCTATCGGGCGCACGCGCCGGAGGGCGCGCCGCTGGCATCCCTGGCGGCGCTGGAGGAGCGGCTGCGCGCGGCGCTGCCCCTCGCGCTGCGCGCGGCCACGGATGCGGCGCTGGTGGTCAGCCCTGAGGCGGACGCCGACGCGGCGCGTGTGGGCGCGGATGGGGCGCGGGCGGCCCGCGCGGCTGCGGCGGACGACCCGCCGGCCCCGGCGGCGATCGCCACCGCGCGCCCGTCGGCCGCGGATGCGCCTGCGCGACCCGTGGCCACGGATAGGTGTCAGGCTGGGCATAGCGGTGATGAGGATGCGGCACCGCTACGCCTCCTTCTACCTTCGTGGGCTTCGTGGCCTTCGCGGCCTTCGTGGTGCAGCCCGCGTGCCCGAGTGTATGGCGCCGGCGCCGCGCGACCAGCGGGCGTGCCCATGCACCGGCCGGTCGTGGTGGCGCTGCTGGCGGTCTGGCTGGCGCTGGGGGCGCTGCTGTCACTGCGCTGGGGCCGGCGGGCGGCGGCCGATCGGCCGGCCGGCGGGGCCGTAGATCACGCAGGTTCCGACCATCTTGCGCCTTCGTGGGCTTCGTGGCCTTCGTGGTTTGGCCTCTGTCATCGATGGGCCGCCCCTGAACGGGTGGCCGCCGCTGGCGCCGCTCGGTCGAAGGGCGGAGCCGTGGATCAGCGATGGGCCCGCCATCTGTCACCTTCGTGGGCTTCGTGGGCTTCGTGGCCTTCGTGGTTCAGCTTCCGTGCCCGGTGGTCCGCCGGCGACCGGGTGGTCGCCAGCGCCCCGGATGCCGGCGCGGTGGCCACGCCCGCGCCAGCGCGGCCACCGGATGTCGAGGGCGCTGGTGCGCCGGGGGGCGCGGACGTGGGGGCGGTGCTGGCCGTGCTGCGGCGGGCGATCACGGGCCGGCGGCCCGTCGCGATCACCTACCAGGCGGCGAACGCGGACATGCCCACCCCGCGGATCGTGCGGCCGCTGCGGCTGGAGGGGCACGGGGCGCTCTGGTACCTGCACGCCTACTGCACGCGGCGGCGGGCCGAGCGGGTCTTTCGCGTCGATCGGATCGGCGCGATCGAGGCGCTGCGCGGGCCACTGCCGGCGAGTCGCCGGCCGGGGCGGCCTGCGCGGTCGCTGGAGGTACGGCCGACGCAGGGTGCGGCGCAACGGCGCTCCCGCCCGCTCCTCCCGCGCGCGAGCTTCTTCGCGCCGCCGCCCGACCCGCCGCCGGGCAGCCCGCTCGTGCGCATCTGGCTGGAGGAGTAAGGCATGTTTCAATCCAACTTTACAGTTTGCGGCGCTTCGTAGTAACGCCTTTAGGCGGGCGAGCGCATCACAACCGCCTAATGAAATTTGACAATCAAACCCGGTAATCATGGGTCGCACAATGCTTGGGCGAGTTTGCCCTTACCCAGGCGCCCCACCTAATGGAGCACTTCGTCGGCCGCCTGCGCAAATTGAGAGAGAAAGGCGTTGACCCGCTCGCGCAGCGTCTGCCCGTCGCCGGCCAGCCGATGCAACGTCAGGACCTGCTCCCGCAGCCAGCGCCACAGCTTCTCAATCGGATTGCGCCACGGCGCATCGGTCGGCAACCACACCGGTTCGATCGTGGGCAGGCCCGCAAGCGCCGCCTGCACGTCCGGATGGCGGTGGATCGACCACTTGTCCTGCACGACGGAGATCCGGCGGGCGTCCCCATACGCCGCGACCAACTGGCGGGAGCACCGGATCAGTTTCTCCCGCCCGCTGCTGTAGGCATCCAGATCATCGACCCGGCCCGTCAGCGCATTCAACGCCCCAATCACGCGCCACTGTGTGTTGTTCGGCCCATCGCGGTCGGCCCGTGGGGGCGGTTGGGGCGCCGCCGGCCCCCAGGTCTGTCCCGCCGCGGGCCAGCGGTCGTAGCCCAGCTCATCCAGAAAGACCACGACCACCTCGCCCGGATGCGCTGCGGCGTCGCGCAGCCACGCCAGCAACTGGTCCAGCTTCGCCAGATAGTCGGGATCGGGACGGTGCTGGCGGACCGGCGCCGCGCGGATGGGCAGCTTGGGGCGCTGCAGCACCCGCCACCCCCCGCTCAAAGGGTCGTCCTGCAGCCACGGGAAGGTCGCACGCATGGCGCGCAACGTCCAACGGCGCGGCGGGGGTCCGTCGGCGGTCGGTGCCACTTCCTGGCGCGCTTCCTCAAAGTGCGCGTGCGGCACGCGCGCGACCAGTTCGTCGCGCCGGTCAAAGACCCACCCGATGCTTCCCGCCGTGCTGGAAGCACCAGACGCTGCGGATACCCAAGCGCGCGTACCAGTTCAGCCATGCATAGACCGTATCCGGGTCCCGGGGCTTCAACAGCCCGTGGCGTGCGACCGCATGGGGCGACTGGCCATCCGCGATTTTCACTAAGGCGGCGCAGCGTTCGCGCACAGAGGGCCGCGGATCGTGATCGCGATGGTGGATCAAGTCCTGGCGTTGGGCGTCGGTCAGTTCTAGGGTGCGGCGCAGGGGCATCAGTTTATCCTTTCTCGCTACATCTGCTGATGCCACTATGCCATTGCCGATTTTGATTGTCAAATTTCATTAGGAGTGTGCGACGAGCGATTAGATCGGCAGGGGCATTGTAGAGCAGGCAGGCGACGACGGCATCGGCAAAGGTTCTGGCCTCTGGCATAAGCGCTATCCTCGTAGCAAGCAGGCGGGAACATACTCACTTTACTTCAAGTATGACCAGAGCACGGACACGCAACCTAATCCTCGTAGCAAGCAGGCGAGAACATACTCAGCCTGGTCTTTGCGATGTTCGTAACGCTGGATGGGGTCGCACATGTTGAGGTGTGCGCCGATCAGTATATACTATTGGGCTCGCGCAGAGCGGCTGCGATCATACATGACCTGGGGTTCTTTGAAGTAAACGTAGCAAAAACGAAAATTGGCACATCCGATCGTCCAGAATTTCGGATTCTGCCCTATCTTCCAGGAGTCGCAGTTTCTTTCCCCAGCGCGCTCGCCCCGCGAATCTCCGGCAGCCTGGGCGCCTCGAAGACATAGCCCTTGATCTTCGTCGCGCCGCCGTAGACCAGGTCGATCCGGTCGCCGCCGGGGAACGCTTGGTCGATGCGCTCCTGCAGGGCGCGGAGTTCCTCTCGGCCAGGACCTCGGCTACAACGTCGAGCTGCGCCTGGCGCGGCGGGTCGGGATCGGAATGGGTGAGGCACCTGGCTATCGCGGGAACGAAATCGTCGGGCATCGCAACACCTCTATCGCTGACGTGGCCGCGGCTTACGACCTATCGATCCATCCTCGGGCAGCCGGCACAGGCGGGCTTCGTGCCGATAGCCTGCGTGCTATGAGGATTAACGTTTACATTCGGTATTCCAGCCCGCGCAGCGGGCTTTGTAAACGGTAGCCAGGGCTTTAGCCCGACGGCGTGCGGAATACCGAATCTCTTTCTTCATTCCCATCACGCGCCAGGTGTGCGGATCCGACGGCAGCCCCAGCCTACCACACCACCACGTCACAAATGTGCGCGCGCCTAAAGCAAGGGAAGACAATCAATCCTATCATACAGGATTTTCGCCGCCCGCGCATCGGAGTCCGCGCCCATTCGGTATGGGAGTCTTTGCCTATTCGATATGGGAGTCCGCGCCCATTCGGCACGGGAGTCCGCGCCTATCGCTGCTTTGTCATGGCTCTCACCGCGGCGCGGAGGGCGCTGGGATGTAGACGCTATAGTCTTTCAGAAAAAGATTCTGACTCCGCAGACTTCGGAAGTCTTGCCGGACGCATGCAGAACGCCACGCGCCAGACTCCCGAAGTCGAGATCTTTATCTGAAGGTCTATAGTACAGCCTTCCAGAGCAGCGTTTCCGGTTGTCATCAGCTGGTTCCGCAGTACGGATGGGCTTCCAAGCGCCGGCGTTTCGCGGCCCGCCAGGGCGGATTGGCTTGCAATTGCCCGCGTTTACGTCTCAATCACGATGGCCTGGCTTCCAATCATCGGCGCTTCGCGGCCAATCACGACGGATGGGCTTCTAAGCGCCGGCGTTTCGCGGCCCGCCAGGGCGGATTGGCTTGCAAGCGCCGGCGGATAGGTCCCAATCAGAGCGGCCTGGCTTCCAAGCGCCGGCGGATAGATCCCAATCAACCTGTTGACTCTACACCATTGGTCAGAATCATCGAGCCGGATCAACAGCGCACGATCGCTTTGCAATGCGCCACCGCTCCTGACTCCTGACTCCTGACTCCTGGCTCCTGCTCTAGTACTCCTGGCACGCGCTCACATAACCGATCGAGGTCTGCCCGAACAGGATACGCGCGGGATAGACAATCGCGGCTCGATTGCATATTGTTATCGGGTGCGTCAGCGAGACGCATACGTCCATCATCACCTATAAGTTGGAGGGAAACACTTCATGGCCATCAATCAGAACAAACGTCTGCCCCAGGCCACCATCGACGCGGATCGAGCGGCGCTCGTGGCGCTGAAAAAGCTCGCCGATTACGCGCCGTCGAATGCGGCGCTGAGCATTGAGGCGGTCAGCGCGCTCGAGGAGCGGCTGCGCAAGGCCGAAGAGTCCGAGATCCTGGCTCGCAAGGCGCTCGCCGCCGCCATCGACGCCCGCGAAGCCGCCGGGCGGGATCTGCACAACGCCATGCTCGGCGTCAAAGCCACGGTGACCGGGCAGTACGGCAGCGACTCCGACGCGGTGCAGGCGCTCGGCCTGAAGAAGAAGTCCGACTACCGGCGCCCGGCGCGCCGCCGCACTGTGACAGCGGCATAGCTCCCTCATATTGTCCTAATCGAGGGGTTAGACAAGTTTTCGCGTCAAGCATTTCAGCTTTACCGTTTGTCGCAAGTCGCAAGTCGAAGCCACCTGCGACCAGTGACCTGCGACCGTTCGGCTGAGCTCACGACGAAGCCTGTGACGCAGCATTGTAAAGTCCACGAGAACCTTGTCTAACCCCGACCCCCGACCCCCGACCCCCGACCCCTCACCGCGCCGGCTCGACCCCCAGCCCCCCGTGGCCGAACACGCACGCCTTGCCGACGTGCACCAGGCTGCCGGCGAGCAGCAGCGCGCGCACCTCGGGCGGCGCGCCGCGCAGCACGGCCCCGCCGACCAGCCCGCCCAGCTTCATGTGGCGCGGCTGCGGCGCGCGTCGACGTGCGCTCCCAGTCGACCCAGCGCGCCTGGGCCTGCTCGACGGCCACGCCGCGCGCCTGCTCGACCAGCGCGCGGTAGTCGACCGGCCAGGGGCCGCCGCCGTGAAAGATCGCCAGCGTGTTGAGCCGCCAGCAGGCCGCCTGCACGATCGCCGGCAGGTCGATCGTCTCGACGAACGCGCCGCGCGCCTTGACCCGCAGCGGCGTGCGCAGCGTGAGCCGCAGGTCGGCCGGCAGCGCCGCGGCACGCGCCGCGATCGCCGCCGCGTCGTAGATCGGCAGCCCGTCCGCCGTCCGCGGCTCGTCGCCCGCCGGTGGTCGGTGGTCGGTCGTCGGTCGTCGTGGCCTGCCACCACCCGCCCATCCTGGTAGATCGCCATCCCGGTCGGCTGCCAGGGCCGCAGCGCCTCGACCCGCTCCAGGCGGCCGCGGGCGTTGCGCGCACCCAGGCCCATGCGGCCGAGCTGCTCGAAGCCGAACAGGAAGTAGGCCAGGTGGTCGATCCCGCGCCCGATCAGGATCAGTCCGAACTCCAGCGCGTCGCCGGCCGCATAGCGGGAGCGGCCATCCAGCGGCGGCTCGATCACGAAGGGGCGCGGCACGTCCTGCAGGTCGTGCAGGTGCGCGACCCCCGGCGGGTGCGGGGTCTCGAAGACCCAGCGGTAGGGGCACAGCGCGCCGACGGCGCACTCGTGCGAGCGCCCCCAGCAGGCCTGCGGGCAGGCGGCGCGCTGGAACGCGTAGCCGAAGCCGCCGCGCAGCATCGCGCCCTTGGCGGCCGGAAGCGCCGCGTCTTCGAGCAGCCGCATGGTTACGCGCGCCCGCAGGATGGGCAGCTCCAGGCCGGCCAGCGGCGATCTGGGAAGGGCTGGGGTGTCCATAGCGCTACTTTCTGTTCACCACGGAGGCACAGAGTGCACGGAGAAGCGAACAAGCGCGCGCACCCTCAGTGTCCTCCGTGCCGTACTCCTGTTCGCTGCTCTCCATGGCCCCCCTCGCTGGCGAACAAGAGCGCGCAACCTCGGTGTTCTCCGTGCCTCCGTGGTGAGCTATTCCGGCGAACCGACAAAAGCATTGATCGGCATGGATCCTCGCTCATAGGATTGGCGGACGCACCGGCCAGGGCAGCAGAGAGCCGGTCCGTCTCCGCGCTATTGTACTCCTACTCTACGATTCGCGCGCGCTGGCTTTGATGTGACAGTCCGTGCTGGCCGATCCCCGGCGAGCGCCGCCGACGCGCTGCCCGCGCCGCCCGAGGTGACACTCGATCTCGCCGCCGTGCGCGCGCCTGGCCGCGGCGTACGGCGCCGAGTGGACGGCGCTGGTCCATATGCTGAGCGGCGAGACGCTGCTGATCGCCGTTGTGACGCCCGAGCACCTGTGTGATGCTGAAATCGCCAACTTCAAACCTTGGTGTCTTTGTGTCCTGGTGGGTTAGGGCTGCATCAAAGTCATTTTGGTGGTTGAAAAGGGATCACTGTCAACGGATTTGAGCAGCGGATTGAACGGATTGAGCCGTGAATCCGTTCAATCCGTTCCCGAAATCCGTTAACAGGAGTCCCCTATCACCATCACATCTTAACTATGACGCAGCCCTACTGGTGGGTTAAAAAGGCCGCAGCCAAAGCGAAGGGTCTCCAGTTCTCTCAAAAGCCAGATGCTTCGCTGCGGCTCAGCATGACCGGCGCGGTGGGTCAACTTCTATATTTATGAACCCTTAGCGCTCACCGGGCCTCGGCCGACGACCGAGACGCGTCGCTCGGTCGAGACTCCGCGCGCCTGATCCGGGCCGCCAGACCCTCGGCCTGCCCCATCGCGCCGAGGCCCACCAGCAGGTGCAGCACCTGGATCACCCAGTGCGCCGAGCCGGGCAGCAGCCGGGTCTGCGTGATGCCGAGCGCCAGGACGACCAGGCCCCAGACGATCGCCAGCGCGACCAGCCCCCGCGACACGCCGGCCCGCGCGGCTATGACGGCGAGCGTCCAGAGCGAGAGCACCAGCACGAGCCCGAGCAGCATGTGCAGGGGGATCAGACTCAGGGCGTTGCCGGCCCAGAACAGCACCCCCAGGACGATCAGGAGCAGCCCGCTGGCGCGCACCAGCATCTGGGCGACGGTCGTTGCAGTCCTCATCTCGATTCTCCTTCCTTTCTTCAGATGGGCGCGTGATTGACCACGGAGAGCACAGAGAACACGAGTCCGGATGGGTCTTTTCTCTGTGTGCTCTGTGGTGAATGAAGCGCATTCAATCGCGGTATACGGGTGCTGGATGTTTGCTTAGGAGGGCCAGAGTGTAGTCGAAGAGTGTGAAGCCATGTTGAAGATCCTGCGGAGTGATCTAGGATCAATACTTTTCAAGTACCAACCACGAAGACGCCGGGTACCCTCTGGGTGACACGCGGGTTCGGGGCCGTTTTCTGCATCTTCGTGCCTTCGTGCCTTCGTGGTAAACCGCCAGCGCGGCCTTATTTGAACGGTATTGGATCTAGGATTGCGAGTGTGCCCGCTGACTCCTGACTCCTGACTCCTGACTCCTGCTCTAGCCCAAACACCGCATGTTGGGTTACAATGCGCGCAGTAGCGTGTAAACCGAGCGCTGCAAGAGTCGAGCCCTGGCATGACAGTCAACACCACCAGCCTGACGCTCGCCGACGACGAGCTGGCCCGCTTTCTGGGCGAGCTGCGCGATCTGATCTACGACGAGGCCGCGGTCGTCCGCGAGCGCGTCGAGCGGGTCTGGTCGGCGCCGCTGTGGGCGCGCGTGGCCGAGGGCCGGGCGATTGCGAATGTCCGGATCGCCGCCGTCCGACCCGGCGGCCTGGTCGAGCTGGCCTGCGACCGCAACGAGTCGCGCTTTCGCGAGGGCGATATGCTGCTGCTCAACCGCGGCGACCCCTTCGCCGAGCCGCGCGCGCTGGTCACGGTCGAGGAGGACGACGACACGCGGCTGGTCGTCTCCTCCGACGACCCGGCGATCGGCCTGGGCGCGTTCGCGGAGCAGAAGGCCGGCTGGGTGCTCGACGAGGGCTACCTCGACGTCAGCCAGGCGGTGCTCGACGCGCTCGCGCAGGCCGCCGACACGGCCGCGGGGCGCGAGCGCGTGCTGCCGCTGCTGATGGGGCGCGCGCCCGGCGATCGACGCGGCCCGCTACGCGCGCGGCATCGCGATCGGCGAGGCCGCCGGCCTCAACGAGGACCAGGTCGAGGCGCTGGCGCAGGCCTACGCGACCAACCTGGCCTACCTGATCCAGGGGCCGCCCGGCACCGGCAAGACCGCCGTGCTGGCGCACCTGGCCCGCGCGCTGGTCGACGACGGCGAGCGCGTGCTGGTCACCGCCTTCACCCACCGCGCGATCAACCACGCGCTCAACACGCTGGCGCGCGTCGCGCCCGGCACGCCGGCGGTCAAGATCGGCCGGCAGGCCCGCGCCGACGACCTGGCGGTCGAGAACTACGAGTCGTTCGAGTCGTCGCCGCTCGCCGCCGTGAGCGACGGCTACGTGATCGGCGCGACCCCGTTCGCCACCCGCACCGGCCGGCTGAGCGGCGTCGAGTTCGACACGGTGATCTTCGACGAGGCCAGCCAGATCACGCTGCCGCTAGCGATCATGGGCATGCTGGTGGCGAAGAAGTTCATTTTCATCGGCGACCACCGGCAGCTGCCGCCGGTGCTGATCACGCGCGCCGGCGACGAGATTCTACGTGGCTCGGTCTTCGGCGCGCTGGTCGACCGCGGCTTCGACACGCTGCTGACCGAGACCTACCGGCTGAGCGCTGAGCTGGCCGCCTGGCCGAGCGCGCAGTTCTACGACGGCGAGCTGCGGCCGGCCACCCCGGCGATTGCGGCGCGCCGGCTGGCCTGGCATCCGACCGGCGCGCGCCTGCGGGCGGTGCTCGACCCCGACACGCCGCTGGTGTTTCTGGACGTGCGCCACCGCAACACGACGACCCGCAGCCACGTCGAGGCCAGCGCCGTCGCCGACCTGGTGGCGGCGCTGCTGGAGGGCGGCGTGCCGCCGGGCGAGATCGGCATCGTCACGCCGTTCCGCGCCCAGAGCCGCGAGATTCGCACGCTGCTCCGGCGCGTCGTGCCCGACGACGACCTGCGCCGGCTGATCGTCGTCGACACGGTCGAGCGCATGCAGGGGCAGGAGCGCGACGTGGTCATCCTCTCGCTCACGACGTCCAACCCGGTCTTCGCGGCCGGGATCGCCGACTTCTACTTCCAGCCCGAGCGGCTGAACGTCGCGATCACCCGGCCGCGCGCCAAGCTGATCGTCGTCGGCAGCCGCTCGCTGCGCGACGCGGCGCCGGCCGGCCTCGACCAGCAGGCCGCGGTGGAGCAATTCGTGGATCTGCTCGACGCCTGCGCGTACCGCACGCTGGCCGCGTATCGGTAGCGCTCCGCGTGGCTTATTGAACGGAGTTGTGGGCTCACAGATAGAGAACGGAATTTCTTTCCTATCGTGGGGATTTTTTCGCCCGCAGGGCGAAAAAATCCCCACGATAGGAGCTTTGAAATCCGTTCCGTGCGCCCTGCGGCCTGCGGCCTGCGCCCTGCGATAGAGAGCCTATGGCGACGATCTTTCCAACCCCGCCGATCGGCA
>WNGB01035328.1_pt1 | contig 10352 bp, 9 predicted proteins | sample 5400681 | NCBI WGS metagenome assembly WNGB01 (sample SAMN13153367, study PRJNA577476) | soil metagenome | isolation source: 115 cm soil or saprolite under grassland replicate 2 | place: USA:California | collected 2016-06-15 | reverse complement strand
TCCCGGCGCGCAAGGACTCGCGGTTCGGCGTGTCGCTCGCTCAACCGATGTATCTGGAGCTGTGGGAGGTCGGACTTGCCCGACTCGGGAAAGGGGAAACGGGAAACGAGAAACGAGACGAACTCAGCTCCTGGATCGCGGCGCTCTACCGGGATGCGCGGCCGCCCGAGCTCGAAGAGTTCGACTCGTACCTGCATGAGGCTCCCGTTTCCCGTGTCCCGTTTCCCGTGTCCCGTTCGCGCCTCTCCTGGTGGTCCGTAGCGGAGACCGCTATGCGGCGCTCGAGTGTGGTCCGTACGGCGGCGGGCATGGCCACCCCGATCGGCTGCACGTCACGCTCCACGCCGGGGGCACGCACTGGCTCCCCGACCCGGGGACGGGCTCGTACCTGTCGCGCGACCTGTTCTGGTATCGGTCGACGCTCGCGCATAACGCGCCCCGTCTGGACGGCGCCTCACAGCCCCCCGGCGACGCGAGCTGCGAGATGTTCGACGTCGCAGACGACTGGGCGTGGGTCGTCGGGCGTTTTGGCGATCTCCGCCGGGTGGTGGTTTCGGGCCCGCGCTACGTCGTCGATATGGTCGACCTCGCCGGGCGTGACGACCACCTCGTGGAGCTGCCGTGGCACCTCGGGGGGCGAGGCGAGGTGTCCACGGCCGGACGATGGGAGGAGGCGACGATCGACCACGAGTTTGTGTCCCGAGTCGAGCGCTTCGTTCCGGACCAGCCCGGCCCCCTCGTGATCGAGCACTCGGCGCAAGGGGCACGAGTCACCGCGCACGTTGTGTTCAGCGGCGATCTGCTCCGCGGCGAGGGCCCGGGATTACCGGGAGACGGGAAACGCGCAACGTTTTACCTGGCTCGTGCCCGCGGGCGGAACCTCCGGGTCGTTACGGTCCTGGAGCCGCACGCCGGGGAGCCGACAGTGCGCGCGGTTCGGGCGAGCGGCGATGTCGTGGAGATCGAAACGGACACCGGCACGGAGCGGCACCGCTTCACAGGCGCCGGCTGGGAGATCAGCGCCGGCGGCAACGAGCATTCGCTCGGCGGTGCCCGCGAGGTTGCGCCGCCGTTCGAACCGCTGCTCGAGCTCGAGGGCCCGACGCCCGCCGTGGCCGCGGCGCTGCGCGTCGCCGCCGCGCCGCCGCTCGACGGGACGCTCACCGGCTTCGATCCGTCGGAGCCGCTCCAGCTCGCGCTCGAGGATCAATACCGCCGCAGCGAGGACGCCTACCCGGGTCCGGATGACGTTTCCGCGGTCGCCTATGCGGCCTGGGATGACGCCGCCTTGTACCTCGCCGTCGAGGTCACCAAGCCGGATCTGTGTCTCCGCGCTGCGGACGCCGCGCCGCTCCACCTCGACAACGACCCGGACGACATCCACTCGGACGGGCTGCAGGTCTATGTCGCCGGGGAAGGGGGGCGTTCCATCGGCTATCTGGTGGTCCCGAATGCAAACGGCGCGCTGCGGGCGCGTACCACGAGTGACACGGCGCGCGACGCCGTGCCGGCCGGGGCTCCCGCGTGGGGCGGCTGGCGGCGCACGGAGCGGGGATACAGCGTCACCGTGGCCGTGCCATGGCCGTCGGACGTGCGGCCGCACGTCGGCGCGCGCGTGCGGTTCGACCTGCTCATTAATGAAATGGTCCCGGGTCGCCTCCGGCGGGCCGGGCAGCTCGTGTGGAGCGGAGGAGACGGGTGGGTGTGGCTGCGGGGGGACTGGCAGGACCCGGGCCGGTTCGGGATCCTGGAGCTGGTAGGATGAATCGTCCGACATGATTATCGTCGTGCTGGACCAGCCCCAGGACCTGGTGAACATCGCGCACGTCGTGCGCGGCCTGAAGAACTTCGGGCTGCGGGACCTGCGACTGGTGGCCCCGCGCGAGTACGACGCCTACCGAGTCGCGGGCATCGCGCACCAGACGGACGACATCCTCGCCCGCGTGCGGACCTTCGAGTCGCTCGCCGAGGCGCTGGCGGACTGCGTCCACGTCGTCGGTTTCACGGCGCGCGGGCGGACGGCCAAGCGCAACCTGCAGCGACCCCGCGAGGCGGCGGCCGAGATCACCGCGCTGGCGGAGGGCGACGGCCCTATCGCGCTGCTCTTCGGACGGGAGGATAAGGGGCTCACGAACGACGCGCTCGATCGCTGCCACCGCGTGGTGACGATCCCGACCGCCCCGGCGTACGCGTCCCTCAACCTGGGACACGCGGTGGTGGTGATGTTGTACGAGCTGGCGCTGGCGCGCGGCGCGGACGCGCGTCCCTTCAAGGCGCCGCGCCGGCCCGCCGAGCCCGCCACGGCGGAGGAGCTGGAGCGGTTGTTCAGCGACGTGGCGCGCGCCCTCGCCGCGATCGACTTCTTCAAGACCCGCAACGCGGAAGGGATCATGCGGACGATGCGGGAGCTCGCGCACCGCACGCCACTCGACGCGCGCGAAGCCACCTTGCTGCGCGCGATGGCGATCGAGGTGATGAAGTACGGCGAGCGGCTGGCGCGCTCCCCTTAAACCCGCGGCTCCAGCCCCGAGTATCCCGGCAGGAACGCCGCCGAGATGGCCCCGATGATCAGCCAGACGACCACCACGGCGATGATCACGACGACCGTGTATCCCATCGCCTTGTCTCTCGGCGCTTTCATCACGACCGGCAGGCCGGCGTACAGCAGGTAGAGGCTATAGAGCGAGACCAGCAGGCCCACCAGCGCCAGCGGGGGAAGGAGGTTGAAGGCGCCCCCCACCCACGCCGCGGTGCTCGAATACGCCGCCACTTTGAGAGCCTGCACCGAGTTCTTCTGGCCGCCGAAGGTAGGCGCGAGCGCGTTGATCACCTGGGCGACGACGAACACGCCCACGAGCGCGAGGACGTACTGCACGACTGCCTGGGTCAAGGCGCTCGTGATCGGCACGCGGAAGGTCGCGCCCACGAGCGGGACCCGCAGACCGAACACCGACATCCCGATGGCCGCGCACACCGGCCCGACGGCCGCCAGCGGGAGGACGTACCCTTTGTACAGGTCGGCCGGCTTGGTGAACTCCCCGTCGATCTTCTTCCACGTGGCCCCAGGCTGGAACAGGATGGCGGTGACGCGGTTGAGGTCGATGAGCGTCGACATGAAGGCTCCCGATGTGGCAGATTGTGGCCCTCAAGATAGCAGATTGAGGCAGCTACGGCATTCCGAGTGATCGACTCGGGAATCACTCTTGACCCCGCCAGTACCTTTTGGGCGCCATGACCAAGCAGCCCACCGGGTACTGGGCCACGCACCTGTATCTCAGCCCGCGGCAGCGGCCCAAGGCCGACCAGCCGATCCGCGACCTTCCACGCCGCGCCGCGCAACGTTTCCGCAAGGCGCGCGAGGCCCTGCGCGAGCTGCAGCACGTCACCGAGCAGGTCGTTTACCTCGGCACCATGTGGAAATGGGTCTGGATGTACGAGGTCGGCGGGCGCAAGCTCGGCTACCTGCATCCGATGGCGTCCGGCGTGAGTGGCACGTTCGTCCTGAGCCGGGTCGAGGAGCACGAGATTGGGGCGACGAACGGGTTGCCTCGCGTGATCAAACAGGCGGTGCGCGACGGCATCATGGCCGACGGCGTGCGGCATTGCTGGATGGAATTCCCCGACCTGGATGCCGTCGCGGCGTTCGTGGACGTGGTGCGGCTCAAGTACCACCTGCTCGCGCGCCCCGAATAGCGCCGCCCTTGTGCGCGGTTCCGGGGCAGGGATACATTGCGGGGCCAGCAGCGTAGCATTCACCGATTCGCCATCGAGGCCAACGCATTGATGACGAAGACTGTCCTGCTCTCGCTGCTCATCGCTCTCCCAGCAGCTGCCCAACGCTACCAGGCCCCGGTCATCACCGACACGACGGCCCTCCGCGGTCCCCGTCAGCCGATCTTCTTTCGTCACGACATCCACGCCGGCCAGGATCAGATCCCCTGCCTGTATTGCCACTCCTCGGTGGCGGTGTCGAGCGAGCCGGGGATTCCCGCGCTGCAGACCTGCATCGGTTGCCACCAGCTGATCGGCGGTTCCACACCCTCGCACCAGGCGGAGATCAAGAAGGTCCGCGACGCCTGGCGCGAGCGGAAACCGCCCGAGTGGATCCGCATCCACGCCCTGCCCGGCTTCGTGCATTTCCCCCACCAGCGCCACATCAAGGCGCTCGGCACCCAGTCGTGCAGTACCTGTCACGGCGACGTCCAGCGCATGGCGCAGGTCAATCAGGTCTCCACGTTGCGCATGGGATGGTGCGTCGGGTGTCACGTGCAGAACAAAGTGAGTCGCGACTGCACCGTGTGCCACTACTAAGGGGAGCCCGAGAGCGATGACCGACGGGATGGATCGCAGACGGTTCCTCAAGGTGCTCGGCGTCACCGGCACCGGGGCGGCCACCCTCTCCGCCTGCGGCATCGGAGCCGAGCCCACCGAGAAGCTGATCCCGTACCTGATTCAGCCCGAGGACCAGATCCCGGGGACGGCCACGTACTACGCCTCCACGTGCCGCGAGTGCCCGGCGGGTTGCGGTATTCACGTGCGGGTGCGTGAGGGCCGGGCGGTCAAGATCGAGGGCAACCCCGATTCGCCGATCAACCGCGGCCGGCTGTGCGCTCGCGGCCAGGCCGCGCTGCAGGGGCTCTACAATCCCGACCGGGTGACGCGCCCGATGGTGCGTAACGCCGCCGGCGGCTTCGATCCGATCGACTGGGAGGCCGCGATCCAGCGGCTCTCGGCCAAGGTGCGGGAGGCGCAGGGGAAGGGAATCGTCTTCGTGACGGGCGCAGAGGCGTCCTCGTTCGGCGACCTGGTGGACGATTGGATGCGCCAGATCGGCGGCCGCCGCGTGAGCTACGAACCGTTCGGCTACGAGGCGTTGCGCGCCGGGAACCGGCTCGCGTTCGGCACCGCGTCCGTCCCGTCGTACGACTTCGCGAACGCGAAGTACGTGCTCTCCTTCGGCGCGGATTTCCTCGACACCTGGCTCTCGCCGGTGGGGTTCCAGAACGGCTTCGCCCGCGCGCACTCGTTCGACGCGGGACGCGACGCGTCCATGGCGACGTTCGTGTACGTGGGCCCCCGGATGTCCCTCACGGCGATGAATGCCGACGAATGGATCGCGGCGTTGCCGGGCACCGAGGGGACGCTCGCCCTCGCGCTGGCGCAGGTCATCGTGAGCCGGCGCCTGGCGCCGCTCCCGGCCGACGTGGGCCGCGTGCGCGACCTCCTGGCGCGCCACACCCCGGTCGCAGTCGCCGCCGCGGTCGGGATCGACCAGCAGACCATCGTCCGCCTGGCGGTCGAGTTCGCGGGCTCGAGGGGCGGCCTCGCCGTGGCGGGCGGTACCGCGGCCCAATACCCGAACGGTGCCGAGATCGTCGCGGCGGTGAACATCCTCAACTACGTCGTGGGCGCGGTGGGCAAGCTGGTCAAGTTCGGGGCGGACCTCGCCGTCTCGAGCCTGGGCACCTTCGGCGACATCGCTTCCTTGACCGCCGACATGGACGCTGGCCGCGTCGCCCTCCTCCTGGTGCACGGCGCGAATCCGGCGCACTCGCTCCCGGGCGCGTTCACGCAGGCGCTCGCTAAGGTCGGCTACCGAGTCAGCTTCTCGTCGTACCTCGACGAGACGGCGGCCGCGTGCGACCTCGTACTCCCGGATCTCCACCCCCTCGAGCAGTGGGCCGACAGCCGGCCGCGCGCAGGCGTGCGTGCGCTGCAGCAGCCGGTTGTGCAGCCGGTTTTTCCGGAGACGCGGGCGACGGGCGACGTGGTGCTGCGCCTCGCCGGCCGGACCGGCACCTTCAAGGACCGCTCGAGGGAAGCGGAGACCAGACCGTAGTCGTGTTCCCGCACCCGGTGCTGCATGACGGCCGCGGCGCGAACAAGCCGTGGCTGCAGGAGCTCCCCGACCCGGTGTCGAAGATCGCGTGGCACGGTTGGGTGGAAGTGCACCCCGACACCGCGGCGCGTTGGGGCCTCGCGACGGGCGACTTCCTGCTGCTCAAGTCGGCCTTCGGCGCCGTGAAGGCGCCGGTATGGATCACCGCCAGCGTCCGGCCCGACCTCCTGGCGGTCCCGATGGGTCAGGGGCATGCCGCCTACGGGCGCTACGCCAAGGACCGCTCGTTCAACGCGTTCGAGTTGCTGGGAGCGGGGCCGAACGGATACGGCGGCCGTAGTTTCGTCGTCCGTGCCAGCGCGACCAAGACGGGAGAGCACCGCACGATCGTGACGACGGAAGGAAGCCCGCGCGAGCGCGGCGAGGGCTCGGTCGAGGTGCTGGGCCTCGCCCGCGCCAGACAGCTCCATCAGGGCGACGCTCCCTTCCACCATGCGGAGACGCCCGAGTACGCCAGCGAAGCGGTCGAGTGGTGGGCCGAGCGCCAGTTCGAGAAGGCCGAGCTCGGCGACTATCGCGGCGAGCAGCCGCGCTGGGGCCTCGCGGTGGACCTGGCGAAATGCACCGGTTGCTCGGCGTGCGTGACCGCCTGTTACGCCGAGAACAACCTCGCGACCGTCGGTGAGGAGCTGATGCAGCGCGGGCGCGAGATGTCGTGGCTGCGGATCGAGCGGTACTGGCGCACCGACGACCACGAGAAGCCGCAGGGGGCCGTCAACTCGCCGATGATGTGCCAGCAGTGCGGCAACGCGCCGTGCGAGCCCGTCTGCCCGGTGTACGCGGCGTATCACACGCCCGACGGGCTCAACGGGCAGGTCTACAACCGGTGCGTCGGCACACGCTACTGCTCCAACAACTGCCCCTACAAGGTCCGCTATTTCAATTGGTACAACTACGCGGAGCCGGGCGGCGCCTGGGAGGCGTGGCCGGAGCCGCTCCACATGCTCCTCAACCCCGACGTGACGGTGCGCGAGAAGGGCGTGATGGAGAAGTGCACCTTCTGCGTTCAGCGGATCCGCGGCGCCCAAAACCAAGCCCGGCTGGAGGATCGCGCCCTGCGGGACGGCGAGATCGTGCCCGCCTGCGCGCAGTCGTGCCCGTCGGAGGCGATCGTTTTCGGCGACCTGCACGACCGCAATTCGCAGGTCTACCGGCTGGCCGGAAACCCGCGCGGCTACCACGTGCTCGCCGGCCTGAACACCAAACCGGCCGTCACCTACCTCGCGCGCGTGGTCGCCGATGGCTGAGCCGCGCGTTACGTACGATTTCGTCACGCGCACGATCGCGCGGACGCTCGGCAACCCGGGCCGGGGCTACTTCCTGCTGCTCGGCGCCGCGGTCACGCTGCTCGCCGGCGGCATCGTCACCCTGTTGTACCTGCTGCGCTACGGCCTGGGGCTCGCGGGCTACTCGCACCCGGTCTACTGGGCCGTCTTCATCACGTGCTTCGTTTTTTGGGTCGGCATCGCGCACTCCGGGACCCTGATCTCCGCGATCCTGTTCCTGTTCCGCTCGGGGTGGCGCACGGCGGTGTACCGCACCGCCGAGGCGATGACGGTGTTTGCCGTGATGACGGCGGGGCTGTTCCCGCTGATCCACATCGGGCGCCAGTGGTATTTCTACTGGCTGATCCCGTATCCGAACGAGCGCGGCCTGTGGCCCAACTTCAAGTCGCCCCTCATCTGGGACGAGTTCGCGATCGGGACGTACTTCACCGTCTCGACCGTGTTCCTCATCATGGGGCTCATTCCCGACATCGCCGCGGTGCGCGACCTCGCCACGGGGTGGCGCAAGAAGCTCTACACGCTCGCGTCGGTCGGCTGGCGCGGCACCAACGAAGAGTGGCGCCACTACACGCGCGGCTATCTCTACCTCGCGGCCCTCGCGACGCCGCTGGTGCTCTCGGTCCACAGCGTCGTGTCGTGGGATTTCGCCATGGCGATCGTCCCGGGCTGGCACGCCACGATCTTCGCGCCGTACTTCGTCGCCGGCGCCATCTACTCCGGCTGCGGGATGGTGATCACACTGCTCGTGCCGATCCGCAAGCTCTTCCACCTGGAAGACCTGATCGGCGTGCACCACTTCGAGAACCTCTCGAAGCTCTGCCTACTGACCGGCTCGATCGTCGGCTACGCCTACGTGTGCGAGTACTTCATTGCCTGGTTCAGCGGCAACCCCGCCGAGCGCGCCGCGTTCTGGTACCGCGCGTTCGGCCCGTACTGGTGGGCCACGTGGACGATGATCATCTGCAACGCCTTTTTGCCGCTGCTGCTGTGGGTGAAGAAGATCCGCACCAACATCACGGCGCTGTTCGTGATCTCGATCTTCGTGAACATCGGGATGTGGTTCGAGCGCTACGTCATCATCGTCGTCTCCCTCGCCGGCGAGCCGTACACCACGTGGACCAACGCCGTCTATAACCCGACCTGGGCCGACTGGGGCATCATGGCGGGCAGCTTCGGCTGGTTCTTCATGTGGTTCCTGCTGTTCGTGAAGAACTTCCCGGCGGTCTCGATCTCCGAGGTGAAGGAAGTGCTGCCGCCGCCGCGGCGCGCGCCGGCCAGGGCGGGGGCTCACGGATGATCCCCCTGCCGAAGCCCTTGCACGACATCTTCCGGCCACCTCCGACCCCCGGGGTGCTGGGCGTGTTCGCGCACCTCGACGCGACCCTCGAAGCCATCCGGAAGCTCCGGGCCGCCGGGCACGGTGATTTCACGGTGTACTCGCCCATCCCGCGGCACGAGCTCGAAGACGCGCTCGGTCAGGCGGTCAGCCCGGTGCGGATGTTCACGTTGATCGGGGGCATCGCGGGCTGCGCCATCGGCGCGTGGATCACCCTGTGGATGTCGTACGACTGGCCCACCGTGGTCGGGGGCAAGCCGATCGGCTCGGTTCCCCCCTACGTCGTGATCATGTTCGAGATGACGGTGCTGTTCGGCGCGCTCTCCACGATCCTGGGGATCGCGTTCAACTCGGCGTTCGCGGCGCGACGGCTCGGCACCATTCAGTGGGATCCGCGCTTCACCAACGACAAGTTCGGCATCTTCGTGCCGGCAGCACCCGACAAGGCCGCACCGGTGGAGACGCTGCTCAAGGGCGCCGGGGCCGAGGAGGTGCGCCGTGGCTAAGCGCGGCCTCATCCTCGCCGGCCTCATCCTGGTGGCCGGCTGCAACCCCGACGACGTCGTTCACAAGGTGGGGTGGTTCGCTACCATGCGGCATCAGCGGAGCATCAAGCCGTACGCGCGGCCGATCGCTCCGGTCGAAGGCACGGTGCCGGTGACGGGCGCGGATCTGCCCGTCACGCGCGACAACGCCGACCGGCTCGTCAACCCGCGCACGCGCACGGCCGAATCCCTGAACCGCGGCAAGTGGGTATACGCGACCTACTGCCTGGTGTGTCACGGCGAGCGGGGCTGGGGCGACGGCCCAGTGTCGCTGCAGGGGGGCGGGCCGTTCCCCGGCGTGCCATCGCTCGTCGATCCTGCCCGCCCCCGTCTCTCGGACGGCTTCATCTACGGGATGGCCGTCGACGCGCAACGCATGGGCCGAGGATTGATGCCGCGCTACGGGGACAAGATCCGCGGGAGCGATCGCTGGGACGTCGTGAACTACGTGCGCAACTTGCAGGTGCTGGCGCGCGGAGGTCCCCAGTGAGCGCGGCGGTAGCGAGCCGTTCCGAGCTGGCGCAGCTGGCTCGTCGGGCGCCGGTGCGGCGCCTCGCGGTGGTCGGTCTTGCCGCCGGTGCCGTGGGCGCGGTCGCCTTCGTCACCGGCGTATTGGGCGCCCAGGCGGAGCGCACCTGGTGGGCGTACCACGCGAACTTCGTCTTTTGGGCGGGGCTCGCGCAGGCGATGGTCGTCTTCGCCGCCACGCAGAAGCTCGCCAAGGGGCATTGGTCCGGTGTCGTCATCCGCTTCGCCGAAGCGGGCGCGGCGTTCACCATCCTTTCAGTGCTCCTCTTCGTGGGGCTGTTCCTCGGTCGCGAGCACATCTTCACCTGGCTGCACGAGCCGCGTCCCGAGGTCGGGGGGTGGCTCACGACGCGGTGGTTCTTCTGGCGCAACGGCGCGGTCCTCGCCGTGCTCGCGTGGCTGTCGTGGCGCTTCGTGCGGCACGATGTGGCCCCCGACGTACGCGAGCTGGCAACCGGACAGGCCGCCGACCGCAAGGAGGACGCGGGACGCATCGCGCGCGAGGCGGCGATTCTCGTGCTGGCGTACGCCTTCGGCTACAGCCTCCTGGGCTACGATCTGATCATGTCGCTCGCGCACAAATGGGTGAGCAACCTGTTCGGCGCCTTCTACTTCATGGGGAGCTTCCTCGCCGCGCTGATGGCGCTCGCGGTGTTGGGCATCGTGCTGCGCCGCGCGATGGGACTGGGTGCGCTCTACTCCGCGAAGCAGCAGCACGACCTTGGCAAACTGTGCTTCGGCTTCACGGTGTTCTGGGC
>WNGB01021477.1_pt1 | contig 10352 bp, 11 predicted proteins | sample 5400681 | NCBI WGS metagenome assembly WNGB01 (sample SAMN13153367, study PRJNA577476) | soil metagenome | isolation source: 115 cm soil or saprolite under grassland replicate 2 | place: USA:California | collected 2016-06-15 | reverse complement strand
TGAGAGCCACCCTCCCCTCGAGGAGCGCATCGAGCGCCTCCGGGACCTGTAACCCCACCCCGGCCCGCCCCCGCGCGGCGGAGAACGACGCTCTCCACCCGCGGGTCCCGGCGCTCAGGAACAGGGCCGATGCTGGTGGGGCGCGGTGCCGGCGGGCCGGCTGGCGTTGAGGCTAGGCTGGGTGGACGGCGTCGAGGCGCCGATCGGGCGGATCTTTTGCACGCAGGGAGACCAGGAGAACGGTAGCCATGACCACGACACTCGCGGTCCGTCGGCGTGCGCGCGTGCTTGGCCGCATGCGCCTGCCGATGGGGATCGCGCTCGCCGCCCTGCTCGTCGTCCTGGCCGGCTGTGGGGGGAAGGACAGGTCACAGGGAGCCGCTCCCGCCTCCACCACCACCAGCACCACGGCCGCGCCGGTGACCTTCCCGCTCACGGGCCTGCCTGCCGGTGACCCCGCCCTCCCGGTCCGCCCCGCGCTCTCGGTGAAGATCGACAACATCTCCGTCGCCCGCCCCCAGGCCGGGCTCAACGATGCCGACCTGGTGGTCGAGCAGCCCGTCGAGGGCGGCCTCACGCGGCTGTTCGCGACCTGGCAGTCCAAGGACGTGGCCGCCCTCGGCCCGGTGCGCTCGGCCCGGCCGGTGGACGCCCTGCTGCTGCGCCAGCTCGGACCCAGCCTGTTCGCCTTCGCCGGCGCTTCGGCCGGCGTGCTCCAGGTGATCCGCCGCACCTCCGGCGCCACGCTGCTGGACCCCTCCAGCGCCCCGGGCGCCTTCCGGCTCGCCAGCGGGCGAAGCGCTCCGCACAGCACCTTCAGCTCCACCGGGGCGCTGTACGCCGCCGGCAAGCGGGCCAACCCCAAGCTCGGCCCGCCGCGGAGCCTGCTGACCTTCGCCGCCAGGCCGTCGGGGTCGGCGAAGCCGGTGACGGTGGCGCGCCTGACCTTCTCGCCGTCGGCGAGATCGTCCTGGCAGTGGAAGAGCACCGGCTTCGTCCGCTACCAGGACGGCACGCTGGACCGGCTGGTGGACGGCGCCCCGATCTCCAGCGACAACGTCGTGGTGCTGAGCGTGGCCGTGCGCTCGAGCCAGAACGTGGACGTGCTCGGCAACCCGACCCCCGACCCGGTCCTGACCGGCAGCGGCCGTGCCTGGGTCCTGCGCGATGCCACGATGACCGCCGGCACCTGGCGCAGCGCCGCAATCGGCTCACCGCTGCAGCTGCGCGGCGCGGACGGCCAGCCCATCCCGCTGCGACCCGGCCGCACCTGGATCGAGCTGCTTCCGGCCCCCCAGCAGCCCACCTTCTCGGGCTGAGGGCGCCTCGTCACCTGCCCGCGGGGCCGGCTCCGTTGAAGCAGGCCAGCCAGCTGGTGTAGCCTGAAGACCCGAAATGCGCCTCTGAGCAGGGAAAATACTCTGTGCCACCGGCGCTGTTGGCAGCGCTCCAGGAGTCTTCGACCATGGACTCGAACAGCCACGTCACCGGGACCGCGCGGGTCAAGCGCGGCCTGGCCGAGATGCTCAAGGGCGGCGTCATCATGGACGTCGTCACCGCTGACCACGCCAAGATCGCCGAGGACGCCGGGGCGGTCGCCGTCATGGCCCTCGAGCGGGTCCCGGCCGACATCCGCGCCCAGGGCGGTGTCGCCCGCATGAGCGATCCCGAGCTGATCGCGCAGATCATCGAGGCGGTCTCCGTCCCGGTGATGGCCAAGGCCCGCATCGGTCACTTCGTCGAGGCCCAGGTCCTCCAGTCGCTCGGCGTGGACTACGTGGACGAGTCGGAGGTGCTGAGCCCGGCCGACGAGGCGCACCACATCGACAAGTGGCAGTTCACGGTGCCGTTCGTTTGCGGAGCCACCAACCTCGGCGAGGCGCTGCGCCGGATCGCCGAGGGGGCGGCCATGATCCGCTCCAAGGGCGAGGCCGGGACCGGCAACGTGATCGAAGCCGTGCGCCACATGCGCTCGATCGCCTCGGAGCTGCGCCGCCTCCAGTCGCTGCGCGGCGACGAGCTGTTCTCCGCGGCAAAGGAGCTGCGGGCCCCCTACGAGCTGGTCGCGGAGGTCGCGCGCGACGGCCGCCTGCCCGTGGTGCTGTTCACCGCTGGCGGCATCGCCACCCCGGCCGACGCCGCGATGATGATGCAGCTCGGCGCCGAGGGCGTGTTCGTCGGCTCGGGCATCTTCAAGTCCGGCGAGCCCGCCAAGCGCGCCCGCGCGATCGTGGAGGCGACCACCTTCTACAGCGACCCCGACGTGATCGCCAAGGTCTCCCGCGGCCTCGGCACGCCCATGGCGGGCATCTCGGCGGTCCCAGAGGGCGAGCGGCTGGCCGACCGCGGCTGGTGAGCTGGTGACCGACCCCGTGCCCGCGAACCCGACCATCGGCGTCCTGGCCTATCAGGGCGACGTTCCCGAGCACCTGCGCATCCTCGCCGAGCTGGGCACGCCGTCGCTGGAGGTGCGCACCCTGGCCGACCTCGACCGGGTCGACGGACTGATCGTGCCTGGCGGTGAGTCGACCGTGATCGGCAAGCTGGCCCACCGCTACGGCCTGCTCGAGCCGCTGCGCCGGCGGGTCGGCGCCGGCCTGCCGGTGTTCGGGACCTGCGCGGGCATGATCTTCCTGGCCCGCGAGGTCGAGGGCCCGCCCCAGCACCTGCTGGGCGTGATGGACGTGCGCGTGTGCCGCAACGCCTTCGGCCGGCAGGTCGCCTCGTTCGAGGCGGAGGTGGACGTCAAGGGCGTCGACGGCGGTCCGGTGTCTGGCGCCTTCATCCGCGCGCCGTGGATCTCCGAGGCGGGTCCCGACGTCGACGTGCTGGCCGAGATCGACGGCCGTGCGATCGCCGCGCGCCAGGGAAGCCTCGTGGCCGTCGCGTTCCATCCGGAGCTGACCGGTGACGCGCGCCTGCACCGTTGGTTCGTGGACCTCGCCCGAGCCGCCCACACCCGTGGCGTGCACGGGCAGCCCCCTGATCAGTTGGCCTAGCGGCCCCGAGCGACCCGAACCGGCCGACCAGGGCACAGGAGCTCCTGGGGGCCGTGGGGGGAGCGAGCCCCCCACATGGATGGAGCCGCGCGGACCAGTGCCGTTCGGCGACGCCGAGGGCTCACAGTGAGGAGGGAGCGCCATGTCCGGCCATTCCAAGTGGTCATCCATCAAGCACCAGAAGGGCGTCAAGGACGCCAGGCGGGGCAGGCTGTTCGCCAGGCTGATCCGCGCCATCGAGGTGGCCGCCCGCACCGGCGGGGCCAGCCCCGAAGGCAACCCCACCCTGGCGGACGCCATCCAGAAGGCCAAGGACAACTCGGTCCCGAACGACACCATCGACCGGGCCGTCAAGCGCGGTGCCGGCGGGATGGAGGGCCAGCAGCTCGAGCTCGTCACCTACGAGGGCTACGCCCCGGGCGGGGTGGCGGTCATGGTCGAGTCCCTCACCGACAACCGCAACCGCACCGCCTCGGCGATCCGGCACGCCTTCACCAAGGCCGGCGGCAGCATGGCCGAGGCCGGCGCGGTCTCCTACCTGTTCTCGCGCAAGGGGCAGCTCGTCGTCACGAGCGAGGGGGCGGACGAGGACCGGGTGATGGAGGTTGCGCTGGAGGCCGGCGCCGAGGACGTCGAGGCGAGCGCCGATGCCTACACCGTCACCACGGCCCCGGGCGATCTGCGCGCGGTGCGGGCCGCCTTCGACGCCGCCGGCATCGCCTACGAGTCGGCGGAGGTCACCCTGGTGCCGAGCGTCAGCGTGCCGCTGGACCGCGAGGGCGCCATCAAGGTGCTGCGGCTGCTCGACGCCCTCGAGGACCTGGACGACGTCCAGGACGTGTATGCCAACTTCGACATCCCCGACGAGATCATGGCCGAGGTGAGCTGACCCGCCGGGACGCCGCGTGTCCGTCCACAACCTTGCCATGACGGTTGAGCGGCCCGGCCTGACCGGATAGGCTCGGCAGGTCAAACACTAGTTCGGGCTGCCGGAGCGGAGGGGGAGTGGCGCATGCGGGTGCTCGGGGTGGACCCGGGGCTCGGCCGCTGCGGGTGGGCGGTGATCGAGCAGCGCGAGGGCCACACTGAGCCGCTCGGCTACGGCGCCGTGACGACCCGCGGCGACGAGGTCGCGCCGCGCCTGGCGGAGCTCGCCGACCGGCTCCGCGCCGTGGTCGCCACCCACCAGCCCGACTCCTTCGCGATCGAGCGGCTGTTCGTCAACGCCAACGTGCGCACGGCGATGACCGTCGGCCAGGCATCCGGCGTGGTGCTGCTGGTCGCCGCCGAGCACGGCCTCAGCGTGGCCGCCTACACCCCCTCGCAGGTCAAGCGCGCGGTGGTCGGGACGGGAACGGCGCCCAAGGCCCAGGTCGGCTACATGGTCCGCACCCTGCTGGGGCTGGAGGCGATCCCCAAACCGGCGGATACCGCCGACGCCCTCGCGGTCGCGCTGTGCCACCTGCACCACGCCGCCTCCAGCGCCTGGGCCGGGGCCGCGCCCGGTGATCGCGGTCACCGGGCGCCCCGCGACCCCCCGGGCCCCGCGCCCGGCGACCGCCGGGGGCGTGACGGGTCGCCGGTGCGCGGCGCGCTGGCCGCATCCACCGCCGCGGACTGGCTGGCGCGGGCGGCGCCGACGTCTCCCTGGAGGGGAACGTGATCGCCCGCCTGCGGGGCCGCCTGGTCGAGGTGCTGCCGGACGGCGCCGTGATCGACGTGGGCGGGGTCGGCTACCGGGTGTTCCTGACTCCCAAGGCGCTCGCCGCGCTGCCACGCGGCGAGGAGGTGCTGGTCCACACCGTGACCTACGTGCGCGAGGACGCGCTCTCGCTGTACGGGTTCCTCAGCGCCGACGAGCGCCGGGCCTTCGAGCTGCTGCTCGGCGCCAGCGGGGTCGGCCCCAAGCTGGCGCTGGCGCTGCTGTCGGTGCACTCGCCGGACGCGCTGCGCCGCGCCGTGAGCGCCGGCGACGTCGACGCGCTCACCCTGGTCCCCGGCATCGGGCGCAAGGGCGCCGCCCGGCTGATGCTCGAGCTCAAGGGCAAGCTCGGCGACGGCGCGCCGGACCTGCCCGCCGACCCGGCCGCCCGCCCCGCCTACGCCGAGGTGCGCGAGGCGCTTGCGGCCCTGGGCTACGCCCCGGCCGAGGTCAAGGCCGCGCTCGAGGCGCTTCCCGAGGACGCTGGCGCGCTCCCGACCCAGGAGCTGCTCCGCCTCGCCCTGCGCGGCCTCGCGCCCGGCGGCTCGCGCAGCCGCGGCGACGGCGCCGCGGCCACCCGGGCCGGTGGGCCGGCGTGACCGACCTGCTCGCGCCCCAGGCCACCCCGGACGAGCGGGTCACCGAGGGCAGCCTGCGCCCCCGGCGCCTCGAGGAGTTCGTCGGCCAGTCGCGCACCCGCGAGCAGCTCGCGATCGTGCTCGAGTCGGCGCGGCGGCGCGGGACGCCGCCGGACCACCTGCTGTTCTCCGGGCCGCCGGGTCTGGGCAAGACGAGCCTGGCGGCGATCGTCGCCAACGAGCTCGAAGCCGGCTTCCGCGTCACCTCCGGACCGGCGCTCGAGCGTGCCGGCGACCTGGCCGCGATCCTCACCGGCCTGGAGCCGGGCGACGTGATGTTCGTGGACGAGGTCCACCGCCTGCCCCGCGCGGTGGAGGAGGTCCTCTACCCGGCGATGGAGGACTTCCAGATCGACGTCGTGCTCGGCAAGGGCCCGGGGGCGCGCAGCCTGCGGCTGGACCTGCCGCGCTTCACCCTCATAGCCGCCACCACCCGGACCGGCCTGATCACCTCGCCGCTGCGGGACCGCTTCGGCTTCTCCGCCCGGCTCGACTTCTACCGGGCCGAGGATCTGCGGGCGATCGTGACCCGCTCGGCCGCCATCCTCGGGGTCGAGATCGACCTGGAGGGCGCCGAGGTGCTGGCGCGCCGCTCGCGCGGCACCCCACGGATCGCGAACCGGCTGCTGCGCCGGGTCCGCGACTTCGCCGAGGTGCGCGGCAGCGGTCGCATCGACGCCGCCGTCGCCGGACAGGCGCTCGAGCTGTTCGAGGTCGACCCGCTCGGCCTCGACAAGCTGGACCTGGCGCTGCTCAAGGTGCTCTGCGAGCGCTACGGCGGCCAGCCGGTGGGTCTCGCCACCCTGGCGGTGTCGGTCGGCGAGGAGCCGGACACGGTCGAGGACGTGGCGGAGCCGTACCTGATCCAGCTCGGCTTCCTGCAGCGCACGCCGCGTGGCCGGGCCGCCAGCGCCGCCGCCTTCGCCCATCTCGGTCTGGCTCCGCCCCGCGACGTGATCGGACCGCCGCGGGCCGACCCGACCGAGCGCACGCTCTTCGAGGGGTAGCGCCCTCGCCGGCTCAGGCCTCCGACCTGCTCACCTTGTCAGCGCGGTGCGGTTACGCTGTGAGCATGGAAGTGCGATCGCGCAGGCGGCAAGACAGGCAGCCCGGTGACTGCCGCGCTGTCCCGTTGCGGGTGCAGATCGGAAACCGCAGCTCAGACAGGGTCCTCACGGCGGCGGTAAGTTGACCCACCTGCCATCCATGCCTAGGATTGCGCCGGTGTCGCGGCCCGGCGGCCGTGGCGATGCTGAGGTGCGATCCTCCCGCCGCAACCTCGCGGTGGGACGCTGGCCCGAGATCCACTCGGGCTTCTCGGAGGTTCTCTAAGATGAGTACCGGTGGTGCGCAGATCTTCTTCCTCCTGCTGCTTGTCGCATTTTTTTACTTCATGATCATTCGCCCGCAGCGCAACCGCCTGCGCGCGCAGCAACAACTGCAGTCGTCGCTGGAGCTGGGCGACGAGATCGTCACGTTCGCCGGGTTCATCGGCACGATCCGGCGATTCGACGGCGACGTGGTGACCATCGAGCTGTCGCCAGGCGTGGAGGCACGCCTGAACCGCCGTGCCATCTCGGGCAAGGTGTCACCGGCCCAGTACGACTCAGACGAGGAGGAGGAGCTCGATGAGTCCGACGAGGTCGACGACGCCGACGAGGTCGATGAGCGCGATGGGCCAGATGAGGCGGAGGCCACCAAGCCGTGATCCCGAGCGAGCGCCAGGCCGGCGAGCCGGAGGACCCGCGATCCGCCCCGGTGACCGGCGGGGAGCCTGACGGCTCCGGGACCGGCGTAACGGCGGGCGGGCAGGAGCGGCGGCAGCCGGCCGGCCAGCTCCATCTGCTGGACGACGTGGCGGGCAACAAGGTCGTGCAGACCTACCTCGCGCTCGCCGACCAGTTCACCGCGCAGCTCGGCTATACCGAGCACGGCTACCGTCACGCCAACCTGGTGGGCCGGATCGCCTTCAACATCCTCGACAGGCTCGGTCGCGACCGCCATCTGGCCGAGCTGGCCGGGGTGGCCGGCTACCTTCACGACGTCGGCAACGTCGTCAGCCGCCAGAACCACCCGCAGACCTCGGCGCTCATCTCCATGCCGATCCTGACGGAGATGGGCCTGACCACCGAGGACATCGGCCTGGTGATCGGCGCGATCGGCAATCACGAGGAGGAGATGGGCAACGCGGTCTCGCCGGTGGCGGCCGCGGTGGTCATCGCCGACAAGTCCGACGTTCACCGCTCCCGCGTGCGCAAGGACGCGCAAGTGGAGTTCGACATCCACGACCGGGTGAACTTCTCCGCCACCCATTCGTTCGTCCGCGTCGACGCGGAGCAGCGGACGGTGACGCTGGAGCTGGAGATCGATACCGGGGTCTCCGATATCCTTGAGTATTTCGAGATCTTCCTGACCCGCATGATGATGTGCCGCAGGGCCGCGGAGGGCCTCGGCTGCAAGTTCCGCATGACCGTGAACGGGCACTCGCTGCTCTGAGGCCTACAGTGGCGGCGCCCGTCGGGGCGGCGCCCGTCAAGGACAGCCCGAGACCGCCCGAGGAAAGAAGAAGGAGCCGAGAAGCAGTGCCAGGAACCCGTCGACTGGTCGTCTCCCTGGTCGCCGTGGGGGTGGTGATCGCCGGTATCTGGGGAGCGATCTTGGCCTTCGACATCAAGCCAAGGCTCGGGCTGGACCTGCGTGGTGGGACCAGTGTCACCTTCACGCCCCACACGACACCACCCTCGACATCATCCGCAACCGCGTGAACTCCAAGGGCGTGGCCGAGTCGGAGGTCACCAACGAGGGTGGGAACATCGTGGTGTCCATCCCCGACGTGCGGAACTCCGACGACGTCATCCGGGCCGTCGGCACCACGGCGCAGCTCCAGTTCCGGCCGGTGCTCGCCGCGGTCTCTCCCAACGACCCCAACTACAAGAAGGCGCCGTTCGACAAGGTCGACTGCGCCAACGAGAAGACCTGGCTGGGCACCGACAAGCCGGGGCAGCAGGCGGTGCTGTGCGCATCGGAGAGCGGGCAGCAGAGCCCGGGGGCCAACGCCCTCAAGCTGCAGATGGGCCCGGTGTCACTGGGCGGCACCGACATCACCGGCGCGCACGCCGAGCTGCAGACGACCGGCGGGCAGAACAGCGTCGCGACCGGTCAGTGGGTGACCCGTCTGGACTTCTCCGGCGCCGGCGGGCGCAAGTTCGAGGACCTGACCGGCAAGGCCGCCTGCGCCACCGACGTCAACGACCCGAAGCGCCAGATCGCGATCACCCTCGACTCGGTGGTCATCAACCACCCGCCGGTCGGCCAGGATGCCGCCACCTGCAACAAGGGCATCGCCGGCGGCTCCGCGGTGATCGAGGGTCAGACCGAGTCCGAGGCCAAGTTCCTCGCCCCGCTGATCTCCACCGGCGCGCTGCCGCTGACGCTGGAGAACATCGACCAGAACACCGTCAGCGCCACCCTTGGCGCCGACGCGCTGCGCGCCGGCCTGATCGCCGGCATCCTCGGGCTCGCCATCACGTTCCTGTACGTGCTGCTGTACTACCGCGGGCTCGGGCTGGTGATCTGGGGCGGGCTGCTGATCGCGGCCGCGCTCAACGTCGGCATCGTCCTGGTCATGGGCAGGATGATCGGCTTCACCCTGACCCTGGCCGGCATCGCCGGGCTGATCGTGGCGATCGGCATCTCCGCCGACTCCTACGTGGTGTTCTTCGAGCGACTGAAGGACGAGGTACGCGACGGCAGGACCCTGCGCACGTCGGTCGACCGCGGCTGGGAGCGCTCGTTCCACACCCTGGTGTCGGCGAACACGGTGTCGTTCGCGGCGGCGCTGGTGCTGTACCTGCTCGCCATCGGCCCGGTCCGCGGGTTCGCCTTCACCCTCGGCATGGCCACCCTGGTCGACTTCCTCGCCGTCTGGGCCTACGGCCGTCCCGCGGTGAACCTGCTCACCCGGACGCGGCTGTTCCAGGAGGGACGATTCGTGGGCATCCGCGCCGCCGTCTAGACCGTAACCTTCAGGAGGAGCTCGCCCCGTGTCCATAGCCAGTCGCCTGTACCACGGAGAGATCGGCGTCGACTTCGTCGGACGCTGGCGCACGTGGTTCCTGATCTCGGGCCTGGCCATGCTGATCTCGATTGTCGCCCTGGTCTATCCGGGTCTCCATTTCGGCATCGATTTCAAGGGCGGTGGCGTCTTCACCGTCCAGCCCGCCAGGTCGGTCACCCAGGGCGAGGTCTCGAGCGCGCTCGGCCCCGTCGCCAAGGTGGTTCAGCTCACCTCCGGGCAGGCCGGCAGGGTCGGCCAGGTGATCGTCCAGACCGAGTCGCTCAACTCCGAGCAGATCGCCGAGGGGCGCGCCGACCTCGCCAGGGTCAGCGGCGTCGAGGCGAACCAGGTCTCCAACAGCGTGGTCGGCTCCAAGTGGGGCAGCACGGTCACCCGCAAGGCCGTCATCGCCCTGGCCGTGTTCCTGATGGTGATCGTCCTCTACGTGTCGCTGCGGTTCGACTTCAAGATGGCCGTGGCGGCAATCGTCGCCCTGATCCACGACCTCCTGATCACCGCCGGCGTGTACGCCCTGGCGCGCTTCGAGGTCACCCCGGCCACGGTCATCGGCCTGCTCACGATCCTGGGATACTCGCTCTACGACACCGTGGTGGTGTTCGACAAGGTCCGCGAGAACACCGGCGAGCTGAGCTCGATGTCGCGCGTCACCTACTCGGATGCCGCCAACCGCGCCGTCAACCAGACGCTGGTCCGCTCGCTGAACACCTCGCTGGCCTCGCTGATACCGATCGCCGCGCTGCTCATCGTCGGCGCCTTCCTGCTCGGCGCCGAGACCATCAAGGACCTCTCGCTGGCCCTGTTCGTCGGCGTCGCCGCGGGGACCTACTCGTCGATCTTCATCGCCACCCCCTTCCTGGCGCTGTGGAAGGAGACCGAGCCGCGCAACCGCGCCCTCACCGCCAGGGTGGCGCGGCTGGCCGCGACCGCGCCGGTGG
>WNGB01014865.1_pt1 | contig 10352 bp, 10 predicted proteins | sample 5400681 | NCBI WGS metagenome assembly WNGB01 (sample SAMN13153367, study PRJNA577476) | soil metagenome | isolation source: 115 cm soil or saprolite under grassland replicate 2 | place: USA:California | collected 2016-06-15 | reverse complement strand
CTGCAGCTTCACGAGCACGAGCAGCGATCCTGACGGCTCGATCGCGAGCTACAGCTGGACCTTCGGGGACGGCGGGACGTCGACGCTGCAGAACCCGTCCCACAGCTACGCGGCGGCGGGGAGCTACACCGTGACGCTGTGGGTGACCGACAACCAGGGGGCGCAGAGCACCACCACCTCGAAGACGGTGACGGTGACGGCGCCCAACAGTGCGCCGGTCGTGAACGCCGGCCCGGACCAGAACGCATTCACCGGCCTGCTCTACTCGTTCAGCTGGAGCTTCAGCGATGCGAACAACAACGGGCCGTGGTCGTACACGATCGACTGGGGCGACGGCTCGACGTCGACGAACAGCGTTTCGAGCCAGGGCACATATAGCGCGGGGCACACATACATCATTATCCTGCCGCAGAGTTTCACGATCCGCGTGACGGTGACGGACGCCGCTGGCGCCTCGGGCTCGGACACGAAAGTGGTCTCCGTACTCCTCCTGTAAGCATCCCGAGGTCACGGCGTCCCCTGTTGCACTGACGCAACAAACGGGGTAGCCCAGAGTGACGGGCGCCTTCCGACGCGCTGGCCAGATTTCTGCAGAGTCCACCGGGTTGATGAGCCTGACGGTCGCAAGCCGAATTCAGGCGACGCTGGCGACGGAGGAGCACGCCGACGCCATTGCCGCCTTTTACCGCGAGACTTGGAGCCCAGAGGCGACCGGCGAATCGGTCCTGGCAGCCCGGCGACAGGCCGCGGCCGAGAACGTGGTCGCCCCCGGTGAGGCGCCGCCGCTGGCCGTCGTCTTCGACGGGAGTCGCGTGATCGCCTGCTGCGGCTCGATCCCGCAGCGGCTCTGGGACGGCGTCACGGAGCATCCGTCCTACTGTATCAAAGGCCTGATGGTGCTCCCCGAATACCGTCGCGGGCCGATCGGCCTCCTGGTGGGCCAGACGCTCGCAGCGCAGTTGACCCGCGCGACGGTTCTGGTGGTGGCCCCTGCGGCGCGACGGCTTTTCAGCGCGTTGGGCTACGCCGATCTCGGCCCCGTGACGAACTTCGTGCGACCGCTGCGGCCGGGTGTCCTGGCCCAACGCCTGGATGCCGCGGCTTTGGGGCTGGGCCTGCCGCCGTGGCTGACGGCCGGCGTGCGACTGGCGCAGCGCGCGCGCCTGGCCGGTGTGGCGGGCGGTGCGGCAGGTCTCGCGCTCGATTTCGCCGCGGCGCTGACGCGCGGAGCGGGTGCCCGGTGCAACACGGAATGCGTCGTCGAGCCGCCCGCCCGCGCAGAGCTGGACGGCCTGTGGCACGGCGCGCGGCGGTCCATCGCGGCGAGTCCGGTGCGCGACGGCCGCTATCTCCGATGCCGTTACGGCGCGGAGACAACAGCGGCCGAACACCGCTACGCTTTCGTGACCGCACTCGACGGCGCGCGGCTGGTCGGCGTGGCCGTGGTACTCCAGCCGAGGGCGATCAGCGACCCGCGGTTACACGGCGTTCGAGTGGCGACGATCTCCGATGTCGTGTTCCCGCCCGACCGCGTCGACGTAGGCTTGGCCGTACTCGCCGCCGTCGAGCGAGCGGCCCGCTCCGCGGGGGCGGATGCGATCCTCGCCACCACGAATCATCGAGTACTGGCACGGCTGCTGCGACGTCAGGCGTACGTCGGGCTCACCGGGAACGTGCACTTCTTTCTGCACGACGCGACCGCAGGCGCCCGCTGGCCCCGCGATCTCGCATCCTGGTGGCTTGCGCGCGGTGACGGCGGAGCGGACGAGGTCTTTTGAGGAGCGATCATGACCGACCAGGTGGAATCCAAGCTGCAGGAGATCGTGCGTGGCACGCTGGACCTTCCGCCTGACGCGGACGTAACGCGGATCCGGCAGCTGGGGGTCGAGAGCTGGGATTCGCTGGCGCACGTATCGCTCATGCTGGCCATCGAGGGCGAATTCGCCGTCTCGATCGACGTCGCGGATCAGATTCACCTGACGTCGTATCCCGCGATCCGGCGCTACCTCGAGGAGCGGGGCGTGTGACCGAAGCCAGCTTCGAGGTCACTGTCGGCGCGGACCACGTTCGGACGTTCGCCGAGTTGAGCGGAGACTGGAACCCGCTGCACACCGACGCTGCGTACGCCGCGACGACGCCGTACGGTGGCCCGGTTTTGCACGGGGCATTCTCGGCCGCGCTCGTCTCGCGGATGGCGGGAATGCACCTCCCCGGCACCGACTGCCTGCTGCACGGGATGCAGCTCCGGTTCTTGCAGCCGATGTTTCCCCCCGTCCGCCTGGCCGTCCGGGGCAAGCTCGTGTCGGAGCGCAGCGACATCGGCAAGGTCAGCATGACCGTTTCGGACGCCGACAGCGGTCGGCGTTACGTGGATGCGAGTTACGAGTTTGGCCGGCATACGTCCGGTCTGCCGGTCGTTACCACGCCGCCGCCGGGCACGGCGGCGGCAGGCGAGCCGGTCGTGCTCGTCACGGGCGCGACCGGCGGCATCGGGCAAGCGCTAGTGCGGCGCCTGGGGCCTCCGGCACTCGGTGTGTCCCGGCGATCGACGGACGGGCTATTGGTCGTGCCGGACCTGGAGTGCATCGCGGAGAGCATCGGGGAGCGCCCGGTGCAAGCCGTCGTCCACTGCGCGTGGCCCGCCCCCGACAACACCTGGCTCACGAAGCTCGATCACCCGCAGGGAGCGGTGGAGCATCACGTCGCGCAGCCCCTGCGGCAGATGATCCGTCTCGCGCAGCTCATCCGAGAGCGCGGCACCCCGGACGCGCTGCTGGTGCTGGTGGGTTCGACCTGGGCGCAACCGGGCCGCCACAACTTCCGGACGCCGCTGTACACGCTCGCCAAGTCGCTCGTGCCCGTGCTGTGCCGGATCCTCGCCATCGAGCTCGCGGCGTCGGGCCACCGCTGCGTAGCGGTTGTGTTCGACGTTGTCGATGGCGGGATGAACAAGACGATGAGCGCGACCGCGCGACTCGCCCACGAGGACCGCACCCCCACCGGGCGCCTGCCGACCCCCGCAGACGTCGCCGACCAGCTCGCCTGGGTCATCAAGAACCGTAGTTTCCTGCTCTCGGGAGCGACCGTGACGTTGGCCGGCGGAGCGCTGCCGTGAATTTCCTCGAGGCCCGGCGGCTGGTGAGCACCTTCCAGGGCGGCGAGCCCCTCACCTTCCTGTTTGCTCTCTCGGGGACCGCGGAGCCGTTCGCGCTGTATTTACGAGCTGCGGCGGCTCAGCGTGGCCGCGCGGCCGATGTGCGCTTCCTCCCGTTCAACACCCTCGCCCAGGCGCTGCGGGTGGACGCGGATCCCCTGGTGACGGAGGTGTTCCTCCTTTTGCCCTGGGATTTCGCGCCGGAAGCCGACTGGCGATCGGGTGTGCCGGAGTCGGTAGATCACGAGGCACTAGCCGCGCGCGCAGCCGAGACGGCGAGCCTGCTCGCCCGCCGCTCGCAGGCGCGTGTGCTGTACCTCCCGGCGCCGCTGCCGCCCCTCTTTTCCGACCCGGCTCGGGGCGCCGCGTTCGCCCGCTCGCTCGAGAGCTTGGCGCTGGGACTCGGCGCGCGCCTGCTGCCGGCAGATGCGTTCGCGCTGGGCGGCTACCTCTCCAGCGGCTGCCCCGTCGGGGGGACCTCGATCGGCCGAGTGGCCGAAGCGGTGGTCGAGGCGGCAGCGGCACCGCGCGCCGAGGCCAGAAAGATCCTGGTCAGCGACTTGGACAACGTGCTGTGGAGCGGCGTCCTCGCCGAAGAGGGCCTGGAGGGAATTGCCTGTGAGCCCTCGGGCCCTGGATACCGGCATTTCGTCTATCAGAGTCTGTTGCGCCGCCTGCGGCGCGAGGGCACCGTCCTCGCCGCCGTGAGTCGAAACGATCCCGACGTCGTGCTGGCGCCATTCCGCTCAGGGCGCATGCTGCTGCGCGAGGAAGACTTCGTCGCGATCATCGCCAGCTACCACGCCAAGTCGGCGCAAATCCGCGAGCTGGCGCAGCGACTCAACCTCGGCCTCGACTCGTTTGTGTTCGTCGACGACAACCCGGTCGAAGTCGCGGAGGTCTCGCTCGCGCTACCCGGCGTACGCTGCGTCGCGTTCCCGCACCGCGACGATGAGCTCGCCCAGTTCCTGGACGAGCTCGCGAGCCTGTTTCCGCACCGCGTGATCACCGCGGAGGATCGCGAGCGTACGGACATGTATCGGCGGCATCTCGAGGGGATGGCTACGCACGATGTCCAGGGCGCCGACCTGACGCGATTCCTCCAAGATCTCAGGATGACGCTCACGATCCACGACCGGAGCCGTGGCGACCGCACCAGAGCCGTGCAGCTCATCAACAAGACGAACCAGTTCAACCTCAACGGCCGCCCCGTGACGGACGAACAGGTCGACGCGATTCTCGATGCCGGTGGCCGGCTCCTGAGTGCCACACTCGCCGACCGCACGGGGAGCCACGGCGAAATCCTGGCGTGCCTGATGACCGTGGACAACACGATCACATCGTTCGTCATGTCGTGCCGCGTGTTCCAGCGTCGCGTCGAATACGCGTTCGTTTCATGGCTCGCGGCTCAGCCCAATCCACCTGCCGGTCTGGAGTGGGCGAGCACGCCGCGCAACACGCCGTTCCAGCAGTTCCTCGATGAGGTCGCCGGACCGCTCAATGGCGCCGGTTTCGTGCGCCTCGATCCCGTAACTGTCGTGCAGCGCCACGCTCGCGACGTCGGGCTGTTCGCGCTCCGGCAGGCGTGAGCGAACCCCGATGACGCGCGATCATCGGTTCCCTGGCGGCGCGCGTTTCGCGTTCACGGTGATCGACGACACCGATGTCGCGACGGTCGAGAATGTTCGGCCGATCTACCGGCTGTTGGAATCCCTGGCAATGCGGACCACGAAGACCGTGTGGCCCGTGCGCTGTGAGGAGGGGAGCCGCAACTTCTCCCTCTCCGAGACAATGGACGACCCCCACTACCACGACTTCGTGGTTGACCTGCAGGCCCGCGGCTTCGAGATCGCCTTCCACGGCGCGACAATGGAGAGCAGCACGCGAGAGCGGACGGCGCGGGCGCTGGACCGCTTCCGCGACGTCTTCGGCGCGCCACCGCGAGTGCATGCGAACCACTCGTTCAATCGCGACAACCTGTACTGGGGCGTCGGGCGGCTCGACGATCCTACGTTACGGTTGTTGTACCGCGTCGCCTTCCGGCAGGCGCCGGACTTCTATCAGGGGCATTGCCCGTGGTCGTCTTTTTGGTGGGGCGACCTCTGCAGCGAGCAGATCGAGTACGTCCGGAACCTGACGTTTTCGGAGATCAACCTGCTGCGCGTAAATCCATCCATGCCCTACCGGGACCCGGGCCGACCGCATGTACGCTGGTGGTTCTCCGCCACGGACGCGGAAGATGCGGAGGAGTTCAACCACATGCTCCGGCCGGAGAACCAGCGACGGCTCGAAGCCGAAGGTGGCGTTTGCATCATCGCCACCCATTTCGGGAAGGGGTTCGGCTCCGCCGGCAAGGCGAACGCGGAGACGCGGCGGCTCCTGGAGCTGCTCGCCGCCCGCAACGGTTGGTTCCCCCCGGTCGGGAATCTCCTCGACTGGCTGCGCGCGCAACACCGGAGCGATAGCCTGCCGGCGGGCGAATGGCGTCGAATGCAGTGGCGCTGGGCGCGAGACCTGGTGGCGCGCCGGTTCGCCGCTAGCCTTCGAGCACGACGACGGCGGCGGCGAGCCCGGGTTGGTGGCTGATGCTCAGGTGAACGCGTCGCACGCCACGCTCGCCGGCCCGTGCCGCCACGCGTGCCCCCAGCCGTAGCGCCGTCTGCCCGTCGTCGGTTTTCATCACTTCGATTTCCGTGAGCGAGAGGCCACCGGCGAAGCCGATCCCCAACGCCTTGAGAAGAGCCTCCTTGGCGGCAAACCGGGCCGCGAGCGCCTGGATCCGGTCACCGCGCTCGGCGCAGTCCGCCAGCTCGGTGGGGGTGTAGATCCGCTGCTCGAACCGTCGCCCGTGCGCGGCCAACGCACGGGCGACGCGTTCTGTCTCCACCACATCGAGCCCCACCCCGAGGATCATGTGTCGCGCTCCCTCGCATCAAGTTAGCGTGCGTCGAAAACTGTGGCGTCGCCGCGACGGACTGCTGCCGGGATCCCCCACGCTCGAGGCCGACGCCACGCGCGCCCGGCCGGGCACGGGCGTTGCACCTGTCAGGGCTGTGATCGCCCACCACTTTACGATCGACCTCGAGGAGTACTTCCAGGTCTCTGCGTTCGAGTCCCGGGTGGCGCGCTCAGCATGGGAGCATTTCGAGTCCCGGGTCGGCGGGCAAGTCGCTCGGCTGCTCGCGCTACTGGCTCGGCACGAAGCCCGCGCGACGTTCTTCGTGCTCGGCTGGGTGGCGGAGCGGCAAGCAGAGCTGGTCCGCACGATCGCGCACGCGGGCCATGAGATCGCGTCGCACGGCTGGGACCACGCGCGCGTGACCCAGCAGACGCCGTTCCAGTTTCGGGATTCCATCCGGCGCACCAAGAACCTGCTTCAGGACATCAGCGGCGTACCCGTGCTGGGTTTTCGTGCACCGAGCTTTTCGATCGTGCCGGGTCGGGAATGGGCGCTCGACGTGCTTATAGAGGAAGGATACCAGTACGATTCGAGCCTGTTTCCGGTGCAGCGCCCAGGCTACGGGTATCCCAACGGACAGCCGGATCCGCATTGGTTGGAGCGCCCGGGTGGACGCCTAGCGGAGATTCCTCCGGCCACGCTGCGTTGGTGCGGGGTGCGGCTGCCCGCAGCGGGCGGGGCGTACTTTCGACTATTCCCGGCCGGTGTCGTCCGGGCCGCACTCCGCCAATGCGAGCGCCGCGGTGTGCCGGGCACTTTCTACATCCACCCATGGGAGCTCGATCCAGGTCAGCCACGACTCGACGTATCATGGCTGACGCAGCTGCGGCACTACGGCGGACTACGGCAGATGGCGGAGCGGCTCGAGCGGTTGCTGGTCGACTTCCGGTTTACCGCCATCCGGGACACGGTGGCGCGGTTCCGAGAAAACGTGGCGGCCGGGGGCGGGGCGCTATGGTGACGCTACCGCTCGACGGCGGCACGAGCACCTGGGACGATTTCGTCACACGCGCCGCGGGAAGCAGCTTCTGTCATCTCGCCGGCTGGCGCGACGTCCTGAGCGACGCGCTCGGGGCGGAGTGCTTGTACCGGGTAGCGACGGACCGCAACGGGGAATGGCAGGGTGTCCTCCCCCTCGCCCGCGTCCAGAGCCGGATCTTTGGTCACTATCTCGTGTCGCTGCCGTTTCTCAACTACGGCGGGCCGCTCGGCACGCCCGGCGCCCGGCGGCAACTGGCCTGGGAGGCAGTCGCTGAGGCCCGCAGTTCACGCGCCGACCTCTTGGAGCTGCGGACGCGCGACGGTGAGGATCTCGAGCTTCCGGTGGCGTCGAGAAAGATCACCGTGCTCCTCGCGTTGCCGTCCAGCGCCGAGGAGCTGTCGAAATCCTTCTCGTCCAAGCTGCGCAGTCAGATCCGCCGCCCGGTCAAGGAAGGTCTCACCGCGCGCTTCGGCCTGGATCAACGCGAGGCGTTCTACGAGGTGTTCTCCCGAACGATGCGCGACCTGGGCACGCCGGTCTTGCCCGGGACGTTCTTTGAGCGTCTGATCGTGGCGTTCCCGGATCTCGTGGTGTTCGGCGCGGTCTACCGCGGCGACCAGCCGCTCGCGGGCGGGTGCGGCTTCGTCTGGCGGGGAGAGTTCGAAATGACGTGGGCCGGTGCGGTGCGCGAGTCCCGGACCATCGCCGCGAACATGCTTCTGTACTGGGCGTTCATGGAGCAGATGATCTCCCGCGGCGTGCGCGTGTTCAACTTCGGCCGGTGCAGTCCGGGTGGCGGCACGCACCGCTTCAAGCAGCAGTGGGGCGGCACCGATGTGCCCCTGCCGTGGCGCCAATACGCACCGCGTGGCCGCAGCGCCACGCCCTCGCCGGAAGACGCTGCATTCTCGTGGGGGCCGCGGGTGTGGCGTTGGCTACCGCTGCCGATCGCGAATCGGCTCGGCCCTCGGCTGGTCCGCTTCCTGCCGTGAGAAGGGCGCTGTGAGCGCCTGGCGACACCTGGTTCCCGCGCACTCGCCCCTCTCGATGGCGGCGCTCCTCGCCGGCGCGCGGGCGGCTGCCGCACGCAATGGCGGGTCGGCTCGGGCCGAGGAGCACGTGGTCGAGCTCCTGAAGGAGCGGTACTCCGCGATGGCCGTGCTTCTAACCGAAAGCGGTACCGCGGCGCTGACGGCGGCGCTGCGCGGCGCCCTGCGGGATCGGCCCGGTGCCGCCGTGGCGCTGCCGGCGTACGCGTGTTACGACCTCGCTACGGCGGCGGATGGCGCGGGCGTGCGTGCTTTGCTTTATGACGTGGACCCGCACACACTCGCGCCCGATCTCGGAGACGTGCAGGCCGCCCTGCGTCAGGGTGCAGCGGCGATCGTCGTCGTGCACTTGTACGGGTGCCCCATTGATCTCGCTCCACTGAATCGCCTCGCGGCGGAGGCTGGCGCCGCGGTGATCGAGGACGCGGCCCAGGCCGCCGGTGCGTCCGTGAACGGTCGCCCCGCCGGTACTCAAGGCTCCCTCGTCGTGTTGAGCTTCGGACGCGGAAAGGGGCTGACGGGCGGCGGCGGTGCGCTGTTAGCCAACGACGCCGTTGGAGAACGCTTCCTCGCACGCGCACGAGGGATGCTCGGTGAGCCGCGGCGGGGTTGGCCGGAACTCCTGACCGTCGCCGCGCAGCTACTCCTGGAGCATCCGAACCTGTACGCCCTGCCGGCGGCGCTGCCGTTTCTCCGCCTTGGCCAGACCATCTATCGCGAGCCGCGCCTCCTGCGAGCACCGACCCGCGTGTCTTGCCCGGTCATCTCCGCGACATGGACGCTCGCCGAGCGGGAAGTTGAGGTGCGGCGGTGCAATGCGGAGCGGTTGCTAATCGAGTTGCGGGGCCAGCCGGACTTCGAGACGATCAGCGCGCCCCCGAACGCACGGCCGGGCTATCTCCGGCTGCCGGTGCTGGCATCGCCCGAGGTTCGTCGCTCGGCGGCTGACACCGCGGCGCGGCGTTTGGGGGTGATGCCCGGTTACCCCAGGCCCCTCTGCGACCTCGAACGCTTCGCTCCGCGCTGCCTGAATCGGAACGCCAGCTTCCCCGGCGGTCGCCAACTCGCCGGCAGACTATGCACGCTACCAACCCACGGGCGCCTCGGGCTACGCGATCTGGAGCGGCTCGAGCAGTGGATCCGGATGGTCGGGGGGGGCGCTCTCAGGCGGGGAGCCACCGCCGGAGGTTGAGCCCGGCAGTCCACGCCTGGAAGGCGGCGTCCTCGATCCGAGCGGGGACGTTGACCCTCGTCAGCGTCCATCGGTCGGCCGCGGCTCCGTGGGGACCGTCCTCGAGTATGAACGCAGCGCGATAGCCTGCCGACCGCACCGCCTGCCGCACGCGCTCGTCCCACAGGCCATAGGGGTATGCGAAGAATTCAGGAGTGACGCCCGTGTGGCGACTGATGACGTCGCGGCTCTCCACGACTTCGCGCGGGAGGTCGCGGTCGTTCAGGGTCGGGAGCGATCGGTGCGTCGCCGAGTGCACGCCGAGTTGCAGCCCGGATCTCGCTGCCTCCGTGATCGCTTGCCACGTAGCGGGTCTTGACCAGGCTGGGGGCTGCCGGGAGCCGCGTGCGGCGGCCAAGGTTTTTACAATCGTCCCGCCGTCACCGCAATCCGCAGTGAGCCAGCGCCGATGCTGAGCTGGGGAATAGGCGCGCAACACACCCGGTTCGTCCCACCAGAAGCCATCGTCCCGTGCGGGCGCCTCCGCGATCACAAAGACCGTTGCGGGAAGGTTCAGTGCGTGAAGCAGCGGCCACGCGTGATCGAAGACGCCGGCATAGGCGTCGTCGAACGTTACGGCTGCGGCGCCGCGCAGCGATGCACCGCGCGAGAAACGGTCGACGAACTCCGCGAGCGGGAGCACATCGTAGTTGGTCGCGAGCCAGCGCATCTGCCGCTCGAAGGTAGGCACTGGCATGTGCAGGCCAAGCGTGTCCGACGCACCAGGCTCGGTCGCTGCGACCACGTTGTGATAGCAAAGAATGACGCCACCGCTCGAGAGCCGGCGAGCGAGCGTGAGCAATCCCGACACATGCAGCGCTCGGTAGTATAGCGATGTTAACCTCAAGGTAAGCCCACAGTTAGGCCGTCAAGCAGGCAAAGCAACTTCTGTGCCCAATGGTGCTTGCGTGAGTGCAGCGTCGCCATGTGGTGCGTGCGCCACACAGCGGGCGGATCGCGCGGGTACGAAGGCCCAA
>WNGB01026018.1_pt1 | contig 10353 bp, 9 predicted proteins | sample 5400681 | NCBI WGS metagenome assembly WNGB01 (sample SAMN13153367, study PRJNA577476) | soil metagenome | isolation source: 115 cm soil or saprolite under grassland replicate 2 | place: USA:California | collected 2016-06-15 | reverse complement strand
AGATGAACACCCGGCTGCAGGTGGAGCACCCGGTGACCGAGGAGGTGACCGGGCTCGACCTGGTGCAGGCCCAGCTCCGCGTCGCGTCCGGGGAGCCGCTGCCGTGGACGCAGGAGCAGGTGGCGCAGCGCGGGGCCAGCATCGAGTGCCGGATCTACGCGGAGGATCCCGCCAAGGGCTTCATGCCCTCGCCGGGCCGGATCACCCGGCTCGCGCTGCCGGACGGCCCCGGCGTGCGGGTCGAGTGCGGAGTGGCGGAAGGGGTGGAGGTCACCGTGCACTACGACCCGCTCCTCGCGAAGCTCATCACCTCCGGAAGCACGCGGGACGAGGCCATCGCGCGCATGAGCACGGCCCTCGCCGGGTTCGTGGTGGAGGGCGTGAAGACGGCGATCCCATTCCAGCAGCGCGTGATGCAGAGCGCCCCCTTCCGCGCCGGCACCGTCCATACCCAGATGGTCGAGCAGGGCGCCTTCGCCTGAGGCGGTCCCACGGTCCCCGCGATGGAGACGAGCCTCACCGACGAGCGGATCCGGGCGATGACCGGATCCGGATTCTGGCGCAACGAGAGCCTCACCGACTACCTCGACCGCTGGGCGCGCGAGCGGCCGGCCAAGATCGCGCTGGTCGATCGCGGCGGCCGCACCACCTGGGAGGCGCTCGCCCGGGCGGTGGACCGCGTGGCCCACGGGCTCTCCGCGCGCGGCGTGGAATCGGGGACGGTCATCGCCTGCCAGCTCCCCAACTGGAGCGAGGCGATCGTGGTCTTTCTCGCCGCCCTGCGCCTGGGCGCGGTGGTCAATCCGATCCCGCCGACGTACCGGGCCAGCGAGCTGCGATTCATGCTGGGGCTGCTTGAGACTCGGGTCGCGGTGGTGCCCGCCGCCTTCCGGGGCTTCGGCCATGCGGCCCTCTTCGCCGCGCTGCGGCCCGAGCTGCCGCGGCTCGAGCACGTCTTCGTGGTCGGCGGCGAGGCGCCCGAGGGCACTCGCCCGTTCGACGCGCTCTCTGCCCACCCGCCCGCGGGCCGGACCGCGCTCGCGGGAACTCCCCCGAACACGGTACACGAGGTTGTGTTCACCTCGGGCACCACCGGCGAGCCCAAGGGCGTGATGCACACCGAGAACACCACGCTCTCGACGATGCACCGCGCGATCGAGCGGCTCGAGCTCTCGGACCGTGACGTGGTGCTGATGGCCTCCACTCTGGGGCACCAGACCGGCTATCTCTACGGCCACTGTCTCAACCTGCTGCTGGGCGCGACCACCGTGTGGATGGATGTCTGGAACACCGAGGAGGCAGCGCGGCTCATCGAGGCCGAGCGTGTGACGGTGAGCATGGGCGCGACCCCGTTCCTGCGGGATCTCACCTACACGGAGGCGCGGCGCGACCTCCGGTCGCTCCGGCTCTTCATCGCCGCGGGTGCCCCGATCCCGCGCGCCCTGGTGCGGGACGCCCGCGGGCGGCTCGGGTGCACGGTCTCGGCGGGCTGGGGCATGACCGAGAACGGCATGGTCACCTGCAATGGGCGGCGCGACGGTGAGGAGAAGATCTTCGGCAGCGACGGCGCGCCGCTGGCCGGGATGGAGCTCCTCGTCGTCGACGACCACGGCTCGCCGGTTCCCGCCGGCGTCGAGGGGGATCTCCTCGTGCGCGGGGCGGCCCAGTTCGTGGGTTACGTCAAGCGCCCGCAGTTCACCGCCGACGGGCATACCCCGGACGGCTGGTTCAAGACCGGCGACCGGGGCACCCTCGACCGCGACGGCTATCTGGCCATCACCGGACGGTCGAAGGATCTGATCATCCGCGGAGGCGAGAACATCCCGGTCGTGGAGGTCGAGAACCTGCTCTACACTCATCCGAAGATTGCCGGGGTGGCAATCGTGGCGGTCCCCGACCCCCGCTTCGGGGAGCGGGCCTGCGCGGTGGTGATCCCCAGTGGGGACGAGGGGATCACCCTGGAGGAGATCACGGCGTACCTGGAACACCATGAGCTGGCGCGGCAGAAGTTTCCGGAGCGCCTCGAGCTGGTCTCCGAATTTCCGATGACCCCCAGCGGCAAGGTCCAGAAATACAAGCTCCGCGACATGATCGCGGAGCGTGCCAAGCAGGGACGAAAGGCCGATCAGCCATGAACCTGAACCTCGGCGGCAAGAGCGTGATCGTCACCGGCGGCGGCTCCAATATCGGGCGCGCCATCAGCCTCGCCTTCGCGAAGGAGGGCGCGCACCTCACCGTCGCCGAGATCGACGAGGGACAGGGGCGGAAGGTGGTCACGGAGGCAACGGGGCTGGGGGCCGCGTCCGCCACCCTGGTGCCGACCGACGTGGCCCGCTGGGAGTCGGTCCAGGCGATGGTCCGCGAGGTCGAGGGCCGCGCGGGCCGGGTGGACGTGCTCGTGAACAACGTGGGCTGGACCTACGACCGGCTCTTCGTGGAGAAGGAGCGGGCCGAGTGGGAGCGGGAGATCCAGCTCAACCTCTGGGGCATGATCAACTGCACCCGCGCGGTGCTCGACGGCATGATCGCGCGCAAGGCGGGCGCCATCGTCAGCATGGGTTCCGATGCCGGGCGCATGGGCGAGTTCCGCGAGGGCGTGTACGGCGCGTGCAAGGCCGGCGTCATCGCCCTGTCCAAGAGCCTCGCGCGCGAGGTCGGCCGCCACGGCATCCGGCTCAACGTGGTCTGCCCCGGCATGACCATCCCGGATTCGGAGGAGGACTTCGGCGGCCTCAGTATGTGGGCCGCGGAGGCCAACCGAGCCTGGAGCGCGCCGGATATGCAGGCACGGATCGCCAAGGCCTATCCGCTCCGGCGCATCGGCAAGCCGGAGGACGTGGCCCCCGCGGTGCTGTTCCTCGCCTCCGATGCCGCGGGCTTCATCACCGGGCAGACCCTCTCGGTGAGCGGCGGCTATACGATGATGTGACCGGAGGCGGCCATGGACTTCGAGACGATCACCTACGCGGCCGCCGGCGGGGTCGCGCGCATCACGCTCAACCGTCCGGATCGGCTGAACGCGATCAGTCCCGAGCTGCTCGAGGATCTCGATCGCGCCTGCGCGGCGGTGCAGGCCGATTCCGCGGTGCGGGTGGTGACCCTGACCGCGGCCGGCCGGGCCTTCTGCGCGGGCGCCGACTTGCAGGCGGTGCGCGAGCTCTCGCCCGATCCCGAGCGGTGGGCCGCCTTCATGGGCCTCTGGCATCGCGTGTTCGACCGGATCGAGGCCCTGCCGGTGCCGGTCATCGCGGGCGTGCACGGCCTCGCGCTCGCGGGTGGGCTCGAGCTCGTGCTGGTAGCCGATCTGGTCGTGGCCGAGGAGGCCGCGCGCCTCGGGGACCAGCACGCGAACTTCGGGCTGGTGGCGGGTGGAGGCGGGAGCCAGCGGCTGCCGCGCCTCGTCGGCGCGCGCCGGGCCAAGGAGCTGATGCTGTTCGGCGGCTGGCTCACCGCGTCGGAGGCGCTCGCGTGGGGACTCGTCAACCGCGTGGTCCCGACCGGAACGGTGACGCCCGCGGTGGCCGAGCTGGCCGCCGCGCTGGCTGCCGGCAGCGGGTCGGCGCACCGAACCGTGAAGTCGCTGGTGGCCCGCTCGTTCGACACCGAGCTGGCCGTCGGCCTCGAGCTCGAGCGGCGGTTGGTGGCGCAGCACATGCGCTCGGCCGATGCCGCCGAGGGGCTGCGCGCGTTCGCGGAGAAGCGCAAGCCGGTGTTCTAGGAGACTGCATGGACCTCGCGTTCTCGCCCGAGCAGGAGGAGCTGGTGCGCACGCTTCGCCAGTTCGCCCGTCGGGAGCTGGCGCCGCGCTCGTCCCGGTGGGATCGGAGCGGCGAGTTTCCCTGGGAGGCCTGGCGACGCATGGGCGAGCTGGGCCTGCTGGGGTTGCGCGTCCCCGCGGCCTACGGTGGCCAGGAGGCCGACTTCCTGACCTTCGGCATCGCGATGGAGGAGATCGGGCGCGGCGACTTCAGCTGCACCTACGGGATCCAGCTCGCGGGCCTGGCCGGCGAGATCCTGGGGCGTAGCGGGACCGAGGAGATCAAGACGCGGTGGCTGCCCCCGACCGCGAGCGGCGAGGCGGTAGTCGCCCTCGCGCTCACCGAGCCGGGCGCCGGCTCGGACGCGGCCAATCTCGCCTGCCGGGCCGAGCGCGACGGCGACGGCTACGTCATCACCGGGGAGAAGTCCGGCATCAGCCTGGGCATGGCGGCGCAGGCCGCGATCGTCTTCGCGCGCACCGATCCGGCGGGCCGGGCGCGTGGGGTGACCGCCTTCGTGGTGCCGCTCGACCTGCCTGGCGTCTCGCGCAGCCCGCTCCGCGACATGGGCACCCGCGCCATCGGCCGCGCCGTCCTGGCGTTCGACCACGTGCGCCTGCCCGCGTCTCACCGGCTGGGCGAGGAAGGCACCGGCTTCTACCAGGTCATGCAGGGCTTCGACTACAACCGCATCGGCATCGCGCTCGCCTGCCTCGGCGTGGCCCAGCAGTCGGTCGAGGAGACCATGGGCTACGTGAAGGAGCGGAAGGCGTTCGGTCGCGCCCTCGCGCGCTTCGAGGGCGTGTCCTTCGCGATCGCGGAGGCGGCCACGCACCTCGAGGCCTGCCGCTGGCTCTGCTACCGGGCGCTCTGGCTGGCGGACCGGGGGCGGCCCCACACTAAGGAATCCGCGATGACCAAGTGGCGGGGCCCGCGGCTGGCGGTGGACACGATCCACCAGTGTCTCCTGCTCCACGGCCACTACGGCTATACCGACGAGCTGCCCTTTGAGCAGCGCATGCGCGACGTGATCGGGCTCGAGATCGGCGACGGCGCCGCCGAGGTCATGAAGATGGTGGTGGCTCGCGAGCTGATGGGGCGCGAGAGCCTGCCCTACTAGCCGTGCCGCCGGGCGGCGCGCGGATGTGAGAGAATGCGGCGGCCTCGAGAGAGACGCGGCGAGAATCCCCGGTCCGACAAGGAGCGCTCAATGTCCGAGGATGTCAAAGCGCATATCACCGGCGTGGTGTTCCAGATCACCACCAAGCCGGGCGACGCGGTGGCCGAAGGTGACCCGGTCATCGTGCTCGAGTCGATGAAGATGGAGATTCCGGTGGAGGCCCCGCGCGCCGGCAGGGTGCGCGAGATCAAGGTGGCCGAGGGGCAGACGGTGCAGGAGGGAGACACCGTCGCGGTCATCGACTGACCAACCGCGAAGGAGACGCCATGTCCATCGCGCTGATCCGGGAACACTACGACTATCACCGCTGGGCGAACCGGCGGCTCTTCGACCTGGCGGCCGGCCTGGGGGAGGCGGTCACGCGCGATATGGGCGCGCACTGGAGCTTCCCCACGCTCAAGGGCATGTTCGCCCACATCTATGGCGCCGACAACGTCTGGCTCACGCGCTGGAAGGGGTCATCCCCGAGCCGGCTCCTCGGCGACGCGGACTTCGCGGGCATGACCGATCTGCGCGCGAAGTGGGACGCGCTCGAGGCGGAGCAGGGCGCGTTCGTGGCGGGCCTCGCCGAGGCCGATCTCACGCGGCCGGTGCAGTACCGGAACACGGAAGGCAAGGAGTTCCAGGTCGCCCTCGGGGCGCTGCTTCAGCACGTGGTCAACCACGCGACCCACCACCGGAGCGAGGCCGCGACGATGATCACGCTGATCAGCGGCTCGCCGCCGGACACCGGGGTGAATACCTACCGCACCGCGGTCGTGAAGGGTTGAGCCCGGTGGGCGCGAGGGGGCTGTCGCCAATCAGCACGCGGAAGAGAACCACGGAGTGATGCCGGTCTAGCCAAAGGAGGAGACTGCCATGGATCTCGGACTCTGCATGTTCGCCACCGATTATTCGATCCGGACTGACGAGCTGGCCCGCGCCGTCGAGGAGCGCGGCTTCGAGTCGCTGTTCGTGCCGGAGCACACCCACATCCCCACCAGCCGGCGCACCCCGTTCCCGGGCGGCGAGCCGCTCCCGAAGGAGTACTCGCACACCTTCGATCCGTTCATCTCGCTGATGGCGGCCGCCGCGGCCACCAAGCGGCTGAAGATCGGCACCGGCATCTGCCTGATCATCGAGCGCGACACCATCACCACCGCCAAGGAGGTCGCGAGCCTCGATCAGCTCTCGGGCGGGCGCTTCCTCTTCGGGATCGGCGCCGGGTGGAACGCCGACGAGATGGAGAACCACGGCACCGAGTACAAGAGCCGCTACAAGCGGATGCGCGAGCAGGTGCTCGCCATGAAGGAGATCTGGACCAAGGACGAGGCTCAGTTCCACGGCCAGTACGTGAACTTCGATCCTATCTGGTCCTGGCCCAAGCCCGCCCAGAGGCCCCATCCGCCGGTGCTGCTGGGCGGGGAGAGCGGCCACACGCTGCAGCGGGTGGTGGACTTCTGCGAGGGGTGGTTCCCGCGCGGGCGGGCGGGGGACGTGATCCTGGCCGGGCTGAAGGACCTGAAGGCCCGGGCCGCGCGAGCGGGGCGTGACATGCAGACGATCTCGGTCTCGGTCTTCGGGGCCAAGCCCGACGAGGCGACGCTCGAGACCTACGCGGGCGCGGGCATCACCCGGTCCATCCTGCGCCTGCCGTCCGACGGGCGCGACGTGATCCTGCCGCTGCTCGACCAGTACGCGAAGCTGATTCGCTGACCGCGGACAAGCAAAAGGCCCGGCGGCCTGATCTCAGGCCGCCGGGCCTCGAAGTCGCCCGAGGCGTCTAGTTCTCGACGAAGGCCCGCAGGGCGCGTCCGCGCAGCGGGTGACGCAACTTCCGGAGCGCCTTGGTCTCGATCTGCCGGATCCGCTCGCGGGTCACCGAGAAGCGGCGGCCCACCTCCTCGAGCGTGTGCTCGCCGGCCTCGCCGATGCCGAAGCGGAGTCTCAGGATCTCCTTCTCCTTGGGCGACAGCGTGCTCAGCGCCCGCTCCACCTGCAGGGTCAGGTCCTGGGTGATGAGGTTGTCGTTGGGCGACTCCGCGCCCTTGTCCTCCAGGAAGTCGCCCAGCTCCGAGTCGTCCCCGATGGGCGTCTCGAGCGAGAGCGGCTTGCGCGAGGACTCCAGGATCAGCCGCACCTTGCGCGCGGGCACGCCGGTGCGCTGGGCCACGGATCGTGCGCGAGTGGTCCGCGATGGCCCGCGTGATCGCCTGCCGGATCCACCACGTGGCGTAGGTCGAGAACTTGAACCCGCGCCGGTACTGGAAGCGATCCACTGCCTTCATGAGGCCGATATTGCCCTCCTGGACCAGGTCCAGCAGCGACAGCTCGCTCCCGAGATAGCGCTTGGCCACCGAGACCACCAGCCGCAGGTTGGCCTCCATCAGCTCCTTCTTGGCCTGTCGCACCACCCGGTCGTGCCCCTCGATCTCGCTGAGCGACGCGAGCAGAGCCTTGCGGGATGCCCCCGCCTTCTGCTCGAGCTGGCGCAGCTCGGAGCGGCTCGTGCCCGCCGCGAGCATGCGCTTCACCAGCAGGCGGATCTCGGTGACGAGCTGATCGGCCAGCGCCGGCTTGAGCGGCAGCTTCTCGAGCACGCTCTGGATGGACGCGCGGTTCTGCGCGATCCACTTGTTGTAGTTGGCGCGCGTGGTCTTGCTCCGCCGCTTGTCCCCCAGCGCCGTCTCCAATCGCTCGATCTCCCGCTCCAGCCGACGGATGCGCGCGAAGGCGGCGAGGCTCGAGCGAATCTCGCTGGGCGAGGGCTCGCCGCCCTCGGGCAGCAGGATCACGTCCTCGAGCGGGACCTCCTCGCGGCGCACCCGATCCACCAGGGCCAGCAGCTGGCTCGTGGCGAATGGCACGCGGCCCAGAGCGCGGCGGAGCGCGATCTGGCCGATCTCAATGCGCTGGCCGAGGCTGACCTCTTCCGAGGCCTTGAGGAGGGAGACCTTGCCGATCTCCTTGAGGTAGAGACGGACCGGATCCTCCGCGGGCGAGGCCGAAGGCCGCAGCGCCTCGTCGGACAGGGCCGGCGTGGCCTCGGTCTCGATCGCGCTGTCCACCACGCGGTCCAGCTCGTCGTCCACCGGCGGTGCGCCAACCTTCCCGGCCGCCTGCACGGGCCGCCCGCGGCGCTTTGGCTCGGCTGCGGTCACCCTGAATTGGCCCGTCTCCGCTGCCACCACACTGTCGCTCTCTCTAAAGGTCATTACGGCCCCTTATGCTCGTCGGGATGTGTCGGTATTTATTTCCGCCTCGATCCCTCGTGGTCTACCCCCGTGGTTTAGACGTCGATTCGGGCGCCGGGGTTTCAGAGAACGTCGCCGTTCGGGTCGGCTCATTCGGTGAACCCGCCGGCGATGCGCCTCGTTCCTCGTGGCTCGGCGTCGCTGCAGAGACGTACGTCCCCGGCGGGGTATTCAGCCCGTGGCTGAGCCCGGGCGACCGTCGCCCGGGGAGGGCCCTCAAAGGGGCGGTATGGCGGGGGCTTAGTTCGCCTTGCTCAGGATGAGGTCGAACGTGGCCAGCACGTACTCGTTCATGCTGACCAGCCAGGAGCGGAGCAGCGGAGCTCCGAAGTCGGCTGGCCGGATCCGGTTCTCGCCGCGGACCCAGAGGGTGCCTTGCCGCAGGCGAACGCGTCCCATGAAGCTCACGGGCCGCTCGATGCCCCGCATGGACAGCACCCCGTGGAGTGTCAGCAAGACGTCGGTGTTGTCGGTCAGCGACGAGAACGAGCTCTCGACCTTGTCGATCCGGTAGCGGATCTCCGGATGGCGCTCGCCGTCGAGCGCCCGGCGGAGATCCTTGTCCCGGCCGGCCTTCCCGGTGCGCAAGCTGGTGACGGGTGCGGTCAGGGTGCCCTTGATGGGCTTCTTGAGATCCTCGATGTCCAGCTCCACCTCGCCGCTGGGGGTCTCGCTCGCTCCGCTGAAGTTGCCGAGCGAGTGGAAGGCGTCGAAGCCCACGCGGCTCTTGCCGCTCTCCACGACCCAGCGCTCGGTCGCGGCAATGGCTGATCCCGAGAGGAAGACTCCGGAGAGCGCGGCGGTGAGGAGTGCTGAAATGAGTCGTCCGGGCACAGGGTGGGATACCATGGGCGCCACGAGCCGGTCAACCTTCGACGGGAAAATTGTTGACACTGCCGGAGGCCCGGTCTTACCGTCTAAATGCCCGCCATGACGAGCGATTGATGGCCGTAGCCCCCAGCGCCTCCTACAGCTTCACGGTTCGGCTCGAGATCCGGAACAAGCCCGGCATGCTGGGCCGCGTCACGTCGGTCATCGGGAGGGCCGGCGGGGACATCGGTGCCGTGGACCTGGTCGAGATGAGCGGGGAGCGGGTGCTCCGCGACATCACGATCAAGGCCCGCGACAGCCGCCATGCCCACGACATCATCGATCGCGTCAAGAGCACGGCCGGCGTGCAGATCTCCAACATCTCTGACCGTACCTTCCTCATGCATCTCGGCGGCAAGATCGAGATTCACAGCAAGGTGCCGATCCGGACCCGTGACGACCTCAGCATGGCCTACACCCCGGGGGTGGCGCGCGTCTGCCTCGCGATCAAGGACGACCCCAGCCGGGCCTTCACCTTGACGATCAAGCAGAACGCGGTGGCGGTGGTCACCGACGGCACCGCGGTCCTGGGCCTGGGGGACATCGGGCCCGAGGCGGCCATGCCGGTCATGGAAGGCAAGGCCATGCTGTTCAAGGAGCTCGCTGGGGTGGACGCCTTCCCGATCCCGCTGGATACCAGGGATCCGGGCAAGATCGTGGAGACGGTGAAGATGATCGCGCCCGCGTTCGGGGGGATCAACCTGGAGGACATCTCGGCCCCACGCTGTTTTGAGATCGAGGAGCGGCTGCGGAAGGAGCTGGACATCCCGGTCTTCCACGACGATCAGCACGGCACCGCGGTGGTGGTGCTGGCCGCGCTCCTGAACGCGCTCAAGATCGTCAAGAAGGATATCCGGCGGATCCGGGTGGTGGTGTCCGGCGTGGGTGCCGCCGGGACTGCGACCATCAAGATCCTGCTCGCCCTGGGGACCCGCAACATCATCGGGGTCGACGAGCACGGGACGATTCACCGGGCCCGTCCCGTCGGGATGGATTTCATGAAGACGTGGGTCGCGTCGGCGACCAATCCCGACAACGTCAAGGGCCGGCTGTCCGACGCGATCAAGGGCGCGGACGTGTTCATCGGACTGTCGGTGCCGCGCGTGCTGACGGTGCGGGACGTCAAGAGCATGGCCCGCGACCGCATCGTCTTCGCGATGGCGAACCCGGTGCCCGAGATCCAGCCGGAGGAGGCCGAGCGCCACGTGCGCGTGATGGCCACCGGCCGCTCAGACTACCCGAACCAGATCAACAACGTTCTCTGCTTCCCCGGGTTCTTCCGCGGGCTGCTCGACTCCCGGGCCCGGGTGGT
>WNGB01017929.1_pt1 | contig 10353 bp, 6 predicted proteins | sample 5400681 | NCBI WGS metagenome assembly WNGB01 (sample SAMN13153367, study PRJNA577476) | soil metagenome | isolation source: 115 cm soil or saprolite under grassland replicate 2 | place: USA:California | collected 2016-06-15 | reverse complement strand
CGTGCTCGGTCTCGTGTTGGGCGGCGGGATGAAGCTGGCCGGAATCGGGGTCGTGGTTGGGATCGCGGCTGCGCTCGGCCTCACGCGCGTGCTGACGAAGCTGCTCTACGAAGTCAAACCAATCGACCTGCCGACCTTCGCCGGAGTGTCGCTGCTTTTGTTGCTCGTGGCCCTGTTGGCCTCGTGGCTGCCCGCCCGCCGCGCCGCCCATGTGGACCCGATGGTGGCGCTGCGGACGGAGTGATTAGAAAACTACTGATCACAGAACACTTTCCCTCCTTTCCCCATGAACGACCTCAAATTCGCCTTCCGCCAATTACTGAAGAACCCCGGCTTCACCGCCGTCGCCGTGCTCACGCTCGCGCTCGGCATCGGGGCGAACACGGCCATTTTCAGTGTGGTCAACACCATGCTCTTGAAACCATTGCCGTATGAGCAACCAGGGCAACTCGTGCAATTGTTCGAAGCGCCAACTCCCGGCGGGCAGAATCCGGTTTCGCCCGGTGTGTTTTTCGATTGGCGCGAGCAAGGCACATCGTTCGATGGTTTCGCGGCCTACAACAGCGTCGAGTTGAACTTTACCGGCGCGGGCGAACCCGAGCGTCTTAATGGAGTGCGCATGTCGGCCAACGGCCTGCATGTCTTGCGCGCGCGCCCCGTGCTCGGCCGGATTTTTGCGCCGGACGAAGACCAGGCCGGGAAGGAAAAAGTCATCGTGCTCACGCATCACTTATGGCAGCGGCGTTTCGGTGGCGAACGCGACGTGGTGGGCCGCACCGTACTGCTCAATGATGAGAGTTACACCATCATCGGCGTTCTGCCGGCCGGGTTCCTGCCTTTCGAGTCACAGGAGTTTGTCGTTCCTTACGTGGCCCAGCCATATTGGAGGAATAAGCGCGATGGCCACTGGTTGCGCGTGATGGCCCGGCTAAAACCGGGAGTCCCGATCCAACAAGGGACTGCCGAGCTCGATGCCGTCGTCCAACGGATCAAGCCGCTCTATCCAACGTGGAAACAGAACTGGGGCGTCACGGTAACTCCGTTGCAGGAACAGCTCGTGCAGGGAATCAAACCCGCGTTGCTCGTGCTCCTGGGCGCGGTCGGACTCGTGTTGCTCATCGCCTGCACGAACGTCGCGAATCTGCTCCTTGCGAAAGCATCCGCGCGGCAAAAGGAAATGGCGATTCGCGCCGCGCTCGGCGCCAGTCGCGTGCGCATCGTGCAGCAGTTGCTGACCGAAAGCGTGCTCTTGTCTCTCCTCGGTGCCGGGCTCGGACTGCTCTTCGCTTTCTGGTCCGTGAGCGGGCTGCGCCAGGTGCTCGGCTCTATGAACGCCGCGCGCGCGCACGAAGTCACGCTCGATGCGGGCGTGCTCGGTCTTGCGCTGGTCGTCTCGGTCATGACTGGACTTGCGTTCGGTCTCGCGCCGGCCTTGCAAGCCTCGCGACCGAACCTGAACCATGCGCTCAAAGATGCGGCGCGCGGCTCGGCGACGGGCGGCAATCGATTGCGTAGTTCGCTAATTGTCGGTGAAGTGGCGCTGGCGCTCATGCTCCTGGTGGGTGCCGGGCTTCTGCTGCATAGCTTTTCCCGGCTCCTGAACGTGTCGCCCGGCTTCAATCCGCAGCGGGCACTGACGATGCAACTGTCCCTCTCCGATCAAAAATATCCCGACAATCCGCGGCGGGTCGCGTTCTACAACCGCGTGGCCGAACGCGTCGCCGCGCTGCCCGGAGTGGAGGCGGCGGGTTTGAGCCAATCGCTTCCGCTGCTCGGCGGCGCGCCCGATATGTTCTTCCGCATTTCCGGTCGAGCGAATCATCGCGAGCCCGGCTACCTCGCGCTCTTTGATTATTGCACCGCGGATTACTTTCGAGCGATGGAGATTCCGCTGCTGCGCGGACGAGTTTTCACCGAGCACGAAGTGGCCACCGCCGCGCGCGTCGCCATCATCAACGCCGCTGCCGCGCGCGAATTGTTTCCTGACGAAGATCCGCTGGGCCGGCAGATCGGCCAGAACACCAACATGTGGGAGATTGTGGGCATCGTAGGCGACGTGCGCATGCGCGGCCTGACGCGCCCCCTCAAGCCGATGCTCTATCGCCCGCAAGTGCCCGACGATGCGTGGCACAGCGCCACACTGGTGGTGCGCACTCACAGTTCGCCGCTGGCCCTTGCAGAAAGCGTGCGTCGGGTCATCCAGGAAATCGATCCGGCCCAACCGGTGACGAACGTCCGGACCCTCGATGATGTCGTCGATGCTTCCGTGGCCGAGCGCCGGCTGACGATGGTATTGCTCGGCTCGTTTGCCGCAGTCGCACTGTTGCTCGCTGCGATCGGACTTTACGGTGTGATTGCTTATGTGGTGACGCAACGCACACGCGAATTCGGCATTCGATTCGCCTTAGGTGCCCGTCGCCGCGATGTGCTCCAACTCGTCCTGAGTCAGGGAATGAAGCTTGTCGTGATCGGACTTGCTCTCGGTGTAGTGGGCGCCTTCAGCCTCACGCACCTGCTCACAAAACTGCTCTACGAAATCAAACCGAGCGATCCGCTCACATTCGTCGGCGTTTCAGCAGTGCTTTTGGTCGTGGCGCTGTTCGCATCCTGGCTGCCCGCTCGTCGCGCGGCGAAGGTCGATCCAATGGAGGCGCTGCGAACGGAATGACCTTAAACACGAAAAACGCGACACATGACCCGTGAACCCAAACGCGAGACCCAAGACCCTATCCCGCCATGAATGATCTCAAATTCGCCATCCGCCAACTGCTGAAGAACCCCGGCTTCACCGCCGTGGCCGTGCTTACGCTCGCGCTCGGCATTGGGCTCGTGACGGTTCAGTTCAGCATCATCAGTGGTGTGTTGTTGAAAGGCCTGCCGTTCGAGCGCTCCGATCGCGTCATGTCGGTGAGGCACGTGGACGACCGCGGCGGCAGGTCCGCGGTGCCGGTGAAGGATTTTTTGCTGTGGCGCGATCAACAGCAGAGCTTCGAGACCATTGCCGCCCATCGAGTTCGCATGCCGCTCACGATCGGCGGTGACGGTCTTGATGCTCGCACTTACCACGGAGCCATACTCGATAGCGCGACGCTAACCGTCCTGCGCGTTCAGCCTGTGCTGGGACGCGGATTTACGCGCGATGATGAGCAGCCCGGAGCGCCCACGGTGCTGCTTTTGAGCCATCACCTGTGGCAGAACGAGTTTGGAGCGGATCCTCAAATTGTGGGACGCGGCGTCCGCTTGGACGGCCAGCCGGCGACGATCGTCGGCGTGATGCCGATGGGTTTTGCGTTTCCGGACCATGCGGCTGTCTGGTGGAACGAGCGCTTTCGGCCGGGAGCGCGCGATACGATCAATGTTATGGGCCGGCTCCGTGCCGATGCCACGCTCACAACCGCACGCGCCGAGTTTGAGGTGCTGGCTCGGCAGGCCGCCGACGCGTCCGAGAATGCGGCCAACGCCCGGCGCCAAGTGCAGATTGTTCCGCTCATTGATACGTTGCGAGATAGCGAGGCGGGTGTCGTATTGGTCCTGCTGTTGGGAGTTGTCCTTGGAGTTCCTCGACTCGTTTCGTCCTTTTTCTCACCGCGAGGCAGGATCCGCTGGCCTTTATTCGTCCGCTGCGGGAAGTCGTGCATGCCCTGTCCCCCGACGTGCCAGTGAACGCCGCGCAAACACTGGCCGCTCGCGTGGATGAAGAGTTAAACGTCTGGCGGCTTCTGGGGAGTCTATCGCTCGCGTTCGGCGTCAGCGCGTTGCTTCTGGCCGCGATCGGTGTTTACGGCGTGACGGCATTCGGCGTGCAGCGGCGCACGCGAGAGTTCGGCTTGCGCATGGCCGTCGGAGCGACCCGTGGCGATGTCCTCCGGCTCGTTTTCAAACATGGCGTGCAACGTCTCGCGTTGGGCATGATAGCAGGTGTCTTTCTTGGCTGGGCGATCAGCCGGCCCCTGGCGCATCTGGCGGCGAGGATTACAGGACCGCCTGGGGCGGTGGTTTATCTGATGGTTCTTTCGGCCATGGCCGTCGCGCTGGGCGTTGCCTTATGGCTGCCAGCGCGACGCGCGGCGAACGTCGATCCGATGGAGGCGCTGCGGTATGAATGAACACCAGACCACAGGACCACGGACCACGGGACTACGGACTTCGGATTACTGACAACGAACTATGAACGACCTCAAATTCGCCTTCCGCCAGTTGCTGAAGAACCCCGGCTTCACCGCCGTGGCCGTGCTCACGCTCGCGCTCGGCATCGGGGCGAACACGGCCATCTTCAGCGTCGTTAATGGTGTCCTGCTTAAGCCGCTGCCTTTTCGGGAGCCGGAACGTCTAATGACACTTTGGGAGCGCAATCCAGCGCGCGGCATCGAACGCGAATACGTGTCTCCCCCAAACCTCGCCGATTGGAAGCAGCAAACTCGGGTGTTCGAAAGTCTCGCCTTCTGGACGGACGTTCAGCGGTTGAATCTCGTCACCGTGGACGGAGTGGAGAAGACTCGATGCGCTTACGTAGAGTCGAGCCTCTTCACCGTGTTGCGCGCGGCACCGCTCGCGGGTCGCACGTTTCTGCCAGAGGAAGACAAACCTCAAGGCAACCACGTGGCCGTGTTAAGTCATGAGTTGTGGCAGCGCCGGTTCGGCGGCAACTCGAATGTTCTGGGGCGAACGCTGACCATCGGCGCGGTCAATGGGCGCGATTACACGATTGTGGGGTCGAACCGACCAGAGAGTTAGTGAGTTTTGAGAGGCACGCGCTCAACTCAAACTTCACTGATTCAAACTTCATTAACTGTTTTATGAACGATTTGAAATTCGCCTTCCGCCAACTTCTGAAGAACCCTGGCTTCACCGTCGTGGCCGTGCTCACGCTGGCGCTGGGCATCGGGGCGAATACTGCGATCTTCAGCGTGGTTCGTGGAGTGCTGTTCCGGCCGCTCTTGTATCAAGATCCGGACCGGCTTGCGATGCTCTGGACCGACGACTCCAGGCACAACATCCGCGAAGAAGGTGTGTCCTATCCGAACTTCCTCGACTGGCGCGGCCAGAGCCGATCCTTCGAAGACATGGCACTATGCAGCCGCAGGCTTTTTTTCACGCTCTTCGGGACCGACGAATCGCAGCGGATCGACGGCTCCCTGGTCTCCGCAAATCTGTTCCGGCTGCTGGGAGTGGCTCCGGCGCTCGGACGAGATTTCTTGCCCGATGAGTTCGAGCGGGGCGATCCAGTGCTCCTGATAAGCCAGGGCTTGTGGCGGCGCCGCTTCGGAGCATCGCCTGACGCAATCGGAAGCACAGTCGTGCTGGACGGCAGGCCGTATCGCGTCGTCGGCGTCATGCCTGTGAATTTCCGCTTTCCCGACCCAGAGACGGACGTGTGGCAGCCACTGACTGCTTTCCCGCGCTGGCGATCAATTGAAGCGAACAGGTACAACGACTTTGGACGGGTCGTTGGCCGCCTGGGGCCGAACATTACCATTGCGCAGGCTCAGGCGGAGATGAACGCGATCGGCCGCAGGCTGGCTGCACAGTACCCGACGACTGACCCGGACTTCGCAGGCTTTGGCGTGAACGTGGTTCCGCTCCTCGTTCAGGTAACGGGACGAAGCACGCGGCTTGCGCTCGCGGTGTTGTTTGGCGCGGTCGTCGTCGTGCTTCTGATTGCATGTGCGAATCTGGCCAACCTTCTTCTGGCCCGTGCTGCAGCGCGAGAACGGGAGATCGCAGTCCGTGCGGCCCTGGGCGCCGGCCGGGCGCGTCTCGTCCAGCAATTGATGACCGAAAGTGCGCTCCTGTCTCTCGCCGGGGGCGCTCTGGGATTAGCGCTCGCCCATGCGGCCATCCAGGCGCTACTTTCTCTTCGTCCGGCGAGCATCCCCCGTCTGGAAGAGATCAGGACAGATGGTGCGGTGTTTATGTTCACAGTAGGTGTCTCCCTGCTGGCGAGCGTCCTGTTCGGACTCTTGCCGGCGTTGACGATCTCTAGCAGCGAACTTCAGAGTTCCTTGAAGGGCGGGATGCGGGGCGCGACCGGCGTGGCGGGCTCACGTCGGATGCGCGGCGGGCTCGTGGTGGCGGAGTTCGCACTGGCCGTCATTCTGCTTTGCGGCGCGGGTTTGCTGCTCCGGAGCTTCCTCCGCGTGCAGGCTGTCGACCCCGGGTTCCGGCCTGATCACGTCCTTTCGCTGCGGATTGCGCTCCACAGCTCGAAAGAAGGCGACGAGATTGTCAACTACTACCAGCAGGTGCTCGAGCGTGTCGGCTCGCTCCCAGGAGTCGAGGCGACAGGGCTGGCCGAGGACGTGCTCCAGCGTCGTAATCCGGACCTTAACGTCACGGTCGAAGGACGTCCGCCGGTGGCTCCCATCGGGCTGAGCGACGACAGCATCAGCAGCGCCTTTTTCCGAGCCATGGGAGTACGCCTACTGCGCGGCCGATTCTTTACAGATCAGGATCGCCGCGGTTCTCTTCCAGTCGCGATCATCAATGAAACCATGGCGCGTCATTTCTGGCCCGGGGAAGATCCGATTGGAAAAAGATTCAAAGCGGGTGGTGCCCAGTCCGCGACTCCCTGGCTGGCGGTTGTGGGCATAGTCGCGGACGTGCGGCGGCAGGGACTGGAGCGCCAGCCTATCGCCCTCTACTTCCGGCCTTTCCTGCAAAGGCCCTGGGTCAACATGGACCTCATTGTGCGCACGACACCTGACCCAGTCGCACTTGCCACAGCCGTGCGCAACGAGATCTACGCCGTTGACAAGACTGTACCAGTGTATTCCGTAACGACCCTCGAGCAACAGATCGGAGAGTTAAGCTCGCAGCGCCGTTATCATACCTTGCTGCTGAGTCTCTTCGCCGCGCTTGCCCTCGTACTTGCTGCCATCGGGGTTTATGGTCTCTTGCATTATTCCGTGTCCCAGCGCACACAGGAGATAGGTGTCCGGATGGCGCTCGGAGCGCGGGCGGCCGACGTCCTCCGTATGGTAATTGCGGAGGGGCTGGTGCTCGCTGCTCTCGGGGTCGCGAGCGGGCTCTTAGGCGCCCTCTGGGTCACCGAGGCCTTGTCGAGCCTGCTGTTCGGCGTGACGCCGACCGATCCGGTGACGTTCGCCGTTGTCGCGCTCCTCCTCATTGCCGTAGCAGCTGCGGCAAGTTTTGTCCCTGCCCGCCGTGCCGCAAGAGTTGATCCGATGGTGGCGCTTCGTTATGAATGATCTCAAATTCGCCTTCCGCCAACTGTTGAAGAACCCCGGCTTCACCGCCGTGGCCGTGCTCACGCTCGCGCTCGGCATCGGGGCCAATACCGCGATCTTCAGCGTCGTCAATGGCGTGTTGTTGAAGCCCTTGGCTTACCAAGAACCAGAACGCCTCGTCACGATTTTGTACAACGGACGGAGTCCCGTTGCACCAGCGGATTTTCTGGACTGGCGCGCTCAGGGAAAAAGCTTCGAGACCATGGCTGCGGCGGAGGCTTGGGGTGGGACGTTGACTGGAGATGACCGACCCGAAGCGGTCTTTGGCATCCGGTTTGGGGAAGGCATGTTTAAGGTTCTCGGCGTTCAGCCGCTCGTGGGCCGCACGTTCCAGGCGGATGATTTCAAGCCCGGCAACGACCGCGTGCTCGTGCTTGGCTATCCACTCTGGCAGCGGCGATTTGGCGGAGACCCGAACATTGTCGGACGGTCAATCACGTTGAGCGGCGAGTCGTACACGATCATCGGCGTCATGCCGCCGCAGTTTCGCTTTACGCCATTCTGGGCAACGAAGGCAGAACTGGCCGCGCCGCTCGATCTCTCCACACGCGCAATGCAGCGCGGAGGAAATTCGCTCCGGATTTTTGCCCGACTCAAAGCAGGCGTCACTCTCGCTCAAGCGCAGGCCGAGATGAACGCGATCTGCAAACGGCTAGAACAGGCTTTTCCTGCCACGAACACCGGGCGCACGGTTCAAGTCGATCCGCTGTTGGAAAAAGTCGTCGGCAACATCCGGCCAGCGTTGCGCGTGCTTATCGGTGCAGTGATCTTTGTCCTTCTGATCGCTTGTGCGAACGTTGCAAACCTTTTGCTGGTCCGCGCCGCGGCTCGCCAAAAGGAGATGGCGATTCGAGCCGCCCTCGGTGCGAGTCGTTGGCGAACAATCCGCCAGTTGCTCACCGAGAGCGTCGTCCTGTCAGCCGTTGCTGGCGCGTTAGGTTTGCTGCTCGGTTACTTGAGCGTCGAGTGGATCAAAGAATTGCTTGCGGGCGATTCCTCGTCATTTCGCGTCCGGATGCCACGCGTGGCTGAGATCACGATGGATTCCACAACGTTTTTGTTCACACTGAGTGTCGCTTTGGGGACGGGCTTGGTGTTCGGCCTTGCCCCGGCGTTGCAGGCCGCCCGTTCAGATCAACAGGCAACGCTGAAAGAGGGCGGACGTGGCGCGACGGCTGGTCGAACAAGGCACCGCCTTCGTGGCGCGCTGGTCGTGGCCGAGATCGCGCTCGCGGTGATCACGCTGATTGGCGCCGGACTGATGCTGCGCAGTTTCACGCGGTTGGCGGCGGTCGATCCCGGATTTAATGCACGCCACGTGCTTTCAATGGTCGTCTCGCTGCACGGCCAGCCGGAACTGGTTGGCGAGAAACGGGAGGCGTTCTACCGGCAATTGTTTGACAAGATCGGCGCACTCCCGGGCGTTACTTCGGCAAGCGCCATCAATCACCTTCCCTTGGCGGGTGATTCATGGAACCGTGGCCTCAGTGTCGAAGGCCGGCCCAACCCCAAGCCCGGTGAAGGCATCGCTCCGGTCTATCGCGTCTGTCGTCCAGAATATTTCCGGACGATGGGCATCTCGTTTGTGCGTGGACGCGACTTCACCGAGCAAGACAAGTCTGATAGCCCCGGCGCGATCATCATTAATGAAAACCTTGCCCGCAAGCATTGGCCCGGCGAAGACCCCGTCGGCAAACGCATTCCGTTCTCGCAATCGCCTTACCTGACCGACGCGGCGGGTCACTACTCCATGATGACGCTGGTTATCCACACAGCAGCGGACCCACTTAGCCTGGTCGGTGCCGTGCAAAGCACGGTTTGGAGCTTGAATCAAAGTTCGCCCGTGTCGAGCGTCACGACTCTGGAGCAAGTCATTGCCAACGCGGTTTGGCAGCCGCGCTTCAACTTGATTCTGATCGGACTCTTTGCGGGTCTGGCTTTGCTGCTGGGCGCAGTCGGCATCTATGGCGTAATGGCGTTCGCCGTGGCACAGCGAACGCACGAAGTTGGCATCCGCATGGCGCTCGGCGCACAGACGCAGGACGTGCTCCAGTTAATTGTCGGCCACGGAATGAGGTTGGCGTCAATCGGATTGGTAATCGGAGTCGTCGGATCGTTCGCCTTGACGCGCGTCATGACAACGCTGCTCTACGAAATCAAGCCGACGGACCCCGCTACATTTACCGGAGTGACGCTGCTTTTGACGTTGGTTGCGCTGCTGGCTTGCTGGCTGCCCGCGCGACGCGCGTTGAAAGTCGATCCGATGGAGGCGCTGCGTTATGAATGATGGGGCAAAGAAGTTAAATAAGTTAAATAGGTTACATCGTTACATAAGCGACAAACCCTCCATGACGCGAAAATCGAGACCTCATTTAACCCATTTAACCATGTAACTCATTTAACTTTTTATGAACGATTTGAAATTCGCCTTTCGCCAATTGCTGAAGAACCCCGGCTTCACCGTCCACCCTCCGCAGTGCCGCCGCCCAGACCGGGTCCAGTTCCCGCAGTGCTGCTCCAGAAAACCGAGCCACCTTCGGCAGTACTGCTACGGAGGACGGGCCGTGGCCGTGCTCACGCTGGCGCTGGGATTACCCGTTTGCCGAACGAAGCATCTCCCCAATGCGTTTAACTGTCGAAAGGACATCAATGAATATGAACTATGGAAACCAGACGGTAAGCAAAATCGGACGGGGCGGTTCTGCTGGAGTTGCCGCAGTGGTCGCTGTTCTGACCTTCTGGTCAGCGACCGTGCGCGTGACGGCGCAAGGCGCTGAACTCAAGCCAACGAATGCCGTTCCAGTCATTCTCAACGCGTTCGACCGCTACCCGATCGTCGCGCTGGGCGACCTGCATGGTTGCGAAGAATTTTGGGATTTTGTCACCTCGCTGGTGCAAACTCCTGAGTTTCCCAACAAGCTCAACGACGTCGGCGTCGAGTTTGGAAATGCGCTCTATCAAGACGTCTGTGACCACTACATCGCCGGACAGGATGTGCCACTGTCAGAGGTTCGACAGATTTGGCGGAACACCACACAATTCACCGCGCTGGACTCCCCGGTTTACGAGCAATTTTTCGTTACGGTTCGCGACATCAACAAGAAGC
>WNGB01022999.1_pt1 | contig 10354 bp, 13 predicted proteins | sample 5400681 | NCBI WGS metagenome assembly WNGB01 (sample SAMN13153367, study PRJNA577476) | soil metagenome | isolation source: 115 cm soil or saprolite under grassland replicate 2 | place: USA:California | collected 2016-06-15 | reverse complement strand
GTTCCAGGGCTTGCGGCGCCGACTTGGAATCCATCCGGAGCAGCTGTCCCGCGCGCTCCACCGCCTCGCGGACGACGCGCTCGTCGAACGCACCGATGTGGGGTACCGCGTGACCCCGAGGGCACTCCAGGTCTTGAGCCCGGGGAGTCAACGCTCCGAGGAACCCGGGGTCACGATCCTGCAGACGTATCTGCCGGCGAACCTCGACCTAAGAGGACTTGTCCAAGCGCTCCGTGGGAGCTGGATCGGGCCGTTGCGGTGGTACGGGCTATCCGAGTTCGCCGATGGGATGCGCCTCGCCTGGGCTCTCGAGGACGATACCATTCGACTGGAGACGTTCATCCGGCCGGGACAGCTCATCGTGACGGCGAACGTCGCGGGTCCGAGCCACTTGGACGACGCGACGCGCCTCGGACACCTCTTGTTCCAGCACATCGCCCGCGAAGCGTCCCGCGAGCCGCATGCCGGAATCAGCGGCTGACACGTAAGTATCCTAATTCTTGCGGCGACAATGCATACATAGTGTCCCGCTCTTGCAGTCGCCCGAGAATCGGGACTAGAGTTTTCGATTCACGATCCACCGGCTTGGGTCCTTTCTTCCCAATTCCACCTGCACCAACAGTTGCTCCAAAATCAATCTGAAGTTGCCGCTAGCCAGTTCATCTTTGCCAAAATTCACAACGCGACCTGAATCGGTAGTGAGTTGACAGAAATCGAACCCCAGGGTGTACAAACGGATGTCTCCCTTCGAGAGGTACTGCTCGCGCCAGTATTTGTTGCCTGACTCTTGGGTTCCTGAGACGTACTGCTTGATTCTTTGACGGAGGTTATCTGTCTCACCGATTAGGACCCCCACTTGCCCAGAATGTTCACCCTGAGTGATTGGGCCCTCCCACTTGTAGATCGCGGGGCCCCAGTCACTCGAGTCCACCTGGGAGAGCCGCGCAATTCGATGTTCTTCGAAGTTCAAGTGGAAACCTCCCACTGTAAATGCTGACCAGTCATGCTGGAGGTTGAAGGATAACGATTTCATGTCAACTCATCACACACTCAAAATCCATCGCGGAAGTTGTATGTCCATCCTTCGATTAACGTTGTCGCTGTTCATCCTCCGGTCCGGGTGAACGCGCATCAAGGCACCCAAACCATACTGCGAATCTCTTGGTGGAGGCGAAAGAGAAGAGGTTCTTGATCTCCTCGAGTTAGTCCTTGCTTCCTCTCCCACGAGCGCGACGTTGGGCAGCAACGGAAACCGTGCCTTCGAAAAGAAGTTCTACAGCCCGGGGCATCCGCGTATGGGAATTGTCTGACACCGAGATGGACCTTCGACCTCGAGGATGCTTGTAGGCAAGCGCAAATTGAGCCCGAGATCGCCAAAGCCTTTGTCCCCAAACTTGAGCCACTGTTGGAATCAGCCATGAAAAAAGAGGGATTCTACGACCAGCTTTTAGACCGAATTCATGAAATGCGTAAATTCACTCTTAACAACCTCCACTTTCTCAACAGCCTTTTCTTCGAGAAAGTCAGGTTGAACGTCGAACTGGACCCTCGGGAGCACTCTATCATGTTCCTGGTACACTATCTGATTTCCGTCGAGAGTTTCTTCTCGGATGTCGTCGACATTCTGTGTTTCGCCTTAGTTGCTCAGCATCACGATCTCGCAGACTTCTTTAGGCGGACGTATGTGGAGAGAATGAGCGACCTCGAGGAGCTTTCTCTCGCGGACCGATTGCGTTTTCTCTCGCGACACGGATGGCCAGAAGCCGAACAGGCCGTTGACCGCAACCTAAGGAACTCCGCAGCCCATGCAAACTACCAACTTCGTGAAGACGGTACAATCATAATGGCGGGAACAACGCTCTCGATTGAGAGAGACGACTTCAACCGAAAGTCTGAGGCGCTCCGCGACTTCATTTTTGGCTTCTGGGTTGCCCTAAACAAGTTCTTTGTCGAGCGCTATGGGCTTGGATTCGTTTAAAAGAACCAATTAGTTAGCTGGATTCCTTGTGCTGGCGTCGTGGCCGGTGCCCCATCATTCATTAAGGTTATGAACGATAGCTCGCAACCGGGTATCTCATGAGAGCACGCGAAGCGATCCAGGTCACACCGGAGATTCAAGACGTCGTACGCCAAGTGATCCCGTTAGTACTTAGGTTCGAAGACTTGACGGGGCGGAAGTTGGGCGTCTCGGCCAACGTGGGCGAGGTTCTTGTCGCCAAAAAGCTTGGGCTTCGCCTGATGAGAAGTGACATCGAACGAAGCTATGATGCCATCGACGAGTCGAGGAGGAAAGTGCAGATCAAAGTGCGGCGGTCCGAAGCAGGGCGAGGACGCGAGAATTCCGCGCGACAGCTCCCGGACTGGTAGATTCTCGGAACATCCGTATGACTATGCCTTGCTCGCCACACTGACACGAGACTACCGACTTCACGAAATCTACCGGCATGCTCGGGCTAGGGTTGAAACAGCTCTCAAAGGCGGGAAGCGACGACGCTTTCAATCGGGAAGTTCAGGAAAATCGGAAAGAGGATCTACCCTTAGCCGTAGACGATCGCTCCATAAAAGTCGCGATTCCGGGGTCACCAACCGGAATCCTCATGACCGGTGAGGTCAGTTGGAAAGACCCGAAGCTTGAACGATGTCAAACATTCTTCTGTACAACCAAGAAGACCAGATTGAACCTGTCTGGAAGAGGGGGACATCGGAAGCGGGCAAACCACTTTCGGAGGGATGGCGAAAATTGGAGATCAAGATTTCGTGGCGAGTAAGCGCGGCGGCCACCTTTCGGTCGTCGGCGAATTCCCGTTGCGGATGCCTACCTCGACGAGGACCACCCCCCATGGCTGGAAGTACCGGGTCCGCTCTCGGAAGGCGGAGCTATCCGCTACCCTACACCGGTGGTGCTGGACGACGTGCGGAGGAAGTCGTCAATCTTGCGCGGAAAGGCCAACATCTCGTCGCAGATCAGCAACGCTCGCTGGCTCACCGATGAGGACGCCATACTCCTTTCGGAACTCGGACATGGAAGATAAAATCCCGACGACCATTACTGCGTATCATCAGTCAAGTGGCACCTTGCCCAAGTCTCGAAGCCCAATCTCTTGAGCTCGATGCCATCCCCACACTGCGATGTTCAAGCGATCGCGTCTCGGTTCGGTCAGAATGAACAGGACAGCCATCTCCTCCATAGTATCGACACGAGCAACAGCCAGGAGCTTCTCGAAGGCCTGCCTCCACTTCGCAAGACAGCCCTCGTAGTCGTACGAAAGACCGATGAAGACGCCCTGCTTGGGGGCAACTGTGAGAAGGCGGGTGAAGTCGTAGTAGAATTCCACGTCTTTCTGCTCTTCAATTAGCAACGTACCCACCGAGCGATTGAACACGCGCTCTTTTTCAGGATACGGATCTCTTTTCTTCGCGTAGCTCTGCTCGATTTCTGCCCCAACGGATGGGATCAATTCGTTGGAATCGAATGCAATGAAGTCAAGAATGAACTCCCTTTCGTCCAGTTTGCCTTCTGCAACGAGTTCCCGTCGCCTCGAAGCGAAGCTTCCCATCTTTCCCCTGAAGCCGCACCAGAAGCGTCGGCCTTCGGCAGCTAGCGTGTCGGCGAGCCATACCTTAAGTCCATTTGTTGCATGAGAACTACCCCAGTCGTTCTCGAGAGCGGCGACAAGCTGTTTGTTGGATCTGAGGGAGTCCACAAGCGTTCCTGGCAGACCTTCAGTCATGGCCTCCGAATTGAACAACTGCCCTGTAAAGAATTCCCTTGAACGAAGAGCGGGACAATTGCGTCATGATGCCACGATCCTGGGATAGACTTGGAACAGTAAGGATTAGGTGCAGGCTTCCGATAGCAGACGTCGTGAAGGTCACCATTGAAGTTCGACTGACGCCGCCCCCTCGAAGCACCGTCGATTGGAAGACTGACTCGTTGTTAAGGACCTCGTCATTGGAAGGTGGAGGTATGGACAGGATCTCCCACTCCGTCCCTCCGGAGACGGATGGCGGCTGATGGCAGCTAAGAGAAAAATCACCCTTGCGAGGGCGGAACGGGCGGCAAGTACGATTAGTGCAACTTGGGACAAGACGCTTGAAGGGCTGAAGCATCACCAACCGCTAATCATCCTCTCTTCCCTTTCACTCGTCGTCGCGACTTTCTCGCAAACGGTTTCGTCGGCTGCCGTTGCCTACGCCGTCTCTGCCGCCGTCGCATTCATGATTGGCCTAGCTTGCTCGCTTTGGCGATATGTCCGGCCGGCGAAGTACACAGGGGGTGATTTCGAATTCGCAGCGACTGCGATGTTTTCCACCATCGCCGGCTTTGCATTTCTCCTATTCGTCGCAATCGAGATAGGCGCGAGATATGGCCTTGCAGGGAGCTTCATCACGGTTACCATCGCGCTCTTCTTACTCTTTGCCTTTGGGATGGCGACCGTCCAGATATGGCTAATGTTCGGAGAGCACCGCCCCTTCGTCCAGATGATTGCGGCGATACACATGCGACGGTTGACGATCGGTCGATACGTCTTTTTGGGGTCATACGTCGCGGCAGTCGTCCTCTGGGCCGTTGTACTATCGGCGCCCTCGACTCCGTCATGGTGGTGGGTAGCCCTGATTCCCTTTGTTGGCTTCGCTGTCGGGACGTGGGTGTTAGGCCGCACTCTCAAACGGGTCGTCGAGGCGACGGAGAAAGCGCTGAGCCAAAGGCGAGCGGCATCGAAGTCCGACGAAACGGAAGCGGGTCAAACTCAGCTATGAAGACACGAAAATACACAGATCGGCACTTGGCGCCGTCGGCCTCCTGCAGGTCGGGACATTTCAGAGACAGAGCCGTTGCATCATCGAGCTGGAGGATTCACAGTCTGGAACGCGACCCGATGCGATCTTTGAGCCCAGGGTCATGACGCCTTCGCAGTGTTTTCAAGCACGTCGACCATTTGGACGAAGCCTCGAAAGTATCGGACGAATCGTTCGCCGCCAGGTATACGGCCTTTTAGCCCCGCGCGCGCAGCGTGTGGAACAGTGCTCGCACAAACGCCGTCGAGGTCTCTGGTGACAGAGACCGGTTTGGACTCCTTCGGGACATGACTCTTCATCCAGGGCTGAGAGGTAAGGAGCCAATTTCGACATAATGCTGCCTGACTAGCGCCGGCCCGCTTGACCCTCACGCGTCCTGAGCTGGCTCATCATCCGACTCGTAAGGATACTCGAGCAGACGACGCGCGACCCGGGCAGCAGCCCTAAACCCACCATCCAAGTATGTGGCTCCAATCAGGGCTTCCAAATGGGTCGCGTGCATGTTGTGTCTGTCGATGGCTGTTGGGTTCATCTCCAGTGGTTTGCCGGTGCGAAGGATGGATGCCAAGCCGATCTGTCGGGCAACCCTGCCCAGGAAGGCATTGGTCGTAAACTCGGCGCGCGCATCGTGGAGGGTCTTGACATCGGCGGCGCTAAGATTTCTGAAGGTTGACTCGGTTGCGACTGATTGCAAGATAGCATCACCTAGCCATGAAACCTTGTCCACGAACTGTTTCGTTTCATCCGTCGAGTCTGCGGCGCTAGAGTGCGTTAGGGCCCACTCGAGGAGTTTTCGATCCGCAAACTTGTATCCAATATTGGCCTCCAAGCCAACCTCGCCCCACATGGGCCGATAAGAGTCCCACCATACTCGCATCCAACAGTTTTCCGGGTTACGGGTTACCTCAGAGATGTCCGTCCCCGAGTCTTCTCCTCCCACGAAGAGATGCTCGGTATCGAAGCCCGCTTCATAACCTATGATTTCCCGGCCTCGCCAGCACAGTTGCAGCAGAGCTGGGTCATGCCGCTGTGCTCGACTGTGATCAGGCCGTACCTCGGCGAAGGTGACGTCCAGCCCGTCAGGTACGAATCGGCTCATTGAGAGGTCTCCGATGGCCGCGAAGACGAGTCGAAAGAGAAGGTGTTCAACCATGGAGGTCCCTTGGTCCGAAGATGACATGTAGTCGGTCGAGTACGGTTCCCATGGTCCCATGAAGGTGATGAGAGCGGTGCCCGACACCTGAAGAAGCCCCAGAATTGGGAGGACAAGCATCCGGTCCTCGCGAGACCGATAGTGCGTGTCAGCTATCCGTTGAAGATCCTGCGGTTCAAGGGCGTTATCACCCGCGAATGGGTGAATAGCCCGTTTGAGCTCGTCGACGGAGGCCTTCGAGTCGAGGACGGGGAAGCACAGAGCTATGGACCTTTCATGGTCTGAATACTCTCCGGGCGCGACATCCCAGTCAGTCGGGGTTGCTGCCGGGCCTAGGGTCCTGCGGTCCACGTTGTAACGAATTTCAACCCCCCTTTCCGAAAGGACGCGGCGAACGAATTCTGGGGTGAGATTGGCTCTAATGTAGTCTGACTCGAACAGGGTGCCCGTGCGGAGAGGCCAATCAGGACCGTAAATCCGCATTAGGCTGCCCGTGTAGGCCCACACCAGCGAGCGGAACCCCACTGGACTCCGGACCAGGCGGTAATGAGGGGTGAGACCTCGCTTCTTCCTCGGGCGGACTTCCTCCATCGATAGAATTCCGAGACTAACGAGTCGGTCACAAGCCTCACGTGACCAGGCCTTGGTGACTTGGTTCATCGAATCCCGGCGCACCTTGGCTGGATTTGCGAGGTAGTCGAGGGGACGTCTCAGAAATACATCCAGCACATCCAGTTGTTTTCGTGTCAAATGTTGTAATGAAGCACTCTGACGGTCCATCGAAGCGGTTTTGCTCACTGGGGTAATAACCTTTCTGAAACAGTTCACGATCCCGGAATGGCTGACCTATCTCGGCGGATTCAAGCAAGCCGATGGGTATGGCGCATCTATGTCGAAATCGGATAGCGACAATCATGCAAACCAAATGAACGAGAACAACGACGCGTATTGGCAAAGTCGCGGCGAAGACGAACGCCCCGACGACTGGGAGGATCAGCAAGCCGAAGAAAAAGACGCCTAGACGAAAGACACACCAAGAGGGCGGTCAGCGGCATGGTGGCCCCCTCCTTCCTTTTCCTGTCCCCTTTGAGCCCGCTGGTCCGATTGCGCCAGCCTGACGCGCTCACATTGCTGCATCGGGACTCATGTGTGATCGTGACAATCACTGCGGTTTGCCACCGCTGTAGGGTTGTATATCCGTTAACGGTCGCATCCAACGCCTCTGGAGTCCGACGACGGCTGGTGTGCCGTGGCCGGACCATATCGACCCTAGTGTGGAGAAAACAAAAGATTCCCAAGGGAGACCATTTAAGCTTTCCTCAGCCCTACAAGGACAGACCATGGAGTGCTGCTACTGTCCGTTCCAGGGAACGGAGCGACAAGTAGGGGGCCATATGACCTCGAAACATTCGGGCCTTCTCGCCCTAGCCGACAAGGGCCGCCACGGCCGGCCTCCGAAGAACGCTTGCCACCTGTGTCACATGGTCCATGATCCCGTAGCGAGACCCGGTTGGGCAGTCCGACGCAGCAAGTTGGAACGGCCAAGGATGGCAATTCTCACAGGACAGCTCCTACCGGGCCCTGCGGGGCGCATGGCAATCCTTGGGAGAACGATCGTCCCGCCCGGCGTTCATAGAATCAAGAAGATCGCGGTGTGGGCGGAGGGCCCAACTAGATTCCAACTTGAATTGTCCGGATGCTCGTGAAGTCCGGTATTTCCATTTCGACCACGCGGGAGAGGCCCGCAGATCAAAAGACAGGACGTAGGCCCAGCGGTTTCGCTCCGGCCTGGCGGCTTTTGGCAAGCGACAATTGCATCAAATCTTCACGCCATTCTCGCAGCGCCCAACTTTCCAAATTTCAGGGCATGGGGCGGACTTGTAGTAAAGGGAACCTGATTCAATCTGTCGTCTGCCCGTGGCACTCCGACTGGGTCCGACTCCTTAGCCTTCCTTGAAGGCCTCGAGCTTCTCCCAATGGGTGGGCAGGATCGTAATGTACTGGGCAAGCAATCTTGGGATCCGGCTGTTTCCTGGTCCCCGTTCCAATTCCAGTACTCTGAGAGCTTGGAACCGTTTGAGATCCTCGTGGACGTTGTGGACGTCCCTCTTGAGAAATCCCGCGAGCTGACCCAGATCCTCAGCCGCAAGGATGTCCTTCGGTTTTCTCTTCGAATAGCGACGGAGCTCCTCCTCGCTGCCATAGTGTCTCTTGACCTCCGCGAGAAATCCGGCCACCGTGAGCGATTGCTCGAACCGAATAATCATCGGAGTTCCTCCAAGAGTTCCCTGTATACCACGTCACGGTTACGTTCCGCATGTCTGTACACGATGTCCCGCACTTCCTCAAATGACTTTGCGCGGATTGGAATCGGGTCTCCCTGCTTCTTGGGAGGATGAATGTGGGGCGTCCCGTGGCGGTTATCGATTATGATTTCTTGCGGCATGATTACGACACTCCACCCCCGCGGCCCAGAGCGATCGTGCACTTCGATCCACCGAGGGATACCTCTTTTGGGCACGCAGTTCGCATCTCGCAACCCACATTAGGCAGTGCGGCTATTTAAGTGTTGGTATAGAATACCAACAGTGATACGCACTTTGATCGGGCAGCCAGTATTGACCCCGCGCGCGTGGCAATCGCGCCATATTGCCATTTCACATTTTGAAGGTCTGCTGCCCGCGATGTGAAGTCCACAGGCTGGCCACCCTGTCGACGTCTTCTCTTAGACGGACTTTCCCTTGAACGTATTCAAGCAGCTCCCCCCGTGAGAGATGCTTTCGGACTTCGGCGGTTTCCATTGCCTGTCGTTCCGCGTTAAACAGCCGAACATTCTGTGGAGTGGGATTACGACAAACGGCTCTCGATGAGAGGATCCCGTCCTCGGCTCGATCTCTGAACAGTCTATCATACGCCCTGGGTTCGTAGTAGCCGTAGTCTCCTCGGGCAAAGAGACGTCGTCCCTTTTCGCGTTCCGCAGCCAAGCGACGCCAGACCCGCACCGGCATTTTCTTCCGAACGTGTTTAGCGCCTATGGAGTCGACTCCTGAAAGCAGCGCTAGAAAGTCCTTCGAGGGGGAAGCAATGTCGCTGCGGCTGAAGGCACCCGGACCAACGTTGAGTCCATGAAGAAAGAAATCCTCACCGAGCTCTCGTCGGAGAACACGATTCACGCCCTGGATGTTGGGATACAACACGCCCGCGTGGTGGCCGTTGAATTCCAGTACGAAATCCTTGATTCCTTTAGCAAGGAAGAAATCGATCGTTTTTAGCACATCGCGATAGGCGAAGTTCATAAGAGAGATAGGAATCCCTATCGAGCGGCAGAATCGCGGGAATCATCACCGCGTCTACGAACGGTGCGGCGGAAAGGTCGGCAAGGTACTCTGCTTCCCGCATGGCTGGACAGTACCCTTTTTCTCGCAGCGCTAGGACCAAAAGAACGATTTCCTCGCCCGAAATCGATGCAACCTGCTTCCCTAAGTCTCTCGCGAAGTTGCGTTGAACATCTTGGGTCGTACTCATTCGCGAAAGGGTTTCTTGGTTCAACTCTCTGTAGACCTCTACGAGTCCGCGAGCACTCGGATGCAGGCTAGCTGCCGCTTCAGAAGGACCCGTCACGATAAGGCTCAGGGCTCGGCGAGGCGTCTCAATAGCCTTTTGCGAGGTCGCTACCTCTCGGAGGGAAACTCCAAGTCTCGATTCCTCGCTTTTGACTGACACTCGGAGGTTTTGGATGAACGCACCTCAATTTGCTCGTTCGGGCGCCCCATTATCAACCTTAAGTACAATTACCCTTCTTGTAAAACGGGAGGTAGACAGCGTGCCAGACGACGACGGCCTTGAGGTCGAGAATTACATCCTCGCCCTCGCTTACGCGCCTGGGAAGTCCGGCAGAGTAGGCGAACCGCTAGGGGGCAAAACCGTCCTCCAGAAGCTCCTCTTTCACCTTAGAAAAGGCGTCGAGGACTCGCGGGGAAGCAAAGAGATGCCCCATTTCTATGGCCCTTTTGACGAGCAGGCAGAAGTGGTGGCAGAGCAGCTCGAGGCATCGGGATACCTTAGAATCGGCGAACCACTGATTGAGCTTACTTCACGGGGGATGCAAGAGGCCAGGACTGTCTGGGAGTCGGAGCTCGTACAGCGAGAGCGCGACATCATTTCCGAACTGAAGGCGTACTTTGCGGACCTGTCGGTCGACGAGATTCTTGCGATTACCTACGCGAAATACCCCGAGACTGCCGCCAATTCCGTCGTGAAGAAGGAGTTGGATCGGAGGGGCAAGGCGGTTGCCCTGGGCCTCGTCAGGAAAGGAAAGGTAAGTATGGATCTGGCCGCCCGGATTGCGGGTATGTCCCTACGTGAGTTCATGCAAGAATTGTCGAAACACAGAATCGCAGT
>WNGB01018369.1_pt1 | contig 10354 bp, 8 predicted proteins | sample 5400681 | NCBI WGS metagenome assembly WNGB01 (sample SAMN13153367, study PRJNA577476) | soil metagenome | isolation source: 115 cm soil or saprolite under grassland replicate 2 | place: USA:California | collected 2016-06-15 | reverse complement strand
TGCGTCGGAACCCACGGTGAGCACGACCGTCGCGCCCTCGCGCGGTCGACGGTGTCCGCCGATCGGCAGGTCGGCCGGCGGTTCGCGCAGCTCGCGCACCGAGCCCTTGCCGCTCGTCGCGGCTTTCGCGAGCTTCGGATCGCTGAGCACGCGCTCGTGCAGTCCATTCCATACGGTGACGCCACGAGCGAGAGCGCGTGCGAGCAGCGGTCGATACGCATTGGGGATGCGTCCACCCGCCGCGGCGGTGCCGATGAGCACCACGTCCGCGCCGCGCGCGATCGCGTCATCGACGTTCGCCACGACGGGAACGCCGCGTCCGACACCGATGTGGTCCGCGGCGTCGGTACCGGCGCGAGTCGAGTCGATGACTGCGACGACCTGGTATGGCGCGTAGCGAAGCACGCCGATCGCTGTCTTCGCGGTCGTCCGCGTGAAGAGGCCCTCCGCGAGGATCGCCACGCGGGGGGTCCTCGGGGGGGTCCTCGGGGGGTCGCGTCGCGCCCAGGGGCCCCTGCCCCTGAGCCCCCCGGTGGTCGTCACGCGCCTCCCAGATCTCGCCCGAGTCGGAGGAACCGCCCGTGCCGATCAGGCGCTGTCTCTCCGGAGTCGAGCGCGATGCCCCCGTTCACCACGACGTGCTCGATGCCGTCGGGGTAGCGGTGCGGGTCCTCGTATGTCGCCGTGTCGGTGACGCGCAGCGGGTCGAAGACGACGAGGTCGGCCCAGGCACCGATGCGTATCTCGCCGCGGTCCGCGAGTCGGAGGTGCCTCGCGGTGAGGGACGTCATCTTGCGGACCGCGTCCTCGAGCGCGAGGACACGCTCATCGCGGGCGTAGCGTCCCAGCACGCGCGGGAACGTGCCATACGAGCGCGGGTGCGGCTTTCCGAAGGACAGTGGTCCGTACGGCGCGTTCGCCGACGAGTCGCTCCCGATGGCGACGTACGGCTTCGCCATGACGAAGCGCACGTCGTCCTCGTTCATCGAGTGATGGACGATGGCGACATCGCCGTCATGCTCGATGAGCGCGCTGCAGGTCCACTCCAGCGGATCCTTCCCCGCCTCGCGCGCGAGCTCCGCGACGGTGCGCCCGCTGTACTCCGGCCGGCGGCGGGCGCGCGCGATGACGATCCGATCCCAGTTGCGGCCGGTCTCGACGTACTCGTCGCGGATGCGCGCGCGCACCGCGGGATCCGCCAGCCGCTCGCACATCGCAAGACGGCCGCCCTCGTGCGCCCAGTTCGGGATCATGACGGCGAGCCCGGTCGAGGACGCGGTGTACGGGTACTGGTCGGCCTGAACGTCGAGGCCGGCGTCGCGGGCCGCCTCGATCTTCGCTGTCGACTCCTTCACCCGGCCCCAGTTCTTCGGACCCGATGCCTTGTGATGCGAGAGCTCGACGCGCACCTGCGTGCGCCGGCCGATCTCGAGGTTCTCCTCGACCGCTTCGAGGAGACGATCTCCCTCGTTCCGGATGTGACTCGCGTAGAGGCCACCCTTCTCGCGCACGACGGTGCAGAGCGCCGCGAGCTCATCGGTCGTGCCGTACGCGCTCGGCGGGTAGATGAGTCCGGACGCGAGCCCGATCGCTCCCTCGTCCATCGCTCGCGCGAGCAGCGTGCTCATCGCCTCGAGCTCGTCGCGGCTCGGGGCCCGTGCAGCGGCGCCCATCACGCATTTCCGCAGCGTGCCGTGCCCCACGAACGAGCACACGTTGATCGCCGGCCGCGCGTCGTCGCACGCGTCGGCGTATTCGTCGAAGCTCGACCAGGTCCGCCGCGCGTCGAGCAGGGCGAGCGCCCGGTCGAGCTCCTCCGCGGCGAGACCGCTCACCGGCGCGGACGAGCCACCGCAGTTGCCGCACACGACGAGCGTCACGCCCATGTGGAGCGCGCTCTCGAAGGCGTCGTTGACGAAGACGGTGTTGTCGGAGTGCGAGTGGACGTCGATGAAACCCGGGGCGACGACGCGGTCACGCGCGTCGATCATGCGCGTCGCGCGTCGGCCGGCGACGTCACCGACGTCGGTGATGCGACCGTCGGTGATCGCCACATCGGCGCGCACACCCGGCGCGCCGGTGCCGTCGATGACCAGCCCTCCGCGTATGAGGAGGTCGGTCACCGCCTGCGCTCGCGGCCGGCTCCGCGCTCCCGCCGGCGCGCGACGATGAGCAGCTTGGGCGTGGACGCATCCGCGGGCGATCCGTCGTAGTCGCCGTGCAATGCCTCCAGGTCGAAACCGGCGGCCGCGAACAGCAGCTCCGCTTCGCGGCGATACATGTAGTGCAGCGTCGTCGTTCGCTGCCACCGGGTGACATGGCCGTCGTCGTCGAGCTCCTCGAACCACCAGCGCAGATCGACCTGGTCGACGTTCGCGCGCGAGCTCGAGAACTTCGTCACGTCGCGGCCACTCTCCGGATCGTGGCGCGTCCACTCCTCGCGCACGTCCCCGTCGCGACCGACGATGAGCTCCGGATCGGGCTGGAAGCAGTCGATTGCGAGAAGGCCGGTCGGCCCGAGATGCTCGCGCACCCGCGCCAGGCAGGCCCAGCGGTCATCGGGCGTGAGCATCAGGAAGGTATTGAAGGGGATCGCGATCAGCGGGAAGGCCTCGGAGAACGAGAACGATCGCATGTCGCCTTCGACCAGCCGCAGAGACACGCCCTCGCGCCGGGCGTGTCGCTCGGCTCGCGCGAGCATCGCCGGCGACCGGTCGAGCCCGACGACGTCGTGGCCGTCCTGCGCGAGCGGTATCGCGACGCGGCCGGTGCCGCATCCGAGCTCGAGGATCGGACCGCCGGTCCGGCGCGCGATCGCGCGGAACCAATCGGTGGCGGCGGATGGCCCGTGCGGGTTGTCGAGGTCATAGAGCGCGGCCAATCGCTCCGCTTGCTCCGCGCTGACCTCGTCGCCGAACCAATCGGTGGCGGCGGTGTTCATGGGTAGGTCGAGGTTAGCGCGAAGCGCGACTCGGACGCGCCGAGAGGATCACCTCGGCGACAAGAAAGCCGAGCACGATGAAGCCGCCGGTGATGATCGTCAGCCCATCGACGACGCGCAGGAGCAGCAGGAGGCCGACGATCGTCGTCACCTCGATGCCGCGGCGTAGGGACGGCGCGACGGCACGCGTGTGGCGACCCCGCTCGCTCGCCGGAATGGAAAGGAGCAGCGCGGCAGCGACCGCGCCGGAGCACACGGCGACGGCCGCGATGACGAGACCCACGGCGAACGGCTCGTCCGGTTCGATCGCGACGATCGCTGCCGCGGCGATGAGCGCGCTGCCGGCGGCGACGAGCGCAAGGACGCGCCGGATCGCTAGTCCTCGTCGCCGCTATTGCCGAGCGGGAGCACGGCCTGTTCCCCGCCCGCGGCGAGCGGAACCTGTGCGAGGCCTTCGATCGCACCGGAGGCCCGCGCGAGCGCGCGCTCGGTCTCATCGAACTTCTTCATCGCGTGATCGAGGTGCGTACCCAGCTGATCGTGCAGCCCAACGAAGCGCTCGAACTCGCGACGGACCTGCGCGATGCTCTGCTGCAGCTCGCGCGTGCGTTCCTGCATCGCGAGGCCGCGTATCCCGAGCGCGACGACCTGCAGGTAGGCGAGGAGCGTGTTCGGCGACGCGGGGATGACGTGCCGCTCCTGACAGTACGTCGCGAGATCGAGCTCGCCATCGGCGCTCTCGCGCGTCATGACCTCGTAGTAGATGGCCTCCGATGGCAGATACATGAAGGCGAAATCGATGGTGGCGTCCTGAGGCGACACATACCGCCCGACAGCGTCGACGTGACGGCGCACCTGCTGGAGGAAGGCCCGACGACGACGCGCCCGATCGGTCTCATCCGTCGCGGCGGCGATGTGCGTGTACGACTCGTTCGGAAACTTCGCGTCGATCGGAACGAGGCGGTTCGCGCAGCGCACGACGGCGTCGACGCGCGAGCCGTCGCGATACGTGAACTGGATCTCGTATGCATTCGACGGCAGGCAATCCTGGAGAAGGCGCTCGAGCATGAGCTCGCCGAACCCACCGCGTGGCTTCGGCGCGCGCAGCAGGTCCTGCAGCGACCCGATGTCCTTCGCGAGCTCGCCGACCCTGATGCTCTGCTCGCTCAGCATGCCCAGCTGCCGCGAGAGGTCGTGCAGCGACCGCTGCGTCGCACCCGTCTGCGTCATCACCTGCTGCTCGGTGGCGCCGAGCGTTCGCTGCATCTCGAGCCGGAGGTCGCCAAGCGCCGCAGCGTTGGCGACGCGCAGATCCTCGACGCTCGACCGCAGTAATTCGAACGCCGGAGCGCCCTCGGGCGGCGCGGGCGGAGGCGCCTTCCCTCGGCCACCGACGATCAGGGCGGCCGCAACGACCAGCGCGACGGCAAGCACGATGATGGCGAGACCCGAGTCCACGAACATGCGTTCGAGTCTATCCACGGTCCTCGCCTTCGGCTACAACGCGCCAGAACATGAACGCGGCGCCGCAGCGACCCATGAGCTTCACCCAGAGCGTCGTCTTCGGCCTCGGGAACTTCGGCGCGAATGTCGTGTACGGCTTCCTCAACCTCGCGGCCGGCATCTACCTCATCCGCTATCCAGAGGTGCCCGCGTGGGCGGTCGGCCTCCTGTCGCAGGAGCGGTCGCTCGCGGGTGCCTTTGTGCAACCAATTGTGGGTGCGATGTCGGACCGCACGCGCACTCGCATCGGGCGACGGCGCCCGTACTTCATCGTCGGGGTGGGGCTCACGGCGGCGTCGCTCCTGTACCTCTCGGGATTCCCGCCACTTGTGCCGATGCTGATCGTGCTTTCGGTCAACGCCTTCTTTCTCAACGTTGCCGTCGATCCGTACCTCGCGCTGCTAGCCGACCTCGTCCCCGTCGACCAGCGCGGCCGCGTCGGCGCGGTGCTGGCAGTCTTCAACATGCTCGGTCAGGCCACCGCGACGCTCGCCGGTGTCTTCCTCTGGGATCGCTCACCGGAGCTGGTCTTCGGCATCGTCATCGGCGCGCTTGTCGTCTCGTTCGGCATCACGACGGTGTTCGTCCACGAACCCGAGTCGCCGCCAAGACCTACCGAACCACCGCGTATCGATGTGGGTGGCTACGTCCGGGATCTTCTGGGACGGCGCGATCTCGTCCTGTATGTGATGGCCGCCGCGCTGTTCTGGCTCGGCACCGGCGGGGTGTTGCCCTACCTCACGCGGTTCGGCATCAATGTTCTCGGGCTGTCAGAGGGCGAGTCTTTCGCGTTGTTCCTGCCAGCGCTCGGCGGCACCATCATCGGGGCGATCCCGGCAGGCTATCTTGCCGACCGACGCGGCAAGAAGCCGGTGCTCGCAGTGGGACTGCTTTTCTACTCTCTCATCGTCCTCGTTGCGTCGCAGGTGGCGACCGTGCCACAGGCACTCGTTGCTATGGGCATCGTGGGTCTGGCGAACGGCGTGTGGACCGCTCTCGCCGTGCCCCTGCTCGTGGACCTCGTGCCGCGGGAGCGTGCCGCCGAGATGACCGGACTCGGATCGGCGGTCTGGTCCTTCGCGCAACCCATCGGCGCGGTCATCGCGGGAGTGCTGATCGAGTCGCTTGGCAGCTACCGCGTCTCCTTCGTGGGAGCAGCTGTCTTCGTTTTCCTTAGCTTCGCGCTCCTCCTCTTCGTGCGCGCTCCGTTCGTCCATCGCACCTGATTCATCCCATGTCGTCGACCGCCCTGACGTCTCTGTGCAAAGACGAAACGCGGCTGCGTCGTGCTCGGGAACGTTCGCCGTGGGCGGTTGTATGGAGGGCAGGTGGCGTGGGCCGCGTCGCCAATCCGCATCAACGGAGGTCACGCATGCGCGCACTCACGATGCTCGTCGCGGTCCTCGCACTCTCTCTGGGTTTGCTCGTCACGCCAGCGCTCGGTGGAGGTTGGGCGGTCACGACGTTCGACGATCTGCCCGGACAGTTCGTCTCGGGTCAGGAGTACACACTCGGCTATACCATCCGCCAGCACGGCGAGACACCGATCAACGTCGACAAGACCGAGATCCTCGCTATCGCGACATCCGGTCGAACGCTCTCGTTCCCCGGCACGTCGAACGGCGCCGTCGGCCACTACGTCGCCACCGTCTACTTCCCCGCGGGCGGCGCGTACACCTGGCAGGTCACCCAAGGTCCGTTCGCGCCTCAGGAGCTTGGCACTCTCGCGGTAGTCGCGGCGGCCGGCACGTCGGCCACCGACAAGAGCTCGGACAAGGACAAGGCCGCCGCCGACAAGGCGCTTCCCGCCGACAAGGCTGTGGCCGCGGACAAAGCAGCCGCCGCGGACAAGGCCGCCGCTGCCGACAAGGCAGCTGCGGCGGACAAGGCAGCGGCCGCCGCGAAGGCCACGACCGCCGAGAAGGCAGCGGTCACCACCAGCAGCACGAACGCCGCAGGGTCAGCGCCCGCCACGCAAAGCGGCGACCCCGTAAGGTCCATCCTGCCGTTCGCGGCCGCAGCCGCTGGTGCGATGTTCGTCTGGCGACTCGTCACCATGCTCCGAAGCGCGCGCCGCACTCGAGCGCCTGCCTAGTACCGGCCAATGCTGAGATCGATCGCGGAGCTCGCCGCCTATGGGATGTTCGCCGTGTTGTTGACAGCGGCGAGCCTCGACAACCACAGCGCGGTGGGCTCCGCGGCGATCGACAGCTCGGCAGTCGCGTCAGTCGTGAACGCATCGCCGCTGCCCGTCACGAGTGCTCGCGCAGCGATTGCTCCCGCCGCCGGCCGCGATCGCGGCGTACTTCTCTTCGCCGCCAAGGGTTGCATCGGTTGCCACACGCACGCTTCCGTACCCAACGCGCGCATGCAGGTCGGCCCCGACCTCACGACGCTCGCCGACCGGGCGGCGGCGCGCGTCCCCGGTCTCGACGCCGGCTCCTACGTTCGGCAGTCCCTCCGCGAGCCGGGCGCATACCGCGTCGCGGGCTACACCGCGGTGATGCCAGATCTGCACCTGAGCGACATCGAGATCGACTCGTTGACGGCGTTCCTCCTGGCCTCGATGCACTGATACCTAATCAGGTATCGGCCGTCTTTGCACACGGACAGCCCGCACTGGCGGCGGGGAACGACGAGGACGGAACTGCCTAACGCACCGTCAAAGAGCTCGGACAGATTTGGTGATAGGCGCACTGCTGACAGGTCTTGACGCCCTTGATCGGCGCGGCAGCGAAGGCGCGCTCGCGGATCTTTCCGGCGGTGCTGGAGACCACCGTTCGAACGACGCTCATGTCGGCGTCGGTCGGCTTGATGACACCGCGCTCGCCAGTCTCGAGGAAGTGGAGCGCGGCTTCTGCCGGTCGCGTCCCGTACATCTTCTCGTGCGCCAACGCGTAGAGACGTAACTGGAGATCCTGGTTCGCCGCCTGCTGCGGCTTGTCGCTTCCCTCGTCGATCGCAGTGGACTTGTAGTCGACGACGCTCGCGCCCTCGGCCGTCTGATCGACACGGTCCCATCGGCCGACCACACGGTCACGGCCAAGCATGAATGAGAAGCGCTGCTCGACCAGGTCCGGTGCGGGCTGCGAGCGCTCCTGTTCGTGGAAACGACGCAGCGCCTCGAGTCCCGCCTGAAAGCGCTCCGACTCATGCTCGGGGCTGATGAACCCTTCCGCCAACCAAGCCGCCCGGAATGTCGCCTGAAGATCCGCAAGCGTCGGCCCCTCCCCTTCACGCTTCCGTCGGAGGTAATCCTTCACCGCTTCGTGCAACGCGAGGCCGTAGATCATCGGCGGTGTCGGCAGCACCGGGATCTGAAGCACGTGCTTGAAGCGATAGAGCAGTGGGCAGCGCCGGTAGTCGTCGATATCGCTGTACGAGACGGTGAGCACGTCATCGGGTCCGAGCGCCGGCAGCGGCGCATCGGCGTCCTCGGCGGCTACCTGGAAACGCTGCAGCTCTTCGTACGCTGCCAGGCGCGCGGAGATCCGCTCGGTCTTGCGCCCGAGTGCCTCACCGATGAATCGACTCGGCCGGAAGACGCGCGTGCCGCCGTAGTCGACGGCGCTAGTGAAATAGAAGGTGTCCTTCGCTCGCGTCATGGCGACATACGCGAGCCGGCGCTCTTCGGCGATGTGGTTCTCCCGCGACGGCGGCGGCGATTTGGTCAGCGCCTCCGGCAGAGGCAGCGCGTCGGCGCGCATCGACCCCGGCATCCGCTCGTCGGTGCAGTGGACCAGGAACACGACCGGGAACTCGAGGCCCTTGGCCTTGTGGATCGACAGCACGTTGACGCGCTCGGTCGATGCCTCGAAGTCGGCGGCGACCGGATCGTCTCCGGCCTCGCGCAGGAGCTCGAGATACGGAACGAAGAATGACGCGCGATCCGTCGGTAGCGTGCGGGCCGCCGAGTGCACGAGCCGAAAGAACTTCGCGACGTTCTGGCCCTGCTCCTCCGCGAGGGCCGAGTCCGGGTCAAGGTAACGAGCGAGAAGCTTCGAGCGCTCAAGGAAGTCGTACAGCAGCTCCGCTGTGGTCAGCTCGGTGGCGCGCTGCGCGTACGACGCGAGATCCTCGCAGAGAGATTTGGCCGCCGCGATCGCCTCGGGCGTGAACCCGGCGTCCGCCAGCGCGACCTCCTCGAAGACCTCGCGCAGCGGTCGCTGCCGACGTCCGCTGGCTTCGGCCGCGCGCGCGAGCTGGACGGCCGGAAACGCGTAGAGCGATGAAATCGCGAGGTTGTACACGTGGCGAGAGTCGGACGGCAGCGTCACGGCCGAGAGGAACGAGATGAGGAGACGGATCTCGGGTCGCTCATAGAGCTGACCGCCGCCGGAGAAGTGGGCTGGGATCTGACGGCGCGCGAGCGCGTTGAGGAACGGCGTCGCGTCGCTGTTATTCCGGACGAGGACCGCGAAGTCACCAAAGCGTCGCTGGCGCCGAAGTGCCTCGCGGGCGATGACGTCGGCGACCTGCTCGGCTTCGTCGGCCCCACTCACCTTCTGGATGTGATCGACCTCGACATCGGCCGTCTCGGCGCGGCCCTGCAGCCGCTTGTCGACGCGTGACGAGCGCCGGTTCTGGACGAGCGTCACGACGGCGGCGTCAGGGTAGGCATCGCCGAACGCGTCGAAGTTGCCGAGGGTCGCTCCGCGCCACGCGAAGATCGACTGGTCGTCGTCGCCGACCGCGGTGATGTTCCGATGGGGTTCGACGAGGAGGCGGAGGAGCTTGAACTGCGCGTCGTTCGTGTCCTGGAACTCGTCGACGAGCACGTAGTGGTAGCGGTTCTGGAGCCGGCGCGCGGCGGCCGGATGGTCGCGGAGCAGTCGAAGGCAGAGCGCGATCTGATCGCCGAAGTCGATGACACCCTCCTTTTCTTTCAGCGCGGTGTACGCCTGGTAGACGGCGGCGAGCTCCTCCTGCGCGTCGGCGTCGTCGGCGCGCACGTCGGCGTCGATCCCTTCGCCCACCGCGTCGCGCAGCTTCTTCGCGTGCGCGGCGTACTCCTCGGGCGAGACGTCTTCGTCGCGCGCCCGCCCGAAGAGATCGAGCAGGGCGCGGACGTACTCGAGGGGATCGCCGGCGGGCCGATAACGCCGCAGCGGAAGGTCGTAGAGGTGCTCGCGAACGAAGATGACCTGCTCGGCGCTGGCCAGGACCCGCAATTCGCCCGAGCGGCCGAGCTCGAGCGCGAACTCTCGGAAGACCTCGTCGCCGAACCCGTGGAACGTCTTGATCGCCGCGTCGTTCAGGCCGAGGGGCGTGTTGAGGTCGACGCGCTCCTGCATCGCGGCCGCCGCCTTCTCGGTGAACGTCACCGCGAGGATCTCGTGCGGCTTGGCGGCACCGTTCGCGATGAGATGGACCACTCGCGCGGTGAGGACATGCGTCTTCCCCGTCCCGGCACCGGCGACGATCAGCAGCGGGCCGGTGCCGTGCTCGACGGCCCGGCGCTGCTCGTCGGTGAGGCCGCGAAGGATGTCGGCCTTCGGCTCTCCGAGCCGGAATGCGAGCTGCTCGGTCACCCGCAGCGGCGCACGCGCATGTGGGGGGTCCGCGGGGGGCGAAGGCCCCCGGCGATCAGTTCGCTCATCTGTTCTATTGTAATCGCATGGGGCTCTGCCTCCTTCCACCCCCAGACCGGTCGCGTCACCTTTCGGCGAGGCTTTCGGCGAGGGCGACGAGCGTCCGGACTGCGGGCCCCTGCGGGCCGCGCGGCGCATAGGCGCGGTCCTTGTCGGACCAGTCCACACCGGCGATGTCCAGGTGCGCCCACTCGGTGCCGTCCTCGACGGCCGCCCACAGGAACGCCGCGGCCTTGATCGCGCCGCCCTCGGGGCCGGCGCTGTTGCGGATGTCGGCGACCTCGCCCTCGATCTCTTCGTTGTATTCGTCGGTGAGCGG
>WNGB01014859.1_pt1 | contig 10354 bp, 7 predicted proteins | sample 5400681 | NCBI WGS metagenome assembly WNGB01 (sample SAMN13153367, study PRJNA577476) | soil metagenome | isolation source: 115 cm soil or saprolite under grassland replicate 2 | place: USA:California | collected 2016-06-15 | reverse complement strand
CCCTCGGCTACGACGACGGCGTCCTCGCCCACCTGCACGTCTCCTGGCTGGACCCGTCCAAGCTGCGGCGCACCACCGTGGTCGGCTCGCGCCGCATGGTGGTCTTCGACGACCTGGACTCCGAGGCCAAGCTGCGGGTCTACGACAAGGGCGCCGACCCGGTCGGGGTCGGCGAGTTCGGCGAGTACCAGTTCCGGCTGCGCGCCGGCGACCTGCACGTGCCCCGCACCGACCTGACCGAGCCGCTGGCGCTGGAGCTCGACCACTTCCTGGACTGCGTGGCCACCGGGGCGAGGCCCCGCACCGACGGCTGGAACGGCGTGCGCGTGGTTGCCACCCTCGAGGCGGCCCAGCAGTCGCTGGACAAGGGCGGCCAGCAGGTCGCCGTGCCGAACGACGCACGACCGGGACGGTGATGGGCCGGCGCGCCGAACCGGGCGTGGCCGCCAGTGCCCGCGTCCTGCCTGGAGTGACCCTCGGCGCCGGCGCGCGCGTGGGCGAGTTCTGCCTGCTCGGTGAGGTGCCGGCCGGCTCGATCGGCGACCCGGCCGCGACCGTGGTCGGGGTCGACGCGCTGCTGCGCTCGCACACGGTGATCTACGCGGGCAACCGCATCGGCGACCGCTTCCAGACCGGCCACGGCGTGCTGCTGCGCGAGGACAACGAGATCGGCGACGACGTCTCCGTCGGGTCGGGGTCGGTGCTGGAGCACCACGTGCGCATCGGCCACCGGGTGCGGCTGCACACCGGGGTGTTCGTGCCGGAGCTGTCGGTGCTGGAGGACGACTGCTGGCTGGGCCCGCGGGTGGTGCTGACCAACGCCCCGCTGCCCCGCTGCCCGGAGGTGAGCGCGTGCATGCGCGGCGTGCGCGTCGGCCGCCGGGCCAAGCTCGGTGCCAACGTCACCGTGCTGCCCGGCGTGGTGATCGGCGAGGACGCGCTGGTCGGCGCCGGCTCGGTGGTGACCCGCGACGTGCCCGCCCGGGCGGTGGCCGGCGGCAACCCCGCCCGCGTCACCGGCACGGTCGACGCCCTGACCTGCCCCGTCGGCCTCGACCACCGCCCTTACCCCCCGGCAGGGCAGGTGCCCCAGAGGCCAACGAGCTAGCGGCACACCACCGCCACGGTCGCCGAAGGCGTCACGCCTGGCGGTGAGCGATCGTCGGCTGGCGCGGCGCGCCTCGGATGGAGCAAGCGAACCACCACCGACAACGGGCGGCCGCCAACGCCGCCAGCACGAGCAGCACCAGCGTCCCCGCGAAGCCGAGCGCGAGCCCCTTCCGCCCCATGGCGCGTGCCAGCCCCACCTGCCAGAGGCTCAGGTAGCGGCGGTGGGTGCCCAATCCCGACGGGGCGCTCTCGTAGAGGTGCTCGATCGTGTAGCGCGTGACCGGGGGCACGAGGCGGTACTGGCGGATGAACCCTGGCCCCGTCCTGGGTAGCGGCCGATCCAGTTGCTGGGTCTGCGTCGGCACCAGCAGCGCCGGTGCCGACACGAGGAAGCCCGCCAACACCAGAGCGCCACCTGCTTGCAGGCGCCGTGGAGTCCGCAGCCAGGGACCGACCGCGGCGAACAGGGGCAACAGCCCGGGCAGGAGCAGCCGTGGCCCCCAGGACCAGCCGCCGGGCCAAGAGGACCAGGTCGCGGCGAGCGTGAACGTGACGAGGAAGTTTCCCAGGAGGAGCAACGTCGCATCCTTGCTCCTCTTCCAGAGCTCGACCAAGGCGATCGGCACCAACAGGACCAGGGGAGCGAAGAGGATGACGGATTTCTCGCTGTTGAACAGGAGGCCCGCACCGCCGTGCCACAGTGGCGTGGTAAAGCCTTCCTTCGGCCCGTAGCCGAACTCGGTGGGTTGGCCGAAACGGACCAGGTTGTAGCCCACGGTGATGGCAAGGCTCGCAAGCAGCCCGGGGAGCAGGCGGACGAGCCCGCTCGCCCCGCAGCACCGCCAGCATATCCAGCCGAACAACAGCACCAAGAGGATCGACTGTGGTCGAGCCAGGATCGCGATGCCCAGTCCGGCACCGGCCGCCAGGGGCTTCTTGGTCAGGAGGCGTTCGACCGCGACCGTGATCCCGAGTGCCGTGAGGGGCTCGGCGAAATAGTCCTTCGCGTACGGACCGAAGAACGTGCCGAGCAGCGCGCCGACGGCGACCAGCAGCGCCGGCCCGACCCCGGCGCCGAGCCGGCGGGCGAGCAGGTACAGCATCGCGAGAAGGGCGGCGGAGATGATCGGCACGACCGAGCTGGCGGCGGCGACCTCCACCACGTCGGCGGAACCCGAGACCTTGGTGAGCGGCATCGCCAACGCGTATGGCACGACCGCAACGAGCGAGAGCCCGATTCCGTACTTGCTGTAGTACGCGCCGTGCCGGCCCCGCGCGTCGCCGCTGGCGGCGGGGACCGAGACCGAACGGCGCTCTACCAGGGACCTGGTGACCTGGTACATGTGGGATCCGTCGCTGACGGTGATGCTGCCTTGCTGAACCGACAACAGCACGACCGCGGCGAGGACGAAGAGCCACCGCACAAACCTCCGTTCGACGTCGATCGCCTCGCTGGCCGCGTTCTCAGAGAACGTCTTCATGCGAGCACCCCCCGGGCCCACCTACCTCTCGACGAAGAGGCTTGATCCTAACGAATGGCTCGATCCTGTCGTAGGATCCGCGTCGCGCGCACGCTCCTTACCTCGCTCCGCCGCGGAGGCCTTCGGGATGCCGACATCGACAAGGGTGGCAGAGGGTGGGCGGCACCCCTGGCAGACGGACGCCGCCGTGGTCGCGGGCGTGCTCGCCCTCCTGGGTCTCCTGCTCGTCCGGTACGTCAACCTGTCGGCGGTGCCGCTCGAGGACGCCGCCATGCTGATGCGCTACGCGGAGAACCTGGCCCACGGCCACGGCGTCGTGTGGAACGTCGGGGAGAAGCCGGTCGACGGGGCGACCGACTTCCTGTTCATGGTCCTCGCCGCGGCGGGGATCCGGCTCGGCCTCTCCGCGCAGGCCGCGGTTCGCCTGATCGACGTCGCGGCCGTCGCGACCACGATCCCGCTGGTGTACCTCACCGCCCGGCGGCTGCACGGCGCCGGCCCGATCGTCGCCGGCATCGCGGCCGCCTTCCTGGCGACCGGGCGGGCGCTCTCCTACACCGAAGCCGGCTTCGGAACTTCCCTCTTCGCGCTGACCGTCGCCACGACCTGGCTGTTCGCCATGCTCGCCCGGCGCGACCCCTCGTCGCGCCGGGCGAGCCTCGGCTTCGCCACCGCAGCGCTGCTGATGGCGCTCACGCGGCCCGAAGGGGTGCTGCTGGCGGCGTTCATGCTCGCCGCCGTCGTGGTGGCGGTCGGGCCTCGGCGTGCGCTGCACCTCGCCTCGGTCACGGTCGTCGTGTGCGGCACCGTTGGGCTCGGGTACTTCCTCTGGCGCTGGCACTACTTCGGCTACCCGCTGCCCAACCCCTTCTACAAGAAGGGAGGCGGTCGCCTTTACCCCCACAGCCTCAAGTTCGCGATCATCCAGGTCGCGGCCCAGACGTTCCCGTTCATCCTTCTCTACCCGCTGAGCCTGAGGTCCCGGGAGGGCGCGCGAGAGGCGCTCTTCTCCCTCGTGCCCGTCGGCTTGTTCACCTCGATCTGGGTCCTGCTCTCGAACGAGATGAACTTCCTCGGCCGCTTCCAGTACCCGGCCGCCATGGTGGTGCTGCTGTCGTGGCCCGGGCTCCTCCCCCACGTCGTCGGGGACTGGGAGCTCCCGCGGTTCGCCGAGCTCGACCGCCGCGCCCGCGCGCTCCTCCTGGCACTGGTGGTCCTCGCCGTCTTCGGCCACGACACCGCGACCTTCGAGAAGAAGAAGCGGATGTCGGCGGAGAACGGGCACCTCGCGATCGCCCGGTTGCTGGCCCGCTACCAGGGAAAGGGCTACCGCCTGGCGACCACCGAGGCCGGGATCCTGCCGCTGTACTCCGGATGGCGCACCATCGACACCTGGGGCCTGAACGACCAGGAGATCGCCCACCAGGGGACCATCACGGCGCGGCGGCTCGAGGCGTTCGACCCCGACGTCATCGTGTTCCACGCCCCCTTCTCACCGGTGCTGGAGAAGGGGTGCGCCGGGCCCGAGTTCATCCCTGGCTGGAACGAGATGACGTCCCGGCTGAAGCAGTTCGCCACGCAGCACCACTACCGCCTCGTGGCCGCCTATGGGGTCGACCCGTACGACAGCTTCTACCACTACGTCCGCAAGGACTTCCCCGACAGCGACGCGCTGGTGGCCGCCATCCGCTCGACGGACTACGTGCTTCCCGCCGCGGACGGGCGCGCGATCAACTTCGCGGCCACCCGTGGTGCGGTCGACGACCTCATCTCCTGCGGGCCTTCGCGGTGAGCTCCACGTGGACCTCGTGGACGCGGGCGGCCGCGGCCTCCCACGAGAACCGCTTCGCCCAGTCGGGTCCGGCGGCCTGAGCGCGCGCCCTGAGCCGGTCGTCGTCGAGCACGCGCCGCATCCCGTCCGCGATCGCGCCGTGGTCGTTCGCGTCGACCAGGACGGCCAGGTTGCCTCCCACCTCCGGCAGGGACGAGTTGTCGCCCGCCACGACGGGAACGCCGCACGCCAGCGCCTCCACGACCGGGAACCCGAAGCCCTCGTGCAAGGATGGGAACACCAGCCCGAGCGACCCGCGGTAGGCCCGGACCAGGGTCGCGTCCGGGAGGTCGCCGACGAGGTGGAGGCGAGCCTCGACGCCGAGCTGGAGCGCGAGCCCGCGGACCCTCCGGCTCGCCTCGGGCGACGTCTGGTAGGGCCCGGCGCACACCAGGTGCAGGTCTTGGGACGACCTGGCCAGCGCCCGGAACGCGGCCAGCAGGCCCTCGGGGTTCTTGCGCTCGTGGAGCACGCCGACGTGCAGGAAGTAGCGAGCGTGTTGGGGAAGGCCGAGCTCGCCGCGGACACCGTCGACGACGCCGGGTGAGAAGCGGCGGGTGTCGACGCCCGGATGGAGCACCTCCGCCCGCTCGGGCGCGATGCCCAGCACCCGAATGGCGTCCCGGCGGGTGGCCTCGGAGACGCAGAAGGTCACGTCCGCGGTGAGCGCGCCCGCGAGGCCGGAGCGGGCCGCCGCACCCGGCGAGGAGACCCCGACCGCTCCGGCGCCGGCACGCAGGGGACCGAGGTCGTGCAGCGTCACGATCCTCGGACGGAGGCGCAGGCGCGGTGGTGGCTGGTCGACGATGTGGACGACCGCCGGCCGTAGCCGGCCGAGCTGGCGACCCAGCAGGGGCGATTCGACCTGGCCGACGAGCCCGGCCGCCCTGCCGTAGACCAGTCGACGAGGCAGCCGTCCTCCCAGGCCGACCCGGCGGAGCCGGAACCGTTCCGTCGACGCCACCAGATCGTGGAGCCGCCGCGGGATGGGCCCGTGGTCGACCAGCAGCAGCAGCTCGGCGTCATGGTGCCGCAGCGCCTTCAACAGCTCGTGGGCATAGCGGCCAGGACCCCCGAGACCACCGTCGGCGGAGTTGACCAACGCGTGCTGCAGCACTCGAGCGTCCAGCGCGACCTGGATACGCCCAAGGTCCCCACCGCTCACCGGCGCCGCCTCCGCTCAGATCGGCAGCCGGCGGAACACCGGCCGTGGAAGCAGGCGGAGTCCCCGCATCGCCCAGCGCATCACCGCCGGCACCCAGACCGTGTGGGCCCCGGCGCGGAGCCCGTCGATGGTGGCCTCCGCGACGGCCTCCGGGGTGGTCGCCAACGGCTGCGGCGGCCTGCCGGCGGTCATCTTGGTCCGCACGAAGCCCGGTCGGACGACCATCACGTGCACGCCCGAGCCCGCGAGCGCGTCGCCGAGCCCTTGGCAGAAGGCGTCGAGGCCGGCCTTGGAGGCTCCGTAGACGAAGTTCGAGGCGCGCGCCCGCTCGCCCGCCACCGAGGTGAGCACCGCGAGGGTGCCGTGACCCTGGCGCTCCAGGCGCGCCGCGACCGGCAGGATCACCGAGACCGCGCCGACGAGGTTGACGTGCATGACCTCGAGCGCTTCGTCCCGGTCCCGCTGCCGCCGCCGGGCCGGGCCGAGCACGCCGAAGGCGACCAGCACCAGGTCGAGGTCGCCGGCGGCGAAGGCGCGCTCGACGAACGCCTCGTGCCCGCCGAGCTCGCCGGCGTCGAACCCCACCAGCTCGACGGTTGCCGCGCCGAGGTGGCGCAGGGCGTCCGCCTCCGCCGCGAGCCGGGCCGGCTCGCGGGCCGCCAGGATCACCCGCTCGGTCCCGTCGGCTACCAGGGCACGGACGGTGGCCAGGGCGATGTCGGAGGAGCCGCCGAGGACGAGCACCGACGGCAGCCGCCCGAGCCCGTCACGCACCCTGGCCTCCCGCCGCGACGGGCGCGGGCCGGAGGCCGGCGACGGCCGTCGCCGGGTCGTCGAGCCGGAGCCGGCGGCCGAGGTCGGACCGGAGCGTCCCGGACGGGTCCACCCGCTCGCGGACCCGCAGCCACGCTCCGAGCTCCGGGTACATCGCCTCGAACGGGGCCCGGCGGAGCCGGGCGTCCTTGGCCAGGTACACCCTCCCACCCGCCTCGGCGACCAGCTCGTCGAAGCCGTCGAGCAGGCGGCGCAGGCCAGGCTGGCCGGCGGGGAGGTCGACCGCCAGGGTCCAGCCCGGGATCGGGAAGGAGAGCATGCCCGCTCCGGCCCCGAGCCGCTTCAGCACGCCGAGGAAGGAGGGGCAGCGGGCACGGGTCAGGGACCCGACCACCTGCTCGAGGACCGCCTCGGCGCCGTCGGGGACGGCGAACTGGTACTGGACGAACCCGCTCGGCCCGTAGAGCCGGTTCCAGCCACCGACGGCATCCAGCGGCCAGAAGGAGTCCGCGAGCGGGACCAGCCGCTCGGTCCTCGCCGTGGGCGTGCGGGCAAACTTCGCCCGGTTGAAGGCGGCCGCCACCGGGCGGCCGAGCAGGCCGTCTGGCACGCCCGGCGGGATCGTGAGCCACCGCCGCGGCGCGAAGCGCAGGGGCCGACGCGACGCCGCCGCGGGCAGCTCCCCCAGCCTGGCGTGGTCGGCCCAGGTGAGCACCGAGCGGCCGAGCCGCATCCCCGTCGCCAGGCAGTCGACCCAGGCGACCACGTACGGCGCCGGGTCGTCCGCCGCCATCCGGTGCAGCGCGTCGCTCAAGTCGGCGGCGCGCTCGCTGCGGAGCCGCATCCACGACGTCTCGATCCGGCGGAGCTGCAGGGTGACCGTCAGCACGATGCCGGTGAGCCCGAGCCCGCCGAGCGTCGCCGAGAACAGCTCGGGCGTCGCCTCGGGCGTCACCACGACCACCCCCCGGGCCGGGGTCAGCAGCTCCAGCGAGCGGACGGCGCGCCTGATGCTCCCCTCCCAGCGGTGCGCCTTGCCGTGGACGTCGTTCGCGACCGCCCCGCCGAGGGTGACGAAGCGGGTTCCGGGAGCGGCAGGGAGCCACCATCCGGCCGGCAGCACCAGGCGCAGCAGCCGCGCGATGCTGCACCCGGCCTCGGCCACGACGACGCCGGCCGTCGGGTCGAAGGCGCGCACCCGGCCGAGGCCGGTCATGGAGAGCACCTGCCCCCCGGCGTTCTGGGCGGCGTCCCCGTAGCTCCGCCCGAGCCCGCGGGCGATCACCCCCCGCCGGCCGGCCGCCGCGAGCCGCTCGGCGACGACGTCCGGTGAGGCTGGCCGCGTGACCGTGGCGCGGCTCGCGGTCGCCCGCCCCCAGCCGCGCAGCGTGGTCAGGTGCGGCCCCGCGCCGCTAGGTTCCAAGGTAGGTACCAAGCCCGTAGACCACCGCCCAGGCGAGGCTGAGGAACAGCAGCGCCCGGTCGCAGAGCAGGATCTCCTCTGGCGCGCCGCCGTTCCCGGTCTCCAGCAGCAGCCCGTAGCGCAGGACGCCGAGGGTCAGGGGGACCACGGACAGCTCGGCGAGCACGCCGTGGCGCACGCCGACGGTGAACGCCCACAGGCAGTAGGCGATCACCATGACGGCGGCGGCGAGCGCCACGACGAAGCGGAGGTAGCCGATGGTGTAGGCGCTCAGGGTGACGCGGACCCGCGCGGGGTCGCCGTCGAGCGACACCAGGTCGCCGTAGCGCTTGCCCGCGACCACGAACAGCGCACCGAACGAGACCACGATCAGCAGCCATTGGGAGATCGGGACGCCGGTGACCAGGCCACCGGCGACCACCCGGATGACGAAGCCGCTGGCCACCACGCCGAGCTCGACGACGGCGACGCGCCGCAAGCCCAGGCTGTAGGCGGTCGTCAGCGCCAGGTAGGCCGCGAGCGCGGCGGCGAACCGCGGCGACAGGACCATTCCGGCACCGAGGCCGGCAACCGCCAACGCCGCCGCGGCCGCGGCGGCGAGCGGCGGCGTGACCAGGCCGCTGGCGACGGGCCGGCCGCGCTTGCCCGGGTGCAGGCGGTCCTCGTCGCGGTCCGCGAGGTCGTTGCACAGGTAGGCCGCGGCCGCCACCAGGCAGAACGCGCCACAGGACGCCGCGACGCGCGCGAGCAGGGACGGTTGCGAGGCGATCCCGGCAGCCGCGGGGGCGGCGAGGACCAGCAGGTTCTTGGGCCACTGGCGCGGTCGGGTCGCCCGCACCAGGGCGCGTGCGCGCAGGCCGGTCGAGGACAACGCGCCGGAGAACGACGCATCGACCGGCACCGCGGAGACGGGCAGCGCCCTCACCTGCTCGACCATGCGAACCTCGCAGTTCTCAACGGCTGCAACCTGCGACCAGTGGTGGTCCCGCGTCGGCGCAGCGGCGGACTGGCGGGGCGGGGAATCTTGGTCCGAACGCCATTCCTTGGTCAATTCCGTGGGCGATTGATGAGCATTTCGCGGACGGAGCCGTCCGGAGGTGGTGATCCGCGCCAATCGACCATCCGCGGGCGAACACGCGCCGCCCGAATTTGCCGGCGCGGTTGCGTTAACGTCTCCCGTTCGACCAGCCATGCTCGGCAGAACGGTGCTTTTCGGGGGGCAAACCATGAAGCAACGCATTTGGTTCGCGCTCGGCTTTCTCACGCTCCTCGCGGTGGCGCTGCTCAGCCTGCAGGCGCTCCGCCAGGCGAAGGCGGCGCAGCGGGAGCTGAGCGCCTCGCGCGCGGAGCTGAGCCGGGCCGGCGGCGGTGCCGCCGGCCCGCTCTCCGAGCGGCTCGCCCTGATCGACGAGGCCGCGTTCCACGCCGAGGCCGCCCGCGTCGAGCTGAGCGGGGGCGCGGCCCGCATGTTCGCCGTGGTCCCGTTCCTCGGCCGCGACGTGCGGGTGGCGCAGCAGGTGGCGATCAGCGCGGGCGAGACCGTCCAGGCCACCCGCGAGGCGGTCGCCGCGCTCGAGCCCCTGCAGCACCAGCGGCCGGACGCGGCCGTGCTCGGCCGTGCCTCGCAGGCGCTGCTCGCGCTCCACGCCACCCTGCAGCGCGGGCACGATCGCGTGGAGCGGGCCAGGCCGCTGCTGGCGAGCCGCGGCGCCCGGCGCGAGTTCCTGGCGGCGGACGAGGCGGCCAGCCGGACCGCCTTCCAGGCCGGGCAGGGGTTGCGGCTGGCTGCCGGGCTGTGGGGGCCCGCCGGGTCGCGGCGCTACTTCCTCGCCTTCCAGAACCCGGCCGAGCTGCGCGGCACCGGCGGGCTGATCGGCGAGTACGGCATCCTCGAGGCCAGCCCGGGCGGACCGCGGCTCGGCGCGGTGGCGCCGTTCAGCGAGCTCGACTACCGCGTGCGCGACGGGGTCGCGCTCGGCCCCAACCTGCCGCAGCGCTACGAGCGGTTCCCGGTCGGCTCCGCGTTCTGGGCGGTGAACATCCCGCCCGACCTGCCCGCCGTCGGCGAGACCCTGGTACGCCTGTACCGGCAGTCGACCGGCGAGCGGCTCGACGGGATGGTCGCCATCGACCCGCTCGCGGTCGCCGAGATCCTCCGCGTGGCGGGACCGGTCACCGTCGGGGACACCAGGCTGGACGCCGACAACGTGGCCGACGAGACCCTGGTCCACGCGTACGTCCGCTACGACCGCGACGTCGTCGCCCGCAAGCGCTTCCTGGAGGGGGTGGCCAGGCAGACCATGACCGCCTTCCAGCGTGCCCTGCCGAGCCACCCGGTCGAGCTGGTGCGCGGACTCGCCAAGGCGGCGAGGGGCAGGCACCTGCAGCTCTACTCGACCGACGCGGACGCCCAGCGCGCCCTGGTCGGCCTCGGCATCGCCGGGAGCACGGCCGCGCCGGCCGACGGCGACTACCTCATGCCGGTCGGCGTCAACACCGGCGGCAACAAGCTCGACGCCTTCCTGCAGCGCCGCCTGCGCTACCAGGTGCGCCTGCTGGCCAACGGAGGG
>WNGB01028753.1_pt1 | contig 10355 bp, 7 predicted proteins | sample 5400681 | NCBI WGS metagenome assembly WNGB01 (sample SAMN13153367, study PRJNA577476) | soil metagenome | isolation source: 115 cm soil or saprolite under grassland replicate 2 | place: USA:California | collected 2016-06-15 | reverse complement strand
TGGTTATTGAGCCTCGCGAGGCGACAGCCTGACCCGGGCTCGGAGCGTCTGGAGGAGCGCCGCGCGTGGCCGATCTGAGCGGCCGCGAGCGTTTCGCACACCTGTTTCGGCGGGCGGCCTTCGGCCCGAGCGAGGCTGAGCTGAACGCGGCCATCTCGCTCAGCGCGAATGAGGACGCCGCCTTCAACCTGGCGGTCGACAACCTGCTGAATTACCCGGATGTCGATGGGTTCACGGATCGGATCGTTGTGACCAGCTCGAGCGATGGGGATACCTTGATCAAGTGGTGGCTGGAGCGGATGGTCCACACCACCCGCCCGCTGCTGGAGAAGATGGTCTTCTTCTGGCATGACCACTTCGCCACCTCACTCGAGAAAGACGGCATCGACGTCGGGAAGATGAAGGCCCAGAACGAGTTCTTCCGCGCCAATGCGCTCGGCAACTTCGAGACCATCCTGAACGGCATCTCGCGCGACCCGGCGATGATGTACTGGCTCGACCTGGTCTCCAACCGCGCGAGCAGCCCCAACGAGAACTACGCCCGCGAGCTGATGGAGTTGTTCTCGCTCGGCATCGGCCCGCCCGCCGACCCCAACTACTCCGAGACCGACATCAAGCAGGCGACCAAGGCGTTCACCGGCTACACCGTCGACGCCAACGGCAACTTCTTCTACAACCTCAGCCAGCACGACTCGAGCACCAAGACGGTCCTGGGCCAGACCTGCGAGTCCGGCGACCAGGTGAACCACATCCTGGTTACCTACGTGAAGTCCGGACGCAGCGTCAGCGCACGTTTCCTGGCATCCAAACTATTCAGCTTCTTCGCCTATCCGGCCCCACCCGACGACCCGGTCATCGTCGGCTTCGCCAACACCTTCGTCAGTTCGGGGCTGTCGGTCCGGGCGCTGGTCGAAGCGATCCTGAAGTCCCCCCAATTCTCGTCTAACCAGGCTTATCGGGCGATCGAAAAGGCACCGGTCGAGGTCGCCGTGGGCGCGATGCGGACGCTTGGCGCCGAGCGCGTGCCTACCAACGGCGTGCGGAGCAAGCTGGTCGAGCAGGGCCAGCGGCTGTTCTACCCGCCCGATGTCGGGGGCTGGCCCAGCGGCCGGGCCTGGATCAATGCCAGCACCACCCTGAGCCGGTCCAACATGGCGGCCACGATCATCAACAGCATGGGCAACCCCGATCCCAACCAGGCCGGTGGCCTGCCGGTCGCCTCGCTCCTGAGCGGCTATACGACCGCCGCTGCCAAGGTCGACCGGGTGCTGGGCTTGCTGGTCGACGGCAACGTTCCGTCTAGCACACGCGAGGCGCTGATCGCCTACGCCAACACGATGTCGACGGACGAGCAGATCCGTGGGCTCTTCAACCTGGTCATGGCCCTGCCGGCCTACCAGCTCAACTAGCGAGGTGCCCGCTTGGCCATCTTGAGCCGAAGGAAGTTCCTCCAACAGGGCGCGACCCTGATCGCGGCCGGCTGGGCGGTGCCCTCGTTCATCGCCGAGACGGCGCGGATCATGGATCGCGGGGTTCGGTTCGCCCCGCCGGCCGAGGCGGCCGCGCGCCGGATCCTGGTGATCGTCCAGCTGGCCGGTGGCAACGACGGCCTGAACACCCTGATCCCGTATGGTGACTCGACCTATTACAGCATGCGGCCGAGCCTGGCGATCGCGCGCTCGTCGGTGCTCCCGCTCACCGACTACGTCGGGCTCCACCCGAGCCTGACTCGAATCAAGGCCCGCTACGACGCGGGGATGGTGGCGATCCCGCAAGGGATCAGCTATCCGAACCCGAATCGCTCCCATTTCCGCGGGACCGATATCTGGGAGACAGCGGTGCCCGATCGGGTCGAGCCGAGCGGCTGGGTCGGGCGCTATCTACAGGCCTGCGGCTGCCAGCGCTCGGACCACCTTGAGGCGATGGCGGCCGGGATGACCAAGGTCCCGCGCACCTTCTGGACCGAGATGGCGCTGGTGCCGGCCGTCTCGAGTATCTCCAGCTTTCGCTACTTCAGCGTCAACAACAGCAGCACCACCCAGCGCAACTCCGAGATCCAGACGCTCCGAAACGGGCTGGCCCAGGCAGACGGTCAGCCGGAAGCCGAGTTCCTGCGCCAGTCGATCCTGACCGCGCTCACGGATTCGGACATCCTGGCCGGCGCCGGCAACACCCCGACAGTCGGCGCCTACCCCACCAACAGCTTCGGAAACGCCATGAAGATGGTCGCCCAACTGGTCGTCGCGGACGTTGGGACGAGTATCTTCTACGTCTCGCTGGGTGGCTTTGACACCCACTCCAGCCAGCTTGGCACTCAGGCCAGTCTGCTGTCGACCTTCGATCAGGCGATCGATGCCTTTCTGGTAGACATGAACCAAGCCGCCAGGCTGAACGACGTGGCGATCATGACATTCAGCGAGTTCGGCCGCCGCGGGGCCGGCAACGCCAGCGGGGGCACCGACCACGGCGTGGCTGCGCCCCACTTCCTCATCGGCGGGCTGGTCAAGGGTGGGCTGTACGCCAGCTATCCGAGCCTGACCGGCCTGGAGAGTGGCGACCTCAAGATGCAGCTGGATTTCCGCTCTTTCTACGCTACCGTGCTCGAAAGGTGGCTGAACATCGCGTCCTCGAGCATCCTGGGCGGCGCCTTCTCGACGCTGGACATGTTCCGCCTTTCCTGCTCGCCCAGGGCCAATGTCGGCGTCTCGGCGGCCGCGCTCGGGCCGGACCGCCTGCAGGCGACAGTAGTGGCCGGAACCGGCTCGCTGCAGTCGCTGCGCTTCGGCGCGGCGACCAACGCCCTGATCGACATCGGCTCGCAGGTCGGCATGAGCGGCAATTTCAGCGTCGCTCTGCCAGCCTCAACCACGCAGATGACCTTCATCGTCCGCCGCGCCGGCCCAGGGGCGGCGACCGTCCCGTTCACCGCGGTCGACGCCTGCGGCGATTGGCCGACCTTCGTCGGTGGCGGTGACGCCGCCTGGGGCGCGGGCACCGTGACGACAGGCGGGACGACGGCGCGCCAGAGCCCGAGCACGGCCCCGCTGGTGACGGCCAGCCCGACGACCACCGTGTCGAGCCCGCCGGAGACGCTCAGTCTTCCATCCACGCCGACGGGCCGACGCCGGCGCGGGCGGCACAAGCGCCGACGCTGAGAGCCATCGCCGGCCCGGCCCGCTATCCGGTCCGCCCACTGGCGGTCTGGCTGGCGGCGCTGGCCCTGGCGCTGGCAGCGCTGGAGGCTCCGGATACTGGCGGACTGGCGGCCGAGGCGAGCCTGCCGCAGGCGGTCGTCGACTGGGTCGAGGGTACGCTGGCAGTCGTTCGCGCGGACGGCTCGGCGTTCCAGCCGGCCGGGCCGGGCACGCCGCTCGGCTCGGGTGATCGCATCGCGACGGTGGGCCGCTCAGCGGCGGTGGTGCGGCTCGCGGACGGGAGCGAGTTGTCCCTGGGCGCCAATACGACCGTAGCGCTCGCGCGCCTCAGCGATTCGGTCAGCGGGCCGCGCGGCCCGGGCGGCAGCCGCGCGGCGCGAATCGAACTGGAGCTGATCGAGGGCGTTATGCTCGGCCGGCTTGGGCCAGACTCGGAGCACCACGTTGTGGCCCCGGGTGGGGAGGTGCTAGCGCGCGGCGGGGCGCTGTTCGGGCTCGGCCGCGACGAGCGAGGCAATCTGACCGCCGCGTGCGGAAGCTGCCCGGCCCACGGTGTGGAGTTCCCCACGCCCAGCCGCTGGCTGGCGAGCGGCCAGGCGAGGACGCTCACGGAGCGCGGCGACCTGATCGACTTCCCGATCGAAGGCACGTTGTGGGATGCGCTCGCGGCGTGCTGCGAGACCGACTCTTCGAAGCTGCAGGTCCCACCAGGCCAGCAGACCGGCTCGCGAGCCAAGCTTCGTCAGCGCGAGCGCGACGAGCCCTTCCAGCAGGCTGGCCCGAACGCGTCGAGCCCAGCACTGCTCGGTGGCTCGATTGCTACGCCCACTCCGACCGGGACACCGCCTTTGACGCCCACTCCGACGGCCACGCCTACTCGGATCGCGACGACGACTCAGGCCACGATCGCCAACTTCGTCTACCTGCCCGACCCGATCGTTATCTCGGTCGGCTCCAGCATCCGCTGGACCAACCTGGACGACGTCGACCACACGGTGACTGCCGACGACCTATCGTGGACGTCGCCGGTGATGTTCAAGGACGATGCCTTCACCCGCACGTTCAACGAGCGGGGCACGTTCCATTATTTCTGCGAGCCGCACCCGTTCATGCGGGCTGACATCGTTGTCCAGTAGGGGCGTATGGCATACGCCCTTGGGCGCACGCCGTGCGCCCCTACATCCCCTTGATGAGGCCGGTCACGTTGCCCTCGGGGTCCGCGAACATGGCGATCATCGGGCCATCCGGGATCTGGCTCGGGGGCATGATCGTCCTTCCCCCCAGGCTAGCCGCCTTGTCGAGGTAGGCCTGCAGGTCGTCCGCTTGGACGTAGACCCGGACTCCGCCCCTGTCCTCGCCCTCGGCGGCGTAGATCCCGCCGTTGATGCCGCCCTGGCCGCCCGTGTCGACCATGCCGTAGTTCATCGGGTTGTTCGCGTCGACCTTCCAGTCGAACAGCTTGGCGTAGAAGTCCTGCAGCTTTTTGCCGTCCTTGCCCCCGATCTCGAAATGGAGAACCGGCTGGCCCATGGCCCACCTCCAGATTGCGTGCTCCCCTCGACGGCCGCCACCGGCCGTCGGGAGCCTGTCTCACTATACCGCCCTGGCCGCTCAGCGTGAACCATTTCTGCGACCTTTTGCTAGCCGATTTTGTACAGCCGCGCGGCCGTCCCGCCAAGGATGACGGCCTTCGCGTCCTCGGCGATTGGCAGCTCTCGGATGGCGGACACGTTGGAGGCGACGCTGCTCGGGAGGCCCGGCCAGTCGGACCCGAACAAGAACTTGTGAGCCAGGCGGGGCAGGTCGGGGAAATACGTCAGCAGGTTGCGCGGCGGCAGGCCCGCGATGTCGATGTACACATTGCGGTATAGCCGACACAGCGTGAAGGCGTGCTCGTACCAGAAGGGTCGCCCGCCGTGGGTGACCAGGATCGAAAGGTCGGGAAAGTCGACCGCGACGTCGTCCAGGAACAGCGGATCGCCGTACTTCAGCCGAGAGCCACGGAACACCGATGACCCGGTGTGGACCTGGACCGGGATGCCGAGCTCTTGAGCCACGGCGTAGACCGGGTAGAGGCGCCGGTCGTTCGGGTAGAAGTAGGCGTAGGTGGGATAGAGCTTGAGGCCGCGGAAGCCCTCCTCGCGGACCAGCCGCCCGAGCAACCGCCCAGGCTGATGCTGCAGATAAGGGTTGACGGTGCAGATCGGGATCAGCCGCGGGCTGGAGGCGCAGAAGTCGCGAACGCATTCGTTGCGAGCTACCCCCGAGGTGATCGGCGCGATCTCGGCCAGGATGCAGGAGTAATCGATCCCATTCTCGTCCATCAGCGCCAGGAAGCGCTCCGGGCGGCGAAACTCCTCGACGAAGGCCGCCAGGTCGTGCCCCACGTGGGCCGCCATGTAGCTGGCGAACGAGTCGGGGGTGGGGTGGGTGTAGGCGGCGTGGACGTGGACGTCGACGACGGGCATCTACCAGCAGTCAGCTGTTAGCTATCAGCCGTCAGGAGTATACGGGTAGGGGCACGGCATGCCACGCCCGGGCGCGTCAAACACGAGCCCAAAGTCATGCCGTTCGGGCAGCGCCCCGCTGACCGCTGATAGCTGATAGCTGATAGCTTTAACGCGGTGAAAGTTTACGCGGTCGTCGGCGTGCCGCCGGAGATTCAGGCGTACGCCATGGCTAAGTACAGCCGCTCGGCTCAGTCGATGCTGGAGAGCATCGGCGAGTTGTCGGCTCAGCGGGCCGAGAGTTTCCTCAACACCTTCTACTTCCAGTACGGCCATCGCTCGATCGCCGACCTGGCTCATCTGGTCCTGGCAGTCGAAGATGTCTCGATCCTGGCCGCGACGAGAGTTGTGGATGAGCCGCTCTGGGACGGCCAGGAGCGCTCGACCCGCTATCAGCCCTTCAAGAAGACCGGCTACTTTACCCCGCCCGAGCTGGCGGGGCCGACGGCCGAGCGCTACCAGCAGGCGGCCGACGCCCTCTTCTCGGCGTACGACGTCCTGACAGCTGACCTGCTGGCGCTTCTGGTCGACACGGTCCCTAGGCCAGCTGACCTGGAGCCGAAGGCGTTCGAGCGGACCCTGCGGGCGCGCGCGTTCGACGTCACCCGCTCGATCCTCCCGCTGGCCACCATCACCAGCCTGGGCCAGGTGGTGAGCGCGCGCGTGCTCGAGCGTCAGATCTGCCGCCTGCTTTCCGATCCGTATCCCGAAGTGCGGGCCGTCGGCGAGGCGCTGCGGCAGGCTTGCCTCGAGCCGGCCGCCGCCCCGCACGGCAACGGCCAGGCCGAGTCGGTCCGCGCGGCTCCGACCTTGGTCAAGTACACTCAGCCCAGTAGCTACCTGATTGAGACGCGGCGCGAGCTGGCCGCTCTGGCTCTCGGCGAGCTGGCCAATCTCGGCGAGCCTGATCGGGCCCGGCCAGTCGGGCTGGCCGACGACGAGTCGCCGCTCGACGAGGCGATCGCCACGCTGCTGTATCGGGCCTCGGTCGCGAGAGGCATGACGAGCTGCTGCGCGAGCTGCAAGTAGGGTACGCGTTCAAGTTCGACGTGCTGGTCGATTACGGCTCCTTTCGCGACCTGCACCGCCACCGCCGCTGCGTCCAGATCATCCAGACGCCCATCCCGACGCACGGAGTCGACTCGGCAGACCTGGTCTTTCCGCTGGCCTTTGGGCGACAGGTGGCTGCCAAGGCGCTCGAGGCGCGCCTCGGACATCGATACGAATGTGCCCTCGCGAGCGGCCTGGCCGCCGCCCGCGAGCTAGGCCCCAGCGCGCCACTATCCGCACCGTACCTGCTGCCCATGGCGACCCGAACCCGCGCCCTCTTCAAGATGGATGCCGCCGAGGCGATCTACATCACCGAGCTACGGACCGGCGCGGCCGGCCATTTCTCGTACCGCCGCATCGGCTGGCAGATGTATGAAGCGTTCCGCGCCCGGGCGCCCGAGCTGGCCGCGCTCGCCAACCCAACCAACCCGGCCGAGGTGTTCGATCTGCTCCGACGCTAGGTTCGCTCGGCGCCGACTGGGTCCAGACATGGAAAAAGCTCGCCAAGTCAGCGCCTTCTGGATCTGCACGGGCCGGCCTTTCCCCTAGCTCGTGGCATGACCTTGGATGACCCCACCTCGACCTGGTTGTTCGTTGGCGCACTGGCGGTGCTGTCGGTCCTGATGGTGATGGCGATGCTGCCGTTCACCCTGTCCGTCGTCGCGCGGCCCCATCCGCCACGTAGGATGCCGCTGAGCCTGGGCAAGGCGCGCGGTACGCTGCTGGCCCTGAACGGACCAGGGTGTCCGTTCCGCCTGACCGAGCTCTCGGACAATCACCTCCGGCTCGACTGGGATGTAGTCGACGCCTCCTGGTACGAGCTGTTCGCTCGGGTCAAGGAGACGATCGTCTATCGGGGGCGTCTCTTCTTGCACGAGGCGGGGCACGAGGTCTGTTACCACGAGACGCTGCGCTGGTCGAATCTCTTCATCGGCTTCCAGGGGCTCCGCCCTCGCTTCAACTGGGCCTTTCGCTACCAGTCCGGGGTCCTCCAGGTCGTCTGGTCTGGGCTGGCCTACGGCATCAAGGAGGGGTTTCCGCCCCAGATCGGCGAGGTCTGCCGCGTCGACCTCGACACGGTCTGGACCAAGCGGGAGCTCGAGGCGGCCGCGAATAGGGCGGGCTGGACGTTCCGGCCGGTCATCTGGTGGTTCGAGGCGACGCCGGGCGGCGTGGCCTGGATCGAGAAGCTGACCCCGCCGTTCATGCGCCGCTGGTCGCGGCGGTGGTTCTGGGGCGCCCTGTACGTTGGGCTATGGGCCGTGATCGTGGCGCTGCTGCTAGTGACGATCCCACTCACTCCGAACAACGTCTTCGTGCTCATTCTTGTCATCGGCGGCTTCTGGGCCGTCCAAGCCCTCTTCCTCGGGGCCTGGTTCGGCATTGGCTGGTTGAGCAGACGTCAACACGCGCGCAGAGCCCCCAAACGTTGAGTGGTATGCGCCGGTGGAAGACTCTCGCCTGGAGGGACTCCCGCGCTGTCAGATCCCCGTCCGCGCCGCGTTTGGCACGTCCGCGCAGGCGTGGGTTGCTCCGAACGGGCCCCTGCTTTACGATGTGGGGGCCTGATCTGTTTTGACGCGTTCCCCTGGCGCGTGGCCTCGCGCGCAGGGATTGGCAAGGGCCTCGAGCCCTGACGTTCCGGAGATACGTGGGGCATGTTACAGCCGCAGACGTTTGGCCACCAGGGCGCGTACCAGGTCGTCTCGGAGATCGGGCGGGGTGGTTTCGCCACCGTCTACAAGGCCTACCAGGGCTCGCTCGACCGCCACGTGGCGATCAAGGTCCTGCGCTCCGAGGTCGTCCAGGACGAGCAAGGCATCCAGCGCTTCCAGCGCGAGGCCCGCGCGGCCGCCCGCCTGGGTGGCCATCCCCATATCGTCACGATCTACGACTACGGCGAGCAGGATGGCCGGGTCTATCTGGTTCTGGAGTACATCGAGGGCTCCACGCTGCAGGAGCGGCTCACGCAGCCGATCTCGGCGACCGAGATCGAGCGGATCACCAACGGAGTCGGCTCGGCCCTCGACTTCGCTCACGCCCACCAGCTCGTCCACCGCGACATCAAGCCGTCCAACGTCCTGCTGAGCAAGGACGGCCGGGTGGTGCTGTCTGACTTCGGGATCGCTAAGCTGCTCGACGCCGCGACCGCGTCGACCGGGGCGGTGATCGGAACGCCGGAGTACATGGCCCCCGAACAGGTGACCGGGGCGGGCGTGGATGCTCGCACGGACATCTACGCGCTCGGAGCGATGGTGCATCGCATCTTCACCGGGCGGCCGCTGTTCGAGGGACCGCTGCTGGCGGTGCTGCACAAGCACGTGCATGAGCCGCCGCCCCCGATGGCGGCATCCGGGCGCCCGATTCCACCTGGTGTGGAGGAAGTGGTCCAGAAGGCGTTAGCCAAGGACCCGGCCGATCGCTACGGGTCGGCCGGCGAGCTGGCCGCGGCCCTCAGCGCCGCGCTTCGTCCAGCGATACTCCTGGAACGAGCTCAGGCAGCGCTCGGCCAGGGCCAGCTCGACCAGGCTGAGCGGCTCGTCGGCGAGCTCGGTCCGCAGAACGAGCAGGCGCTGTACGTTCGCCACGAGGTGCTGCGACGGCGGCAGCTCATCGAAGCCCAGGCCGAGGTGGACCGCTCCCTGGAGGCCGGCGACTGGTCGGCGGCCCTGGCCACGATCGAGCGTCTGCGGTTGCGTGAGGCGCGCGAGGCCGAGATTCGCGAGCTGGTCCGGCGGGCGGACGCCCTCAAGGCTGCCGAGGAGGCTCGGATCGAGGCCGAGCAACGCGGGGCCGAGCGCGAGCGACTCGAGCGTGAGGCGCACGAGCTGGCCGAACACGAGGCGGCCGCGCGGGCTGAGCGTGAGCGGCTCGAGCGCGAGGCGCGCGAACGGGGCGAGCAGGAAGTCTCGTCGCGCACCGAACGCGAGCGACTCGAGCACGCGCTGCGCGAGCACGCCGAGCGTGAAGCCCGCGCCCGAGCCGAGCGCGAACGATTGGAAAGCGAGGCGCGCGAGCAGTCGGAGCAGGAGGCGGCAGCCCACGCCCAGCGCGAACGCCTGGAGGGCGAGGCCCGCGCACGGGCCGAGCAGGAGGCCCGCGCCCGAGCGGAGCGCGAACGCCTGGAACATGAGGCGCGCGAACGGGCCGAGCGAGAGACGGAGGCCCAGGCCGAGCTGGAGCGCCTCGAGCGGCAGGCCCGCGAGCGGGCTGGGATCGAAGCGCTGACGGCAGAGCAGCAGACCGTGGCGGCCGTCGACGACGCCGAGCCGGAGACGCGAGTCACCACTCCACAGCAGGTGCCACTCATCGCCCCAACCCATGAGACCGAGCTCCCAACAGTGGCGAGCGAGGCTTTGCGACGGCCGATCTCGGATACCCGTCCGCCGCTTGGCCCGCCGCCAGCCGAGGCCCGGCCGGCCCGACGGACCATCTGGCTCGTGGTGGCCACCCTCGCGATCCTGCTCGTCGGGACCGGGCTGCTGGCCGCGGCGGGATTGATCCCTGGCATCCCCGGCGGCCCTGCTCCACTATCTACCAGCGTGGCCCAGCCTGCCACTGCCGTGCCGCCGTCGACGGCGGCGCCGAAGCCGACCCCCCCGCCGACGGCCCCGCCCGCGGCCGAGGGCGCCACCAAGCCTGG
>WNGB01014858.1_pt1 | contig 10355 bp, 7 predicted proteins | sample 5400681 | NCBI WGS metagenome assembly WNGB01 (sample SAMN13153367, study PRJNA577476) | soil metagenome | isolation source: 115 cm soil or saprolite under grassland replicate 2 | place: USA:California | collected 2016-06-15 | reverse complement strand
CCCGGCCCGATCGACGCGGTGCAGGCCAGCGTCTGCAGCCGGTTGCGGGTCTTGGCGAACCCGGCCGCGGCGTGCACCATCGCCTGCTCGTTGCGGCCCAGGTAGTACCGCAGGTCCGTGCCGTCCTGGGCGGCCTGCAGCAGCGCCTGCCCGACACCGGCCACATTGCCGTGCCCGAAGATGCCGAACACACCCGGGATCAGCCGCTGCTCGACGCCGTCGCGCTCGGAGTACTGCACGCTCAGGAACCGCACCAGGGCCTGCGCGACGGTGAGCCGGACCGTCATCGTTGTCCTCCGTAGGGCAGTCGGGAGTCGACCTTCTGGGCGGCCCAGGTGCCGCGCACCCAGGCATGCCGTGGGTCGTCACAGATCAGCCAGGCACGCTCGGTGCCCGGTCCCGCCATCACGTTGAGGTAGTAGAGGTCATAGCCGGGCGGCGCCATCGCCGGACCGTGCCAGCCGTGCGGCACCAGCACCACGTCGCCGGACCGCACCTCGGCGAGCACGTTGATCGGCCGGTCGGCGGTTCCGTACACCCGCTGGTAGCCGACCGGGTCGTTGCCCTCGGCACCATCTTCGCTCCGCAGCTCGAAGTAGTAGATCTCCTCCAGCGCGGACTCCTCGCCGGGCCGCTGCTCGTCGTGCTTGTGCGGCGGGTACGACGACCAGTTGCCGGCTGGCGTGATCACCTCGACCGCGATGATCGAGTCCGCCTCCAGCACCTGCGGGGTGCCGAAGTTGTGCACCTGCCGCGAGGCCTGCCCCGCGCCGCGCAGCTCGACCGGAACGTCGGCCGCGTCCAGCTTCCGGAACGGGTACGACGAGGCCGCCCGCGCGTGCGGGAAGGCGATCCGCGCGCCCTCGGCACTCGTCACGGTGACGGTCGTCGCCCTCGGCACGTAGGCGATGTCGCTGGGTCCGGCGAACACGTCGGACCGGCCCTCCAGCCGCACCGTCTCACCGCCCACCTCGACGGTCGCGGCACCGGACAGCGGCAGCACGATCCACTCGCAGTCGCCGGTCTCGATCGTCCGCGAGTCGCCGGGCTCGAGCGTCGCGACGTTCAGGCCGGTGTGCTCCCAGCCCGGCTCGCCCGGGCTGATCGCCAGCTCGTAGCCGTCCCGTGCGGTGCTCCCGCGCGGCCGGTACCAGTCGGTCATGCCGCACCTCCGTGCACCAGCGCGGCGGCCCGGTCGACGGCGGTGGCGACGTCGCCCTCCACCGGGAAGAGCAGCGCCCGGCCGACCACCAGGCCGCGCACCGACGGCAGCGTCAGCGCCTTGCCCCAGGAGGCGTAGGTCTCCTCGACCGCGCCGGTCGGGTCGCCGCCGAGCAGCAGCGTCGGCAGCGTCGTCGCGTCCATCACCCGGGCCAGGTCGTCGACCACCGGCAGCTTCAGCCACGTGTAGGCGCTGGTCGCGCCGAGCCCGGAGGCAACCTGCACCGACCTGATCACCGAGTCCGGGTCCAGCAGGTTGGTGACCCGGCCGTCGTGGTGCGTCGACCAGAACGGCTCGACCATCGCCATCAGCTGGTGCCGCGCCAGCTCGGTGACGGCGCGCGCGCTGGCCTCTAGGGTGGCGACCGTGCCGCGGTCGTCGAGGTCGATCCGGGTCAGCATCTTGCCGCCGTCGAGCCCGCGCTCGGCCAGGTCGGCCGCGCCGTACGCGGTGAACCGGTCGTCCAGCTCGAACCGTGCGCCCTGCAGGCCGCCGCGGTTCATCGAGCCGATCACCAGCTTGTTCTCGAGCGCACCGAGCAGCAGCAGGTCCTCGAGCACGTCCGGGGTGGCCAGCACGCCGTCCACGCCGGGACGGTCCAGGGCGGTGGCCAGCCGCTGCAGCAGGTCGGTGCGGCTCGCCATCGCGTACCCGTCAGCGCGGACGCCGAGCGCGCCCCGGGCGGGGTGGTCGGCGGCGACGATCAGCAGCCGGCCGTCGTGGCCGAGCAGCGGCCGCCGCGCCCGTTGCCGCCATGCCTCGTCGATCGCTTCCGGCCGGCGGGCGCGCGTCTCGGTGAGCTCCGCCACCCGCAGTCCGATGTCCATGCTCATGCGCCCTCCTCCGTCGTCGGGTCGTCACCGAGCAGGTCGGTGACCTCGGCCTCGGTGGGCATCGCGGTGGAACACTCCAGCCGGGATGCGACGATCGCGCCGGCGATGTTGGCGAACCGGAGCGTGCGCTCCAGCGGCCAGCCCGCGAGCAGTCCGTGGCACAGCGCACCACCGAACGCGTCGCCGGCCCCGAGCCCGTTGACCACGTCGACCGGGTACGGCGGCACCTCGACGCGCTCGTCCTTGGTCCGGGCCAGCACGCCCTTCGGCCCCTGCTTCACGATCGCCAGCTCGATGCCCTTGGCCAGCAGCGCCTCGGCGGCCCGGTCCGGGTCGGTCTCGCCGACCGCGACCTCGCACTCCTCACGGTTGCCAACGGCAACGGTGCAGTACTCGAGGGCCCTGTCCACCTGGGCGTGCGCCTCGCTCGGGTCGGCCCAGAACATCGGCCGGTAGTCCAGGTCGAGCACGGTGTGCGTGGTCCGGCCGCGCGCCTGCCAGGCGGCGAAGTGCGCCGACCGGCTCGGCTCCTCGGACAGCCCGGTGACGGTCGACCAGTAGATCCGCGCCGTGCGGATCGCGTCCAGGTCCAGCTCGGACGGCTTGATGACCAGGTCCGGCGCCTTCGGGAAGCGGTAGAAGTACAGCGGGAAGTCGTCCGGTGGGAAGATCTCGCAGAACGTCACCGGCGTCGGCAGTCCCTCGACCGGCGTGACGAGCGCGTCGTCGACGCCGAGCTCGCGCAGCGCCCGGTGCACGAAGACGCCGAACGGGTCGTTGCCGGTCCGGGTGATGACCGCACTGCGCCGGCCGTGCCGGGCCGCGGCGACCGCGACGTTGGTAGCGCTGCCGCCGAGGAACCTCCCGAAGGTCTCGACGTCCTCCAGGTGCACGCCGACCTGCAACGGGTAGAGGTCCACCCCGACCCGGCCGATGGTCAGCACGTCGTACGCGGTCATCTCGAACTCCCCAGGCTCTGCGCGACCTCGTCGGATGCGCCGAGCGAGCGCAGGTAGCCGACGCTGGTGCGGACGTCGGCGACCGGGCCGGGCTCGCCCGCGGCCGGCTCGCCGTCGAGCACGGTGTCCTGCTCGAGCACGTACCAGCCCTGATAGCCGGCCGCCTCCAGCGTCGACACGATCGCGGCGATGTCGATGTCACCGAGGCCGAGCGGGCGGTAGATGCCGTCGCGGACCGCCTCGGTGTAGCTGACCTCGCCGGCCTGACCCGCGTCGTACTGCCAGCCCCAGCCCGGCACCTCGCAGACGCCCCAGGAGATCGGTGCGCCGGCGATCCGCGCCTCGATGCCCGTCACCGCTCCGGCCGCCGTCACTGCGCCACCTCGGCGAGGTCGACCGGGCGGCCGCTGCGCCAGGACAGGTCACAGGCCTCGGCGATCCGGGCCTGCAGCGCGTCCCGCACCGTGCACGGCACCGGGAGGTTGCCTGCGGCAACTTCCGCGAAGGCGGTCAGCTCCGCGAGGTACGCGTCGTGGAACCGGTCCATGAACGCGGGGTGCGCCGGGCCCGCCGGGAAGGTCACGCCCGGCTCCGCGGAGCGCAGCCCGGTGTGGTCGTCGAGACCGACCGCCAGCGAGCCCAGGCTGCCGAGCACCTCCATCCGGACGTCGTGCCCGGCGGCGTTGTAGCGGGTGCCGCTCACGGTCACGAAGGTGCCGTCGTCGAGGGTCACCAGCGCCGCCGCGGCGGCCATGTCGCCCGCGTCGGCGAACATCGCCTCGCCGTGGTCGGTGCCGACGGCGTACACCCGGACCGCCTCGCGGCCGGTGACGAACCGGATGATGTCGAAGTCGTGCACGCTGCAGTCCCGGAAGAAGCCGCCGGAGGTGGGCAGGTACTCCGCGGCCGGCGGGTAGGCGTCGTTGGTGTTCGCCCGGATGCTGTGGATCCAGCCGAGCTCGCCGCCCTGCACCGCCGCGGCGGCCGCCCGGTAGCCGGCGTCGAACCGGCGCTGGAAGCCGATGTGCACCGGCACACCGGACGCCTCGACCTTATCGACCACCGCCAGGTTGCCGGCCAGGTCGCCGGCCAGCGGCTTCTCGCAGAACGTCGGCACCCCGGCCGCGACGCCCCGGCCGATCAGCTCGGGGTGCGCCGGCGTCGCCGCGGCGATCACGAGCGCGTCGACGCCGCCCGCCAGCAGGGCGTCGACGTCCCGCGCGTAGTCGAGGTCGAGGTCCTTCGCCACCAGTTGCGCACGATCCGGATCGGCGTCGGCGACCACCACCTGTTCGACCGCCCGCACCCCCTTGAGCGTCGCGGCGTGGAACGCCCCGATCCGCCCGGCCCCGATCAACCCGATACGCATTCGCGCCCGTCCTCCTGATACCCGACCGACATGCAACTGCCGACCAGCCTCCCTGCGTCGGCATGGCTTGTCAACAGTTTGTTAACACATTCTGACGTAGGGACATACAAACGTTCGGCCATGTAACATACGGGACATGGCAAACCTGCCGATCATGATCGATCGGGCCAGCCCCGTTCCGCTGTACCACCAGCTCGCCGAGCAGCTGACGGCGGCGATCAGCGACGGCATCCTGCGGCCGGGCGACCCGTTCGAGAACGAGCTGGCCCTCGCCGACCGGATCGGGCTGTCCCGGCCCACCGTGCGCCGCGCGATCGCCGAGCTGGTGAACCAGGGCCTGCTGGTCCGGCGCCGCGGCATCGGCACCACGGTCGCGAACCAGATGGTGCACCGCCGCGCCGAGCTGACCAGCCTGTACGAGGACCTGCAGCGCGTCGGTCGCACGCCCCGCACGGATGTGCTCAGCCTGCGCACCGACGCGGTCGACGAGCGCGCCGCCGAGGCCCTCGGACTCGCACCGGACACCCCGGTGGTGGAGATCGTGCGGCTGCGCTACGCCGACGAGGTGCCGCTGGCGATCATGCGCAACTGGCTACCGCCGTCGGTCGGCGTCCTCACCGCCGAGGAGCTGGTGACCGGCGGGCTGTACGCCGTGCTGCGCGCCCGCGGGATCCGGCCGGTCGTCGCGCGGCAGCGGATCGGCGCCCGCAACCCGACCCCGCAGGAGCGCCGCACCCTGCACATGGGGCGCTCCGAGCCGCTGGTCACCATGACCCGGAGCGCGTACGACGCCGACGGCGCGGCGGTAGAGTTCGGCGACCACTGCTACCGCGCCGACCAGTACAGCGTCGACGTCATGGTCTCCGAACGCTAGGCGATCATTCGTCGCATCTCGTGGTCCCTGTGGACAACCGGTCAGGTGCACGCCGGCGGTCAGCTGACCGCGTTGTCCACAGGGACCACGAGATGCGACGAATGATCGCTCAATTACGAGGGGTCGTGGAGCAACGTCCGGACGATCCGGAGACCGACCGAGAGGTGCGCCAGCTCGGGGCCCTCGGTGTCGACGATCTCGTCCATCATCGACGCCGCCCGGCGCAGGGACTCGCCCTCCAGCTCCTGCCAGGCGGCGACCCGGTCCTCCGGCGACTCTTTCGGATCCGTTGTCGCGAGCACCTTCGCGGTCAGCTTGGAGTGTACGCCGTGCAGGTCGTCGCGCAGTGCCGCCCGGGCCATCGTCTGCCAGCGGTCCGCCCGCGGCAGCGCGATGATCCGCTCCAGGAACCGGCCGAGCTGAAGCTGCTCGCCGAGCGCGAAGTGCACCTTCGCCACCTCGAGCACGTCCAGGTCGTCGCGGTGCGCGGTCTCGACGATGCCGAGGCCGGCGTAGGCCGGCGGCAGCACCGCGATCCGGGTCGCGAAGTCGTCGCTGACGCCCTTGCGGACCAGGTTCTCCCGGCGCTGCTCGAACAGTGCCAGCTCGCGGCCCTTGAGCAGCTCCGGCATCGACTTGGTCAGCGTCGCGATCCCCGGCGCGAAGAAGTCGATGATCTCCGCGATGTCCAGCGGCGAGCGCCGGTTGCTGACCAGCCAGCGCGTCGCGCGCTCGACCAGGGTGCGGGTCTCCAGCCGCATCCGGGTCTGGGTCTCGGCGTCGATCACGTTGTCCAGCGCGGCGTTCTGTGCCAGCAGGTCGGGCTGGGTGAAGATCCGCGACGCGGCCAGGTTCGCGCGCACCACGTCGTCGACGGTGCCGCCGGTCTCCAGCGACAGCCGGTGGAAGGCCGTGATCCCGGACGTGTTGACGAACTCGTTCACCACCTGGGTGACGATGATCTCCCGGCGCAGCTGGTGGTGTGTCATCGGCTCCGCGAACTGCTTCTGGATCGCGGCCGGGAAGTACGACGCCAGCTTGGCGTGCAGGAACGGGTCGTCCGGCAGGTCGCCCTTCAGCAGCTCCTTCTCCAGCACGATCTTCGTGTACGCCTGCAGCACGGACAGCTCCGGCGTGGTCAGCCCGCGCCCCTCCGCCCGGCGCTTGCGGAACTCGGCCACGCTCGGCAGGAACTCCAGCTCGCGGTCCAGCAGGCCCTGCTTCTCCAGCCGCCGGACCCAGTCGGCGTGCACGTGCAGCAGCGCCGCGGCCTGGTACGACGCGTTCGCGAGCGCGACGTTCGAGCGGTAGTTGCTCTTGAGCACCAGCGCGGCGACCTCGTCGGTCATCGAGGACAGCACGTCGTTGCGCTGCTTCGGGGTCAGGTCGCCCTCGGCGACGACCTGGTCGAGCAGGATCTTGATGTTCACCTCGTGGTCGGACGTGTCCACGCCGGCCGCGTTGTCGATGAAGTCGGTGTTCACCCGGCCGCCCTCGGCCGCGTACTCGATCCGGCCGAGCTGGGTGAGGCCGAGGTTGCCGCCCTCACCGACCGCCTTGCAGCGCAGGTCGGTGCCGTTCACCCGGATCGCGTCGTTGGCCTTGTCGCCGACGTCGGCGTGGGTCTCGCTCTCGGCCTTCACGTAGGTGCCGATGCCGCCGTTCCAGAACAGGTCGACCGGCGCCTTCAGGATCGCCTGCATCAGCTCCTGCGGCGGCATCGAGCTCACCGACGCGTCGATGTCGAGCTCCTCCGCGACCTGCGGGCTGATCGGGATCGCCTTCTCGGTCCGCGGGTAGATGCCGCCGCCCTCGGAGATCAGCGCCGTGTCGTAGTCCGCCCACGACGAGCGCGCGAGCTCGAACAGCCGCCGCCGTTCGGCGTACGAGGTGGCGGCGTCCGGGGTCGGGTCGAGGAAGATGTGCCGGTGGTCGAAGGCGGCCACCAGGCGGATGTGCTCGCTGAGCAGCATGCCGTTGCCGAACACGTCGCCGGACATGTCGCCGATGCCGACGCAGGTGAAGTCCTCGGTCTGGCAGTCCACGCCCATCTCGCGGAAGTGCCGCTTGACCGACTCCCAGGCGCCGCGCGCGGTGATGCCCATCGCCTTGTGGTCGTAACCGGCCGAGCCGCCCGAGGCGAACGCGTCACCGAGCCAGAAGCCGCGCTCCACCGCGACACCGTTCGCGATGTCGGAGAACGTCGCGGTGCCCTTGTCCGCGGCGACCACCAGGTAGGCGTCGTCACCGTCGTACCGGACCACCTGCTTCGGCGGGGTGATCTCGCCGCCGACCACGTTGTCCGTGATGTCGAGCAGGCCGGCGATGAAGATCTTGTAGCAGGCGATCCCCTCGGCCAGCCAGGCCTCGCGATCGGCCGCCGGGTCCGGCAGGTGCTTGGCGTAGAACCCGCCCTTGGCGCCCACCGGCACGATCACGGCGTTCTTCACCATCTGCGCCTTGACCAGGCCGAGCACCTCGGTGCGGAAGTCCTCCCGGCGGTCCGACCAGCGCAGGCCGCCGCGCGCGACCGCGCCGAACCGCAGGTGCACACCCTCGACGCGTGGTGAGTAGACGAAGATCTCGTACGCCGGCCGCGGCTCGGGCAGATCCGGGATCGCCTTCGGGTCCAGCTTGAACGACAGGTAGTCGTGATGGTTGCCGGAAGCATCGGTCTGGAAGTAGTTCGTCCGCAGGGTCGCCTTGATCACGGTCAGGTACGACCGCAGGATCCGGTCCTCGTCCAGGCTCTGCACGGTGTCGAGGGCGGTCTGGATCTCCTTCTCCAGCTGGCCGGCCGCGGTCAGCCGGGACGGGTCGTCGGCCGCGCCCAGGTTGGGGTCGAAGCTGGTCTCGAACAGCGTCACCAGCAGCCGCGCGATGTCCACGTGCTCCGCGAAGGTGTTCTCGATGTAGTCCTGGCTGAAGGGCGTGCCGCCCTGGCGGATGTACTTCTGGTAGGCGCGGATGATCGACACCTGCCGCCAGGTGAGCCCGCCGAACACCACCAGCGCGTTGAAGTTGTCGCTCTCCGCGTGCCCGTCCCAGACCTCCCGGAAGGTGTCCGAGAACAGCTGCCGCAGCTCCTCGCTGACGTGGTCCTCGTCCGCCGTGCGCAGCCCGAAGTCGTAGATGTACGCCGTCACGCCGTCGGCCCGGCGGATCTCGTACGGCCGCTCGTCGACCACCTCGACGCCCATGTGGGTCAGGTGCGGCAGCACCTGCGACAGCGACAGCGACGAGCCGGTGCGGAACAGCTTGAACCGCCGTTCGTTGCCCTCGGCATCGAACGGGGTGTAGAGCGACATCGCCAGCCCGTCGTCGTCCGGCAGGCCGTACAGCGTGCATACGTCCGCGACCGCGACCCGCGCCGGGAAGTCCTCCTTGTACGCCTCGCCGAAGCCGTCGCCGTACAGGCTGCTGAGCCTGGTCGCGGTGACCTCGTCGACCGCGGTGGCCAGCGCGGCCTGGAAGTCGTCGCCCCAGGCCCGGGTGGCGTCGATGATCCGCTGCTCGAGATCCTCGGCGTCGAACTCGCCGACCGTGGCGCCCTTCTTCATCCGGACCACGAAGTGCACCCGGGCGAGCACCGACTCGGTCACGTGCGCGGCATACTCGACAGACTCGCCGCCGATCGCGTTCTTCAGGATCTCCTGCATCTTGAGCCGGACGCCGGTCGTGTACCGGTCACGCGGCAGGTACACCAGGCAGGACAGGTAGCGGTTGTAGACGTCGCGCCGGACGAACAGCTTCACCGCGCGCCGCTCCTGCAGGTGCAGCACGGTGGTGACGATCGGCAGCAGGTCGTCCACCGGCGCCTGCAGCAGCTCGTCGCGGGGGAACGTCTCCAGCACGTCCAGCAGCCCCTTGCCGCTGTGCCCGGTCGGGTCGAAGCCGGTGAGCCGGAACAGCTCGACCGCCTTGCGCCGCAGCACCGGCACGTGCACCACGCTCTCGGTGTACGCGGTGGACGCGAGCAGGCCCAGGAACCGCCGCTCCGCGACCGGCTCGCCGTTCTCGTCGAACTCCTTGATGCCCACGTAGTCCAGGTACGACGACCGGTGCACGGTGGCGCGTGAGTTCGCCTTCGTGAGGATCAGCAGCTTCTTCTCCCGGGCCTTCGCGCTCACCTCCGGCGGCAGCGCCGGCGCCTGACCGTCGAGCTTCGGGTCGGTGCGCAGGATCCCCAGCCCGGTGCCCGGCACCGGCGTCAGCCAGCCGCGCTCGCCCTCCATCTCGAACGAGTACTCGCGGTAGCCGAGGAAGGTGAAGTGCTCGTCGGCGAGCCACTCCAACAGCTCCCGGGCCTCCTCCACCTCGTTCTCCGGAACCGGCAGCTTCTCCGCGTCCAGGCCCTCGGCGATGCTGACCGCCTTCTCGTGCATCTTCGGCCAGTCCTCGACCGCCTCCCGCACGTCCGACAGCACCGACTGCAGCGCCGACTCCAGCCGGCGGTGCTCGGCCGGGTCAGCGACCCGGTCGATCTCCAGGTGCATCCAGGACTCGCGGACCAGGTCGTGCTCGTCGTCCCCGGTTTCCTCGTCCCCGACGACCTCCCCCAGCACCCCGGCGACATCACGTCGTACGACGAACTGCGGGTGGACGAGCAGGTGCAGCGCCAGCCCGTTGTCGGAGATCACCATCGAGGCGCTGTCGACCAGGAACGGCATGTCGTCGACCACGATCTCGGCGACGGTGTGGCCGCCGGCCGACCAGCCGTGCTCCTCGAGCGTCGGCGTGAAGACCTTGACCTTGGCGGTGCCCTGCGGGCGGTTGGTGGCGGAGCGGTAGTGGTGCTTGGCAGCGCCCACGAGGTCGGTGGGCTGACGGGAGACGACGTCCTCGGCCACGACATACCTGTAGTACTGCTCCAGGAACCGGCTGAGCTTGCCGGTGTCGGTCGACTTGTCGTGTCCGTGCGTACCCGCCGCGACGGCCTTGGCGAGAACGTCCGCTTTCTGGGCGTCCAGCCTGCTCTGCATCCTCATCCCGTCCCCACACTGACGGCGCCTCGACGCCGGACGGCACTCCGTTGTGCCGTCACTCCGAGACTAGTCCTCTGGCCGCACTGGTGTGGTGATGGGGAGGTGTCGGTCGA
>WNGB01022076.1_pt1 | contig 10356 bp, 10 predicted proteins | sample 5400681 | NCBI WGS metagenome assembly WNGB01 (sample SAMN13153367, study PRJNA577476) | soil metagenome | isolation source: 115 cm soil or saprolite under grassland replicate 2 | place: USA:California | collected 2016-06-15 | reverse complement strand
GCCGCGTGGTCGAGATCGGGGCCCGGACCCGCACCATTCCTCCCGCCCTGCGGCGGGCGCTCCTCCATCGGGACCGGGGCTGCCGCTTCCCGGGCTGCGGCGTCCGCTTCGCCGAGGGGCATCACCTCCGCCACTGGGCGCACGGCGGGCCCACCACGCTCTCGAACCTCGCGCTGCCCTGTCGCCGGCATCACCGCGCGGTGCACGAGGAGGGCTACCGGGTCGCGCGTGCCCCCGACGGGGCGCTCGGGTTCCAGCGGCCGGATGGCCGCCCGCTGCCCGAGGTGCCGTCGGCTGCTGCCGTGCGCGGCGATGCCGTCACGGCGCTCTGCGCGCATCACGACGCCCTTGGTCTTCGCCTCCATGCGCGCACGGCGTGCCCCGGCTGGCTCGGGGAGCGCCTGGATCTCGGCTGGGCGATCGATGTCCTGCATCCGCGGGCTCAGAGACTCTCCAGAACCGAGAGTGATCCGACGTCCCTTGACCGCCCCGGCTCCGGAGGCTAAGGTCGAGCTGGCTTTCGCTTGAATTCGCTGGATCGGACCGCAGGAGGTCAAGTATCAGCCTCAAGGTCGCCAGAACTCCGGACTGACGATTCCTCCATCACTACCCAAGCGCGCGGACAAAGTGATCCATCAGTGACCACGCGGCGGGCGTTCATCGGCACGCTGGCCGGCGGATTCCTCGCCGCGCCGCTCGCCGCCGAGGCGCAGTCGGCAGCGAAAGTCTACTGGATAGGCCTTCTCGGGGGTTCCCCGCCGAACAGCCCGGGGGGCAGGCGCGCCTGGGAGGGATTCTTCCAGGGGATGCGGAAGCTTGGGTACGTCGAGGGTCAGAACATCCTCGTCGAGGGCCGATGGTACGGGGACCACACCGACCGACTCCCCGCCCTCGCGGCCGAGCTTGTTCGGCTCAAAGTGGACGTCATCGTCGCGGGGGCCCCACCTGCGCCCGAGGCGGCCCAGCGCGCCACGTCGACGATCCCCATCGTCATGGCTAATCATTCCGATCCGGTCGGGAGTGGGCTCGCGGGCAGCCTGGCGAAGCCGGGGAAGAACGTCACGGGACTGTCCACTCTTGCCCCGGAGTTGGTCGGCAAGCGGCTGCAACTGCTCAAGGAGGTGATTCCTGGAATCTCCCGCGTGGCCGTGCTCTCGAATCCGACCATTCCCTCCAGGCGCTCGAGCTGAGAGAGGCAACGGTCGCAGCGGGATCGTTGAAGGTGCAGCTTCAACTGCTGGAAGCGCGGGCTCCCGGCGACTTCGCCGGTGCCTTCTCGGCGATGACGAAAGAGCGGGCGGGCGGAGTCGTCGTCCGCACTTCGGCTCGATGTTCTATGCCGAGCGAACGCGGATCGCGGAGCTCGCGGCCCAGAGCCGCCTGCCGGGGATCTATGGGGGTAAGGAGTTCGCAGAGGCCGGTGGTCTCATGACATACGGAATCGATATTCACGAGAGCTTCCGGCGCGCCGCCACCTACGTGGACAAGATCCTCAAGGGCGCCAAGCCCGCCGACCTCCCCGTCGAGCAGCCCAACAAATTCGAGCTGGTGATCAACCTCAAGACCGCCAAGGCGCTCGGGCTGACCATTCCGCCCTCGCTGCTCCAGCGCGCCGACGAGGTGATCCAGTGACGACGCGCCGGGTCTTCCTCGGCACGCTGGCCGGCGGCCTCCTCGCCGCGCCGCTCACCGTCAGAGCGCAGCAGGCAGGCAAGGTGTGGAAGGTCGGGGTGTTGGCCGCAGAGCCCGCGGATTCGGGTCGTGCCGATGGTTTCCGTCAGGGACTGCGTGCACATGGCTTGGTCGAAGGCCAAAACATCGCGATCGACTGGCGCTCGGCAGAGGGCAATCCAGGAAGGTACCCCGACCTCACGGCGGAGCTCGTGCGCCTCGGCGTTGACGTGATCGTGGCAGGCAGTGTCGAAGCCGTCGCGGCAGCGCAGAAGGCGACACGGACGATTCCGATCGTCATCGTGTATGCCAGCGACCCTGTTGCGCTTGGCTTCGTAGCCAGCTTGGCCCGGCCGGGCGCCAATATCACGGGACTCACCAACCAAGAGTCAGAGTTACAAGGCAAACGTCTGCAACTCCTCAAGGAGGTGGTCCCCAGTCTTACCCGGGCAGCCATACTTTGGGACCCGGCCGAGGCGCATCGCCGCCTCTTCGTGAAAGAGGCGGAGACCGCCGCCCAGACAGCGGGAGTCACTCTTCAAATCCTTGAGGCCCGCACTCCACGCAATGTCGAGAGCGCTTTCGCAAGGATGAAGCGCGAAGGAATCAGCGCGGTGTCGGTTCAGTCAAGCGCGATGCTCATAGCGAACCGCGCACGCATCGCAGAGCTCGCCAAGACCCGTCTGCCGACGATCTGTACTTCGAGCACGTACGTGAAGGCCGGTTCTTTGATGTCCTACGGCGCGGACACCCGTGATTTGTTTCGCCGCGCCGCCACCTACGTGGACAAGATCCTCAAGGGCGCCAAGCCCGCCGACCTGCCCGTGGAGCAGCCCTCCAAGTTCGAGCTGGTGATCAACCTCAAGACCGCCAAGGCGCTCGGGCTCACGATCCCGCCGTCGCTGCTCGGGCGTGCCGACGAGGTAATCCAGTGAGCCGCTCCCCTCACCCTGCCGTCTCCCCAGAGGGGAGAGGGATCTCGCAGCCTCCCTCTCCCTCACTGAGGGAGAGGGCCGGGGTGAGGGTGTCCCTGGTCGCCCTGCTCGCCGTCTTCCTCCTGGCCGTGCCGCCCGCCGCTCGCGCCCAGCAACCGGGGAAGGTGACTCGGATCGGCTACCTCTCGCTCTTCGAGCCGAGACCTCTCGACGACGTCTTCAAGCAAGCGCTGCGCGAACTCGGCTGGGTAGAGGACCAGAATCTCGTCATCGAGTATCGATCAGCGGGACATGATCTGAAGCGGCTCAGACCGCTCGCCGAGGAACTGGTGCGGCTCCGCGTCGCCCTCATCGTGACGGTGACCGGTCGGGCCGCCCTTGCCGCGAAGGACGTGACGAGCAGCATCCCGATCGTCATGAGCGGCTCCGGGGACGCCGTCAGCCAGGGGATCATCTCCAGCCTGGCCCGCCCGGGCGGCAACGTGACCGGCGTCACGAATGTCTCGCCTGAGACGCTCGGCAAGCGGCTGGGGCTGCTCAAGGAGGCTGTGCCCCGGCTGTCGAGGGTCGCACACCTGGGATGTCCCGAGGACGCTGTGGGCCGACGGGAGTCGGAGGAAGTGCGGGCCGCGGCCGCCGCCCTGGGAGTCCAGGTGCAGGTTGTCGATGTGCCAGCCACCGGCGGCGTCAAGGCCGCACTGAGGAAGGCTGTCGGGCAGCGGGCCCAAGCGCTTCTGGTGGGCGACTGCCCCAGCAGCATCCAACCGCGGCAAGTGGTTGAGTTTGCCGTCCAGCACCGGCTGCCGACCATGGCCGCGTACCCGGCCTATGTTCATGCGGGCGCTCTCATGGCATACGGCGCGAGTCTGCCGGACCAATTCCGCCGCGCCGCCACATACGTCGACAAGATCCTGAAAGGGGCCAAGCCCGCCGACCTCCCCGTGGAGCAGCCTTCCAAGTTCGAGCTGGTCATAAACCTCAAGACCGCGAAAGCGCTCGGGCTGACCATTCCGCCGTCGCTGCTGCAGCGCGCGGACGAGGTGATCCAATGACCACGCGGCGCGCATTCCTCGGCACCCTGGCCGGCGGCGTCCTCGCGCCTCTCATGGCGGGGGCGCAGCAACCGGGCAGGGTGTGGCGTATCGGCTTTCTCGCGGGCGGCGCGCGCACGCCGGACGGCGCCCCGCCAGCGCCGCTGCGGCAGGCGCTCCAGGCTCTCGGCTACGTCGAGGGGAAGGACGTGACCTACGTGGGCCGCTGGGCCGAAGCCAAGCGCGAGCGGCTGCCCGGGCTGGCGGCCGAGCTCGTCGGCCTCAAGGTGGATCTGATCGTGACGAGGGGCGGGCCGGCCGCCGAGGCCGCCAGGCAGGCGACCACAACCATTCCCATCGTCATCAGCGGCGCGGGCGACGCCGTGGGCACCGGCCTGATCTCCAGCCTCGCCCATCCAGGCGGCAACATCACCGGGATCACCGATCAGGCCTCCGAGCTGAGCGCGAAGCGGCTGGAGCTCCTCAAGGACGCGGTGCCCAAGGCCTCGCGCATCGCCGTGCTCTGGAATGCCGACGATCTCGCTATGACCCTGCGCTACCGGGAGGTCGAGCGGGCGGCGCGCATCCTGCGCGTGACCGTCCAGCCGCTGGGCGTGCGCGAGCCCGAAGACTTTGACACCGCGTTCGCCGCGATGACCCGGAATCGCCCCGACGCGTTCTTCCTCGTGACGGACGCGCTCACGATCCTCAATCGCAAGCGGATCATCGATTTCGCCGCCGCGCGCCGCATTCCCGCCATGTACGAGTTCGACTTCCTGGTCAGGGACGGCGGGCTGATGTCGTACGGGCCGGACCTCGACGACAACTTTCGGCGGGCAGCCGTCTATGTCGACAAGATCCTCAAAGGCGCGAAGCCGGGCGACCTGCCGGTGGAGCAGCCGACACGGTACTACCTCCTCGTCAACCTCAAGACCGCCAAGGCGCTCGGGCTCACGATCCCGCCGTCGCTGCTCCAGCGTGCCGACGAGGTGATCCAGTGACCACGCGGCGGGCATTCCTCGGCACGCTGGCCGGCTTCCTGGCGGCGCCACTCGACGTCCGCGCTCAGCAGCCGGCGAAAGTTTCCCGGATCGGGTGGCTGCTGCCCGGCTCGCTCGAAGCTCCCGAGACCCGGGCGCTGCTCAGTGCGTTCCGGCAGGCGGCGCGCGAGCGCGGCTACGGTGGAGGGCCAAAACCTCTTCATCGAGTACCGGCCGGCGGAGGGGCAGTTGGACCGTTTCCCGGCGCTGGCGGTCGATCTGGTCCGTCTCAAGGTCGACCTCATCGTTGCCGGGAGCACCTCCGCGGCCCGCGCCGCACAGAAGGCGACCACCACCATCCCGATCGTCGCGCCGACCATGGGTGATCCCATCGGTGACGGATTCGTGGCCAGCCTCGCGCGGCCTGGCGGGAACATCACGGGCTTGACGTTCCTTGGCCCGGAGCTGGCCCCCAAGCGCCTCGAGCTTCTCAAGGAAGCCCTCCCCAAAATGTCCCGGCTCGTCGGCATCTGGCATCCGGGCAGTTTCAGCGAGCGCACGGCGAAGGACATGTTGAGCCAGACCGAGACGGCGGCACGGACGCTGGGAGTGCATCTCGAGCTCGTGGGGGTGCGAAGCCCGGACGAGATCGACCGCGCATTTTCCACGATGGCCAGGCAGCGCCCTGATGCCTTCGTCATGTTTCCGGGCGTGATGTTCTTCATCGAACGACGGCGCGTCATCGATCTCGCCGACAAGCACCGGCTGCCCTCGATCTATGTCGCCAGGGAATTCGTGGATATCGGAGGCCTCTTCTCTTACGGAGCGAGCATCCCCGACTTGTTCCGCCGCACCGCCGTCTACGTGGACAAGATCCTCAAGGGCGCCAAGCCCGCCGACCTGCCCGTCGAGCAGCCCTCCAAGTTCGAGCTGGTGATCAACCTCAAGACCGCCAAGGCGCTTGGACTGACGATCCCGCCGTCGCTGCTGCAACGCGCTGACGAGGTGATCCAGTGATGGGACAGCCTGTGTATGTAACTCGATACACTAAGACCGTGCGCCGGTCCCCTGTTTTTTCCGCTTGACAGCTTCTGCGGAGCGCCACGGTCACGAGGCGGCAGCGCTCTGAAGGTGTCGCCCCAGCGGCCCACATTCGCTGCGTTACGCACAATCGCGCGAGGCCGAGTCAAAAATGATTCCCCGTCTCGAAAACACTTGAGCCAGTCGCTCCGCGGAGGCGCCGAAACCGCGGTGTAGAGTCGGCGCAGGAGGCTCGCCATGCAGAGCCACGCGCCCACTATCTTCTCCACTCCGGATCGCGTCGTTGAGCTTGATCGGCTCGGCGACGAGATCGCCGTGCTGTCTGCGGACCTTGATGCCGCCACCGCGCGGCTCTTGGAGTTGATCCGGGAGTTCGATGCCCGGGGCGGGTGGAACTCTGGCTTCCGCTCCTGCGCCGCCTGGCTCTCCTGGCGGGTCGGGCTCGATCTGGGCGCCGCCCGTGAGCGGGTGCGGGTCGCGCGCGCTCTTGGGACGCTGCCGCTCCTCGCCCAAGCTCTGGCTCGCGGGGAGCTGTCGTACGCCAAGGTGCGGGCCCTGACTCGTGTCGCGACGCCGGAGACGGAGACCCGGCTCCTCGGGGTGGGGCGCGCGGGCACGGCGGCGCATGTTGAGCGGATCGTACGCGGCTGGCGATGCGTGGACCGGCGGGCCGAGGCGCGGGAGAGCGCGCAGCGACATCGCAACCGGGCCCTCCGCGTCTACCAGGACGAGGACGGCATGGTGGTCCTCCGGGGGCGGCTGGAGCCGGAAGTGGGGGCGCTCCTCATGCAGGCGCTGGCAGCGGCCCGCGAAAAGCTGTATCAGCGAGCCCGCGGGCGGGACGGGAACGTCGCAGTGGGACACGGAAACGTTTCCGCGGAAACGCCCTCGATGGCCCACCGACAGGCCGATGCCCTGGCACTCCTTGCGGAGACCGCACTCCGCCACGAGCTCGATCCGGGAGCCCCTGGGGAGCGCTACCAGGTCGTGGTCCACGTCGACGCCCCGGTACTGGCTGATCCGGATCAGCCTGGGCAATCGCTCCTCGAAGACGGCGCGCGCGTTTCCGCGGAAACGTCCCGGCGGCTGGCGTGCGATACCAGCCGGGTGGTGATGCGCCATGACGAAGAGGGGCGGGTGGTCGAGATCGGGGCCCGGACGCGGACGATTCCCCCGGCCTTGCGCCGGGCGCTCCTCCATCGGGACCGCGGTTGCCGCTTCCCGGGCTGCGGCGGCCGCTTTGCCGAGGGGCATCATCTTCGCCACTGGGCGCATGGGGGCCCGACGACGCTCTCAAACCTCGCGCTGTTGTGTCGCCGGCATCATCGCGCCGTTCACGAGGAAGGCTTCCAGGTCGCGCGCGGACCCGACGGCGAGCTCCAATTCAGGCGGCCGGACGGCCGCCCGCTGCCCGAGGTGCCGCTGCCTGCTGTGGTCCCGGGGGATCCCGTCGGGGCGCTCAGGGCACGTCACGACGCCGACGGCCTGCGCCTCACTGCGCGCACGGCGTGCCCCACCTGGCTCGGGGAGGGCCTGAATGTCGGCTGGGCCATCGACGTGCTTCACCCGCTGGCGCGGGGACGGCCCGGCGTCACTTGACCGCCTCCGGCCTTGGACGCTAAGGTCGGGGGGCCTTCGCATGCCTTCCCTGGACTGGATCGCAGGAGTTCGCGCATCGGCACGTTGCCGCCGTCGTTCCACGGGCGCGTCGACGAGGTGACCCGGTGACGACGCGCCGGACCTTCCTCAGCACGGTGGCCGGCGGCCTCCTCGCCGCGCCATTCGCCGCCGATGCGCAGCCAGCGGGGAAAGTCTACCGGGTAGGCTATCTCGCCGCCGGCTCGGTCACCGCTAACCCCCGCAACCTCGAGGCGTTCCGGCAAGGGCTGCGCGAGCTCGGTTGGGTCGAGGGCCACAACCTCGTCATCGAGTATCGATCCGCGGAGGGCCGCTTCGACCGGCTTCCCGAGCTCGCAGCCGAGCTGGTCCGGCTCAAGGTGGACGTCATCGCCGCGGCACCTACACCCGCAGCCATGGCAGCGAAGAAGGCCACAGCCACGGTCCCCATAGTCGGAGTGAGTCTTACCGAACCGGTTGGGATCGGGCTCATCGAGAGCCTTGCGCGCCCGGGCGGGAACGTCACAGGGGTAGCCTACAGCGTCGGCACGGACATTTTCGGCAAGGATCTCGAGCTGCTCAAGGAAGTCGTCCCCAAGGTCCGGCGCGTTGCCGTCCTCTCGAACCCGGACGGTCCCGTCCAGCCGCTCACCATAAGCAACGTCAAGGCTGCCGCGCGGGCGCTGGGGTTGGAGCTTCAGCTCGTGGAGGCACGCGGGCCCGGGGACTTCGACGGCGCCTTCGCGACGATGGCCAGGGAGCGCGCGGGGGCGCTGTTCGTCGTGACGGACCCGGTATTCATTCCCCACCGGGCACGGCTCACAGGCCTCGCGGCAAAGAACCGGCTGCCGTCGATGTTTACGCAAAGGGCGGATGTCGAGGCCGGGGGGCTCATCTCCTATGGCCCGAACTTTGCGGATATGTACCGGCGCGCCGCGACATACGTGGACAAGATCCTCAAGGGCGCCAAGCCCGCCGACCTGCCAGTCGAGCAGCCAACCACGTTCGAGCTGGTGATCAACCTCAAGACCGCGAAGGCGCTGGGGCTCACGATCCCGCCGTCGCTCCTGCAGCGCGCGGACGAGGTCATTCAATGATGCGCCGGCGGGCCTTCCTCGGCACGCTGGCGGGCGGGTTGCTCGCTGCGCCGCTCGCCGCCGAGGCGCAGCCGGCAGCGAAGGTGTATCGGATCGCGTTCTTGGGCCGCGGTTCCGCCTTCTCTCAACATTATCGGGTGGAGGCGCTGCGGGGGAGCCTGCGTGATCTGGGTTACTTAGAAGGGAAGAATATCGCCAGTGAGTACAGATGGGCCGAGGGGAGGTTCGATCGGCTTTCCGGCTTGGCGGCGGAATTGGTGCGCCTCAAGGTCGATATCATCGTGACGGGCGGCACGGCCTCAACTCAGGCCGCCATGCAAGCGACGACAACGATCCCCATCGTCATGGTAGGAACCGGCGATCCTCTTTGGGCCGGGCTCGTCGCCAGCCTTGACCGGCCGGGCGGCAACGTCACGGGATTGACCCAGCTCGGGGCGGAGGTCGCCGGGAAACGGCTGCAGATCCTCAAAGATGCTGTGCCCAACGTCGCTCGCGTCGCGTTCTTGTGGAACCGGGCGAATGCATCCCATGTAACCTACTTCAAGGAGCTTCAGGGCGCGGCGCGAGGGTTGGGGTTGACGCTGCAATCGGTCGAGGTGCGTGAGCCCCGAGAGGTCGAAAGAGCTTTCGCCGGCATGATGCGGGAACGCCCCGACGCGCTCATCGTGACAGCCGACTCCGCGCACGAGCTCCGCCAGGCGTGGATCGTCGATGTTCTATGACCAGCGAACACGGATCGCTGAGCTTGCAGCCCGGAGCCGCCTGCCGGCGATCTATGGGGTGAAGGAGTACGCGGAGGCCGGTGGTCTCATGGCATACGGGGTCAATCTTGGCGAGAGCTTCCGACGCGCCGCCTTCTACGTGGACAAGATTCTCAAGGGCGCCAGGCCCGCGGACCTGCCCGTGGAGCAACCCACCAAGTTCGATCTGGTCATCAACCTCAAGACTGCCAAGGCGCTCGGCCTCACCATCCCGCCGTCGCTACTTCAGCGGGCGGATGAGGTGATCCAGTGACCACGCGGCGGAGATTCCTCGTCGCCCTTGGCGCGGGCGTGCTGGCAGCGCCGCGCGGCTCGCTCGCCCAGCCGGCGTCCAAAGGCGCGCGCATAGGGTTTCTCTACTATGGGTCGCGCCAGACTGCGTTGGATACCGGCCGCTACAATGCGTTCATCCATGGCATGGGCGAGCTCGGCTATACCGAGGGCAAGAACTTCACCCTCGAGGCACGCTTCGCCGACGGGAAAGCCGAGCGACCGCCGGCTCTCGCCGCAGAACTCGTGCGCCTGAAAGTTGACGTCATCGTGGCAACGGGAACGCCCGTCTACCGCGCGCTGCAGCACGCCACCACAACCATTCCTGTCGTCATCACTCTCACGTTTGATCCGGTCGGCGACGGCTTTGCCGCGAGCATGGCGCGGCCCGGCGGGAACATCACCGGCCTGTCGATCAGCGCCGCAGACCTCGGCCCGAAACTCTACGAGCTGCTGAAGGCTGCCGTGCCAAAACTGTTTCGTGTCGCTGTGCTGATGAACCCGGCGAACCCCGCGCATCCCTCGCGAGTGATAGGGATCATGTCTGCCGCGCAAAAGGTCGGGAGCCAGGTTGTGCTGGCCGAGGCAAGCACGGTACAGGAAGTCGAGCGCGAATTCGCCATGATGACGAAAGAACGCGCCAAAGCCGCCATCATTCTGGCCGATGGATTCTTCCTGCAGGAGTCACGTTCAATCGCGACGCAGGCGCTCAAGCATCGGTTGCCGTCGATAAGCCAGCTCCGCGAACTCGTCGAGGCCGGTAGCCTGATGAGCTACGGCCCAAACTCGCTCGACAATTTCCGGCGCGCGGCCACGTACGTCGACAAGATCCTCAAGGGCGCGATACCGGGCGATCTGCCGTTCGAGCAGCCCACGCGGTATCACCTGGTGATCAATCGCAAGACCGCGATGTCCCTGGGCCTCACCATTCCGGAGGCGTTGCTGCGCCAGGC
>WNGB01018602.1_pt1 | contig 10356 bp, 9 predicted proteins | sample 5400681 | NCBI WGS metagenome assembly WNGB01 (sample SAMN13153367, study PRJNA577476) | soil metagenome | isolation source: 115 cm soil or saprolite under grassland replicate 2 | place: USA:California | collected 2016-06-15 | reverse complement strand
TAGAGATCGCCGGCCTGATAGGGCTGGGCGCTGAACAGGGTCTCGAACTGCGGCGCCGTCAATTTCACCCAGATGGTCCGCGATTCCTGCGAGGTGACGTAGCCGTCGCTGCCGCTGGCATTGCCGATGATGGTGCCGTGGCTCGACAGGATCGAATAGGCGTTGTTGTAGTCGCTCGTGGTGGCGCCATAGGTCGACCACAAGGTGCCGTTGTCCTTGAGCTGCTCGAGCGTCGTCTGCCGCGTCGCCCAGTTGCTGGTGAGCAGCGCCGTCGGGTCGTTGGCCCGCGGCAGGATGAAGGCGACGTTGACGTCGCTGACAGCCGGCGTCCCCGTTACTTGAAAAGCGGCCTCGACAGTGGTCGCCGTTGTCGTGCCGTAACTCGTCAGATCGAGGAACGTCGAATTCTCAAGCGTCGGCATGCGCTGCGTACTCTACTCGTGGAGCGACGATGCTAGACGCTGTCCTGCAGCAAATCGACAATCACTGCCTGCACTGAAGATGACAACATCACCTCATTCGACGTTCATGCCCTTCATGAAGGTCGACGGCACGACGCTCTTCACCGACTGCGCGCGCTTGGCAAGCCAGTAGGCCTGCGCCGGCGGCACCGAGCCGAACTGGCGGTCGACGCCCAGCTTCTGCGCGGCATCCATCGGCCAATTGGGATTGTAGAGAAGCTCGCGGGCAAGCGCGATCAGGTCGGCCCTGCCCTCCTGCAGGATCTGCTCGGCCTGGTCGGCATGCACGATCAGGCCAACCGCCATGGTCATGATGTCGGCATGGCAGCGCAGCCGCTCGGCATAGGGGACCTGATAGCCGTAGGTCACCGGGCCCGCGCTCACCACCGGCGAGCCGCGCATGCCGCCCGAGCTGCAGTCGATCACGTCGACGCCCTTGGGCTTCAGGATCTTCGCCAGCGCCACGCTCTGGTCAGGGCCCCAACCGGCATCGTCCTCGACGGAGAAGCGCACGAACAACGGCTTGCTGGCCGGCCAGTAGGTGCGCACGCATTCCACGACCTCGATGCAGAAGCGCATGCGGTTGAGTTCGCTGCCGCCATACTCATCGTTGCGCAGGTTGGAGAACGGCGAGAGGAACTGGTGAATCAGGTAGCCGTGCGCGGCATGGATATCGAGCACGTCGAAGCCCGCCTCATGCGCCCGCCGCGCCGCCTGGCCCCAGCGCTCGATGACTTGCGGGATTTCGTCTCGCGTCAGCGCCCGCGGCGTCGGATCGGTCTCGGGCGCATTCTTGGCGCTCGACGACACCAGCTCCCACTGGTCCCAGTCGTCGATCTCGGGCTGGGGCGTGAGCGGCGCGCCGCCTTCCCAGGGCCGGAAGCGCCGCGCCTTGCGGCCCGAATGGCCAAGCTGGATGCCGGGCACCGAATTGTGCTGGCGAATGAATTCCACGCAGCGCTTGAGGCCGGGGATGAACTTGTCATCCCAGATGCCGAGGTCGCCCACCGTGCCGCAGCCGCGCCGCTCGACCTTGGTCGATTCCATGATCACCAGGCCCGAGCCGCCCGCCGCATAGCGGCCGGCATTCATCAGGTGCCAGTCGGTGGCGAAGCCCTTGACGGCCGAATACTGATGCATGGGCGCCACCACGACGCGGTTCTTCAGCGTCACGTCGCGGATGGAAATCGGTTCGAACAGCATCGGCTGCGCCATGTATACTCCCCCACCATGTCCACTCTTAAGTCCGCCGTGAATCACGACCGCTACGACGACGCCTACCTGCGCCGGATCCTGCGCGACACCAAGACCATCGCAATGGTCGGCGCCTCGGCCAACTGGAATCGTCCGAGCTATTTTGCAATGAAGTACTTGCTGGACCGCGGCTACAAGATCCTTCCGGTCAACCCGGCCGCTGCCGGCCAGGAGATCATGGGCCAGAAGGTTTTCAGCTCGCTCGACGAACTGCCGCAGAAGGTCGACATGGTCGACATCTTCCGCAATTCCGAGGCTGCCGGCCCGATCACCGACGAGGCGATCAAGCACGGCGCCAAGGTGGTGTGGATGCAGCTCGGCGTGCGCAATGACGCGGCAGCCGAGCGGGCCGAGAAAGCCGGCCTCATGGTGGTCATGAACCGCTGCCCTAAGATCGAGCACTCGCGGCTCTCGGGCACCATCGAATGGCACGGCATTGCGAGCGGCGTCATCAGCAGTAAGAAGCGGGCGCTCTAGCGATGTCCCCACCGGCCGACTACGCGGTCTTCACCGAACTCTCGCCTGCCTCCAAGCCGGCGACGCCCGGCTGGAACCGGCGCGTCTTCACCGACACCGACGTCCACAAGGGCAGCGCCATCCAGTGCGATTTCACGACGGGAATCGTGACGTTGGCGCCTGGCGCCTACCATGTTTCCGGTCTTTCCGCGGTCGCCTACTTCACCAAGGACGACCCGCCGGAGACGATCGTGCCGCGCTCACCGGCGTCGGCGGGATACTGCCGGCTTCGCCGCTTCGACCCCGATGCCGCCATCGATCCGGCGAACATGCGGGGGCTGCCCAACAGCGATCCCAGCGTCATCTGCATCGGCAGCCCGAGCACGGCCAACCTCGTGCCCAGCCTGTTCGAAGCCTTCTACGAAACCGACAAGCCGGTGCAGCTCCTGCTTGAGCATCAGTCGGGATCGAAGCCCGAGCAGATCTACCTGCGGGTCTTCGTGGAAAACTCCAAATGGCACCTTTTCGCGCGGATCGCCGTGCGGCGCTTGTGAATGACCGCGTCAGAGTTTCGTTTCCACCAGCAGAATGTCCGTGCCGGCGGCGCGGACCTTGATCTCGAGCTTGTCCTCGTCCTCGAGAGCGAGACTGTCGCGGCGCGTCAGGATGGCATCGGCGATCTCCACGTCGCCCTCCAGGACGAAGGCGTAGACGCCGTTTTCCTTCGCCGGCCGATAGACGTGCGTCCGGTCGGCGTCGCTCAGCAGCCGCGAAACCTTGACGGTCTGGCCGATCGGCAGCGCGCCCTGTTCGTCGCCGACGAGGCAGGTGATGCGGTTGGCGCCGGCCGCGCGATCGAAACGGCCACGCCGGTAGGACGGCGGCGCCAGGAGCTGCCCCGGCAGCACCCAGACATAAACGACATGGAGGTCCTGTTCGCCGATGTTGAGCTCGCTGTGCTTGCCACCCGAGCCGGCGGAGAAGACGTAGTAGTCGTCCTCGCGCAGCTCATCGACCTTGCCGATCGTGTTGATGTGGGTGAGTGCGCCGCTTGCCACGAAGGCCATGATGATGAAATTGTGGTGCGGGTGCATGTTGTAGCCGGTGCCGCCCGGCGTGAAGGTCTCGTCACCGAACACCTTCATGACGCCGAAACCCGGGATGCCGGACTGGTACTCATGGAAGTTGAAGCTGGAATGGCGCGTGATCACGCCGTCGGGATGACCGGCGACGTAGCTGGCATTCGGCCCGATCGACGGCAGGTAGGAGTGGCCGCGGTTGCCGGCGCGCAGGACGAAGCGCACGCTCATGACGGCCTCGCCTCGGACCAGTAGGGAATCTCGACCATCTCGAAGCCCGACTTCGGCGTTCCGCAGTCCGGACAGACCCAATCGGCGGGAATGTCGACCCAGCGCGTGCCCGGTGCGATACCATGCTCGGGCAGGCCGCGCGCCTCGTCATAGGAAAAGCCGCAGCCGAGACACAGGTACTTCTTCATGCAGACCTTGTAGCATTGCGCAAAACGGGGGAAACGGATGAAGTTTGGCGTCTTTGATCACATGGACCGCGCCGGTCCCGATCTCGGCCGGCAGTTCGACCATCGGCTGAAGCTGATCGAGCTCTACGAGCGCGCGGGCTTTCATGCCTATCATCTGGCCGAGCACCATGCGACGCCGCTCGGCATGGCGCCCTCACCCAGCGTGTTTCTGGCGGCCGTCGCGCAGCGCACCAGGCGACTGCGCTTCGGGCCGCTGGTCTACACCGTCAATCTCTATCATCCGCTCAGGTTGATCGACGAAATCTGCATGCTCGACCAGATGAGCGGCGGCCGGCTGGAACTCGGCATCGGCCGCGGCATCTCCCCATACGAGGTCGGCTACTACGGCGTCGATCCCGCGACCGGACCGGAACGCTTCGCCGAGGCGATGCAGGTCATCATGAAGGGCCTGACCGAGAAGCGACTGAGCCACGAGGGCAAGTATTTTACCTTCAAGGACGTGCCGATGGAGATGCAGCCGGTGCAACGGCCGCATCCGCCGCTGTGGTACGGCGCCAATTCGCTGGAGAGCGCCGATCGGCTGGCCAAGCAGGCCTGCAACACCGTGGTCGGCATGCGGGCCGACGGCGTCGGCCAGTTCTCTGCCCGCTATCGCGCGGCGTGGAAGGCGCTGGGCCGCGACGACAAGGACCTGCCGCTGATCGGGCTCAGCCGCCATGTCGTGGTCGGCGACACCGACCGCGAGGCACAGAGCGCGGCCAAGCGCGCCTTCGCCCTGTGGTACGACGCGCTGATCCATCTGTGGCGCGCCCACGGCGTCGGCCTGCCGCGCCAGATGATCCCGGCGGAGTTCGAGCCGGCGCTCGACGGCGGCTACATCATCGCGGGCTCGGCGTCGACGGTGCGCGACCGGCTGAAGCGCGACAACGAGATCGCCGGTATCAACTACTGCCTGTGCCGGCTGGCCTTCGGCGATCTGTCGTTCGAGGAATCGGCGCGTTCGATCGAGCTGCTGGCGAAGGAAGTGATGCCGGCGCTCTGAGTCTTCTGGACCGCGCGCATCCTGCGCGCTTCATGATCATGAGCGCGCAGGATGCGCGCGGTCCGGAAGAGCATGAGCGCCACGGAGTGGCGCGCTCCCAGAAAAAACAAGAAGAGGCCCGCGGCCCCACGTACGCGTGAGCCGCGGACCCCGTCCCCCTCCGCGAGGCACCCGCCGCGTTCACCGCAGGTCGGATGCGCCCCCCTCCTGAAGATTGCTGCTACGAAGAAAACTGACCGAGAAAAAGCCGGCGATGGTGGGGCCACCGCCGGCTTTCTCGAGAGGATCAGCTACGCCGCCCGGGGAGAGATAGCGACGAACCTGGTCATCCCCTCCCGATACACTTTCATGAGGACCGGCTTACCGGCCTTCTTCGCTTCCTTGAGCTTCTCGGCAGCCATCTGCGGGCTGTCGATCGCCTCCTTGCCAACCTGCTGCAGGATGTCGCCCTGCTTGAGGCCGATGTCGTCGGCCGGGCTGCCCGGCTCGACCGCGGCGATCAGCGCGCCCTTGACCGAGTCGTCCAGCTTCAGGCCCTGGCGCGCCTCTTTGGAGATCGGCGCCAGCGACACGCCGTAGGACATCGGCTCGGCCTTCTTGTCGGCCTGCTTGCCGTCGGACTTGTCGGCGCTGGTCTTGATGGCCTTCGCCTCGTCCTTCTGGTCGCCGCCGATCTTGGCCGTGACGGTCATGTCCTTGCCGTCGCGCCACAGGCCGAGCTTGGCCGAGGTGCCGGGCTTCATGGACGAGATCATGCGAGTCAGGTCCTTGATCGTGTCGACGCTCTTGCCGTCGACGCTCTTGATCACGTCACCCGACAGGATGCCCGCGGCCATCGCCGCGCTGTCCGGCGTCACCTGGGCCACCAGGGCGCCCTTCTCGCTGTCGAGCGACATGCTCTTGGCGAGCTCCTCGTTCAGCGGCTGGATCTGCACGCCCAACAGGCCGCGCTCCACCTTGCCGTTGACCTTGAGCTGGTCGACCACCGGCTGGGCCAGGCTCGCGGGGATGGCGAAGCCCAGGCCGACGCTGCCGCCGGACGGCGAGAAGATGGCGGTGTTGATGCCGATCACCTTGCCTTCCATGTCGAACAGCGGACCGCCTGAGTTGCCGCGGTTGATGGCGGCGTCGGTCTGGATGTAGTCGTCGAACGGGCCGGACTGGATGTCACGGCCGCGCGCCGACACGATGCCGGTCGTCACGGTGCCGCCCAGGCCGAACGGGTTGCCGACCGCCATCACCGGCTGGCCGACGCGCACCTTGGAGGCGTCGCCGAACGAGACGTACGGCAGCGGCTTGTCGCTCTCGACCTTGAGCAGGGCGATGTCGGTCTTCTCGTCGCCGCCCATCATCTTGGCCGGCAGCTTGCGGCCGTCCGACAGGCTCACCACGATCTCGTCGGCCTTGCCGGCGACGTGATAGTTGGTGACGATCCAGCCCTTCTCGTCGACGATGAAGCCGGTGCCGACGGCCTGGCCCTTCTGGGCCGGACGCTGCGGCTTGGCGCCGGGCTTGCCGGGCTGCCCAGGCTGCATCGGCATGCCGAAGCGCTCAGCGAAGCGCTGCATGAACTCTTCCATCTGCTTCTGCTGGTCGGCCTTGTCCTTGTCCGACATGCGCATCTCGTCGCTGTCGTCGGCCGCGCCGCCCTTCATCGTCACGGCGACATTCACCACCGCCGGGGTCACCTTGGCGGCGAGATCGGAGAAGTCCTGCACGCCCGACACGGTCGTCGGCGCGGCAGCCACGGCCGACGGCGCCGTGAACATGGGGGCAATCAGCACCGGCGCCGTCAGCGCTGTGGTCAGCGCCAGGGCGGTGAGAATGCGGCTCTTGGTCTTGGTCATCGAAGCTACCTCCTTGGGGGGTCCGGGCTTTGGCAGAGGAAATATGGGACTGAGCCCATGGCGACCGGATGGCTGCTAAATTGAATGTTTGTATAGTTGGGGAACGTTGCGTTTCGCCGGAAATACCGGCAGATGCTGCGTCAGGCCACTGTTGGTGCGGATGACAGCTCCGTTGTCATCCCGAGCGAAGCGAGGGACCTTTGTTCGGACGCGGCAGTAAAGGTCCCTCGCTGCGCTCGGGATGACAGACGTGAAGATCCTCCTCGTCGAAGACGACAAGCAGACCTCCAACTACATCGCCAAGGGCCTGCGCGAGCACGGCCATGTCGTCGACCAGGCCGACAACGGCCGCGACGGGCTCTATCTCGCCACCGGCGAGAAGTACGACGTCATGGTCGTCGACCGCATGCTGCCCAGCATGGACGGCCTGTCGCTGGTGAAGGCGGCGCGCACCTCCAATGTGCGCACACCGGTGCTGTTCCTCACCACCATGGGCGGCATCGACGATCGCGTCGCGGGCTTCGACGCCGGTGGCGACGACTATCTCGTAAAACCCTTCGCCTTCGCCGAGCTGCTGGCGCGAGTCGGTGCGCTGGCGCGCCGGCCGCCGATCGTGGCGACGACGTCGCTGTCGGTCGGCGATCTCGAGATGGACCTCCTGGCGCGCACCGTGACCCGCGCCGGCAAGCGCATCGAGCTTTTAGCCCAGGAGTTCAAGATCCTGGAGTACCTGCTGCGCCATGCCGGCGAGGTGGTGACGCGCACCATGCTGCTGGAGAAGGTCTGGGACTTCCATTTCGATCCCAAGACCAACATCGTCGAGACGCACATCAGCCGCCTGCGCTCCAAGATCGACAAAGGCTTCGGCCGGCCGCTCCTGCACACCGTCAGAGGGGCTGGCTATGTCATCCGTTCGCCCGAATAGCACGCTCGGCCGCATCCTGCGGTCGGCGAGCTTCCGGCTGACGCTGTTCTATGCCGCGCTGTTCATCGCCTCGGCGGGCGCGCTGTTCGCCACCGTGTACGTGACGGCAACGGCGGCGATGCAGAACGACATGGCGGCGGTGCTGCGCTCGGAGGCCTTTCAGCTTGCCGAGGTCCATAGCCGCATCGGGCTGAGCGGCCTTGCCCAGCAGATCGCGCGGCGCATGAACTTCCGCTCGCGCGGGCCGATCTTCTACCTCCTGCAGGCGCCCAATGGCCGGGTCGTCGTCGGCAACCTGCCCGGCATGCCGCCGGTCAACGGCGTCGTCGACTTCGTGCCCAAGCCCGACACGCCGGCGCCGGATGCCGACGCCGAGAACACCAAGCTCACCGGCTTCGGCCTCACCCTGCCCGACGGCTCGTTCCTGCTGGTCGCCCAGGACGCCGCACGCCTCACCGACATGCAGCACGCCATCGTGCGCGCCTTCGCCTGGGCGGGTGGGCTCACGCTGTTGCTCGCCATCGCCGGCGGCGCGGTGCTGGCCAATTCCTTCCTGCGCCGCATCGACGCGATCACGCGCACCAATCGCGCCATCATGGAGGGCGACCTCTCGGCGCGCATTCCCGTGCGCGGCACGCAGGACGAGATCGACCAGCTCATCGCCAGCCTCAACGCCATGCTGGGCCGCATCCAGCAGCTCATGGACGGCCTGCGCCAGGTGTCGAGCGACATCGCCCACGATCTGCGCACGCCGCTCGGCCGGCTGCGCCAGCATCTGGAAGATGCACGCGAGCGCGCCAAGACCACGGCGGACTACGACGCCGCGACCGAGGCCGCCATCGAGGAAGCCGACGAGCTGCTGGAGACCTTCTCCGCCCTGCTGCGCATCGCCCAGGTCGAGGCGGGCGCTCAGAAGAGCGCCTTCGCCGAGCTCGATCTGTCCGCCCTCGCCCGCAGCATCGGCGAAGCCTATCAGCCCGCCGCCGAGGATTCGGACCATGCGCTCGACATCAAGATCGAGGACGGCGTCAGCTTCACCGGCGATCGCCAGCTCCTGGCCCAGATGATCTCGAACCTGGTCGAGAACGCGCTGCGCCACACACCGGCGGGCTCGACGGTGTCGCTGGCGCTCAACCGCAGGGCAGCCGGCTTCACCATTGAGGTGAGCGACAACGGGCCGGGCATTCCCGAGGCTGAACGCGGCAAGGTGTTCGACCGCTTCTACCGTCTCGACCGCAGCCGCTCGACCGCGGGCAGACCGCAGGCCGGGCCTGGGCGTCGTCGTAACCGGCACGCTCGCGCGGTAGTTGACCTTTTGCCGGAGCGCGGACCTCCAGGTCTGCGCTCCGGCAAGACGATCAGCCGATGCGAGGCTCGCCGCGGAACGGATCGTGGCGTTCCAGCCAGCCAGGCAGACGGACTTTCAGCGCCCAGCATTGCTGGCTGTTGACCTCTCCGGACCACAAGAAGTTCGGAACCTCCTCAAGCTCCCGCAGCCCCTCTTTGACCTGCTGTTCATTGAGATAGAGCGCCTCGTCGAGACCGGCGACGGTACGATAGTCGTAACCCGGTGCGTTCAGTTCAGCCAGGACTTCGCGCGCCGCGACGCTGTACGACTTCGCCGTTTCGAGCTGGTCGCGGCGGATCAGGTCGGACTCGATCGCCCGATGCACGACCTTCAGAAGCTTGCCCTTGCCGTACCAGCTCCACGCCTTGTCGACGATCAGGTTCAGGGCTTTGTGCCGGTTCTTGTTCGCGATAAGGCGGGGCACGACGTAGGTCGCGCGCAGCCTGATGCGCTTTTCGATCTCCGCCAGCCGCGGCTGGTCGATGCGGGGCCAAGCCGGCGCCGGCACCGGCAGTGCGGCCGTACCGACGAGTGGGATCACCGGGTAGTAGTCTCTCTTGGTGCCCTTGTCGTACTTGCGAAGACGATCGGCGACGCCGGACGGCCAATCCCTGACGAAGGGATGCCCCTCGCAGACCGAGAAGATGTCCTGCAGGAATTTCTGGCAGTTGCGGCGGCCGAGCTGGTAGTCATGCGCGCGGAACGACTCGTCGAGAAAGCCGCCGAAACCGCCCAGCACGCCCGTCGCGATGGCGTAACGCTCGTTCTTCTCGCCATTGGTGCCGGGCACCGTCCGCGAAGGAGCGACCATCCATCGGCTGTAGTTGGTGTTGTCGAACGCCGTGGCCAACGCGTCCGGCTTGAAGCGCGCCTGGTTCTTCAACATGGGAAACAGAGCGCGCGCGACGTCGAAGATCGACGCCTCGCGGACATCCTTGAGCGAGAAAGTCGGCGGCTCCGGAAACGGATCGACCATCACGACGGCGCCCTTCACGCTGCTTTCGCCGGTCTTGTTCTCCTCGCCATCGCGCATGATCGCTCGGCGGGCATATTCGAAGGGTTCGTTGTCGATCAGTCCGCCGTCGAGACTCATGAAGGCGAACTTGTGGTCCTTGCCCCACTTGTCGGGCCAGCGCGGCGGATAGCTTTTGGCCGCCTCCGGAAGGCTCGGCCACTTGCGTGTCGCATACTGGCTGACATCGGTATCGATGGAGCGCGCGGCGAGGCCCACCGGGAATGCAGCCGACGCCAAGGCCGCGTGACCGTAAATGGTCCAAGCCTTGTCACCCGGCTTGCCAGCCCGTGGCGCCGTCGTGATCTTGAGAGGTTCGGCGGTATCGTCGGCCAGCCACGTGTTTTCGCCGCGATGGGCGCCGATGCCTTCGAGGATGTAATGCATGCGATCGCCATGGCACATCATGTAATGGCCGCGGATCTCCCCACTGCCCTCGAAGCCGACGAAATAGGGCACGCCACGCATGTTCGAGAGCGTGAGATAGATGTGCAGGCGCTCTGCCAGATAAGG
>WNGB01014854.1_pt1 | contig 10356 bp, 8 predicted proteins | sample 5400681 | NCBI WGS metagenome assembly WNGB01 (sample SAMN13153367, study PRJNA577476) | soil metagenome | isolation source: 115 cm soil or saprolite under grassland replicate 2 | place: USA:California | collected 2016-06-15 | reverse complement strand
TTTGCTGGCCCGTGTTCCCCTCGTCCAGCCGCCTTCCCTCCACCGACTCCGCCGCCGGTCGCCCGGCCTTGTTCGCCAGCTTCGCAGGTACTACGCGGCTGTCTGACTCCCGACGGTCGTTCATCTCGGGCTTCCGGCTACAGCCCTCCCGTCCGGAAGCTCCGATCGCCTAACCGGAGCCGCCCCAGATGCGAGCGAGCTCGCCCGGTGCGATCCCTGGCGATGCGTCTGAGGTCTTTGCGCCGGTAAACGGGTCGTAGTTCCAGAAGTCAGGCTCCCCGGACGGCCCGGCGGGAACGGGAACGGTGATGTCCGTGCCCGGAAGCAGCACCCTCTGTCTGCTGTCCGTCCACCCTGGCGTCACCACATCGAGGAACCCTTGACCGATGGGGCCGCCGGCGGCGGGCCCGACCGGGTCTTCCGCTGGCGCCCTCGTTGGGGTGACCGCCTGCCAGGCGGCTCCAGCGGCGACCAGTGCGGCCGCGGCGACGGCGAGAACGCGCTTCCCGTTTCCTCTCAGTGCTTTCATAGCTGTGCCTCCCGTCCCGTTGATGACTGTCAATCGACGGTAGGAGGCGCGACACCAGGAGGAATCGGGAGAGTCCCTATGCGACCCCTCAGCATCGCCCTCGAATCGCTGCGAGAGGAGTCGGTGTGACCACGACGCGCTGGCCCTCCGATCTGATCGGACGCGGGGACGAGAGGGTGGCCGTCGAGACGTTCCTCGACGCGCTGCAGGCGGGCCCCGTCGCACTGTTGATCGGCGGCGAGGCCGGAATCGGAAAGTCAACGGTCTGGCGCGCGGGAGTATCTTCCGCGCGTTCGCGCTCATTCCGCGTCCTGCTCTGCCGGCCCGCCGAAGCGGAGGCGGGGCTTTCGTTCGTCGCTCTCGCAGATCTCCTCCGAGGCATTGGGGAGGACGTGATTGCGTCGCTTCCTCCGCCGCAGCGCGAGGCGCTCGGCGTTGCGCTCCGGCGGGCTGACACGACCGCTGAGCTCGATCGCGTTGCCCTCGCCCGTGGGGCCTTGGCCGCGATCTCCAGCGTCGCGTCGGACGGGCCGACGCTTGTTGCGATCGATGACGCGCAGTGGCTTGACGCGCCGTCTCGCGATGCCCTCCGGTTCGTCTTCCGCCGCCTCGTTGGCGGGGAGCGCGTCGGTCTCTTCGCAACGGTACGAGGCGACGATGTCGGTGCACCGTTGGAGATCGACGCTGCGCTTCCCCCGGACAGGATCACGCGCCGTCTGCTGCGGCCGCTCGCGCCCGGTGAGCTCGAGCGTCTCGTCCGTTCGCAGGCCGACATATCGCTCCCGCGCCCGAGCTGGCGCGCCGTCCACCGCGTGTCGGGAGGGAATCCCTTCTTCGCGCTCCAGATCGCCGAAGCCGTCGCGCGGAAGGGCGGGCTCGCTCCGGGCGAAGAGCCGCCACTCCCGGAGAGCGTGACGGCAGCGCTTCGCGATCGGCTCGCGTCGTTGAGCGAGCCGGTGCGACGCACGCTCCTGTATGCGGCGGCGCTCGGAAAGCCGACCACTGCTCTCCTCCACGCGGCGGCCGCCGACGATGCGGGGCTCCACGCGGCGCTGGAGGCGCGCGTCCTCGAACTTGAGGGCGATCAGCTCCGCTTCACGCACCCGTTGCTGGCGGCGGCGACCTACAGCGAGGCGTCGGCTGCGGAGCGGAGGGAGGCGCATCGCCGGCTTGCTCAGGTCGTCGACGATCCGGAGGAGCAGGCGGTGCATCTCGGCCGCGGTAGCGACACGCCGGACGAAACGGTCGCCGCGACGCTCGAGGCGGCTGCGGAGCGGGCGGCAGGGCGTGGCGCTTCCGAGACCGCCGCCGAGCTGGCCGAGCACTCCGAGCGACTCACAGTCACCGACGATGTCGAGGACGCCGCGCGACGGACGATCCTAGCCGCGCGGTACAGCGGTCGAGCCGGAGACACTGGCCGCAGCGTCGAGGTTCTTCGCCGCCTCGTGGCGACGCTTCCGCCCGGACGACCGCGTGCCGGTGCGTTGGCTCTCCTCGGCTTCATCGCCCAGGACGGTGAGACGCTGGTGCGCGCAGTCGACGAGGCGGCGGGTGACCCCGCGCTGCTTGCAGTCGTGCACACGGACATCTCGATGATCGAGCTTCGCCGAGGCGACCGAACCGCTTCGGTCGTTCATGCGCGTGCGGCGGTCTCTGCCGCGCAGACGTCTGGCGACGCCGCGGCGCTCGCCAAGGCGCTGACTGCGCGGGCACTTCCGGAGGCTCACGGGCGTGCCGAGCGTGCGCTCGCGCTGCTGGGCGACGCGGCCGATCTCGAGCGCACGTTGACGCAGCCCCTCTCGCTGACCAACAGTCCGACCACGTGGCGCGGCGCCGTCCTGCTTGACGCCGACCGGCCCGACGAAGCGCGAGAGGCGCTCGACGAGGCGTACCAGCGCGGGCTCGCACTCGGCCATGCCTCGCGCGCCGTTCCGCTCACGTACCTCGTCGAACTCGAATGTCGGGAGGGCAACTACGACCGCGCGTTGGCACATTCGCTCGAGGCGGCGACGCTCTGGGCCGGCGGAACAGGTGAGGCCCTGACGCTGGTTGGCCGAGTCGTGGTCGAGGCACACCTCGGGAACGTTGCGGTAGCCCGCGCCGACGGTCTCCGAAGCATCGCATGGCTGCGCGAGCGCGATGTCGTCAGGCTCGCCCGTATAGAAGGGGCTCTGGGACTGCTCGAGTTGTCGCTCGGCAACTTCGCCGCCGCACTCGACCGGCTCGACGCGCTCGTCAAGCTGCCCGACGGCGAACCGCTCCGGGACGCTCCCGCATTCCGCGCCACCGCGGACGCCGTCGAGGCGCTCCTAGGCCTCGGTCGAACCTACGAGGCACGGGAGCTCGTGGAGGGGCTCGAGGGGCGTGCGCGAAGCGTCGATCTCCCCTCGAGGGTCGCGGCTTCGGCACGGTGCCGCGCCCTGGTGCTCGCGGAGCTGGGCGACGTGGCGAGCGCACGCGCCGCAATCAGTGATGCGAACGCGGTGCATGCACACCACCATGAGCCGTTCGAGCACGCACGCACGCTGCTCGCCGCCGGCACGATCGAGCGCCGCGCAAAGCACAAGGCGCTGGCGGGGGAAGCCCTCGAGCAGGCACGAACGATCTTCGAGCAGCTCGGCGCACGGCTCTGGTGCGAACGCGCCCGGCGAGAGCTCGAGCGAACGGGCGTCCATCGCACGCCCGGTGGAGAGCTAAGCGCCGCCGAACGCCGGGTTGCCGACCTCGCAGCCCGCGGCGCCACGAACAAGCAGATCGCCGCTCAGCTCTTCATGAGCGTGAAGACCGTCGAGGCGCACCTCTCGCGCGTCTATCGCAAGCTCGGCGTTCATTCCAGGACGCAGCTCGCGGCGTCCGCGGCGAAGCTGCGCGAACGGTGAACGTCCGACGATCGAGGATCGTCGCTGAGGCGATCGAATCTGTTGCCGAACTAGACACCAGTGCTGGCGCGGCCGATTCCGCTCAACCAAGCGATGTCGGGACGACGTTTACCTTGGCTTCACGGCCGTTACACGCCGGTCGCTCCGGACCTGCGTGATGCACCAGTGATGCACGCCCAAAATAGAAACCCCTGCATTTGCAGGGGTTTCCTTAGCAGACCTGTAAGCCGGATTCTTCGGCCCAGCGCTCGTCTCGTCGGCAGATTTGGCTCAACCAAGCGGTTTCGCGTCGGCCCTCGATCCCGCAAAGAGCCCGTGGGGTGCAGAAACCGGATCGTCATGCTGCGGCGGCGAGTTGGTATTCGTGGATGACGCCGCCGAGTAGGTCGCGACGGATCACCCGAAGATCGTCCGCGGTCGAGCCGGCTCCGGCCGCCGAGCTGCAAACGCTCCCGTCCGGCGGTTGCAGGTCCAGGGCGCGGTGGGGCCGCCGGCGGTTGTAGTGCTGGACGTAAACGCCGAGGATGTGTTCGAGCTGGCGGCGGCCGACGATCAGGAGCCGGTCGAGACACTCGCGGCGAACGCTGCCGACCCAGCGCTCCATGTGCGCGTTGGCGTTCGGCGCCCGGACTGGAGTGCGGATGACTTTGATGTTCTCGCTTCCGAGAAGGGCGTCGAATGCTCGCGGGAACTTCGCGTCCCGGTCGTGGATCAGGAACCGCACCCGCTGGTCGTGGTCGTCGAGCTCCATCAGCAGGTTGCGCGCTTGCTGCAGCATCCAAGCGGTGTCCGGCTTGCTGGTGCAGGCGAAGTACTCGAGGCGGCGGCTTCCGATCGAGAGGAAGACGAGCACGTACAGGCGGCGGAGCCACACGGTGTCGACGGTCAAGAAGTCGCAGGCGAGGATCGACTCGCCATGCGCGCGTAGGAAGCTGCGCCACGACTGCGAGTCGCGTCGCGGCGCCGGCCGCAAGCGAGCCTTGGCGAGGATGTTCCGGACCGAGGTCGCCGAGACGGCGATGTCGAGCCGGCGTAGCTCGCCGACGATCCGCACGTAGCCCCAGCTCGGGTTCTCGCGCGCGAGCCGCACGATCAGCTCGCGCACTTCACGGCCGATTGGTGGCCGTCCGAGACGGCGGTGCGGATAGGTCCAACGGCGGGCGACCAGCTGCCGATGCCAGCGCAGCAGCGTCTCCGGGCGAACCACGAACGACTTCCAGCTGCATCGCGGAAGCACCCGGCTCAGCGCCGCCAGCAGCAGCCGGTCGTGCAGCTCGAATCGCGGCTGAGGGACCTGCCGACGGAGGATCGAGAGCTCGTGCCGGAGCACGAGAATCTCCAGCTCCTTCGCCCGGTCACGCCGAGCGAAGAGCACGATCAGCTCAAGCAACCGACAGACGACGGCATACAGCAGCGACACAAGCAAAGGCGGCCTCCAGCAGACGGGGACGCCGACGGTACCGCGGCATCACTCGCCCAGCGCCGTAACCCGAACCGGGTTTCTGCACCCCACAGGCTGTTTTGCGGGGCCGACGGCGGCGAGCTGGTCGTGCTCGACCGCGACACCGGCAAGGTGATCGCGAGCCTGCCGCTGCCGGGGGTGCCGGACGTCGTCATGCACGACCCCGAGCTGGAGCGGCTGTACGTGGCGATCGGAGACCCTGAGCTTGTCTGCAGCTTCGACAGCGCGCGGCTCGAGCAGCTCGAGACGGTCGAGACCGAGCGGGGGGCGCACACCAGCTGCTGGGAACCGATCTCCCAGTGCCTGTACGTCTTCTGCCCGGTGAGCGGTGGCGCGGCGGTCTACGAGGAACGCGCCTGAGCTCAGACGCGCGCCGCATCCTCGCCGCCCAGGCCGCACGTGCGCTCGCCTACGGGCTCGGCTCGGTGCTGATCGGCGTCACGCTCGCCCGCCGCGGCCCCTCCGACACGGCCGTCGGTGCCGTCCTCGCACTGCTCGCTGGAACCGCGCTTGCCTCGGTGCTGATCGCCCGCTACGGCGACCGCTTCGGGCGGCGCCGCTGCTACCGGCTCCTGTTCGTCGCGATGGCCGTCGCCGGCAGCGTCTTTGCGCTCACCGGTTGGCTGCCCGCGCTGATCCTTGCCGCTCTGACCGGCACGGTCTCGACCGACGTGGTCGAGTCGGGGCCGTTCACCTCGCTCGAACAGGCGATGCTCCCCCACGCAGGCGGCGAGACGACTCGGCTGTTCGGCACCTACAACACCGTCGCCACGCTCGCCGGCTCCCTCGGCGCGCTGGTCGCGCTGGTCGGCTCGTCACCGCGCTGGCTCCTCGTCTACCCGCTCGCCGCGGCAGCCGCACTCGTTGCAGCCTCCCCGCTCACGCCGACGGTCGAACGGGGCGAAGAACTCGAGGCCGAACCGCTGCCACCACTGCACCGCTCGCGCGGGATCATCATGCGGCTGTCGGCGCTCTTCGCGCTCGACAGCTTCGGCGGCGGCTTCGTCCCCCAGACCTTCATCGCCTACCTGTTCGTTCGCAAGTACGGCGCCTCACCGCACACACTCGCGATCGTCTTCTTCGCGATCGGCCTCCTACAAGCGCTCTCCTTCCAGGGCGCCGTCCGGCTCGCGGCGAGGATCGGGCTGCTGCGGACGATGGTCTTCACCCACCTGCCCTCGAACCTGCTGCTGGCCGCCGTCGCGTTCGCGCCCAACCTGGCGAGCGCGATCGCACTCTTGCTCGCCCGCTTCCTGCTCTCGCAGGCAGACGTGCCCACCCGGCAGGCGTACGTGATGGCCGTTGTCGAGCCGAGCGAGCGCACCGCCGCCGCCGCCGCCTACACCAACACCGCCCCGCTACCTGACCCGGCCGGTCGCCCCGCTCATCGCCGGCGCCACACTGCGCGGCGCACTCGGCGCCCCCTTCCTGATCGCCGGCGCTCTGAAGAGCGTTTACGACCTCAGCCTCTACGCCCTCTTCCGCAACGTCGATGTCGAGGCCGAGCCAGCGACCTCGGTTGTTAGCTCCGCCTCCTCCCCACGGGGATAAACGGCGCCGGCAAATTAGGCGGCCGCCGGCGGCGCAGCCACTCGCGCCGCCTTCCCCCGCTCGGCGAGAAGAAACGTGAACGCGAGGAACACGATCAGCAGCACTGCAAGCAAGAGGCGGGAAGCACGGCGCGTGATTCAGGCACAGCGGCCTCGCACACCGGCCGTCGCGCGCTAGTGCTCGTACAACTCGGCCAGCTCGCCCGGCTCGCTCGTCGAGACGGTGCGCCAGGAATCCCAAGTGATCTTCAAGATCACGAGCGTGATCGCGAGGCCGACGATCGGGTCGCCGATGCGGGCGCCGAGCGCGACCAAGATCGCGCTCGCGACCACGCCCAACGACACGAAGCCATCGATGCGCGCGTGGTTGCCATCGGCGATCAGGGCTGGACTCGACAGCCGCTTGCCCGTCCGCAAGCGCACCTGCGCCGCCAGCTCGTTGCCGACGAAACCGACGACCCCGGCGGCCGCGAGCACCCACAGATGCGACAGGTTCTGCGGATGGATCAGCCGCTGGATCGTCTCGTACAACGCGACGCAGGCCGAGACGAAGATTGCCAGCACGACCGCCAGACCGGCGAGCTTCTCGCCGCGCAAGCTGCGTAGGAAGAACGCGATCCCAAGCGGCACCGCCGTCAGCGCATCACCGAAGTTGTGGATCAGGTCGGCGAGCAGCGCGACCGAGCTCGAGAGCACGAAGATCACGACCTGGACGAGCGCCGCCGCACCCAGCACCGCCAAGCTCAGCAAGACTGCCTTCACACCCGCGCGCGAGCGCACGATCGAGTGGTCGACCAGGCCATGCGAGTGCCCGTGCTCGCCGTCGCGATCCTGCTGCCCTTGGTCGCGGCCCGCGTGCTCGTGGGCGTGGCCGTGCCGATGCGAGTGTTCGCTCGGGGGTGTCACGAGGCGCGCTCGACCCGCTCGCGGTGACCGAGCCGCAGGTGCTCGAGGTGGTAGGCGGCGTCGTCGAGCAGATCGGCGACGTGCGAGTCATGCAAGGCATAGATGATCTGCCGCCCGCGCCGCTCGCCGACGACCAGACCCAGCTGACGAAGCAGCCGCAGCTGATGCGACACCGCCGACAGCTCCATTCCGACCGCGACGGCGAGGTCGCCGACCGCGTGCGGCGACTCACGCAAGCGGGCAAGGATCAAGACCCGGCTCGGCGTCGCCAGCGCCTGCATCATCACCGCCACCTGCTCGGCGATCGCGCCATCGATCTTGCCAACGTGCGCCTTGCCGCGAACCCCGTGCCCCATATCGCCCAAGCATAGCTTGAGCAGTTGTTCAATCGTTCACGCTCGGGACCCGCGGTGACCTCGAGTCCCGAGAAAAGCTGGATCGCGGCGACCGTTACACCGACGTCGACACGTATTCAAGCGCGTGCCTTGGCCACAACTCCGTGTGCGCGTACAACGCTGCGCTGGTAACGAGCGCGCCGACGGCGAGTAGGACGCGCTTGATCCGGCCGCCGCCGGTAGTCGAGAGCACACGCGCCCCGACCGAGCCGAGACGGAGGCGATCGCCGGGACGCGCGAGTCTCCCGAGCGAGTCCTGGATGACACCGCCGATCGAGGCGCTCGCGAGCGTGCCTTCGAGATGGACGCCGTACGGCTCCAGGTCGAGAAGCGAGGTGTCGCCGCGGCAGACGATCCGTCCGTCGGTGAGACGTCTGATCCCGCTCGGGAGATCGTCCTCGTCCCAGATCTCGCCGACGATCTCTTCGAGGATGTCCTCGACGGTTACCACGCCGTCGAGCACGCCGTACTCGTCGACCACCGCGCAGATCGAGATGCGTTGCTCTTGCATCCGGGCGAGCAGGACGTCGAGCGGCAGCGTCGGCGGCACGATCAAGGGCTCGTGCCGAAACGACTCCACCGGGCGCCCACCCTCGTCGTCGAGCAGCGCCTCCGTCAGCTCGCGCCCGTAGACGACGCCGAGCAGTTGCTCGCCCGTGCGATCGAGCAGCGCGAAGCGGCTGTGGCCGGAGTCACGAGTCGCCAAGAGCGCGTCGCGGGCCGTCTGCCCCTCGCGCACGGCCGTCACCCGCGTGCGCGGCGACATCACCTCGCCAGCGCGCCGCTCGTCGAGTGTGAATACCCCCTGCAGCAGCTGCGCGTCTGCCTCGTCGAGCTCTCCCTCCTCGGTTAGTCCACCGATCAGCTGCCGCAGCTCCTCGAGCGATGCCTGCTGCGCGTGGCTCGACGCCGGCGTTCCGCCGAAGAGCCGAACGAGCGCGTTCGACGCGTTGTTGAGCACCACCACCAGCGGCCGCAGCGCACGGTGAAAGGCCTCGAGCGGGACTGCGCAAAACTTCGCGACCTTCGCCGCGGAACCGATCGCGAAACTCTTCGGTGCCTGCTCCCCGACTGTGATGTGCAGCGCCGTCATCACGAGCAGCGCCAGGATGCTTCCGAGCACGCCCGCAATGTGCGCGAGCGCGATCGAGTGCAGCACTGGCTCGATCAGATGCGCTAGCGTCGGCTCGCCGATCGCGCCGAGCGCCAGCGACGCGATCGTGATCCCCAGCTGAGCGGCCGACAGGTACTCGTCCAGCCTGTCCCGCTGTCGCCGCGCCAGACGCGCAGCGAGCGAGTCGCCCCGTACCTGACCGCGCCGGGCAGAGACCAGCGCGAACTCGGCGGCCACGAAGAACCCATTGACGAGCACGAGCGCGACGATCGCGAACAGGAACAGCGTCGTCATCTTGGCCTGGCGTGCTCGCGCGAGAGCTCGCTCCGACGGCATCCGCCCCTTTCAGGGGCGCCGCTGTGAGAGTGCGGCGCGGTACTCGAAGGATCGTCGTCCAACTAGAGTCGCAAGTTTAGCCGGTCCTAAACCTGCCGGCCGCGATTTGCGCCGGGGAGACTCGCTTCGAAGTACACCGAACCGTTTAGGGTCGCTTCGAAGATTCGCGCTCGAGCCTGTGGGGTTCCAAAACTCGGCTCGCACCCAGAGAAATCAGCGATTTGCAGGCAGGACGCTAATTTTGGCACCCCACACGCTTCGCAGGGACGAGCGGCAACTTCGCGAACTGATTGGCGGCAGCGGACCGGATTCCCAGAGCTTCCGCTGTAGCTCGAAGCCGCCCCGCGCGGCCGGATGGATGACTGGAGCGTCTCCGCCACAGCCCGAGCCGCCGCCAGCGGCCAGGCGCCCAACCTCGCGCAGTCCGTGACCTTGACGCAGGCCCGCTTCTTCATGGATGACGGGACGTGACCCACGAAGCCGGACGGAGCCGCTAATTTCCCGCAACCTGTGGCGCCGGCCGAGGTAAGCCGGAGGTCGTGCTGCAGACGGTTAGAAAGAGTCGTGTTTGCAGCGACTTTAGTCTAAGCAGGCAACGGCCTTGCCTCACATCCTGCGGACATCCCGCGACCGGGTGCCGATCGGGCGCACCTCCTGGCTGTCGTGGGAGACGCATCGTGTCTACGCTCGATGGGTGGTCCCGCGTTGTAGGCAGAGTTCTCGCTTCTGCTCAAGGGCCGGAGCCGGATGGCAACGAGTGTGAGGAGGCGCCGCCCCCGACGCTCTAGTACGCCTGCGACCAGGTCGCGCCGCCACTCTCGGGCCCGATCACCCTGAACGCCTGGGTCTCGGCCGCCCACGGCGACTCGAGCGGGCTCTGGTTCGTGTCGCTGCTCGCCCAGCTCGCCTTCCCCCAATCGTTCGTCTGGGGCGATCGATCGACACGATGCAGCGTCCCCGTCTCAGAGGTCGGTGATGCCGCGGTGACGCTCGCGTGACGGGGGTCCGCGCATACTCCGCGTTTCGAGCGCGCAGCCAAAGCAGCGACCCAAAGCAGCGGAGGAGGACGCGGATCATGGCTCAACCGGACTTCAAGAGCTTGCTTCCCGATCTTCGTCACGCGGCTGAGGACATGGGCCGCCTCGCCGAGGACGACACCATCTTCCGCGCTGTGATCGACGCCTT